>WNFF01002181.1_pt1 | contig 15947 bp, 12 predicted proteins | sample 5400441 | NCBI WGS metagenome assembly WNFF01 (sample SAMN13153345, study PRJNA577476) | soil metagenome | isolation source: 120 cm saprolite under Douglas fir tree site 2 hole 3 replicate 1 | place: USA:California | collected 2015-04-18 | reverse complement strand
AAAAAGTCACCCGGTCCCAGAATGGCGACGACCGCCTCTTTTCCGACCTCGTTAACAACAGAGAGCTTCACACCGCCCTTTTGAACGTACATCACACTCGTAGCGGGATCACCTTGAGAGTAGATCTTCTCTGATCTTCGGTATTCCACAACTCTTCTGGCGACACCGCCCGAATCGAGAAAAGCTTGGACATCGAAAGCGCGTTTCCGCGTGGATTTTCTTTTGGAGTTAATGTTTCTTGAATTTACGATTATTCGCATAGTGCTACCAGTCTTGGCTTGTTGGAATTTACCAGTCAGCGTATTTCGTGCCGTCAAGCGCCGTGCCTGTTGAAGTCGAATGAACGTCAAAGACGTTACCCCCACCCCAGCTCGTCGTGTCGGGGTCATCTTGAACAGATCGCAGGCTCCATTCGGCGCGTCCGGTCATGGGATCAACTGGGATTCGGCGGAGGAATCGTTTCTTTTGACCGCCGCTGCTACTGTATTCGACCCCTTTGACGAGTGTGTCGAGATCTGGAGGGTAGCCTTCGCTGCCGGCTTTGACGCGGACCAAATTGAGGTCGGCCGCGTCCTTAAAGTGGTCGATGGCGTCTCGCATCTCGCGAAGATCCCGGTGAAGCTCAGCTTCCTTTGCACGGATGACCGTAAACTTCACGACGGGGAGTGCAGCGGAAGAAAGGACCAGCAAAATGCCCGTCGCGATGATCAGCTCGAGAAGGGTGAGACCGGATTCTCTGGCGGACGCTCGCCTACGCGCTCTCATTTTGCACCTTTAACCTGCGCCTGAGACGCAGAACCCAGGCAACTCCAAGATCACACACTTCAACTCAAGAAAAGGTTACAAGAGCGCAGCAGTGCCGTCAACGCGGCAAATTTTACGACCGGAAAGACCGCGAATCAATTGGCAGGTGTCGGTGGGGAAAGTGATGCTCGGCGGGACAGAATCCCTGCGCCACCAGAACGCCCACCACTTTCTTACTGATGATTTCAACTTATCCTCTGAAGAAACGGCCAGTTGAAGAGGCTTGCTTTTCCGCAGGACTATTCGCCGTAGGGGACCCAGATATTTTTCACCTGAACGGAATGATCCAAGTACCAGCGGCCCTCGCCTTGTCTCACGTCGAACCAGTCGATGGCCCGCCCTTCGTTAGTGAACACCTGCTTCAAATTTCCCACTGACAGTGTTTTCACGGCTGCCGCGCCGGCCACGTCGGTAAAGCACCAGATGGCGTCGACGTCATCGTGTTCCGCGAGCGTTTTCATCAATTCGGAGGTGCGGCCGGTGACGATGTTTACGACGCCGCCAGGCAGATCGCTCGTTTCGAAAATCTGATAAAGGTCTCCAGTGATTAGCGGATACTTCTCGGATGGAATGGCGACGGCCGTGTTGCCAGTTGAAATGGCCGGCATCACCAGTGAAAGGAATCCGAGCAGTGGTGCATCTGCTGGACAGACAATTCCAACGGTGCCGATCGGTTCTTTCATGGCCAGCGCGACGTTGCGGAACGGCGGGTTGTGCACCGCGCCGTCGTACTTATCGGCCCACGCGGCGTAGGAAAAGATGCGCTCGATGCCGAGGCTGACTTCGGCTTGCGCTTGCTTTTTTCCGACCACCGCGGACAAGCGTCCGGCAATTTCTTCGCGCCGCTGTGAAAGATTTTCTGCGACGTAGTAGAGCACCTGCGCTCGATTATGCGCGGTGGCTTTGCCCCAGGCTTCGGCTTTGCGCGCGGCTTCAACGGCGTTGCGAATGTCTTTGCGATTGCCGAGCGGCGCTTCCCCAAGCAAGCGGCCATCCGCGCCATGCACTTCGAGGCTGTAGCCCGAATCCGGCCGCGCCTGCTTGCCGCCGATATAGAGTTTCACGGTGCGATCGATCGGAGGAGCAGCAAAATCAACTGGCTGTTCGAGCGGCTGATCCATCGCGAGTGGCGTAGCGTGAACGGGAGGCGCCTGCTTGAACCAGGCAGGCTCGAGATACTCGAGCAAACCTTCGCTCCCGCCTTCGCGTCCGTAGCCGCTCTCGCGGTAGCCGCCGAATCCGCAGGCAGCGTCGAAAAGATTCGTGCAGTTGACCCAGACCACGCCGGCTTTAAGCTGCGCCGCAACGTGAAGTGAAACGTTTATACTCTCGCTCCAAACGCAAGCGGCCAGGCCGTAGACCGTGTTGTTGGCGAGTTCGACGGCTTCGCGCGGCGTGCGAAACGTCATCGCGGCCAGAACCGGGCCAAAAATCTCCTGCTGCGCGACGGCGGACGATGGGTGCACGTTGCTCAGCAACGTCGGCAGAAAATAAAGCCCGCGTGACGGCACGGGAATGGACGGTTGCCAGCACGTGGCTCCTTCGGCGACGCCTTGATCGACCAACCGCTGGATGCGCTCGAGTTGCACGCGCGCGACGATAGCGCCGATATCAATGGCCTTATCGAGTGGAGGACCCATGCGAAGCGTGTTCATGCGGTCCTGAATTTTGCCGATCAATTTATCCGCGATACTCTCCTGCATCAGCAGCCGCGAACCCGCGCAGCAAACCTGCCCCTGGTTGAACCAGATGCCGTCGACGAGACCTTCCACGGCGCTGTCCAAATCCGCATCTTCAAAAATGATGAAGGGCGATTTGCCGCCTAGTTCGAGCGAAAGCTTTTTGTGGCTCTGCGCGGTAGCCTTGCGAATCGCGCGTCCCACTTCGGTCGAGCCCGTGAATGCAATCTTGTCGACGTCAGGATGTTTGACGAGCGCTTCGCCTGTTGAACCGTCGCCGGTGACAATGTTTACGATACCTGCGGGAAGTCCGGTTTCCTGGCAAATGTGTGCGAACGCGAGCGCCGTCAAGGGAGTGAATTCCGCCGGCTTCAGGACGACCGTATTGCCTGTCGCCAGCGCGGGAGCGATCTTCCAAGCCAGCATGAGCAGTGGAAAATTCCATGGGATGATTTGACCAACCACTCCGCACGCGGTGTAACCGGGAAATTCCTGCTGGAGCAACTGGGCCCAGCCTGCATGATGATAAAAATGCCGAGCCACAAGAGGAATATCGACATCACGGCTCTCGCGGATGGGTTTGCCATTGTCAAGCGTTTCGAGCACGGCCAGCCAGCGCGAATGTTTCTGCACCTGCCGGGCCAGCGCATAGAGATAACGCGCACGCGCGTGAGGAGTCAGAGCCTGCCAGGCGGGCAACGCAGCCCGCGCCGCTTTCACCGCCGCGTCAATATCCGCGATCGATCCCTGCGCCACGGTCGCGAGTTTTTCGCCGGTAGAAGGATCCGCCGTGTCGAAATAAGTTCCCGCCGCGGGCGCCTGCCATGCGCCGTTGATGAAGTGTCCGAAGCGGCGGCCGTGACGGTCGAGCCATGCAAGCGCCTCGCGTGGATCTTCCGGCGCCGGGCCGTACTCCATGGTCATGAATTTTTCGACAATGCTCATTCGCTTCTTCCCGCTTCTCTTATCATCGAACTAGCATTTTCGGGACTACGCAATCGGATGGCGATACTCCGCCGAATAGCGTCCCGTGGCATAGTGTTCGAGTTGCCGCTCGATATCCGCTAGCATCCCGCTAGCGCCAAACCGGAATAATTCCGCCTTGAGCCATGAATCGCCAAGCTCTTCCTTTATCAGCGCCAGCCACTCGAGCGACTGCTTCGCCGTGCGAATCCCGCCCGCCGGCTTGAAGCCCACCGCCATTCCGGTTTCCTGCGCGTACTCACGAATGGCGCGCGTCATCACCAGGCTCACTGGTAGCGTCGCGTTGGTCGCCTCCTTGCCGGTGGATGTCTTGATGAAGTCCGCCCCGGCCATCATCGCCACCCTGCTGGCGCGCGCCACGTTGCGCAGCGTCAGCAAATCGCCCGTGCCGAGGATCACCTTCAGATGTGCCGGCCCACAAGCATTTTTGAACGCGGCGATTTCATCGTAGAGCGTTTGCCATTTGGCGCCGAAGACGTGCGCGCGGGTGATGACCACGTCGATTTCGTCGGCGCCTGCTTCCACCGAGCGCCGAATTTCGGCGACGCGTTCCTCAAACGGAGAGAGACCTGCCGGGAACCCTGTGGAGACCGCGGCAACATGAATGCCGCTGCCCTCAATCGCGCGCCGCGCCGTTTCCACGAACGTGTGATAAACGCACACGGCAGCGACCTTGATATCGAGGCTCTCGATGCCAAGTTTCTGTGCGAGTTCCTGTTGAATCGGTTGCCGCGCCTTGGCGCATAGCCGGCGAACACGCTGGTCGGTGTCGTCGCCGGAGAGCGTCGTCAAGTCCATGCAGGTGATGGCGCGCAGTAGCCAAGCTGCCTGCCATTCTTTCTTCACTGTCCGTCGCGTGCCAATGGTTTGCGCGCGGCGCTCGACGGCGCTGGTGTTCACGCGCACCGCGTTCACCCAGTCCAAATTCAGCGGGATGCCGCGGTTGGGCTGGAGTTCCCGCCCGGCGTAACTGGCGATGGCGGTATCGGAAGGCGAAATCGGGCTACGAAGGGCGGGGCGATCAAGGCTTGAAGTGTTGTCGATTCGCGGATTGTTGCGCAGAGTCATAGACTTTTCACCGCGTGTGGCGGAGCAATTTGCAATACTCTATCTTAGCACTTCGCCAAAGCCCGTTTACAGGCGCCCGCCGCGATTCCGCCATTCCTTCTCAAAATCCGCGCGCGTACAGAAGGACTTCTGAGTCCCCACCTTTGTCGTGGAAAGAGCGGCGTAGAGATTGGCGCGCGGCAAAGCCTCTTCCTCCGGCAAACCTTCGCTCAAGAAAACCGCAAAGCTGCCGATGAAAGCATCGCCAGCGCCGGTGGTGTCCACGGATTTGACGTTGAATGCAGGAATGAGCTCTATGCCGTCCGGTCCCGCCGCCAAGGAGCCGCGCTCGCCAAGAGTAATGACCACGCGCCGCATTCCCTGGCGCAGGAGAAACTCCGCGCACTTTTTCGCTTCATCGACCGATTGCACCGGCATTCCCGTGATCGCTTCGGCTTCGCTTTCATTGGGAATGAAATAATCCACGGCGTCGAGTTCCTTGAAGTCAACCGGCTGCGCCGGAGCGGGATTCACGATGCAGCGAATCCCGTTCGCTCTAGCGAACTTCACCGTGTGGTAGACGGTGCGCAGTGGAACCTCAAACTGCATGATGATGATGTCCGCTTTTCGGAGCAGCGGTCCCGCAAGATCCACATCTTCGGGCGAAAGTGTATCGTTTGCGCCCTTCACCACGATGATGCGATTTTGCCCGCTCGGTTCCACAAAAATTGGGGCGACTCCGCTGGAGACGCCCTCGGCGATGCGCACGTAAGTTGCGTCGATACCTTGGGATTCAAAGTTCTTGATCGTGGCGGGGCCGAAAAGGTCGCTCCCGACTTTTGCCACCATGCCCACGCTTGCTCCGCAAAGGTGCGCCGCCACGGCTTGATTGGCGCCTTTGCCGCCGAAGCCAAGATCGAACTTCTTGCCGAAGATTGTTTCCCCTGGCTGCGGGAACACGTCATTGAACGTGGTCAGATCCACGTTGGCGCTGCCCACCACTGCAATAAAGGATTGCTTTGCCATCAATATCAGACCTGATGTCTCCAACATCTACCAGGCGTTCAGGATGCACGCTACGCGGCGAAAATGTTGCGCACCATGAACCATAAATTTGCTGGTCGTTCCGCCAGCCGCCGCACAAACCACGGATACCAATAGCTGCCGTATGCGACAAGCACGATGGAAGTACAGCCCTCATTGGTGAGGCGTTCTTGCTCGGCACGCTGGATGCCGTAGAGCATCTGCACTTCAAAGTCTTTCTTCGAGAAGCCTTCCGTGGACGCGTATTCAGCCAGCCGCCGAATCAGTGCCAAGTCATGCGTGCCAAAAGCGGCCCGCACGCAGCGATTCTCCTTCTTCGCCTTCAGCATCTGCTTTCCAAGCTCGAAATAACTTTCGTCGACATCCTGCTTGCGGGGAAATGCGATTCCCGGCGGCTCGTTGTACGCCCCTTTGACCAACCGGATCGAAGGCCGCAGCGGCAGAAGCTTTGCCAGGTCATCCTTTGTTCGATGGAGATAGGCCTGCAGGCATACACCAACATTCGAATGAGCCTTCAGAGCGCGGCGATAGAGATCGAGTGTCGCGTCCACGTAGTTGCTAGCTTCCATGTCCACCCAGACGATGGAATCCTTTTGTGCGCGCTCGATGATGGCATTCAAATGCTCGAAGCATAAATCCGGCGAGAGATCCAATCCGAGTTGTGTCAATTTAACGGAAATCTCCGCTTGCAAACCTTTTTCTCTGATGCGCTTCAGCACTTCGAGATAATGTTCGGCGACCTGCTGTGCCTCTGCACGGTCCTTGATGTTTTCGCCCAAATACGTGAAGACCGCGCCAATCTTCTTTCCGCGCAGAATTTCAGCCGCACCGAGCGCGTCATCGAGCGTCTCGCCGGGCATGAACCGCGATACGCTGCGCCTGACAAACGGGTAATTCGCCGCCCGATGGCGCAGCCACTGATTTTGAGACGCTGCCAGCAGCATCGATCGCATGAGACTCATGGATACGTCGCCTCTTTGCTCTGGAATTCAAGCTCTTGCGGCTTCCGATTTCTTTCAAAGATCAGAAGACGGCCAGCACGCGGAGAAGCACTCCCGCAAGCACGCCACCGATGAGCGGACCAATCACGGGAACCGGGGCATAGCCCCAATCCGAGCCGCCTTTCCCTGCAATCGGAAGAATGGCATGCGCGATGCGCGGTCCGAGATCTCGCGCCGGATTGATCGCGTATCCGGTTGGCCCGCCCAGCGACAGACCAATGCCCCAGACCAGGCTGCCCACGAGATACGGGCCGAGTCCCGCCCCTGGTCCGGTTGCGGAGACACTCTTTGAGAAAATTGCGCCAACCACAAAAACAAGCACGAAGGTTGCAATGATTTCGCTCAATAAATTCGTAATCGTGTTGCGAATCGCCGGCGCCGTGCAAAAGCATCCCAGCTTTGCGGCGGTGTCCGGCGTCTCTTTCCAGTGCGGAAGGTGGTGCAGCCAGACGAGCGTGGCGCCCACGATGGCCCCAAGCAACTGGGCTGCGAGGTAGGGAGCGAACTTGGCAAAATTGCCGTCGCGAACCGCGAAGCCGATCGTCACCGCGGGATTCAGGTGCGCATCGCTGCTTCCACACGCAATCGCCGTGAACACGCCCGCCATTACGGCAAACGCCCACCCGGCGGTAATCACCATCCAGCCGCTGCCCTCTGCTTTCGAGCGCTTGAGCAGCACGGCGGCGACGACTCCATCGCCTAGCAGGATCAGAATCATCGTGCCGAAAAATTCACCGGCCGGCGGTGAGGTCATAAGCGAATGCCTCCGTCAGGAATCCATCCAGTCAAACGATCGCGTAACCGCTTTCTTCCATTGTTTATACAATTGCTCGCGCTTGGTCTCGGCAAGATGCGGCTTCCAGGTGCGATCGACCGCCCAGTTGGCCCGTAACTCTTCCAAGCCCGAAAAGAATCCTACCGCCAGGCCAGCGGCATAGGCCGCGCCGAGCGCCGTCGTTTCTTGAATCACCGGCCGCACTACCTCGCGGTTCAGGATGTCCGCCTGAAACTGCATCAACAAATCATTCGCTACCATGCCGCCATCGACGCGGAGGCTCGCGAGGCCAATATGGGAATCTTTCTCCATCGCCTCGACTACTTCCCGCGTCTGAAATGCCGTAGCTTCCAGAACCGCGCGGGCGAGATGTCCTTTATTTGCGTAGCGTGTAAGCCCGGCAATGACCCCTCGTGCATTCTCCTTCCAATACGGCGCGTACAGCCCGGAAAATGCGGGAACGAAGTAGACGCCGCCATTATCGTCGACCGTTCGCGCCAACGGCTCCACATCCGCACTCTTTTCAATGATCCCAAGGTTGTCGCGCAGCCACTGTACCAGGGCTCCGGTAATGGCGACGCTCCCTTCCAAGGCGTAATTCGCGGCCTCGTTGCCAAACTTGTAGGCGACCGTAGTGAGCAGACCGAAGCTCGAAGGCACCGGCCGCTCGCCGGTGTTCATCAGCAAGAAACACCCAGTGCCGTACGTGTTCTTGACCTCGCCCGGGCGAAAACACGCTTGGCCGACCAGCGCCGCCTGCTGATCGCCCAGGATTCCGGTGATGGGAACGCCGGCGACCGCGCTGAGAGTTGCTTCGCCATAGACTTCGCTGCTCGAACGCACTTCTGGCAGCACCGCGCGGGGAATGTCAAACGCCGACAGCAACTTTTCGTCCCAATCCTGTGTTGTTAGATTCAGGAGCTGCGTGCGGCTCGCGTTGGTGACGTCTGTTACGTGGACGCCGCCCAGGGGGCCCCCGGTCAGATTCCAAAGGAGAAACGTATCGATATTTCCGAAAAGCACCTCACCGCCAGTTGCCTTCTCCCGAACGCCAGGAATATTTTCGAGCAGCCAGCGCAACTTCAGACTGCTGAAGTACGTGCTCAGGGGCAATCCCGTCAGCGGCCGGAAGCGGTCTTGTCCGCCCTCCCTGGCGAAGCGCGGGACATCTTCCGCAACCCGTGTATCCTGCCAAACAATCGCATTCGCAACCGGATTGCCGGTCTTGCGTTCCCAGAGGACCGTGGTTTCCCGCTGATTCGTGATGCCGATCGCAGCCAGGTCAGCAGCGCGCAACCCGCGCTGCTCGAGCGCTTCGGCAATCACTTCTTTCGTGCGTCGGAGGATTTCCAGCGGGTCATGCTCTACCCAGCCCGGCCTCGGGAAAATCTGTTCGTGCTCTTTTTGCGCCACGGCGGCGATACGCGCGGACTGGTCAAACACCATGAATCGCGTGCTCGTCGTGCCTTGATCGATTGCTCCAATGTAGTTTTTCACCGCACCGGTCCTTCTTCTGGACGCAGCAGCATACTACGCAATTGCCGTCTCTTGCTTCGGGCAAATCGCTGCTCATCTGCGCCGAGGGCGGCTACTTTGCCTGCCCTTGACATGAAGGCGAGCCCTTCGTATCTCTTTTCAGCGCTGGTCTGCATCCAATTACATGAGGATAAGGAAAGGGAGTTATTTTAATGAAGAAGAAAACAGCTTTAGCCCGTATTGCCCTGTTGACGGGGCTATTCGTATTAGTACTCGGCTTTCTTGAAGCAAATGCCGTCGCCGAGGGGCCGGGAACAGTGACCATGACGGTCACCGCCGTCGGCAAGAAAGACACCAGCCCGCCGCTCGTTACCAAAGACGACGTCCAGCTTTATTTGAAGAAGGAGCGCACCCAGATTGCCGATTGGAAGCACGACGGGAAATTATATCTCGCCGTTCTAATTGACGATTCGCTGGACAGCGTTATCGCCAACCAGTGGAACGATCTGAAGGCGTTTTTCGCCGCCCAGCCTGACAACACCTACATTTCTGTAGCCTATGCGCGTAATGGCACCGCGATGCTCGCCCAGGATTTCACCAACGACCACGAACTTGCGGCCAAGGCGCTGCGCATCCCGATCGGCAGTGGGGGTGCGTTCACGAGCCCTTATCTCGCCCTTCTGGATCTGATGAAGCGGTGGCCTTCCTCCGCGGACAGGCGTTCCATACTCCTGTTCTCTTCCGGCATTGACTATTTTCGCGGGGATTTTTGGACCAAACCCCCGGATCTCGATTCCACCGTCAGCCGCGCGCAGAAGGAGAATATCAATGTTTGGACAATCTACGCTCCGGATGCGGGGCATCGGGGGCGCGGATTCTTCATTGCCAACAGAGCGCAGTCGTACCTTACCGAACTTTCGGATGAAACGGGCGCTGAATCCTTCTATCTCGGCATCGCGGAGCCCGTCACGTTGAAACCCTATTTTGACGAGCTCTCCACGCATCTGAGCAACCAGTACCTCCTGACGTTCAAGGCCAGCGGAGGAGCAAAAGGGCGTTTCGAGCGCGTCCGGGTCGCTACTGAACTGGCTCACGTTGAGTTCTTGGCGCCTTCGCAAGCTTTTCTCCCTCCAGCCAAATGAACGCTGAAATTAAATTGCATTGAAAACAACAAAAAGGCGCGGACCATTTAGTCCGCGCCTTTTCATGTGAGGCAGCCCGGCGCAATTCATCCCGCGCCGCGCTGATTCTTTTGAACGAAAGTGATGCTCAGTCGTCGGAACCGCTGAGAGCCGCCGCTTGCGTGGAATCGCGGATCACCAGTTCCGGATTCATCTTGTGCCGCGAGATCGTCCATTCGCGCTTTTCCAGCCCGGCGTTCACGCCTTCCATCACGATATTCACCGCCAGGTTTCCCATCGCTTCCAGCGGCTGCCTCACCGTTGTCAAAGACGGTGCGGACAGCGACGACAGCGGCACATCGTCGAAACCCACCACCGAACAATTCTCCGGCACTCTCACGCCCGCTTTCGTCAGCGCCCGGATCGCGCCCAGCGCTGTCAGGTCGTCGAAGGCCATCAATGCCGTGAACCGTTTCTTTCGCTGTAGCAATTCCTCCGTGAAGCGGTACCCGCCCTCGAAGCCCGAATTGGGGTCGAAAGAATCGGGCAGTTGCAGTACGAGGGCCGGATCGATCTCCAGCCCAGCCGAGTGCGCGAACTTCTGAATCCCTTTCCACCGCGGTCCGCTGTCGATCAGCATTTTGGGGCCGCGGATGAACGCGATCTTGCGATGCCCCAGATGGTGGAGATGTTCGAGGGCGAGCCGTCCTCCCGCTTCGTTGTCCACCATCACCGAGCTGACGTCGTTGCCGGGCATCTCCCATCCGATGGTGGCAGCGGTAATGTTTCTCTTGCTCAGGTCCGCCAGCAGTTGGATGTCCACGAACAGCCAGTTGGCGACGACGATCAATGCCTCGACGTGGTGTTCGAGCAGCATTTCCAGGTATCGTTCGAACCGGTTTCTCTGATTGTGGGCGTCGGCGAAAATCTGGACATACGATGACTGGTAGAGTGCGTTCTCAATGCCCCGCAAGACCGGCGTGCAAAAGGGATCGGTAATGTCGAAGAACATCACCCCGACGCTATGGCTCCGTTTACTGCGCAAGAAACGCGCCATCGCATTCGGCCGGTAGCCAAGTTTCTTCGCGACCTCTTCGATGCGCTTTTTCGTGGCCGGCGCAATATACCGCGCCAGCGGCGCGTTGTTCAGCACGATCGAAACCGTGGCGGGCGAGAAGCCGCTGGACTTCGCGACGTCCCGCATCGTGATGGTCTGGTCTTTTCCGCTTTGCCGTTTCACACCCGCGCCTCCGGAGGCACTATCATCCGGTGTTTGCGGTTCGAATTGCAATGTTGGTTCCTTCACGGGATTGCGCGTTCTACTCGGCGGGCACTTCAAAAGTCATGGTTTTGCGGAACCCGGATGTTTTCCACGCCCCATAAATCAGCCCGGCGGCCACCCACACGGCGCCAAGTTTTTTTGCCGGCATACTCAGCTGCAGAAAAATGTAGCCGCAAATTCCGAAGCCCAGCAGCGGCCAGAGAACCGGCCAAGCGGTTTTCCGCTCCGCGCGGAGGAAGTAGCGCACAAAAGCCGCTGCGTTCACGCCCATGAAGGCGATGAATGCTCCGAAATTAAGCATTTCCGCACCCCGTTCGTAGGTGAGAAAAAACGAACCTGCCAGTGCAATCGTTCCGATCAAAATCACGTTGTTGGCCGGGATATGCCGCTTTGCTTCGATCTTGCCGAAAAATCCCTTGGGGAGCGCATCGTTGCGGCCCATGCCGTAAAGCAGGCGTGCCGCTGCCAGCTGCGCGCCCATTCCGGAGCCGATGTTGGCGATCAGGATGGTGAAATTCAGCAGTTGAAATAGGAAAAAGCCGCCCACCTGCCTCGCCACCAGCGGAAACGCCGATTCCACCTGTTCCGCGGGAAACGGTTTTGAGCCCCATACGAGCTGCGCCGCGTATACCTCCAGCGAAGACAGAACTCCCGCCACCAGGCACACCAGCACCGTGGCCAGCAGGATGTTCCTCCGTGGGTTCTCCACTTCCTCCGAGAACGTCGAAATGGCATCGAAGCCGATGTACGTCAATACGGCGATGGAAGTGCCGTGGAAAATGGAATTCAGGTTGAACGTGGCCGGATCGTAAAAAGGCCGCGAAAAGAATCCCGCTCCGTACTCGTGCAGCCCCAGCAAGAACCGGATCACAAATCCGAAAAATACGATCACCACGATGGTCATCCCGGCGGCCAGCACGTCGTTGATTCGCGCGGATGTTTTCACGCCGCGAAGGTTGAGCAAGGTAAAAGACGTTGCGTAGAAAATCGCCAGCGCCCAATATGGCACTCCCGGCAAAATGTTCTGTGTCAGCTTGCTGCACAGAATCGTGCAAATCAGCGGGTTAAGGATGTAGTCCATCACCATCGCCCAGCCCGTCAGGTAGCCCAGCCCGGGATGAATCTCCTGGCCGACGTAGGTATACGCGGACCCCGCGCTCGGATAAACGCGCGCCAGCATCCCGTAACTGATCGCCGTGAACAGCATCGCCACCATCGCGATCAGTATCGTGGTCACCACGTGTCCGCCCGCCGCGTTATTCACTATCCCGTATAGCCCCATCGGGGCGATCGGCTGGATAATCACGATGCCGATGATGATCAAATTCCATAACGTCAGTGAGCGCTTCAGGCGCGGCGCGGAATTCGCTGTGCTTTCGTTGCTCAAACAATTCTCCTTTTCCTGGGGAACCGCGGTTCGAACCCGGCGTCACTGTAGCATGCGGTCAAGCGAACTCTCCCAGTCACGCTGCCCCGCGCCGCCTTCATTCATCTGTATTTAATCGTTTTAATGTTGACAGTGTGCGCAATCTTACCTCCCGCGCGCAACCGCAAAAGTTTCTTCCCGCCCTCGCCCGGCTCCGCATGGCTCTGCTGCCACATTTTGTCCTGCACTTTCGTACAGGTCGCGTAATTCACAGGACGGTGCCTCTTGCCTCACCTGCTCTTCGAATTGCCCACAACGCAGATGCCCCCTCCGTAGTCTAATTAAGTAGGCGCCCGGCCCGGAAAATAGAGGAAAGTTCAGCGACCCCCATGGGTGAAGCCTCTCTCACAAACCGTCGCGGAAACACCAAGATCTTTCTTGCGCATTTCAGCGTCTTTCTTTTTGTGGTTCTTGCCGCTTATTGGCTTCGCAGAATTAAGCTGGAGCCCGACCCCATTCTTCAGGGCTACCTGCAGGTCATCAGCGGTCTTCTCGCCTTTGTTTTTGCCGCAGTTACCCTCGTTCGTTTCCAGGGAACTCAGGACCGCATTTCACTGATTCTCGGCGCCGGATTTCTTCTTTCCGGCGCCATTTTGACGGCCACCAGCGTCCTCTTTTTTCAATTCCTTCCGGACGCCCCCCTGCGCCTTCTTTGGGCGCCCATCGCGTGGTGGCTGGGCCGCATCGTCCTGGCGCTTCTGCTCGTTGTAGCGCTTCTGGTCGAGCATTTCCTTCCACGTTCGCGTCATCCGCGCCGCGAAATCGCTGGCGCTTTGCTGGCGGTAATCGCACTGACTTACGTGCTCGCGGCCGCGCTTCGCCGTTTGCCGCCGGAGGTCTCTCGCCATCCCGGCGCTTTCTTCCCCTATCCGGAGCAGTTAGTGCCCGGCGCGATATTCCTCGTCAGTCTCGTCTGGTACCGTCGGCGTTTGTCCGTTGAGGATTCTGCCTTCGACCGCACCATCTATGCGGCCACCTGGCTGAATGTCGCCGCGCAACTTTCCTCCGCCGAATCCGCGCGTCTGCTGGACGCTCCCTTCGTTTTCGCTCAGGCCCTCATAGTGCTGGGCTACACGGTCGCGCTGGGTGGCGCTCTTCTTGATAACGCGCGGCTCTTCGAGCAGGTCCACCATCTTGCCGTCAGTGATCCCCTCACCGGTCTCGCCAACTACCGCCGTCTCCTCGACGTTCTCGAAAACGAGACAGAACGCACCAACCGTACCGGCCGTCCTTTTTCCGTCCTGCTTCTCGATCTCGATGGCTTGAAAACAATTAATGATAGTTACGGCCATCTCGTCGGCAGCCGCGCCATCTGCCGTCTCGCCGACGTCCTCAGGATTCACTGCCGCGCCGTCGACACCGCCGCGCGATACGGCGGCGACGAATTTGCCCTCGTTCTTCCGGAATCCAGCCAAGAAGAAGCGCACCGCGTCGCCGATCGTATCCGCGAAGTCATGGCCAACGACGATGAACCGCCGCGCCTCTCCGCGAGTATCGGCATATCCGTCTACCACGGCGATGGCGAGCGCATCGAAAAACTGCTTTCAGAGGCGGACAAGGATCTCTACGCGGAAAAGACCAAGCGGGCAAAGCGCAACGCTGCCGCAGCCAATCCCCGCCGCCGCACGCCAAAATTCTGAGCCACTTGAGCTGTTTGCCTGTTTATTCAAATCACCCGTTGCCGCGTAAGGTGCAAGCTGCTCCGGCAGGGACCGTCAAGTTGCCCCAACGGAATTTCATAGCCGCCCCAATGTTTTTTCTCGTGCGGAACATTTAGAAAACGGCGCGGCTCTGCGTGGTCGCTTTTGTCTCCAGCGAGAAGCGCGCCTCCGCTGGCGCCTCATCGAGCAACCGCCCCGTCACGTATTCTCCCATTGCCGGGCCGTGCTTGAACCCGTGACCGGAACCTCCTCCCGCAAACCACACATTTTCCATCTCCGGGTGCCGGTCGATCAAAAAATCTCCGGTCGAAGTGTTCTCGTACTGGCAAACGCGCGTTTCCACGATCGGCGCGTCCTTCAGTGCCGGAAATCGCCGCGCAACATATTTTTTAACCGCCTCCGTCATTGCCGGCGAAACAAACCTCGATTGTGTGTCCGGATCGACTCGCTCTCCATGTTCATCAAACGCGATCTTCAGCCCCCGTCCTTCGATGTCCGGCATCCCGTAAACGAGATCTTCCTGAAACAGCCACGTCGGTAACGCCGGCGGCGCAAACCTCATGTCGCCCGCCGGAATGCCGAAGAAAAACACTTCCTGCCGCGAAGGAAAAATTCGCGAGCCCAAAACGTCTGGGAAAACTTTGCCAAGCCATGGCCCGCAGGCAAAAACAAATTGTCCCGCCGCAATCCGTTCGCCCTGGCTCGTCGTAATGTGCTCCACTCGCCCTGCCTCTCGGGGGTTCATTGCCTGTGCACAGCGATACTCCACTCCAAGCCGAACCGCATCTTCGACTACGGCGGCCACGGCGCGCCGCGCCATCAGGACACCGCTCTTTGGTTCAAGGATCCCGCGTTTGATGCCATCAAGCCCGATTTGCGGATAGCGCTTCTCAAGCGCTGCGCGATCCAGCTCCTCGAACGTTACTCCGCATCGCTGAAAGGTCGCACTGGTTTGCTCCAGCCGCTTGTCCTCGTCACCAGCCATCCAAAGCACTCCGGTTTCGAGAAAAAGTGGCTGTCGCGTCGCCGCAAAAAACTCCTTCCATTGCTTCAGCGATTTCTGCGACCACCGCGTGTACAGCTCATCCGCGCCGTACCCCATTCGAATGATGCGCGATTCGCCTCCGGAGCTGGCCTGCGAATGCGCTGGACCGTAAGCCTCAATCAGCGCCACCCGTTGGCCCCGCTTTGTCAAATGCCACGCCGTCCACGCCCCGAACACGCCCGCCCCAATCACCGCAACGTCGTATTTGTTTTGAACGCCCACTCTCGCTCCGCTCGACCTGTCATCCTATCCCAATCTCTCGCCGCGGAGCATCCGCTGCTCCTCGCTTTGACCTTCTCCGTGACCTCTCTGTTCGTCCCTCTGTGAACTCTGTGTTAATTCTTCTTTCTTCTCCGTGATACCATGCATCGTTTCGTCCAACGCTATTGGGAGGCTCGCGTGAAAGTGTTTCCCCGGTCCGTCGCAATCCTGGTTTCCTCTTTTCTTTCCTGCTTCCTGTTTGCCCAAACCGCCAAAGCTCAGCAAGCCGCCACTCCCGTCGACCGCTCTGCGGTCGCCAGTAACATCGACCCCAAGATTTACGGCGGAATGAAATGGCGCCTCATCGGCCCGTTCCGCGGCGGCCGCGTGCTTGCCGTCAC
>WNFF01004053.1_pt2 | contig 15959 bp, 14 predicted proteins | sample 5400441 | NCBI WGS metagenome assembly WNFF01 (sample SAMN13153345, study PRJNA577476) | soil metagenome | isolation source: 120 cm saprolite under Douglas fir tree site 2 hole 3 replicate 1 | place: USA:California | collected 2015-04-18 | reverse complement strand
GACGCACGGTTTCCGCGATCTGGTCGCCGACGGTCATGACCGGGTTGAGCGAGGTCATCGGCTCCTGGAAGATCATCGAGATCTCGTTGCCGCGGATGCGGCGTATCTCCTGCTCCGGCAGGCTGGCCAGATTCCTTGCCTGAAATTGAATTTCGCCGCCGACGATGCGGCCGGTGCCCATGGGCAAAAGTTGCACGATCGAGAGCGCGGTCACGCTCTTGCCGCAGCCGGACTCGCCGACCAAACCGACCGTCTTGCCGTCGCCGATGTCGAAGGTTACGCCGTCGACCGCGCGCACTTCGCCGTCGCTCGTGAAGAACGACGTGCGCAGGTTGCTGACCCCGAGGAGCGGCGCCATTCCGGATCGGTAGCATGGCGGCGCAAGGTGTCACAACCATGCGATCGTGCGCCCGTGTGCGTCGCGTGTGATGCAAAGAATTCGAGCACAGGCAACGCCAGCAAGAACCGAGGCCCTTTCTGCGTTCTTCCTACGGCAACGGCGGTTCACCCCGATGCATCGCAAAGCATTGATTTTCGGCTTGTGGTCGCGTCAGATATGGCGAGTCCGCCGGACATCGGACCGAGATCGGAGGCAGCCATGGCGTCGAAAGAAGTGTTCGAAGACCATTGCTGGAAAGACGTCATGTCGGCAGCCGACACGAAGCTCTACTCGCCGTATGCACGCGAGACTTTTGTCGGACCTTCGGTTGCATTTTTGGCCATCGATCTCTACAATCTTGTTTATCGCGGCGGGCCGGGGGCTCCCGTCGATCTCGATCCGCAGTATCCCAATAGCTGCGGCATCTATGCCCATCGCGCGATCGAGCCGACGAAGCGCTTGTTCGCCGCCGTTCGTCGCGCCGGCATTCCGGTTTTCTACTGCACCCAAGACCATCGGCCGCAAAACCGGCCCGACGGTGCGATCTCGACGCGGCGGAAAGAGAAGCCCGCCAATGCGGCAGATCACGGCATCTACCACGAGTTCACACCAGAGCCGGCTGACGTCATAATTTACAAGCAGCGCGCCAGCATCTTCCAGGGAACGCCGTTCCTGTCCCACTTGAATCTACTCGGGATTCGCAGCCTGCTGGTCTGCGGCGAGAGCACTTCAGGCTGCGTTCGCGCCAGTACAGTGGACGCCTATTCGAACGGGTTTCACGTGTCGATCGTCGAGGAATGCACGTTCGACCGTTCGGAACTGATCCACAAAGTCAATCTTTTCGATCTTCATCACAAGTATGTCGATGTGATGCATCTCGATGAGGTCGAAGCGCATCTCGATCGACTCGCGGCTAGGCCATCCACGCAGCAAGCCGCGGAATAGTGAATGCGTAATCCGAACCAAGCCGGCCACCGATTCCGACGGAAGTCGGCCACCCATTCCGATCGAAGCCGACCACGCTGTTGAGGGTGGTCGAGACGCCCTCGCGGTCGGCGAACGAATCGCCGGACGACGCACTGTTTGATATGATGACCGGGCATTGGAGCCTGATCATACAAACAAAAACGGGAGGACGACGTGAAAAACTCACGCTTGAGCCGGTCCATGGCGCACGTCACGGCGGTCGGCGCTTTGCTGGCGTGCGTATCGGCTGCGGATGCGCAAACCACCGTCAAGATCCGCACCGGTCTACGCGGCCGAGGAGCTCGGCTACTACAAGGAAAACGGCGTGACGGCGGAGATCACCGCTTACCGCGGCGGACCCGCGGCGCAGGAGGCGCTCGCGGCCGGAGCCGCCGACATCATCAATTTCTTTCCGCCGGGCGTGGCGCTGGCGGTGAAGAAAGGCATCAAGGAAAAGGTCGTCGGCATCGGGTCGGCGAGGCCCGCCGGCTGGCACATCGTGGTGATGGCGAGCTCGCCCTTCCGCACGGTCGCAGACCTTGCCGGCAAGAAGATCGGCATCACCGCAAAAGGCGCCACCACCGACTTCTATGCGCTGTGGGCGGCAAAGCGCTGTGGGCGGCAAAGAGGGCCGGCGTCCAGATCGAAACCATACCGGTCGGCGCGCCGGCGCTGATTCCGACGCTCAAGTCGGGCCAGATCGACGTCGCGGTCCTCAACTCTCCGCTTTCGTTCCGCCTGATCGTCCCCGGCGAGGGCCGCTCGCTCGTCGACCTCGGCAAGGAGATGGAACCCACCCTCCCCGACGTGTGGGTCGCGACGCAATCGCTCATCGACGGGAATCCGAAGGCGGTCGAGGGGACGCTGCGCGCCATCTACAAGGCGACCGCGTACATGAAAAAGAACCGCGCCTACGGCGTCGACTATCTGCGCAAGTTCACCGGCGAGAAGGACGACCGAGTGGTCGAGCTCGAATACGACGTCGTGCTCGCGGCGCGCCCGACCTCGGCGAAAATCGATCGGGCGTGGATCGAGGCGTCGCTCGCGCTCGCCGGCCTGGGGGGCATTACGGATCTTCCCGCGATTGCCGAGATCTTCACCGAGCGGTTCGGCGCCGTGAGCGGCGAATGACGGTGGCCGGAGGTCCGTGGCCCGGCCGAGCGCGCGCACCCATTGCACAGGGGCACAGGACGCCTCCCGACGATATTGCGCGTCCGGGGGCCGGCCCATGCTTCGAGACGCATCGCAGCGCGGACCGAGCCCGTGGATGGCGGCGTGCGACACCCGCGCTGCGATGCTCCTCAGCATGAGGCCGGAACAAAGATCAAGGCTTGCAGAGACGTGAGGCACTCGTGGAGACCTTCCATTTTCACGATGTCACAGCCCGTGCGCTAGTCCGCCCTCATCCTGAGGAGGCGCAGCGCAGGCAAGTTTGCCTGCGCTGCGCCGTCTCGAAGGATGAGGGCGGCCACTGACCGGTGGTGAGTCATCGTCAAATGCCATTGGTATAAGCTAACCCCATGAGACAACATCCGGCGATGGGGGCTTTGGCAGGCTACCTGACGTTTGCGGTCGTCCTCCTGGGCGGATGGGAGATCACGTCCCGGCTCGCCGTGGTCGACGCCGATCTGCTTCCGCCGCTGTCGGAGGTGTGCGCGATCCTCTGGCGATTTCTGCATGATCCGCGGTTCATCGCCGACCTCGGGCTCACCGCGAGCGAAGTCGCGGTCGCTTTCCTCATCGCCGCGCCGCTCGCCATCTCGACCGGTTTCCTCTTGGGCGAGCGACTTCATCTTGCCGAAGCATTCAACCCGGTCGTTCATTTCATCCTGGCCGTGCCGCAGTCGATCTTCCTGCCCGTGTTCATCCTGGCGTTCGGCATCGGCTTCGTCGAAAAAGTCCTGTTCGGCGTCACCCACGCCTATTTCGTGATCCTGGTGAACAGCTTCGCCGCAGTGCGCTCGATCCCGCGCCCGCTGGTCGCGGCCGCGCGCGTGTTCGGCGCGACGCGCGCGCAGATCTACACGCGCATCTACCTGCCGGCGATGCTGCCGCTGATCCTCACGGGGCTCCGCCTCGGCATGATTTTCTGCATCATCGGAGTTCTGCTCGCCGAGATGTACGCCTCGCGCCGCGGCATCGGCCGGCTCATCTTCACCTGGGGCGAGGGCTATCAGGTTCCGGAGCTCCTCGCCGGCATCCTGCTGGTCTCGGTCTTGACCATCACGGTCAACGAGACGATGCGGCTCGCCGAGCTGCGCGTCGGCCGCTTCCACGCAAGGGCTTCCTGATGCCGATCATCGAGGTCAGCAAGCTCGGAAAGGATTTCAGCGCCGGCCGTGCGCTCCTTCGCGCGCTGGCCGACGTCTCGTTCTCGGTCGAGGAAGGGCGGTTCGTCACGCTGGTCGGACCGAGCGGTTGCGGCAAGTCCACGCTGCTCCAGATCCTCGCCGGCTTGATCGCGGCGACGCGCGGGGAGGCGCGCATCGAAGGCCAACGCGTCTGCGCACCCATGCCGGACAAGATCGGGATGGTGTTCCAGGACCCGACGCTGCTGCCGTGGAAAACCGCGCTCGCCAATGTGGAATTCCCGCTCGATCTGCGCGGGGTGGACCGCGCGGCGCGGCGCAAGCGCTGCTCGGCATTGCCGAATTTGCCGACCACTATCCGCACGAGCTGTCGGGCGGCATGCGGCAGCGCGTCGCCATCGCGCGCGGCCTCGCGCAAGACCCGCGTCTGATCCTGATGGACGAGCCCTTTGCGGCGCTCGACGAGCAGGCGCGCACCCGCATGGGGCACGACCTGCTCGACATCTGGGAAAAGACCGGCAAGACGGTATTCTTCATCACCCACAGCCTGACCGAAGCGATCTACCTCTCCGACACCGTGCTGGTGATGAGTCCCCGGCCCGGACGGATCATCGAGACGATCGCGATCGATTTCCCGCGGCCGCGCGAGATCGACATCATCGGCAGCGAGGGCTTCGGCCGCATTCGCAACCGCATCTGGCGCCTGATCGCCGAGGCGTCGGCATGATGCAGCCGCGCATCATCAAGGCGTTGCTGATCACCGCCGCCGCGGTGGCGCTGTGGGAGGCAATCGTTCGCCTCGGCTTCGTCAGTCCGATCATCCTGGCCGCGCCGAGCGATATCGTCCTGGCAGCGGCGACGGACGGCGGCGTGTTCCTGCGTGCCTTTGCAACGACCATGATCGAGATCGGCGCGGCAATCGTCGTCGCCTGGACGCTCGGCATCGTCCTCGGCGTCGTTGTCGGCAGCTCGCACGCGCTGGCGATCGCGACGGCTCCGGTCCTGTCATCGATTTTTGCAATTCCGCTGATCATCCTCTATCCGCTGCTGATGGTATGGCTCGGCATCGGCCCGCTGTCGAAGGTCGTGTTCGGCGTTCTCTCGGGGTTCTTTCCGATCGCGCTCAATACCATCGACGGCGTGCGCGCCATCGACCGGCGGTACCTCGCGTTTGCGCGCTCGGTCGGCGCGACCAGGCTTCAGACCTACGCGCGCATCGTGTTTCCGCTGGCGCTGCCCGCGATCGTGTCGGGGCTGCGGGTCGGCACCGGCCTCGTCGTCATCGGCGTGGTCGTGACCGAGATGCTGGCATCGCTCGGCGGCGTCGGCTTCTGGATCTCATACCATCGCACCCTGTTCAATACCGGGCACGTCTACTTCGGCATGGTGCTCGCGCTGTTGCTGGCCGTAGCGGTGAACATCGGGCTCACCCGGCTCGACCGCCGCATCGGTCTTTGGCGCATCCGCGAGCAAGCGGAGGGTTAGGGTATGGCCGAGTGGATGGTGGGCGTCGACACCGGCGGAACATTCACGGACCTGGTCGCATTCGCGCCGGCCTCCGGCGAGCTGCGCACGATCAAGGTGCCGTCGGTGCCCACGGATCCGTCGAGCGCCGTGATCAACGCGCTCGACGAGCTGTTCCGCGGCGGAGCGGCGCCGCGCGAGATCGCTTTCCTCGTGCACGGGACGACGGTCGCCACCAACGCGGTGCTCGAATCCGCCGGCGTGCGCGCGGGCCTGCTGATCACGCGCGGTTTCCGCGCGGTCTACGAGGCGCGCGGCTGGGTGCGGCCCGACCCGGCCGAGCTGCTCGATACCTTCTTTCGCAAACCCCCCTTGCTCGTGCCGCAGTCGCGCACCGAGGAGATTCCCGAGCGCATGGACTACCAGGGGACCGTGCTCGAGCCGCTCGACGAGGCGGCCGTGCGGGAAGCGGCGCGGCGGCTCAAGGCGAAGGGCGTCCAGGCCGTCGCGGTTTGCTATCTGTTCAGCTTCCGCAATCCCTCGCACGAGGAGCGCACCGCCGAGATTCTCGCCGAGCAGGAGCCGGGGTGGCGCATCTCGTTGTCGTCACGCGTCCTTCCCGTGATCCGCGAGTATCCGCGGCTGTCGACGACCGTGGTCGATGCCTACGTGGGACCGATCATGGAGCGCTATCTCGTCAACCTCGACCGCAGACTCAAAGAGCGCGGCGTCACGACGCCGCAGATTTTCCTGATGCAGTCGAACGGCGGCCTGATGCGCATCACCATGGGCGCCCGCTTCCCGAACCAGACCCTGACCTCCGGACCGGCGGCCGGCGTGGTCGCCGGCGCCGCGCTCGCCCGCGCGACCGGCCGCCGCAATTTCGTGACGCTGGACATCGGCGGCACCAGCACGGACATCAGCGTGATCGCCGATGCACGCGCCAGCGAGACCTCGAGCGGCCGCATCGCCGGCCAGGACATCGGCACGCCGATGCTCGCCGTGCACACGCTCGGCGCGGGCGGCGGCACCATTGCCTGGATCGGGCGCGACGGACTGATGAAGGTCGGCCCGCAGAGCGCGGGCGCGGTGCCCGGTCCGGCCTGCTACGGGCGCGGCGGCGACGCGCCGACCGTCACCGACGCGAACCTCGTCCTCGGCGCGCTCGGAGAGAAGAGCGTGCTCGGCGGCCGCATGGCGCTCGATCGCGCCCTGGCGGAGCGGGCGATCACGAGCGCCGTCGCCCGGCCGCTCGGCCTCGATCTGGTGACGGCCGCGGCCGGCATTCTCAAGATCGTCAACACCAACATGGCGGTCGATCTGCGGCTCGCGTTCCAGAGCCGCGGCGAGGATCCACGCCGCTTCGCGCTGCTCGCTTTCGGCGGCGCCGGGCCGCTGCACGCTGCCACCCTCGCGCGCGACCTCGGCATTCCCGAAGTGCTCGTGCCGCCGCATCCGGGACTCACCAGCGCCATGGGTCTCCTGCAGACCGACGTGCGGCATCTCTATCTGCGCTCCGCCGTCGGGCTGCTGTCCTCCTATCCGGTGGCCGAGATCAACCGCATTTTTGCCGAGCTGCGCCGCCAGGCCATGGAAGACGTCGCGCAAGAGGGCCTCGACATGAAGACGCTGCGCCTCAAGCAGCAGCTCGACCTGCGCTACCTGCACCAGGGCTACCACCTCACGGTGGACGGCCCCGACGGTGAGGTGACGGAGGCGCACAAGCATTCGATCAAGTCTGCCTTCGACGGCCTGCACCAGCGCACCTATGGCGCGAGCGCTCCCGAGGAGGATGCGGAGCTGGTGACGCTGCGGCTCGTCGCGGAAGTGCCGGTGCCGCATTTGCGGCTGCCGCGGGCTGCGCCCGGCCGCGTCGCGGATGCGCGCATCGGGCAGCGGCCGCTCTACGACCTGGCCCGTGCCGAGTTCGCCGACGCGCACGTGTATGACCGCGCTCGTCTCGGCGCCAAGGATCGCATCGCCGGCCCCGCCATCATCGAGCAGTACGATTCGACCACGGTGGTGCTCGCGGGCCAGGCCCTGACGGTGGACGAGCTCGGCAATCTCGTGATCGCCGAGGAGGCACAATGAGGCTCGACCCCATCACCACCGAGGTCGTCATCAACCGCATCCGCGAGACCACCGCGGCGATGGCGCACGCGCTCTTCCACAGCGGCTATTCGCCGATCCTACGCGAATCGCAGGACGGCACGGCGGGCCTCTGCGATGCGAATGGCCGCGTCATCATGGTGGGCGGCGGGCTGCAGTACCATTCGCTGCTCTACACGCGCGCCGTCGAGAGCGTGCGCGAGCGCTACCCGGTCGCCGAGATGCGCGACGGCGACAGCTTCATCTCGAACGATCCCTACAAGGCCGGCAACTCGCACGTGCCCGACGTGGTGGTGATCACGCCGGTGTTCTACGGCGGCCAAATCATCGCCTTCGGCGCCAGCGTCGCCCACAAGGCCGACGTCGGCGGCCTCGTGCCGGGATCGTCAGGCGCGGCGGCGCGGGAGATTTTCCACGACGGCGTGCTGATTCCGCCCGTCCGGTACTGGACCAAGGACGGCGTCAACCGCGAGGTCGAGGCGATCCTGCGCAACAACAGCCGCGTGCCCGAGGTCGTCATCGGCGACCTGCGCGGCCAGGTCGGCAGCACGCGGCTCGGCGCGGAACGCCTGTGCGCGCTGTGCGACGAGTACGGCGCGCAGACCATGCAGGCCGCCATGGCCAGCCTGCTCGAGCGCACCGCGGCACGCGTGCGCGGCGAGCTCGCGCGCTGGCCCGATGGCGAAAATAGCGCCGAGGCGCTGCTCGACCACGATGGCGCCGACCGGTCGAAGCCGGTGCGCGTCAAGGTGACCGCGCGCAAGGCCGGCGACCGGCTGACGCTCGATTTCTCCGGCACGGACGCGCAGGCGAAGGGACCGGTCAACACGCCGCGCCCGACCGCCCAGGCGGTGTCGCTGCTGGCGGTGATCGCCGCTTCCGACCCGACCATCCCGATGAATTCCGGCGTGCTCGATGCGGTGGATTTCGTGATGCCGCCGGGCACGCTGGTCAACCCGCAATTCCCGGCCACGGTGAACCACTACTTTCCGACGTCGCATGTCGTCTACACCTGCGTGCTCGCGGCGCTCGGCAAGTTCAACCCCGCCCGCGCGGTGGCGCCGGCCGGCTTCGGGACCGGAGCCATCGCGATCGGATATACCAAGGGTCGCGCCGGCAAGCCGACCGTGCAGTACGAGCTGATGGTGACCTCGCTCGGCGGCACCAGCACGCACGACGGAGCCTCGATCGTGCTGGCGATGAACCATTTCACGCCGGGCACGCCGGTCGAGATCGTCGAGACCGAGTATCCGGTCATGGTGCGGCGTTACGACATCTGGCGCGACTCCGCGGGGCCGGGACGCCAGCGCGGCGGCGTCGGGAACGTGCGCGAATATCAACTGCTCGTCGACTGCATCCTGACGGCCCGTACCTCGAACCATCGGCAGGGCGCGTGGGGCGTGAATGGAGGTGAAGGACCGCCGCTCTCGCGCACGGTGATCAATCCGGACACGCCGCAGGCCGAGGAGATGGACTGCATGGAGACGCGCATGGTCCCGGCGGGCACCGTGATCCGTCTCGAGCAGACCGGGGGTGGCGGCTACGGCGATCCCCTCGAGCGTCCGAAAGAGCTCGTCCGGAAAGACATCGAGGACGGCTACGTCTCGCCGGAGGCGGCCGCCGCGCAATACAAATGCAGCCTGCCGTGAGCACAAAGAACCGTCTGGGAGAAAGACGGTGGGTTTATCTCCATTGTGCGGGAGCGCTGGTCGTCCGCCGCAAGGTCAGCCCGCCCGCCTCGCCGCGTGGCCCTCTTGCCAGAACCGCTTGTGCCGGCCGACGAGCTTGCGCTCCGGGATGCGCACCAGCTTCTCGGGGTCGGCGACGGCGTAGCCGATCCGTTGCGCCACGCGACCGTGCTGCTTCAGGATCCGCATCGTCGCCTCGGCCGCGGCGGGATCGACGACATAGCAGAATCCGATGCCCATGTTGAAGACTTCGAACATTTCGCTGTCTTCGACGTCGGCATGCCGTTGGATCAGGGCAAAGATCGGATGCGGCTCGATCAGGCGGTCGATCACGAAGCCGGCCCCGGCCGCGACCCGCGTCAGGTTGAGGAGGCCGTCGCTGGTGATGTTGATGAGCGCTTTCACGCCCGCGACCGTCTCCAATATCTCCATCGCCTCGGGAACATAGATGTCGGTCGGGCGCAGCAGCTCCTCGCCGATCGTGGCATCGAGCTCGTCGAACCGGTGATCGACGGCATAGCGGTCGTTCCCGAGCAACGCCTTGCGCGCGAGGGTGAGGCCGTTGCTGTGCACACCGTTGCTTCTGACCCCGATCACCACGTCGCCTTCGCGCACATGCCGGCCGTCAATGACCCTGTCGAGGGCGACGCGGCCGACCGCCATCCCCACCAGATCGAAGCCGGTGACGACGTCCTTGAGCTGCGCCGTCTCGCCGCCCGAAATGGAAATCTGCGCCATCCTGGCGCCCTCGCACAGGCCGGCGCCGATCGCATCGAGCATGGCCGCGTCGGTGCGCGACACCGCAATGTAGTCGACGAGGGAGAGCGGCTTGGCGCCCACGCAGATCATGTCGTTCACGTTCATGGCGATACAATCGATCCCGATCGTATCGTACTTCCCCATCAGATCGGCGATGATGGTCTTCGAGCCGACGCCGTCAGTGCAGAGCGCGAGGCCTACGCCGTCCAGCTCGATGACGTTGGCGAAATAGCCGATCGGCAGCAGGACGCGGCCCAGCCCGGATTGCGGCCAAGTCTTCCGTACCCGCGCGATGATGTTGTCGAGACCGGCATCCGCCTCGGCGGTATCCACCCCGGTCTGCTTGTAGACTTCCTTCCGCACGTCGGCATATCCACTGTCGGTTGCGCCGGGATCGGCGAGCCTTGGGTTCGCGCTCGAAAACGGTACCACGTCCCCGCGCTTGATCGCCATTGCTCCCCGCCCGAATTTGCCCGCCCCGTGTGGCGACCAACGTCCCGTACGTCTGCCAACGAAGTCGGTCAGAGCATGTTTCCGGTGGCAGCGTGCGGGCTTTGATCGCGATTCATGCAGCGAATTGATTAGTCCGCGCAGGCCCCGGAGTCAAAGAGATTTGTTCACGGAATCAATGGCTTATGGGAAGCCCGGCGGAGTCGAAATCGATTCCGTTTCAATGACATAGCGACCAATTGCCCGCAAAATCAGCCGCCGCCGACACGATCCGAACCCACAAGATTTTGCCGCGCAGAGCAGCCGGGCCGCCCTCGCGGGCATGGCATCGTCAAGCATGCGACGCCGAGTATTCGCCGGCAGCAGCAGCCGGGGTATGCGCTCTCTCAGTGCGTCTTGAAGACGTAGTGCAGCAGGAGATGCACGAGCTCGGCCGAGATCACGAACACGAGCAGCAGGAACACCCATTTGCGGGCCTGCGGCGAGGTCGCGAGGCGCGCGCCCAGAACGCCGCCGGCGACGCTGCCGAGGCCCATGATCGCGCCAAGCGTCCAGTCGACGTTGCCCTTGAAGGCGAACACGGCCATCGCGATGACCGTGGTGGGGACCAGCGTCGCGCTCTTGACGGCATTGGCATGGACGAGCGGAAGGCCGACGGCCAGCGTGAGCGCCAGCAAGAGGTAGGTGGCGCCGTCGAGCACGATGAAGCCGAGCCAGACGCCGATGCCGACGAACAGCAGGAACTCGCGGGCGCCGTAACGCACGGTGTCGGAGGCGGCGGACTCGATCGCCTGCTTGAGCTTGGTGAACAGGAGCAGCAGCGCCAAGAGGACGGCCGCGGTGATGATCAGCGCGAGGTCGCGGCCGGGCAGGATTTCCGCCAGGCCGGCGCCGATCAGCCCGCCGATCGAGACCGGGAGGCTGATCTTGAGCGCCAGCCCCCACGGCAAGGCCTTGCGCCGATGAAAGCTCATGGTCGCCGCCAGCGCGCCGATCAGCACCGGGATGCGGTTGGTCGCGTTGGCGGCGATCGGGTCGAGCCCGATCATCAAGAGGATGGGCAGGGACACGGCCGAGCCCGACGACGCCGCGGTATTGAGAAAGCCGCAGGCAAGGCCGGCGCCCAAGCCCAAGAGCAAAGACCACACGTCGTAGCCCAACCCGCCCGCGATCATGGCGCCTCTTTCGGTCTCGACCGCCCGCTCGGTCAGCAGCTCGCCCGCAGCAAATCCGCTGCGCTGGGTTTATACACTGCGAGCGTGCCGCAGGCTCCGCCTCTCCCCGCTTGCGGCAGATCCGGTCCCCATTGCCAGAGCACCAAGTTCGCCATCTCGGGTCGGGCGCCGATCGCAAAGGACGGAACGAGGACACCGGCGGCGCCGTTTCGGATCAGCCGTTCGGCGATGCGCCATGACGCGGGCTCGCGACCGTTCGCGCGATCAAGAGCCCAGGCGCAGGCCAAGTCGGCCAATACGACCCCGGCAGCCTTGCGATCGTGCTCCGTCCTGAGATCGACGACGTCGTCGACATCGACATCGTAGGAACAGACGGTCAGCGGATCGAACCGGTGCGCGAAGCCGTGTCCCATCTCGAGGAACATGCCCTCGAGGGTCAGGCTGAGATAGAGCGCCGGGGTGCCGATTGGATTGAAGCGGCCGCCTTTGGCCTTTGCGCCGTCCCCCGAGAGCGGCGAGAACGCCCATCTGGGATCGTGTGCTCGAAAGCACGTCCCCTGAGATCTCAAGCGAAGCCGCCCACGGCCACGTGGTCGAGGTAGTCCCGCACGGCGGCAGCTTTCCCTTCCTTCACAAGCGACTCGGCGGTTCGCCCGCCGAACGCCGGCAACGGTTCGGCCCGGTACCATGCCATGGCTTGGTCCTTGCCGCCGGCCCAATCGGCGACCCTGCCCAGGATCTCCAGCATTTCCCTGACGCGGCTCTGCGTCTTCGGTCCGGCGACGCGCTTCACCCGCTGCAACGTCTCCGGCCGCACGCCGACGGTAGCCGCAAGCTGCCCCTTCGACATGCCGAACCATCTCGCCACGTCGTCCACCGCCACGATCCCGTTGTCGTCGATGAAACGGGCCACGAGTCGCGCGCCCCGAACGGGGTGCCCCTCTCGTGGCCGGGCGCCCTTCCCGCCCCGCGCGGCTCGCGGCGGTCGTTTGACGCGGCGCATTTGCCGTCTCCAATGTCGGACCTTTCCGACATCTCATACGGCACTTTCGGCTCGCCGTCCATATCTGCGCGCCGTCCGGCCTTGTTGAAGTGAACGTCCGCAGTGAAAGTCTTGTGAGTTCGTCTGTGACCGTGCGTCACACTCGCCGCGTAATATCATTGCAGCCGTCGAACAAGGTCACCGGGAGGGTTCGCATGAGGATGAAGTCCTTGGCCGGCGTCATGGCCGTCGCCGCCGTGCTGGCGGCGGGCACCGGCGCGGCGGCGCAGAGCTACCCGGACCGGCCGGTGCGCATCGTGATCGCATTCCCCGCCGGCGGCACCATCGACACGCTCGGGCGCATCCTCGCGCAGAAGCTCACCGAGGCCTGGGGCCAGAACGTGGTGATCGAGAACCGGCCCGGCGGCGGCGGCAATATCGGCGCCGCGGCGGCGGCGAAGTCGGCGCCGGACGGCACTACGCTGCATTTCGGCGCGCAAACGCTCGGGGTGAACGTGACGCTGCAGCCGAGCAAGGACTTCGATCCGGTCAAGGACTTCGACCCGATCATGCTGGTCGCCACCGCGCAGGACGTGCTGCTGGTGCCGACGAGCTCGCCGTTCCGCACGGTCAACGAGCTGATCGACTACGCCAAGGCGCATCCCGGCGAGCTCAACTATGCCTCGCTCGGCACCGGCACCAGCGGGCACCTCGCCACCGTGATGTTCAGCGACCTCGCCGGCATCACGCTGCAGCACGTGCCCTATACCACGGTATCGCAGGCGACGACCGACGTGATATCCGGCCGCATCGCGGTGTTCCTGCCGACGCTCGGCGGCCACATCGGCAACGTCACCGCCGGCCGCATGCGCGCGCTCGCGGTGTCGGGCAAGGCGCGCGCGGCACAGCTGCCCGAGGTGCCGACCTTCACCGAGCTCGGGGTGAAATTCGTGGACGAGACCAGCTGGTACGCGCTGTTCGCGCCCAAGGGCACGCCGAAGGAGATCATCGCCAAGGTCAATGGCGACGTCGCGCGCATCCTGGCGCTGCCCGACATGAAGGAGAAGGCGGTCACGCTCGGCTATCGCTATGTCGGCGGCTCGCCCGACGCGCTCGCGGCGTTTCTCCGGAGCGAGATCGCGAAATGGGCCGAGGTGGCGAAGAGCGCGTCGTTGAAGTAGCCGACAGCATTGCCGCGCACTCGGTGCGCTCCCTCTCCCCGCTCTTCGCGGGGAGAGGGTGGGGGTGAGGGGCAGCCTTCCAAAGCGGAGCGTGTCGAGAGCCCCCTCACCCGACGCGCTTCGCGCGTCGACCTCTCAGCCGAAGTCGAATTTATCCGACTTCGGCCAATCATAAACTGACCGAACTCGGGTAAACCCGAGTTCGGTTGCAAGCGGGGCGAGGTGGAGCCTGCGGTGCGGGCGGAGAATCAATTCACGCGACGTTGCCTTGCGCGAACGGTCCTACTCCCCCGCCGCCAGCGCGCCGCGGGTGCGAGGGTCGGCGGCGCCGACGGGCCCGTCGGGCGTCACCGCGATCGAGTTCGCGGAGGTGCGCGGCCCGTCGATCGCGACGTGGTGGCCGCGCGCCGCCAACGCGCGCATGAGATCGGGCGCAAAGCCGCGCTCGAGCACGACCTCGTCGGGCAGCCATTGGTGATGCAGGCGCGGCTCGGCGACGGCGTCGGCAAGCGCGAGCTTGCGGTCGACGACGTTGACGACGACCTGCAGCACCGCGGTGATGATGCGGCTGCCGCCGGGCGACCCCGTGACCAGGAGCGGCCGGCCGTCCTTGAGCACGATGGTCGGGGTCATCGACGACAGCGGGCGCTTGCCCGGCCCCGGGGCGTTGGCCTCGCCGCCGACGAGGCCGAAGGCGTTGGGCGCGCCCGGCTTGGCGGCGAAATCGTCGAGCTCGTTGTTGAGCAGGACGCCGGTCCCTTCGGCGACGAGGCCGACGCCGTAGCTGAAATTGAGCGTCGTGGTGTTGGCGACCGCGTTGCCGAAGCGATCGACCACGGAGAAGTGCGTGGTGTTGTCGCCCTCGCGCGGCGGCGCGAGGAGCGGGCCGAAGCTTTCCGCCGGCGCGGCGCGATCGGGGGCGATCTTGGAGCGCACCGAGGCGGCGAAGCGCTTCAACGTGAGATAGGGAGGCGGCGTGACGCTCGCGGGATCGCCCAGGAACCTGGCGCGGTCGAAATAGGCGCGCTTCATCGCCTCAACCATGAGGTGGAGGCGCCCGGCAGCGTCGATCTCGCCGAGCTTGTAGCCCTCGAGAATGTTCAGCATCTCGATGAGCGCGACGCCGCCGGAGGAGGACGGCGGCATCGAGACGATGCGATGGCCGCGATAGCTCCCCGTGACCGGCGCGCGCTCGATCGCGGCATATGACTGCAAGTCGTCGCGCGTCATCACGCCGCCGGCGGCGCGCACCGCCGCGGCGATCTTCTCGGCGATCTCGCCCTCGTAGAAGGCGCGCGGGCCCGCGCGGGCGATCTGCGTCAGCGTCTCGGCGAGGTCGCGCTGCACCAGGGCGTCGCCGGGACCGAGCACCCCGCCCTCCGCTTTGAGGAAAACCTTCGCGGACGCCGGCCAGCGCGCCAGGCGCGCCTGCGCGCGCGGCAGCGAATCCGCGACGTCGTCCTCGACCGGGAAGCCGTCGCGCGCGAGCCGGATGGCCGGCGCGATGAGCTCGGCCAGGGTGAACTTGCCGGAGCCGTAGCGCGCGTGGGCGAGGGCGAGGCCGGCGACCGTGCCGGGCACGCCGATCGCCAGCGCGGAATCGCGCGACTTCGCCGGGTCGGCCCCGCCCTTCTCGTCGAGGAAGGCGTCGCGCGTGATCGCGGCCGGCGCGGTCTCGCGATAGTCGATGGCGGCGTCGACGTTGCGAGCGGCGAGATGGATCAGCATGTAGCCGCCGCCGCCGATATTGCCGGCGCGCGGATAGCTGACGGCGAGCGCGAAGCCGGTCGCGACCGCGGCGTCGACGGCGTTGCCGCCGTTGCGCAGGACGTCGGCGCCGATGCGGGCGGCGCGCGCCTCCTGCGCCACCACCATGCCGTGGCGCGCGGCGACCGGCGCCGGCGCCGGCGCGGCGAGCAGCGTGAGGCCGGCGAGCGAGACCGCGAGCGCGAGCAGCAGCGATCGGCGGGTGATGGTCATCCGTCCATCATCGCTATAATGCCGCGCAATGGCGAGGGGCCGATCGGCCGCGCGGGGCAGCGATGCGGCGCGGCCGGGCTGTGGCGACGGGGCGCCTCTCTGCTATGAAAGATCGTCCGATCCGGAGAGAGAGAGCATGAGCACCGCCACGCTGGGCCTTGCCCGCATCGCCGTCCTGATCCCCGTCTTGGCCGCAGGTCTCGGCCTGTTGGCCGGCTGCGGCGTCAACAACATCCCGAGCTACGAGGAATCCGCCAAGGCGAGATGGTCGCAGGTGCTCAACGAGTACCAGCGCCGCGCCGATCTCATCCCCAACCTGGTCGAGACCGTGAAGGGCTATGCCGCCCAGGAGCGCCAGGTGCTGGAAGCGGTGACCAATGCGCGCGCCCGCGCGACCCAGATGCAGATCCCGCCCGACATCGTCACCAACCCGGAGGCGTTCAAGCGCTTCCAGGAGGCGCAGGCGCAGCTCAGCGGCGCGCTCGGGCGGCTGCTGGCGGTATCGGAGCGCTATCCC
>WNFF01002178.1_pt1 | contig 15960 bp, 13 predicted proteins | sample 5400441 | NCBI WGS metagenome assembly WNFF01 (sample SAMN13153345, study PRJNA577476) | soil metagenome | isolation source: 120 cm saprolite under Douglas fir tree site 2 hole 3 replicate 1 | place: USA:California | collected 2015-04-18 | reverse complement strand
GAAGTCCTTAGGGTCGAAGTCGCGGACTTCCCCGGCGACGTGGCAGGGGTAGGGCGTGGGGTCGAAGGCGGTGATGTAGTCGATGGCGGACTTGCCGGCGATCAAGTTCTGCCAGAAGGTGTCTTTGCCGATCCCATTAGGGGCGATGACGCCCAACCCAGTAACAGCTACGCGCCGGGAGTTCTTCATCAGACCGTGCCCCCTAAGGGTGCGCCCGTAAAGGTGGGATAGAGGTACAAGTTAGCAGGAAATCAATCCAAAACCAAATCCCGCCGCATCCCCGCCTCGGGTAGAATGCGACCAACATGTCCTACCGGTTCACGCGACGCCAGCTCCTGGCGGCCCTGCCGGCGGGCCTGCTGTTTCCCCGACGCTGGGCTTTCGCCCTCGAAGATGGCCGATCCGTCCTGGCCTATCAACTCGATCTGTCTATTTTGTTTAGTCTTTTGACCTTGTCGCTCACCGGAAACGTGGTCCAGGAGATCGACCGGCGGGCCGGGCGATATCGGGTCACGATGGACGGCAAGGGGACCGCGATCAGCACGCGGACCGAGGCCACCGGCGTCATCCGGGAGGGCCGGTTCAAGCCGCTCGAGACCCGGAGCGTCCACCACTTCCGAGGCCGGGAGAACACGGTCGCGACCAGCTACGACTACGAGCGCCAGCGGGTCGAGCTCCATGCGGTGACCCACACCTTGCTGCTGGGGCGGCGGCGGCAGGTGGACGACACGCTGGCCCTGCCGGCCGGGCGCCACGTGGACGACCTGATCTCGGCCGAGCTCAACTTCGCGGCCAACACGCTCGACCGTGACGGCGACGGGACGTACTCCACGTGGGTCATGCGCCGGGCCCGCGCGGACAACGAAGGCCCCGACGATGTCTCGCCCGACGGCTACCGGGCCGAGCTGGTCCCGCTCCGCTTCCGCCCGAGCCCCGAAGGGCCGACCGGCCGCCTGACCGCGCTCGTCGACATCACGCGCTTCTCCTCGTGGGCTCGTCCTGACGCGCCGGCCCGCGTCACGTTCGCGCCGGACCGCCAGCTCGAATCGGTCCAGTCCGCCCTCATCCTGGGTACGACCCTCTCGGTACGCGTCACGGGCAACGCGTGAGCGAGGTGACTGCCCAGCACGACCTGGTCGGGCTGGGCGAGGTGATGCTGCGACTGGCCGCGCGGCCTCCGCAGCGCCTCGAGCAGGCGTCCGACCTGGACGTCCAGATCGGCGGCACCGAGGCCAACGTGGCCGCCGCGTGCGCGCGCCTCGGGCTGCGGACCGCGGTGATCTCGGTCTTGCCCTCCGACCACGCGTGGGGGGATCGCACCATCCGCGAGCTCATCGGCCACGGGGTGGACTGCCGCGGCGTTCTCCGTCGTCCCGGCCAGCGCATGGGGCTCTACTTCATCGAGTACGGCATGGCGCCGCGCCCGGTGAGGATTCTCTACGACCGTCGGGATTCGGCGTTCAGCCGGCTGGTGGCGGAAGACGTGGACTGGGCCCTGGTCCGCGGGGCGCGCCTCGTTCACCTCACCGGCGTGACCGCCGCGCTCGGAGACAACGTCCGCGACGTCGTGCGCCGGGCCGTCGCCGAGGCCGCCGGCGCGTACGTGCCGGTCTCGTTCGACGTGAACTACCGCTCGCGCCTGTGGAGTCCCAAGGAGGCGCGCGACTTCCTGGCCGAGATCCTCCCGCGTGTCCGCTACCTCTTCATCGGCGCCGACGACGCGGCCACCGTGTTCGAGCTGGAGGGGCGTCCGGAGCGCGTGCTCGAGGGGCTGCGCGCGCTCGCGCCCGCGGCCACCGTGGCCCTGACGCTCGGCGAGGAAGGCGCCGCGGTGCTCACCGCGAGCGGGATCCATCGCCCGTCCAAGCGCTACGTGGTGTCGGTGGTGGACCGGGTGGGCGCGGGCGACGCCTTCGCGGCCGGGTTCCTCTGGGCCACCCTGATCGGCCGCGACGCCCAGCAGGCGGTCGACGCCGCGACCGCGCTGGCCGCGCTCAAGTGCACGATCTGGGGCGACGTGTCGATCGTGTCCCGGCCGGAGCTCGAGGAGCTGCTGGCCACCGACAGCACCGAGATCCGGCGCTAGCGCGGCCTTTGGCGCGCACCGCGGTCCTCGTCTACAACCCCGGTTCCGGCCAGCAGCGCGATCGGTTTCACTCCATCACCCGGATGATCGACGCCCTGCGCCCGCAGGGCATCGCGGTGATGCCCCGGACCACCGCCGGCCCTGCCGACGCCACGCGGCTCACCGCGGAGGCGCTGGCCGCCGGCGTCGACCTCGTGATCGTCCACGGCGGCGACGGCACCGTCAACGAGGCCGTCCAGGCCCTGGTCGGCACGCCCACCCCCCTGGCGGTGTGGCCCGGGGGGACTTCGAACGTGCTGGCTCGCGAGCTGGAGCTGCCCGGCACCCTCGACCTCATGGCGCGCGTCATCGCCACCGGCGCGATCCGGCGCGTGTCGGTGGGCCGGGCGGGCGAGCGGTATTTCCTGCTGATGGCGGGGGTGGGCCTCGATGCCGACACGCTGCGCGCGGTCCACCCCGGCCTCAAGCGCCTGACCGGCGAGGGGGCCTACTGGATGGCCGGGCTGCGCCAGCTCACCGACTGGAACCCGGTGCCCTTCGTGGTGGAGACGGAGAGCGGCCGGCACCGCGCCACCTTCGCGGTGGTGGCCAACGCGGCGTCCTACGGTGGCGGGCTCCGCTTCGCCCCGGAGGCGAGCATGGACGACGATCTGCTCGACCTGTGCCTGTTCGACTCGACCGAACGCCATCGGTTCGCCCGCTACCTGGCCGCCGCGTTCAACGGCACGCACCTGGGCCTGCCCGGCGTGACCTACCTGAAGGCGCGGCGAGCGGTCGCCCACGGGCCGGACAACCGGCTGGTGCACGTCGACGGCGAGCTGCTCGGCCGGCTGCCGGTCAGCTTCGACTGCGTGCCGGACGCGCTCTCTCTGGTCGTTCCCTAGGGTGGTATAGTTTGCGCTGATGGCCGACGCGGCGCGGGGCGCCGAGCGCATCCTCGAGGGGCTGAACCCGCCCCAGGCCGCCGCAGTCACTCACGAGACCGGTCCGCTGCTCATCATCGCGGGCGCCGGCACCGGCAAGACCACCGTCATCACCCGCCGCATCGCCTATCTCATCGCCACGCGCCGGGCGCGCCCCTCCGAGATCCTCGCGCTCACCTTCACCGACAAGGCGGCGGCGGAGATGGAAGAGCGCGTCGACACCCTCGTGCCCTACGGCTACGCCGACGTGCAGATCTCCACCTTCCACGCCTTCGGCGACCGCCTGATCAAGGAGAACGCGCTCGAGCTCGGTCTCACCCCGGACTTCCGGGTACTCACCCGGGCCGAGCAGGTGATCTTCCTGCGCGATCACCTCTTCGAGTTCCCGCTCAAGCACTACCGCCCGCTCGGCGATCCCACCCGGCATCTGCAGGCCATCCTCGGCCAGATCAGCCGGCTCAAGGACGAGGACGTCGGGCCCGACGAGTACCTGACCCTCGCCGAGGGGCTCCTCGCCGGGGCCACCGACGACGAGGCCCGGCTCCACGCCGAGCAGCACCTGGAGCTGGCGCGCACCTACGCCCAGTACCAGACCCTGATGGCCCGCCTGGGCCAGATCGACTTCGGCGACCAGATCGTGGAGGCCCTGCGCCTCTTCCGGACGCGCCCGCACGTGCTGCGCCGCCACCAGGAGCGCTACAAGCACATCCTGGTCGACGAGTTCCAGGACACCAACTACGCGCAGTTCGAGCTGGTCAAGCTCCTCGCGGCCCGTCAGCGCAACGTGGCGGTGGTCGGCGACGACGACCAGGCCATCTTCCGGTTCCGCGGCGCGTCGATGAGCAACATCCTCGCCTTCGACCGCGCCTATCCGGACGCGCGCCAGGTCGTGCTGCAGGAGAACCGCCGCTCGCCGCAGGCGGTGCTCGACGCGGCCTACCGCCTGATCCAGCACAACAACCCGGACCGGCTCGAGGTGGCGCAGAAGATCGACAAGCGCCTGATCTCCACCGTCGGGAAAGGGGAGGCGCCCGAGCACCTGGCCTTCGACACCGTCTCGACGGAGTCGGACCAGGTGGCCGAGATGATCCGGGAGGAGCACGAGCGCGGCCGGCCCTACCGGGACTTCGCGGTGCTGGTGCGGGTCAACAACGACGCGGACCACTACCTCCGCGCGCTCAACATGCGCGGCATCCCGTGGACCTTCTCGGGCAACGCCGGCCTCTACGGCCGCCCCGAGGTGCGCCTCCTCATCGCGTTCCTGCGCTCCGTGGCCCACCCGGATGACTCGGTGAGCCTGCACTACCTGGCCTCCTCCGACGTCTACCAGGTGCCGATCGTCGATCTCACCAAGTGCGCGACCTACGCCGACCGCAAGCACCGCTGGCTCTTCGACGTCCTGCGCGCGGTGCCGGAGGAGGTCGCGATCACCGAGGAGGGGGCGGGCGCGGTGGCCCGGCTGGTGGCGGACCTGCAGCGGTACATGGAGCTGGCCCGCGAGCATCCGACCGGCGAGGTCCTGTACCAGTTCCTGGTCGACTCGGGGCTCATGACCCGCTACGCGAAGGCCCCCGCCGAGCTGGAGCAGGAGGTGCAGAACGTCAGCAAGTTCTTCACGCGAGTGAAGGACGCGGCGCGGGTGCTCAAGTACGACAACGTGCGCGAGTTCGTGAACCACCTGGACGCGCTGATCGACGCGGGCGACGATCCCGCGGTAGCCGAGGCCGACACCGAGACCCCGGCGGTGCACGTGCTCACCGTGCACAAGTCCAAGGGCCTCGAGTGGCCCGTCGTGTTCATGGTCGACTGCATGCAGAATCGGTTCCCGTCCACCCGCCGGTCCGACCCGGTCGAGATCCCCGCCGAGCTGATCAAGGACACCCTGCCCACCGGCGATTTCCACGAGCAGGAGGAGCGCCGCCTGTTCTACGTCGGGATGACCCGCGCCAAGGAGCGCCTCTACCTCACCAGCGCGGAGGATCTCGGCGGCAAGCGCAAGTGGAAGGTGAGCCAGTTCATCCTGGAAGCGCTCGACCTGCCCAAGGACGCGGCGCGGCCCTTCCGGGCCCAGGCCATCGAGCAGCTACGGCGCCTGGCCCCGCCCCCCGAGGGCATCGGGCTCGCCCTCGCCCCGATCGCGGACGACGAGCCGCTCGCGATCAGCCACCGGCAGGTGGACGACTACGAGACCTGTCCGCTCAAGTACCAGTACATCCACATCCTGCGCATCCCGCTGCGGCAGCACCACTCGGTGGTCTACGGCAGCGCGCTCCACAACGCGGTGGAGTTCTACCTGCGTCGCCGCGCGGCCGGCAACTACACCTCGCTCGAGGATTTCCTGCTCGCCTTCGACAACGCGTGGCGGAACGAGGGTTTCCTCACCCGCGAGCACGAGGAGCAGCGCAAGCGGGCGGGGGTGGCGGCGCTCACCCGCTTCTATCACGAGGAGGAGGCCTCCGGGCAGAAGCCCACCGACGTGGAGCGGGAGTTCGGATTCAACCTCGGCCTCGACCGGGTTCGCGGGCGCTTCGACCGGGTCGACGAGACCCCCGAGGGTCTCGTGATCGTCGACTACAAGTCGAGCGACGTGACCGACCCGAAGAAGGCGGACCAGCGCGCGAAGGAGAGCCTCCAGCTCAAGATCTACGCGCTCGCCCAGCACGAGATGACCGGGCGGCTGCCCGCGCGGGTGGAGCTGCGCTTCCTCGAGTCCGGTCTCGCCGGGCGGCACACGCCGACCCTCGACGACCTGGTGATCGCGCGCGAGGCCATCCAGGAGGCGGCGCGCGGCATCCGCCAACGGGAGTTCGAGGCGACTCCCGAGTACCAGGCCTGTCGCTATTGCCCCTACAACCAGATCTGCCCCAGCACCGCCACCCAGGAGTGAACTCCAGACACCCTCTCCCCGATGGGGAGAGGGCAGGGTGAGGGCAACATGAAGCTCAACGCCAACGGCATCGACATCAACTACGAGATCGAGGGCGAGGGCCCGGTGGTGACCTTCAGCCACTCGCTGGCCTGCAACCTCTCCATGTGGGACGAGCAGGTGCGCGCGCTCCGCGACCGCTACCGCGTCCTCCGCTACGACACGCGCGGCCACGGGCAGACCGGCGCGCCCGCGGGCGCCTACACCCTCGACCAGCTCGCGGACGACCTGAAGGGCCTGCTCGACGGGCTCGGCATCGCGGCCACTCACTTCGTCGGGCTCTCGATGGGCGGCATGATCGGGCAGGTCTTCGCGCTCAAGCACCCGGCCATGGTGCAGAGCCTCGCGCTCTGCGACACCACGAGCCGCTACCCTCAGGGCGCGGCCGCGGTCTGGGAGGAGCGCATCAAGACGGTGGGGGCCAAGGGCATGGAGCCGATGGTGGCGCCCACCCTCGAGCGGTGGTTCACCGCGCCGTTCCGGGCGCGCCGGAAGGACCTGATGGACAAGGTCGGCGCCATGATTCGCAGCACGCCCGCGGCGGGCTACGTGGGCTGCTGCCACGCGCTGCCCAAGATCAACGTCACCGAGCGTCTCCGCGACGTCCGCTGCCCCGCCCTCGTGATCGTCGGGGAGGAGGACCCCGGCACGCCGGTCGACATGGCGCGGGACATCCACGCGGCCCTGCCGGTGGCCGAGCTGGCGGTGCTCTGCCGCGCGTCGCACCTGTCGAACGTCGAGCAGCCGGGGGAGTTCAACCGCGCGCTCGGCGGCTTCCTCGACAAGGTGAGCGGCCGGACGAAGCTGTAGCGACGTCGCCCCGCTCCATGCCCGCGGCCCGATCAGCGGCGGCCGTCGTCCGACAGACCCGCCTCTGGTTGGGCCTCGTGCTGTTCACGTACCTCACGACCCACTTCCTGAATCACGCGCTGGGCCTGATCTCGATCGACGCGATGCTGGCCGGGCGCGAGTGGTTCGTCCTGCTCTGGCGCAGCTACCTGGGGACGCTCGCGCTCTACACCGCGCTCACCGGCCACCTCCTGCTCGCGTACTGGTCGCTCTACCGCCGGCGCACCCTGCGCATGCCGGGATGGGAGGCGCTGCAGCTCTCCCTCGGCCTGACCATCCCCCTGCTGCTCGTCTGGCACGTCGTGGGCACGCGGCTGGCGCACGAGGTGGCGGGGACGCGGGACACCTACACGCTGGTGGTGCTCTCCCTCTGGAAGGTCGACCCGATGTCGGGGCTGCGGCAGGCCACCGCGCTCGTCGTCGCATGGCTGCACGGCTGCGTGGGGCTGCACTTCTGGCTGCGCCTGCGGCCGTGGTACGGGCGGTACTCGCGCCTGATCTACGGCAGCTTCCTGCTCCTCCCGGTGCTGGCGCTGCTGGGCTTCGCCGAGGCGGGGCGCGAGGTGACCCGCATGGCGGACGATCCCGCCTTCGTTCCGCGCGTGCTCGCCCAGGCGCACCTGCCCAGCCCCGAGCAGCGCGTGGTGCTCGGGCGCGTCTCGCGCGGGATCTTCTGGGGCCACCTGGGGATGATCGCGCTGGTCCTCGCGGTGCGCGCCGGGCGCGAGCACGTCCGCCGACGCCAGGGCGTGCGGGTGAGCTATCCCGGCGGTCGCGAGGTGCTGGTCCCCGCCGGCTTCACCATCCTCGAGGCGAGCCGCTTCGCCGGGATCCCCCACGCCTCCGTCTGCGGCGGGCGGGGCCGCTGCTCGACGTGCCGGGTACGCGTGATCCGCGGCGCGGAGCACCTGCCGGCCGCCACCGCCGAGGAGCTGCGCGTGCTCGGGAGGGTGGGCGCGCCGGTCCACGTGCGCCTGGCCTGCCAGGTGCGGCCGCGGCGCGACCTCACGGTGGTGCCGCTCGTGCCGGCGAGCGCCGGCCCCGGTGACGCGGTCGGCGTCGGCGACCATCGCGAGGGCCGCGAGGTGACGATCGCGGTGCTCTTCGCGGACCTGCGGGGCTTCACGCGGCTGGCCGAGCGTAAGCTCCCGTACGACGTGGTCTTCATCCTCAACCGCTACTTCGAGGCGGTGGGGGGCGCGATCACCGACGTGGGTGGCATCGTGAACCAGTTCACCGGCGACGGGGTCATGGCCCTCTTCGGGGTGGACAGCGGGCCGGAGGAAGGCTCCCGCCAGGCGGTCCGCGCGGCCGCGGCCATGGTCGCGCGCGTGCACGAGCTGAGCCGGACGCTGGCCGACGATCTGGAGACCCCGCTCCGCCTCGGCATCGGCATCCACACCGGCGCCACCGTGGTCGGGCGGATGGGCTACGCCACCACCACGTACCTCACCGCGGTGGGCGACACCGTGCACGTGGCGGCGCGTCTCGAGGCCCTCACCAAGGACTACGCCTGCGATCTGGTGCTCTCCGAGGAGGTCGCCGCGCGCGCCGGCCTCGACGTGTCGGACCACGCCCGCCACGAGCTGACGGTGCGCAACCGCGAAGCGCCGCTGGCGATCTTCGTGGTGCCGAGCGCGGAGCGCCTCGCCGGGCGACTGGCGGTTGGCGGTGATAGAGTCGGCGCATGAGCTCTCACGGCCACGGGGGACGGCCCGCCGAACCGGGCGCGCCCGAGCCCAGCTTCGGCGAGCAGGCGCGCACCCTGGTACACCTCGCGCACTCCGGTACCCTCGGCACGCTCTCGCGTCGGCATCCCGGCCACCCCTTCGTCTCGGTGATGCCGTACGCGCCGGACGAGCGGGGCCGGCCGCTGGTCCTGATCAGCGGGCTCGCGATGCACACCCAGAACCTCGACGCCGATCCGCGGGCGAGCCTGCTCGTCGTCCAGTCCGGCCACGAAGATCCGCTCGCGATGGCGCGCGTCACCCTCATGGGCCGGGCCCAGCGCCTGGCCGCGGCCGACCGCGGGGCGGCCCGCGAGGCATACCTGGCACGCCACCCGAACGCGGTGCACTGGGTCGACTACGGCGACTTCGCGTTCTGGCGGCTCGACCTGACCGACGTCTACTTCGTCGGCGGCTTCGGGGCCATGGACTGGCTCACCGCCGAGGGCTACGAGTCCGCCCGGCCCGATCCGCTCGCCGATGCCGCCCCCGGGATCATCGAGCACATGAACCGGGACCACGCGGACGCCCTGATCCTCTACGCGCAGGTGCTGGGCCCGGTGGCCGCGGACGCGGCCGAGCTGGTCGCGGTGGACCGCCTCGGCTTCAAGCTTCGCGTGCGAGCGGGCGACGGGCTCGAGGGCTGCCGGATCGGCTTCCCGCGCGAGGTGACCGACGCCGGGCAGTGCCGCCGGGTGCTGATCGAGATGCTCGAGGACTGCCGGAAGCGCGTGCGTAGCGGGTAGGCAGCGGGGTCGCGTTTGCCCAGGGCGGCGGCATCTTGCGGACCGTGCCGCGCTGGCGTATGACAGCCAACACCCGGAGGGAGCGGCCCTGGCGGGGCCGCGGAGATGAGAACGGGCTGGCACGTCGGTTGCTGCTGAGCAAACCGCCGGAACCACTCGCCCAAGGAGGCTCGCATGACGGTCCGATTCCGCTTCTCCGCTCGCGCCCTGCTCGCCGCGCGCGCTCTCGTCGCGCCGGGCGCGATCCTGCTCCTGATCGCCGCGGTGACCACCACCAGTGCGCAGGGCAAGATCGAGCAGCCCACCATCGAGATCGCGGCGGTGCGCGATCCCCAGCTGGGCTCGCAGGTGGCCATCGCGGACGCGCTCGGCTACTTCAAGGACGCGGGCCTCGCGGTGACCGTGCGCTGGCAGCAGTCGGCCGCGGACGTGATCACGCTGATGGCGGGCGGCAACCAGCACCTCGGGACCGGCGGCATCTTCACCCAGATCGTGCTCGGCGGCCAGAAGCTGCCGGTGAAGACGATCGCCCCCCTGGCCGACATCGCGGGCACCCAGGGCTTCGCGCTGAGCCCCGGGGTGAAGCTCGGCCACCCCCGCGAGCTCGAGGGCAAGAAGCTCGCGTTCACCCAGGGCAACTCGCAGGTGCTGATCCTGGCCAAGCTCGCCAAGATGTACGGCTTCGACGCCTCCAAGGTCACGCTCGTGAACATGCAGCCCTCGGAAGGCGTGGTGGCGGCCTCGAAGGGCGACGTGCAAGGCTTCCTCGGCTGGCAGCCCAATCTCTTCCGCCTCGTGAAGCTCGGCGGCACCATGTACACGACCGGCACCGTCTCGTTCATCGGCGGCAAGACCGAGCGCTTCCCGGTGAACGAGAAGCTGCAGTTCAACCACTCGGTGCTGCTCGCCTCCGACGCCTGGATCAACGAGAAGCCGAACACCCTCAAGGCCGTCCTCCGGGCCCTCATCAGGGCCAACGACCTCATGGTGAAGGACCGGGCCAAGGCCCTCGACGTGCTGGTCACCCAGCTCCGCATCGATCGGGACGCGATCGAGGTGATGACCGAGGCCAACGTCTACGGGCTCGCGTTCACCGACGACGTGGCGAACAGCATCCGCTTCCAGAGCGACTGGGCGCTCCAGATCAAGCGCATCCCCAACGCGGTCACCCCCGAGGACGTCTTCGCTCCGAAGCTCCTCGCCGAGATCGATCCGAAGCTCGTGACATGGAAGCCCCAGCGCTAGAGCGCCTCCGAGCGGCGGCGGCGCATCCGGCCGCGCCGCCCGCGCGGGCTCCGGTCCGCCCCCGCCGCCGCGGGCCGCTCTCGACCTCCGCGGCCGCCGGGCTGCGGGCCGCCTCGGTCGCGCTCTTCTTCGCGGCGTGGTGGGGCGTGAGCCTGGTCAACGCCTACGTCATCAAGGTCTTCAACCCGGTCCTGCTGCCGGATCCGTGGGTGGTGCTGCAGGCGGGCATCAAGCTGGCCGCCTCGGGCGAGCTGTTCGGGCATATCGGCGCGAGCCTGGCCCGGGTGGTGCAGGGGTTCCTGATCGCGGCGGCGGCGGGGGTGCTGGCCGGGATGGCGGTGGGACGCTCGCGCGTGCTCGAGCACCTGGTGGATCCCTCGATCGAGATGCTGCGCCCCATTCCGCCGCTCGCGTTCCTGCCCCTCATGGTGCTCTGGTTCGGCATCGGGGAGGCGTCGAAGGTCGCGTTCATCGCCTACGCCGCGTTCTTTCCGATCTTCACCACCACGCTCGAGGGGATCAAGTACGTCGACCCGATCCTGATCCGCGCCGCCGCGAGCCTCGGGGCGAGCGATCGGCGCATCTTCTGGCACGTCATCCTGCCCGCCGCGACGCCCAGCATCATCACCGGTCTCCGCCTCGGCTTCGGCCTCTCCTTCTTCGTCATCGTGGCCGCCGAGTTCATCGCGGCCGACCGGGGGCTCGGCTTCCTGATCAACGACGCGCGCACCTTCTTCCTGGTCGCCAACATGCTGCTGGGGGCGGCGGTCATCGGGCTCATCGGCTTCGGCGTCAACGTCGGCCTCCGGCGGCTCGAGGGCCGCCTCCTGCGCTGGCGCCGCGAGAGCCGGGGGCGGGCCTGAGCCCATGGTCGAGCCGAAGATCGTGGTCGAGTCGGTCTCCAAGACGTATGATCCCGACGTGCTCGCGCTCGCGGAGGTGAGTCTGGACCTGGCGGAGCGCAGCTTCACGTGCCTGCTCGGGCCGAGCGGCTGCGGCAAGTCCACCCTCCTCAACGTGATCGCGGGATTCGTCGAGCCCACCACCGGGCGCGTCCTGGTGGACGGCCGCGAGGTGGTGCGGCCGGGCGCGGATCGCGGGGTGGTGTTCCAGGAGTACGCGCTCTTTCCGTGGCGCACCGCGGTCGAGAACGTGGAGTTCGGGCCCCTGATGCGGGGCCTCGCGCGGCCCGAGCGGCGGCGCACCGCCGAGCGCTATCTGGGGCTGGTGGGCCTCGGCGAGCACGGCTCCAAGTATCCCGCCGAGCTGTCGGGGGGCATGAAGCAGCGGGTGGCCATCGCCCGCGCCCTCGCCAACGACCCGTCGGTGCTCCTGATGGACGAGCCGTTCGGCGCGCTCGACGCCCAGACCCGGGAGGTCATGCAGGAGGAATTGCTCCGGATCTGGCAGCAGGACAAGAAGACCGTCGTCTTCGTCACCCACAGCATCTCCGAGGCCGTCTTCCTCGCCGACCGGATCGTGGTCATGGGCACCCGTCCCGGCCGGATCAAGGAAGTGATCGACGTGCCGCTCGACCATCCGCGCGAGCGCTCGACGCCCGAGTTCGTGGCGCTCGAGCGGGCGCTCAAGGGGCTCGTGCGCGAGGAAGTGGCCCGACTCGGCATCATCTGACCCGCTTGCCAGGAGAGACCCCATGCCACGCTACGTCAAAGTCGCCGCCGCGCAGATGGGACCGAACAACGAGGGGACGAGCCGCGAGGAGATCGTCGAGCGGATGCAGGGCCTGCTGGAGCGGGCCGTCGCGGAGGACGTCGAGATCCTGGCCTACCCCGAGATGGCGCTGACCACCTATTTCCCGAAGCGGGTCCGGGACGACTTCGATCAGTTCTTCGAGACCGAGATGCCGCCCAAGGCGCTCGCCCCCCTGCTGCAGCGGGCGCGCGAGGCCCACGTCGCCTGCCACGTGGGGTTCTGCGAGAAGGATCAGGGCCGCTACTTCAACACCGCGCTCCTGACCGACGAGGCGGGCCATCTCGCCGGGACTTTCAGAAAGATCCATCTGCCCGGCGCGAAGCAACCCGACGGCCATGCCCAGGTGTACGAGCCCCACTTCTTCGCGTCGGGCAACACCGGCTATCGCGTGTTCGACACCGCGAAGGCCAAGGTCGGCATCGCGATCTGCCAGGACCGGCGCTTCCCCGAGTCCTATCGCAGCCTGGGTCTGCTGGGCGCCGAGATCGTGCTGATCGGCTACAACACCCCGCTCTCGCCGCTGGCCCTCGACCTGAACGAATTGTGCCTGCGCGCGGGCGCCTACCAGAACAACCTCTTCGTGGTCGGCATCGCCAAGGCCGGCATCGAGGACGGCATGGAGCTGATCGGCGGCTCCTGCATCGTCAACCCGATGGGGCAGGTGCTGGCCAAGGCGGCCACCACCGGCGACGAGCTGATCGCGGCCCGGATCGACCTCGAGCAGATGACGCCGGCGCGCAAGCGCTGGGACTTCCTCGGCCGCCGCCATCCCGAGCACTACGGCCTGCTGACGCAGCCGACCCGGAAGGGCGCGTGATGGCCGCCGCTCATGTTGATTTGATCGTTCGAGGCGGGCGCGTCGTCACCTCCACCGAGGTGCTGGAGACCGCGGTGGCGGTGAGCGGCGGCAAGATCGTGGCCCTCGGCGCGGAGGCGATGCTGCCGCCCGCCGAGCGCACCATCGACGCGACCGGCAAGTACGTGCTGCCGGGGCTGATCGACTGCCACGTGCACCTGGGCGCGGTCTACGACGACTGGCACACCGGGCCGGTGGCGGCCGCGCACGCCGGGCTCACCACGCTGCTCTCGTTCGTGGAGTACGACGACCAGGCGCGCGAGACGCTGCCTCAGGCCCTGAAGCGCCTGCGCGACGAGGCGGGGCAGCAGTCGGTGGTCGACTTCGGCTTCCACTTCATCCTTAACAACCAGCCCTACATCCTGGACGGGCTGGCCGAGGCCTTCGAGCAGGGCGTGACGTCCTACAAGATCTTCATGACCTACAAGAAGCGCCCGAACCGCATGTGCTCGGACGAGTTCATCGCCCAGGTCATGGAGCGCATCGCGGCCCTGGGCGGGGTCTGCCAGCTCCACTGCGAGAACGGCGACATCCTCTACCACCTGGAGAACAAGGCGATCGCGGCGGGCAAGGTGAAGCCCACCGATTTCCCGGCCACCTGCCCGCCGTGGACCGAGGAGGAGGCGATCAACCGGGCGATCCTCATCGGCGAGATGACGAAGTGCCCGGTCTACGTCGTTCACCTCTCGACCAGGGTCGGGCTCGAGCGGATCAAGGCCGCGCAGGCCCGCGGGCAGCGCGTGTGGACCGAGACCTGCCCGCAGTACATGCTGCTCACCGAGAAGGAGATGGAGGCGTGGGGCCCGCTCGCCAAGATCGGGCCGCCGCTCCGGCCGGTCGGGGGCGGCGACGGCGACGCGCTCTGGGGCGGCAGCCGCGCGGGCTACATCGCCACCGTGGCCAGCGACCACTCGCCGCGCCGCAAGGAGCTGAAGGAGCCGGGCTGGAAGAACATCTTCGTGGACGCCGAGGGCCGGCCGGTCCCGTTCGGCAGCCCGTCCATCGAGACGCTGGTGCCGCTCATGTGGAGCGAGGGCGTGGTCAAGCGCGGCCTGCCGGTGACGTGGCTGGCGCGCGTGATGGCGGAGAATCCGGCGCGCATCTTCGGGCTCTATCCGCGAAAGGGCGCGATCCGGGTGGGCGCCGATGCCGACCTGACGATCATTGATCCGGACTCGGACGGGACGATCAAGGTGGCGGATCACCACGGCATCGCGGGCTGGACCCTCTACGAAGGCTGGAAGTCGAAGGGCCGCCCGTGGATGACCGTGCTGCGCGGCCAGGTGCTGCTCAATCAGGGGCGACTTGAGCAGAAGCCCGGCTACGGGCAGTTCCTCGCGCGGACCGGGCCGGTGGCGCCCATCGGCGGGACGGCCGGGTAGGGGCGCACCCGCTCGCCATGGATTATCTCGACCGCCTCTCGGAGTTCGTCGCGGCGGTGAGTCTCGACCGCCTGCCGGACGAGGCGATCCAGGCCGCGCGCCTGGTGCTGCTCGACACGATCGGCGCGATGGTGGCCGGCAGCGCGCAGCCGGAGAACCGGCGGCTCGCCGCCGCCATGCACGAGCGCCGGTCGCGCGCCGGGGCGACCCTCGTGGGCCACGGCGGCCGGGTCGATCCGCTCCTGGCCACGTTTGCCAACGCCACCGCGGGCGTCGCGCTCGAGGTCGACGAGGGCAGCCGGCTCGGCGGGGGCCACCCTGCGATCCACGTGGTCCCGGCCGCCCTCGCGGTGGCGGAGGACACGGACGCCGACGGGCGCCGGCTGCTGGAGAGCATCATCGCCGGCTACGAGGTGTGCTCGCGCCTCGGCAGCGCGACCACGCCGAAGCCGAACGTCCACTCCCACGGCACCTGGGGCACTATCGGCACCGCGGTGGCGGTGGCCCGGCTGGCCGGGCTCGACGCGGCCTCCGTGCGCTCGGTGATCAACCTCTCCGCGAGCATGAGCCCGGCCAACACCTGGACCCCCGCGCTCGAGGGTGTCACGATCCGCAATGCATATCCGGGGCGCTCCGGCCTCGAGGGCATTCTCGCGGTCGATCTGCATCGCGCCGGCTTCACCGGGCTGACGGACGCGCCGAGCGACGTGTACGGCACGATCCTCGCCGACCGCTTCGAGCCCGAGCGCGCGCTGGACGGCCTGGGCGGCCCGCTTCGCATCCAGCAGAACTACTTCAAGCTCTACGCGTGCTGCCGCTACAACCACTTCGCGCTGGACGCGCTGCTCGCGATGGCGCGCGCCGGGGAAGTGCGCGCCGACGAGGTCGAGCGCGTGGTCGTCACCACGATCCCGTTCGGCCCGCGGATGGCCGGGGTCGCGCCGACCTCGATGCTGGGCGCGAAGTTCTCCATCCCGTACGCGGTGGCCGCCGCGCTCGTTCTCGGGCGCGCCGACGTCGCCGCATTCGTGGAGCCCGCGCTGGGCGATCCGCGCATCCGGGCGCTTGCGGGCCGCGTCGAGGTGCGGGTGGATCCGGAGATGTCGCCCCGGCGCGCCGACGCCCCGACCGCGCGAGTCGAGGTCGCGCTCAAGGACGGGCGCGCCCTCACCGGCGTCACCAGCGTGGTGCGCGGCGACTTCGAGGATCCGGTGCCGGCGGAGGAGGTCGTGGAGAAGTTCGTCGCGCTCGCGACGGACGTGCTGGGCTCTGCCCGCGCGCGTACCGTCACCGAGATCGTGGATCGCACCGAGACGCTCAAGGATCTGCAGGATCTGACCGCGCTCCTGGCGCCGGCATCCTAGCTGTTTCACCATCGTGTCGGGCAAGCGCGTCCTCGCGGTCGTGTCTCCTGCGACTAGTAGTCCTTGGGGTCCAGCAGGTCGCGGAGGCCGTCGCCCGCCAGGTTGAACGACAGCGTCAGCGAGAAGATCGCCAACCCCGGCCA
>WNFF01006784.1_pt1 | contig 15968 bp, 17 predicted proteins | sample 5400441 | NCBI WGS metagenome assembly WNFF01 (sample SAMN13153345, study PRJNA577476) | soil metagenome | isolation source: 120 cm saprolite under Douglas fir tree site 2 hole 3 replicate 1 | place: USA:California | collected 2015-04-18 | reverse complement strand
ACCCTCGTGGATGAACGTAACGAAGATACGAAACGGATAGCCAAGAATTTCAGCAAAGGGAATGAACCACAACGCGATCGACAGGGCCGCGGCCAGCAGAAGTGTGGTCGCTTGCGGCCTGGCATCGTCGGAAACCCTATATTTCATTCAAAAAATCCTCCGCGCCTTGGAGCATAGACTTCAGTCTGTGATTCTACTATTCGTGCGAACCTCACAGACTGAAGTCTGTGCTACTTTGAACGTCGAACCCGCTCAGCGGGTTCCTACGGATTTGCTTCGCGTTGATAGTCGCCCGATTTCCCGCCCGTCTTTGATTCGAGACGGATGTCGGTAATCGTGATCGCTTTGTCCAGAGCCTTGCACATGTCATAGACAGTCAGCGCGGCCACGGATACGGCCGTGAGCGCTTCCATCTCGACTCCGGTCTGTGCGCGCGTGGTAACTTCCGCTTCGAGATACACGCCGCGGTCTTGCAACTCGGCGCGCACTTCGACGTGCGTCAGCGGCAACGGATGACAAAGCGGGATCAATTCGGCGGTGCGCTTTGCCGCCACGATGCCGGCGAGCCGGGCGGTTTCCAGCGGATCACCTTTTGGCGTGGTGTGATTTCGAATCGCGGTCACCGTCTCAGCCGACATCAACACGCGGGCCGAGGCGATCGCCCGGCGGGCCGTAACCGGCTTTTCACTGGTATCAACCATCCTGGCGCGACCTTGTTCGTCCAGATGAGTCAGTTGGCTCATGTCTTGTCCTTCTGCAATTGGCTTTGCTCAGGAGAATTCCGCTTGCTTTTCGCGGAGCATATCAGAATAATTCCCGCACGAAAATCCATTCGCCCGATGACACACGTAAAGTTGGTGATTTTCAAAATCAGGCAGCTTGGCTCCAGGAGGCTTAAACGTGTTCGAGACTGATAGAGAAGTTCTGGATTGGTACGAGCGCCAACCGCGCGCGCTGACTAAGGAATTTGTCGACAGCGTTCCCTGGCGCGAGATTTCCAACCACGAGTTGAACCCCGCATTCGTGCCGGTGCTCATCTATATGCGCGACGTTGAATACTTCACTGAGATCTACTACCACGAACTAATGCGCACGCCCACCGGCAGAGATCCAATTATCAAGAAGTTCATGGATCGCTGGAACGCCGAAGAGAGCCAGCACGCCGAGTTGTTGAACCGTTTTCTCAACGAGGCCGGTGTTCCCAGCACCGAGAAGTGGCGGGCTGAAGCGAAGGCGAAGATTCCCTGGCGCTACACGATTGAAAGTTACATTCTTGACTATTCGCTGACCCCGTTCGGCAAGTACTTTCACGCCGCGCACATGGTCTGGGGAACAATTAACGAGATCACAACCCTACAGGGTTACCGTCGCCTGTCCGAGCTGGCGCGGCATCCAGTCCTAACACACCTACTCGGCTCAATCATGCAGGAAGAATCGGTTCATTCCAGCTTCTTCTGGAACATGGCGCGGGTGAAGTTGAGTCAGGCAAAGTTTTCGCGCGAACTGGCCCGGTTCATCATCAACCGCTTCTGGACGCCGGTGGGCCAGGGCGCAAAGCCTGTGAGCGAAACCAACTACCTCATCACCACTCTGTTTCGTGGACAGGAAGGTCTGGAGTTCTTTAATCGCACCGTGGAGAGCAGAGTCGCACGCTTGCCCGGTTTCGCGAACTTCTCGGCTTTGACTGAGAGGTTGGCGCCGATTGTGCAGGCATAGTCGCGGGGCTCGTTCTGAAGAAGATACAACCGCAAAGAGCGCAAAGCGATCTCGCAAAGAACGCAAAGAATTACAGATTGTTTACTACGCGTTTGATTCCCTGTTTGAGCTGGACCACGTTAAAGTTGATGAGCAACGCGAGCTTGCAGTCTGACAGTTTGAGGTAGGTCAATACCTGGGCGAAATGAACGTCGGTGAGCGCTTCGACTGACTTGATCTCAATTATTAGCTTTCCTTCAACCAACAAATCGACCCGATAGCCGCATTCAAGTTTCACTTACTCATAGACAAGCGGGAGAGGCTTTTGCTTTTCAACAGCTAACCCCGCCCGGCGCAGCTCATAGAAGAGACACTCTTGATAGGCTGATTCCAGCAAGCCTGGCCCAAGCGCCGAATGAACTTTGATTGCGCAGCCGATGACAATACTCGATAGCTGGTTTTCAGTCATCTTTGCGTCCTTTGCGAAGACCTTTGCGTTCTTTGCGGTTAATTCTTGTTTTCGGAGCTAGAAAGCTGAACGTCAGTGAGAATTCGGTAGCCGAACGATCTTCACGATGGAGCCCGACTCAAGAAATCCAACGCCAGCCGCCACGTTCACCAGAGCCGTCGCTCGCGCGAACGCCACGAAATCCGAAGAGCCGCCCCACTTCAAAGGTTCAGCCAGCAAAATTCCCCTCTCGTCAGTTCGCAGGATCGCCGGCAAGTAACTCTCGCGTTCGCCTGAACCTTTGACGGCTCGCGCCAGCACGGCGGTTTCTTCAATCAATCCCGGCTGTTTCGCTCCCTGCATTTTACGCAGCGCCGCGCGCACGAACAGACTGAACGTGACTGCAACTGAAACCGGATTACCGGGAAGACCAAACACGAGTGTGTTGCCGAGTCGCGCGAAGACCGTCGGCTTGCCGGGCCGCAGCGCCACGCGCTCGAAAAAGATTTCTGCGCCGAGTTCCTTCAGCGCCGGTTTCATGAAATCGTAAACACCCATTGAAACGCCGCCGGAAGTGATGAGCACGTCAGACGTTTCTACCGCTTGTTTGACTTGTCTCTTTAGTTCTTCGGTGTCGTCACCGGCCAGCGGCCAGCGTTCAACTATTGCCCCGGCCAGTGAAGCGTACGCGGCGATTGTGTAGTTGTTGGAATCGCGGATTTGATCCTTACCGGGCTTTCGATCGACATCAACAAGTTCGCTGCCAGTAGCCATTACCGCCACTCGCGGCCTGCGCCCAACTTTGACTTGCGCATAGCCGAACGACGCCAGCGTCGCAAACATCGCCGCGTTGATGTCTTCGCCTGCGCGCAAGACAGCTGCACCGGCTTTAATTTCGGCGGCTTGCTTCACAATCGATCTGCCGGCTTCGACGGGCTCGAGAATTTCGACGACCGCGCCGCTATCGACCTCGCGCGTCAGCTCAACCTGCTGAACGGCGTCAGCGCCGGCGGGGACGGGCGCGCCGGTCATGATCCGTACCGCCTCTCCCGGTTTCATTTCGTGATGCCAGCCGGCGCCGGCCGCGGATTCACCCGCGATGCGCAAACGCGCGGGAACGCGCGCGACATCTGCTGCGCGCACGGCGTACCCGTCCATTTGTGCGCGATCGAAGGGCGGCAAGTCGGAATCGGCGATGATGTCTTCAGCGAGGATGCGACCCATCACTTCAGCGATAGAAACGCTCTCTGCCCCTAGCGAATGGGTTACTTCGCGAACAATGCTGATGGCTTGAGGGACCGGGATCATGGCTTTCGGGTCTCGTAGCACATCCTGCTTAACATGTCGTCGAACTTGTTTGCCGCATCTTTCGAAGCGTCTTCGTAGAAGATTGCGTTACTCCAAAAGCTGACATAGTGCCAGTACTTTCCGTCGGTAGTTTGTCCGTAGATATCCAGCGCTTCACGGTCGCCAAACTTCGCCCGTCGCTCTTTGAAGTTCGTAGACCTCACCAAAGATCTTGCACTAACCGACAGATCCGCGGCGTAAAGTCCAAACCATCCTTGCAGGGCTTCCCGTCGCTTGCTCGGCCCGTAGGTGAAAACGTAAAGGACGTAATCAATATCTCTGACCTTTTTCGACTGAACTCCGTCGGCCCGAGGCACAAATAGTGAGGGGCCGAGGAAGTTCCTCATTTCGACATACTTGTCCTCATTCTTCCGATAGTCCGCAGAATCCGTGCAGCTTGGAACGTTCCAACTGTCATATTCAGGTTCAAGTACGACGTCAATCCGACTCGTTGCATACTCAATGATTTTGGTGAGCGGCTGGAAAGCCTGATAGCGAAAGTAGATCGCCTGCCCGTGATTGCGGAGCTTGAAACGGCCTTGGGAATCCGTCTTCTCAGAAAACCGCCTGCCTTCCCTGGGAGCTATGATACCCCGATCGTCGAAACTGTAGACCGTGACTTCGGCTATTGGCTTACCGTCCGTCGTCTTGACCGTTCCCGTCAACTCGGTGCCAAAACATGCCGCCGGGAAAAGCATCGCAAAGAGAGGCGCGACAAGAAGTTGTGTGGGGGTTCGCATCGGTCGAAGAGTAAAACGAAAAGCGGTTGCTCTTCAAACCGCGAAAAGCAACCGCTTCGAACTGGCGGAGCCGACGGGACTCGAACCCGCGACCTCCGACGTGACAGGCCGGCGTTCTAACCAACTGAACTACGACTCCGCATTCAAACCCAAGATAGCAGATATCAGAGGTCATATGTCAGTCAAAACCCAACATCTGATCTCTGACGTCTGACTTCTGACATCTGGTTTTGGTGGGCGCGGAGGGACTCGAACCCCCAACCTCTTCCTTGTAAGGGAAGCCGTCTACCATTGACATACGTGCCCGTTTCAAAAATCAGTGCACTGCCGCTGCGCGTCGAATGGTGATCGTAGGGAAAGCATCGATAGCTGTCAAGGAAAGGGGTCTAGCAGATCCGAATTCTGATCGTAGGCAAAGCATCGATAGCTGTCAAGCAAAGGAGTTTAGCAAATCCGAATCGACAGGTGTTTAGAGTACCAACTGTAGTTAATCACCAGGACAATGCCCGACTAAAGTCGGTACTCTAAACACCTGTCGCTCGAAGGACTTTGGTTTGCCGGAGATTTGCGATTATTATTTAGACAGCCCCAGCACTTATTCAGGTCGGAATCATGCGCGGACAACGAATCGCAGTCAGATTGTTGGGTTGTTTCGTCTTCGCGGGGCTGTGTTTCGCTTCCCTGGTCGCCGCCAGCCACGCCCGGCGCCAAGAACCGCAACAAACAAATCAGCAGCAACGACCGCGGACAGTCGGCTCGCAAGGCACAACCAACACTCGACCGCAAACAAACTCGTCCGCCGAAGAGGTCGGCGAAGGCGACGTGATCCGCGTTGAGACGCAGTTGGTCTCTGTGCCCACGGTTGTCACTGACCGGAACGGCCGCCCGGTCACCGGCCTGCACGCCGAGAACTTTGCGGTTTTTGAAGATGGCCGGCCGCAGCGGGTCACGAACTTCTCGACCACCGAGGCGCCGTTTGAGATCGCGCTGTTGCTCGACACTTCCGGATCGACCCGGGAAGAACTCGGCTTGATCCGCGGGGCCGCGAAAGCTTTCGTCGGTGCCTTGCGCCCCGGAGATCGGGTTGCGCTCGTCGCCTTCAACAATGCGCCGCAAAACGGCCCGGCCGTCGCGGCGGTCGAGGTCCTTTCCCCGCTGACGAGCGATCGTCGGTTGCTGAGTAACGCCATCGACAACATCGGCACCAGCAACGGCACGCCGTTCTACGATGCTCTGGGACGCATCGCCGAGCAAGTGTTTCGCGATCCGCCACGTGAAGAAGTGCGCGGCCGGCGGGCGATCGTGGCCTTGACCGACGGCGTCGATTCCAGCAGCAATTCCGGCTACGATGAGGCGCGCGCGAAACTCTTGCGCGCGGGCCTGGCTTGCTATTTCATACAGGTCAGCACCGAAGACTATGTCGAAGATCGTCTCTTGAAAGATTGCCAGGACGACGGCAGGTTAAGTCTTTCGGCAAAGCAACTCGAACGCTTCCGTCAGCTCTTCGTCCCGACGGCAACAAAGGAAGACTATCAGGATTTTTGCCGGCTCGGACAGTTCGAACGGATGGACATCAGCCGGCAACTTTACAATCTGGCGCGCGGCGAGATGAGTGCGATGGCGAAGGACTCAGGCGGGAAGAATTTCTCCGCCGCCGATCTGCAGGATGCGCGCGCCGCTTTCGCTGAGGTGGCCAATGAAATCGGCACCCAATACAGCCTCGGGTATTATCCCTCAAACAAATTGCACGACGGTCAGTTGCGAAAGATCCGCGTCGAGTTGCGCGGGGTGAGAGACGCGAACGCGCGCGCGCGTGAAGGTTACTATGCGCCGAAAGAAAGTAAGCAGTAGGCAGTGGGCAGTAAGCAGGAGACGGCAAGCGGGGCAGTAGCCCGACCGTGAGGGAGGGCTTTCAGAGAAGCTTCAAAAACTCTTCATTCGTGAATCCCGATTGCTTTACGATCGATTGAAGCGTCCCGCGTTTCAGATCACGGTTGTGAAAAGGAACGGTTATTCGAACACCCGTCTTTGCCGGATGCTTCAGAATGGAGTGGTTTCCGGTCACACGATGAATAACGAAGCCCGCCCGCTCAAGAGCGCGAATAACATACTTGGGTCCTATAGCTGGTAGGCTTCGTTTCACGACTCAACGTTACCAACTTAAGCGGGGCCGCGTCTGTATAGCGTACAACATATGTCAGCGGCAATAGGAATTATAAGGCTTAGGCATCCATGTAACCGCGAGCAAAAGAAATTCAGTTCAAAGGTCTTAGGAGTGTACAAGACAGGCTAGCTCACGAAGCGAGCGCAATTTCGACTGATTCGGTTATAGGAGTTTTGTCGGGCGGAATCGACAGGCCATCTTCTCGACCTTCTTCAGCTGGTTCGAAGAGCATCGTGAACGTGTAGGTTCCATTTGCTTCCATGCGCCTGATTATATAACTTAGCACGCTGAATCTCTAAGAGTAATCGCAGGTTCTGCAAACTTGGAATGAGTGACTCTCCTTTCAATCGAATCACCCTAATTGTCCTCGACGGCGCCGGCATCGGCGCAATGCCGGACGCGGCTGAATGGGGCGACGCGGGCTCAGACACGTTTGGTCACATCTGCGAGTCGCGTCATTTGAATCTGCCAAACCTGCAAAGTCTCGGTCTCGGCAACATTCGTCCGCTCGCCGGCGTCGCGGCGACTGAAAACCCGCGCGGCAGTTATGGCAAATGCGCGCTGAAATCAAACGGCAAGGACACCACGACCGGTCACTGGGAAATGGCCGGAATTATTCTTGAGCGCGCTTTTCCAACTTATCCAAACGGATTTCCCAAAGCGATCATCGATCGCTTCATCAGCGAAGCACACGTGCCGGGAATCCTCGGTAACTTTGCGGCGAGCGGGACTGAGATCATCAAAAAACTCGGCGCAGAACACGTGAAGACCGGCAAGCCGATCGTTTACACCTCCGCTGATTCAGTTTTTCAGATTGCCGCGCACGAGCAGGTGATTCCGTTGGAAAGGCTCTATGACATCAGCGAAACGGCGCGCGACATTCTCCGCGGCGAGCACGAAGTCGGCCGCGTCATCGCTCGTCCCTTCCTCGGCGAGCCCGGCTCGTTCTATCGCACTGAAAATCGACACGATTACGCGGTGCCGCCACCGCGCGCAAATCTTCTGCCGCTGTTGAGTGAGCACGGGCTCGAGGTGGTTTGCATCGGCAAGATTGCTTCGATCTACGATTCGGCGGGAGTGACGCAGGACCTGACTGCCAGGAACAACGAGCAATCGATCGACCAAACCATTCGCGCCCTGAACGACGACACTCGCGGCTTAATCTTTTCGAACCTGGTTGATTTCGATATGCTCTACGGCCATCGCCGCGACACCGAAGGGTATGCGCGCGCGCTTGAGCATTTCGATTCGCGCTGGCCTGAGATTGAAGCCGCCATGCGCGCCGACGATCTGCTGATGATTACCGCCGATCATGGCAACGATCCGACTTATCCAGGCACGGACCACACGCGCGAGTACGCGCCGCTGATCGTGTTCGGCAAGGGCGCGAGAAAAGGCGTCGACCTCGGCACGCGAGATTCACTTTCAGATATCGGCCAAACGATCGCCGAGAACTTTGCGCTGGGATTGAGTGCCGGCCAGAGTTTCCTTCGTGATGTTTCGCCAATTGAGGGAACGGAAAGCCTTTAGTAGTTTTTATGAGAAACAAAGACCGGACAACATAACTTGAGGGCTAAGCCGGTCGGACTTGAGATGATGGACAAGTTCCAATCGAAGATTCTGTATCTGACGCTGCTCGTGGCGCTGCTTTCGTTCAGGGCCCAGACCGCCGGTGCGCAATCAACTCTGGTCACAATTCCTTCAACCGATGTCGTCTCACAGCGCAACGTCTATCTCGAGTTCGACTACATTAGCCATTACGCCAACCACCACAACGGCGGCTTTCAAACGTTCGAGCCACGCGTGGCTGTAGGCGTCGGGCACAACGTCGAAGTCGGAGCGAACGTAGTTTACACCGACGGCTTTGGCGTCAAGCAGCCGGTCGAACTTCAGCCCAACATTAAGTGGCGGTTTTACCGAAACGAGAAACAGCGCGTGTCCGCAGTTGCGGGTTTAATGCTGTATGCGCCCGTCACGCATCGCGCCGGAACGAATACTTTCGTCATGCTGTACGCGCTGATCAGTAAGAAGATGGCGGGAGCGTTCGGGCCTCGTCTGACCGGCGGAGGCTATGCCTTGCCTGGTCGCGACGACGGCACGGGAGCAAAAGGTGGAGCGATGGCCGGCTATGAACAGCCGCTCGCCCGGCGTGTGAGCTTCGTCGTGGACTGGGCGAGCGGCCGGAATCGTTTTGGGTACGTCACGCCGGGTTTGTCTTTCGCGACTACGGAGCACAGCAACTTGTACACCGGCTACAGCATCGGCAACCATGGCCGCCGGAACAACGCGCTCTTCGCCTATTACGGCATCACGTTCTAGTTGCGGCACAGAACGCCTTAATCTCATCCAGCGTCCTTAGGCAACTGGCGCATTCATCGGCAATCCCATCTGCGCTTCTTCCTGATTCTTTAGTACCCCAATGTATGGCAAGTTGCGATAACGCTCAGCGAAATCCAGGCCATAGCCAACGACGAACTTGTCGGGAATCTGAAATCCCAGATAGTCGATCGGAACGTCCTTCTCTCTCCGGTCGTGCTTGTCGAGCAAAGCTGCAAGTTTCACGCTCTCCGCACCGCGTGATTTCAGATTCGCGAGCAAGTAAGAAAGTGTCAGGCCGGTGTCGACGATGTCTTCGACCACGAGGATGTGCCGGCCTTCGATGGCCACGTCGAGATCCTTTAGGATGCGCACCTCGCCGGACGTGCGCATCTCTGCGCCATAGCTGGAAATCGCGATGAACTCGATGCCCAGCGGGATTTCGATCGCCCGCATCAGATCGCTGAGAAAGATGAACGCGCCTTTCAGCACGCCGATTAACAAAGGGTTGCGCCCGGCATAATCGCGCGAGATTTCCGCACCCAACTCCCTGATGCGAGCTTGAATCGCCTCTCCGGTGATTAACGGCTCAAGATTAGGATTACTGAATTCGGACATGATTCGTGCCGGTGATGTTGCCAAAGTTTTCTCTCCTTCGTTGGTAGACCGGCGTTTAGAGTTCAAACTTTAGTTTGCTTCTCAGCCTGAGGCAACCGCCCGACTAAAGTCGGAACTCTGAACGCATTTGTGGTAGACCGGCGTTTAGAGTTCAAACTTTAGTTTGCTTCTCAGCCTGAGGCAACCGCCCGACTAAAGTCGGAACTCTGAACGCATTTGCTGTTTGCGCCCCGCGCCGATGCTGCGAGATACTATTGAAGCTCTCCGCGCAGGTCAATTCGTTTCAGTCCGTTGACCTGTTATATTTGCCTTCCACGTTTGAATCGAGAAATGACGATGCGTAAATCTTCGAGAAAGATCGTTTCATCGCGCTGGCTTTTGCTCCTCTTGCTGCTGATTAGCGCGCCCCGGGCGCTGGCGCAAAAACCCGCGCCCCAGGTTGCTCCGGAAGCGCCAGCCCCGGCGGCGCGCGAGGTTCACGCCATCGTCACTCAGTCCGCGGTCGACGCGTCGATCAAGGACGACCCGGCGGTCGATCAGATGCTAGCGGTTTACGGGCCGAAGGTGCGCGCTCTCGACGTGGTCATCGGAAAACTGAAGGGCGAGTTGCGCAAGGGCGGCTATGGCGCGGGCTCACTGGGCAATTTCGTGGCGGACGGCATGCGTGCGCAAGCGAGCGTTAAGCTCGCCAAGCCCGTCGATTTGGCGATCATGAACGGCGGTGGTTTGCGACGCAATACGATCAGCGAAGGAGAGTTGCGCGCGCGCGACATTTTCGAATTGCTGCCGTTTGAAAACGCCCTGGTCACACTCGATCTGACCGGCGAACAAGTGCTCAAGATACTCGGCGTCGTCGTGTCCGGCCGCGAGGCGCAATCGGGAGCGCGCATAACGTACATCACTAAGGCGGACAAGAGCGCCGCGCTTGAAGCTGCCAAACTTGGCAATAAAGAGATCGATCCGAAAGCGACCTACACGATCGTAACGATTGATTACATAGTCAATGTTGGTGGCGATCGGTACGCCGTCCTGCGCGAGGGAAAGAACCTGCGGCCGCTCGGCATCACTGTGCGCGACGCCCTGATGGACTATGTGAAAGCCGAGACCGCCGCCGGTCGCGACATCAAACCAAATCTGGACGAGCGCTTTGTTCTGGACAAAGCCAACTCAGTGCTAACAGGGGAGGCGCCCCCGAAATGACTACCCGCAGAGACTTCTTAAGAACCGCAGCCGTCGCGGGCTTGTCACTTCCTTTGGCGCGCTCGTCGTCGCTGTTGAGTTGGCGCGATCCGGCGATGTCGATCGCCGCGCCACTTTTGGAACCACTCGCCGGCGAAACCTTAATCACGATTCTGCACACGAACGACACGCACTCGCAGATCGATCCGATTCTCGACAACGATAAGACGTACGCCGGCAAAGGCGGCGTAGCGCGCCGCGCGACTTTGGTCAAACGCGTACGCAAAGAAAATCCGAACACGCTTTTGATCGACGGCGGCGACGTGTGCCAGGGCACGCCGTACTTCAACTTTTACCGCGGCGAAGTTGAATACAAAGCGATGTCGCTGATCGGCTATGACGCGGGCACGATCGGCAATCACGAATTCGACAACGGCGTCGAATCGCTGGCCAGGGCTTTGACCTTCGCTAACTTCGATATCGTCTCGACCAACTACGATGTGCGCGGCAGCGCGCTTGAGAGCAAGGTCAAGCCTCACGTCGTGAAAGAAGTTGGCGGCGTCCGCGTCGGTCTTTTCGGGATGGGAATTAGCCCCATTGGTCTGATTACACCGGATAATTTTAAGCCGTTGAAGTACCTCGATCCAGTGCGCACTGCGCGCGACGTGACGAAGCTCTTGCGCGAGCAGGAGAAATGCGAACTGGTGCTGGGCATGTCGCACCTTGGTTACTATCCCAACACCCAAAGAGACGAAATCGGCGACACGCAAGTCGCCGCGCAGGTTGACGGAATCGATTTCATCGCCAGCGGCCACACGCACACGTTCATGGAAAAGCCGGTGCTGCAAAAGACGCCGTCAGGCAAAGACACGATCATTTTCCAGGTGGGCCGCAGCGGCATCTATGTTGGTCGCGTCGATTTCACTCTGCGCGATGGGAAAGTGACAGCATACGCGGGGCGATTACTGGATTTGCGCGACGAGTCGCTGGCGTGATCGTTTTGCAGTGCGGCGACTTGTCGCCGCTTTCCAGGTGGCGTTTAGCGGGCGGACTTGTCCACCCATGGCCTACGAGCGGGACAAGTCCCGCTACTAAACGTGAGTCAAAAAAGCGGTGACAAGTCACCGCACTCCAAACTCCAACCATGGCTGATGACGCAACCAGAGATCGAGTTCGCGCTTTAGTTCGCGACGTGCTCAGCAAAGCAGTCACGGCCGAGCCTGAACGGACAAGTTCCGCTGCCCCTTCGCCCGCTCCGTCTGCCGCGCCTCCACCCTCAGGCAACATCACCCGCGACGAGTCCGCCAAACTCGTAATTACGGAAGATGACGTGCGCGGTCTTGAACGCGGCGCCGTCTTAAGGATTTCCGAGAGCGCGCGGCTGACGCCGCTCGCCGCCGACATCGTCAACGATCTCGGCATCGAGGTGGTGCGCCGCATTCCCCGCAGTGGCCTAAAACAGAAAAAAACCGTTGCTGTAGGATCCGACCATGGCGGCTATCCGATGAAGGAAGAACTCAAGAGCTTTCTCGAGGAGCTTGGCCATCGGGTTCACGATTTCGGGACAAACTCAGAAAGTGCGGTTGACTATCCCGACTTTGCGCACGCCGTCGCGCGCGCGGTTTCGGATGGCTCGGTCGACGTCGGCATCGTCATCGACGGCGCAGGCGTTGGCTCGGCGATGACGGCGAACAAGGTTCCCGGCGTGCGGGCCGCCGCCTGCTATTCCGTCGAAGTCGCGCGCAACTCGCGCGAGCACAACGACGCGAACGTGCTCACGCTCGGCAGCAAGACGATCACCAGCGACCAGATGCGCGAGATCGTCCGCGCCTGGCTCGGCACCGAAATCACTGAAGATCGTCACCGCAAGCGCGTCGCGAAGATCGATGCGGTCGAGCGGCAGTATCAGCGATAAATCAGTCCATCGTGCCAGGATAATCAACGAAATCACCCGAAGCATAAGAGTTTTGTTTGTGCGATTTCGTGTAATTTAGTGGATCGTTCCTGTTCAAGGGAAAGAAAGCACTAAACCGATTTCGGACCCAACGGATGGTACTGACTTCATATCGTACGTGCTAAAATAATCTCGCGTGGGAACTAACCTGACGCCTACCGACATGGCCTATTCAAACAACGGAGATTTCGAGCAACTGGTCGAGCAGATCACCGACGTAATTTACGCGCGTCTGAATGGTGAACTCAGCGATCAGGCGGCGATGTGCGGCTGCACTTCGGACTGTTTCAATCGCTGTCCTGAGCGCATGCATCGCGTCGTGGACGCGGGCGCGGCGCGCATCGGACTCGTGCTGGGACAGACGGCATCGGCGCGCGACTGGGCCAGCTTGATCGATCACACGCTCCTGCGGCCCGACGCTACGGAACGCGACATCAAGACTCTCTGCGAAGAAGCTGCGCAATATCATTTTGCTTCCGTGTGCGTAAACCCGACCTGGGTGCGCGCGTCAGCTTGCCACCTGCAAGGCACGGGCGTGCCGGTGTGCACCGTGATCGGATTTCCGCTGGGCGCGACCCTCTCGGACGTAAAGGCTTACGAGGCGCGGCGCTCGATCATGGACGGCGCGCATGAAGTTGACATGGTCATCAACGTCGGCGCGTTGAAGAGCGGCGACGATTGCCTGGTCGAAAACGACATCCGTTCAGTCGTCTCTGTCGCGCACGAGTACGGCGTCACGTGCAAAGTGATCATTGAAACCGCGCTCTTGACCGACGACGAGAAAATTCGCGCGTGCGAAGCGGCCAGGAAAGCCGGCGCTGATTTCGTCAAGACCTCTACCGGATTCGCGAAAGGCGGCGCCACGGTTGCGGATATCGCTTTGATGCGCCGCGTAGTCGGTTCGGAACTCGGCGTCAAAGCTTCCGGCGGCGTTAAGAGCATGGCGGACGCGCGCGCCATGGTCGAAGCGGGCGCCACGCGCATTGGCGCCAGCGTCGGCGTGAAGATTGCACAGGAAGCCGCCGGCGTCCGAAGCAACGGACGGGCGACGCAGGGATACTAGGCAGGACTTCCGCGTTTCTGAAATTCCCGATTGAAAATTAGAAATTGAAAACTGAAAATTGTAAATTGACGCATCTGCGATCGCATCGCAATCAAAGATCGCTTAACCAGACTTTCCGGCAATTTGCATTTTGCAATTTGCATTTTGCAATTTTCAATATTGGGCTCGCCATCTGTTTGATCGGCGGGCCCCTTTTACTGACGCCGGCGCAAACACCCTCAAGCCAGGACGTCGAGGTCATTCGCACCCAAACCGACTTGACCAATCTGCCCTTCAGCGTCTCTGACCGGAACAATCGCTACCTCACGACGCTGAAGGAAAGCGACATCCGCGTGCTGGAAGACAACGTGCCGCAGACGCTGTTCACGTTTCAGCAGGAAACCGATCAGCCGCTGGCGATCGCTTTTCTGATTGACGTGAGCGGCTCGGAAGAACGCACGCTGCCACAGGAAAAAGCGGCCGCCCGCGCCTTCATTGAGAGCGTGATCAAATCCAGCAAGGACCAGGCGGCGATCATCCCCTTCGAAGGTTATGCGCATCTGGAACAACCTCTGACGCGCGACGTAATCAGCATCTATCGCGCGCTCCAACTCGTGGACGTAGCCAACCCGTCGTATACGGGTTCGGCTCCGGCGCTTACCGGCATTGTCTCAAAGCCGGGCACCGTTGGCCCTCCGATGGAAGGATTTACTGCGATCTGGGATGCCATCACCCTCACTTGCCGGCAGGTGATGGCGCGCAGTGCCCGCCCCCGGCGGCGCGCGATCATTCTCTTGACTGACGGTTGGGACACCAGCAGCCGGGTGTCCAGGAACACCGCCGTTGAGCAGGCAATCGGATCAGAAACGATCATCTACGCGATCGGCATCGGCGATAGCCGCAAAGATGGCGTTGACCGAAGCGTACTTAACGACGCCGCCGATAGCACGGGCGGACGCGCGTTTTTTCCGAAGAAGGAAGCCGACTTGAAGGCAGCGTTTGCAGAGATCGAGCTGGAACTCCGGTCGCAATACCTGGCCGCCTATTCATCAACCAACAAAAAGCACGACGGGTCGTTTCGCCGGATTACCATCGAGATCACAAATCCTGACCTGCGCAAAGAGGCATTGAGATTTCGCTACCGGCCGGGATACTTTGCGAAGAAATCGGGATAGTGTGAGTGAGGGCTCACGGCTGCCCGATTGTTTTTTCAATCCGCCGATCGGGAACCAGCCACATCACCGCGACCAGAACGTAGAAAGCGCACGCCAGCCACGACTTGAAAAACGCGAGTGGAATTGCCACCAGATAGATTAGCGTCGAGACCTTGCCCTTAAAATCTCGCCCGAGCGCGATCGCTATTACCGAATCAGTCCCGTGCAGCGAAACGAGGAGGCGGGCCAGAATAAAGTAAGCGATCGACGCAAACAACAAGACTACGCCGTACAGCGCGACCGGCCGCGCGGCGAAATGATTTTGGCCCATCCAACCGGTGACGAACGGCGTGAGCGACAACCAGAACAGCAAGTGCAGATTTGCCCACAGCACGCGACCATCGACATGCTTCACCGCCTGAAGCAAGTGATGGTGATTGCTCCAGTAGATGCCGAGAAAAACGAAACTCAGCACATAGCTGAGGAAAACCGGGGCTACCGGAACCAGCGCGGTCAGCGTCGGTTCGCGCGGCACTTTCAATTCCAGCACCAGGATGGTGATGATCACCGCAATCACCCCATCGCTGAACGCTTCCATGCGGCTCTTGGTCATAGTAAATAGTCTAACGTCTTACGTCCACGAAGTGGACGGATTTAATAGCCGTGGGCAACGCCCACGGATCAAGTACCAACAATAGCGCCGCGACCCTGAAAGGGTCGAATCAATTCCACAAATATCGCTCGTCGTATTCGATGCCATACTCATCAAGGAATTGGACTAGCTCTTCTTGAAACGATCGCTTGCGATGATGTTCTTTCTGGCTGGCGATGTACTTCTTCAAACTGGGAACGTCAGACTGGCCTATAGAAAACGCTCCGTAACCATCCTGCCAATGAAAGTTTTTAAACTCTCTTCCTTTCGTCTTGATCCACGACGAGCTGTCTTTCTTTACATCTTTCATCAAGGCGCTGAGAGCGATCGTCTTTGATTGCGAGATGAGCAGATGAACGTGATCACGGTTGCGCGGGATCAATGCAACGGGTATTGCAAGCCATTGAGGCATCGTTGCGCGCGGGCGAATATTTAGCCGGCCGGCAACCGCGCAGCGGTTGAATTAAATAGCCGCGTGGATAACTTCCAAGGATTGGAGCCGTAGAGCGGACAGTCGTTACCTTGAAACCCCACTCCTTTTCCCTATATCCTCGCCTCAGTTCGAATGCCTGAAAAGCACAATCTACTCGCGGTGATCCTTGGCGGTGGCGCGGGCAGTCGTTTGTTTCCGCTCACGCGTGATCGCTCAAAGCCCGCGG
>WNFF01003084.1_pt1 | contig 15971 bp, 8 predicted proteins | sample 5400441 | NCBI WGS metagenome assembly WNFF01 (sample SAMN13153345, study PRJNA577476) | soil metagenome | isolation source: 120 cm saprolite under Douglas fir tree site 2 hole 3 replicate 1 | place: USA:California | collected 2015-04-18 | reverse complement strand
TCAATTCATAGAGCGTGACTGGTTGCAGCTTGCCTTTGACGCGAATCAAATCCAGTTCGCGGAAAATCAGGAGCGGATCTTCCACTTCCTCGTAGGTCGTTTCGCTCAACAAGATGTGCGAGCCATATTCTTTGTTCAGCCCTTCGAGGCGGGCGGACAGATTCACGGTATCGCCCAACGCGGTGTAGCCATAGCGCAGCGCCGAACCCATGTTGCCCACGGAAGCGACGCCTGTGCTGAGTCCTACGCCAATGTCGAGCACAGGTCTTCCCTCGGATCTCCATTTGTCCTGCATTTCCTTCAGCCGAGCGATCATCTCGAGAGCGGCGTGGCATCCATTCGTTGCGTGCCCCGGTTGCTCAAACGGCGCGCCCCAGAACGCCATTACCGCATCGCCGATGTACTTGTCGAGAGTCCCGTTATGGTGGAAGACGATCTGCGTCATGTCCGTTAGATATTCGTTCAGCAAGCTGGCGAGTTCCTGTGCGTCGAGTTTTTCCGAGATGGTCGTGAAACCGCGAACGTCGGTGAACATTACCGTGATTTCTGTTTTCCGCGGCTTGACCAAGTCGGGACTTTCCAGCAACCGCCGGATCACCTCCGGGCTCAGATATTGCTGGAACGCGCCGCGCACTTTGCGTTTTTCTTTTTCCTCGACTAGGGCGCGGTACATCGCTACAAAGCCAACGTTGGCGACGAGCGTTCCGGAAGGCACGATGAAGTTGAGCCACCAGCCGTGCAGGAACGCATACCACGATCCGAAACCGAACGGAACCAGGAGCAGCAAACCATACAGCATCGACCGCGGCTGCGCGAGCGCCAGCCACATTCCCAGCGGCACACCGAACAGGAGAACCAGCAATAGGTCCACAGCCACCTGGTCGCCACCACGAAGCAAAAAATGGCGATTCAGGATGTTGTCAATCACATTGGCGTGTATCTCGACTCCGGGAAAGTTGATCCCCGCGTAAGGCGTGGAGCGCAGGTCCCCGATTCCCGTGGCGGACGCCCCCACCAGCACAATTTTCCCGCGGAATGTTCCCGGTGCAAATTTGCGATTCACAACGTCGGCGATGGAGACGTACGGATACGTGTTCACGTCTCCTTCGTAATTGATCATCATTCGCCCGATCGCATCGGGATGGACGACCAGGGACGGTCCGAACTCGAGCGCCGTAACGCCGGTCTCGCTGAAATCGAGCACCGTCTGCTGATCGGGCAAGCCCTGAAACAACCGCACTGCCTGCACGTCGAGTGACCCATAGAGGTCCCAATCGTTGAAGTCCTGCGAACGCCCGTACGGAAGCACGAGAAGTGAATGGCGCACGACGCCGTCGGGATCGGATTCCACGTTGAAGAAACCCGTGGCCCCGTGCGCCTTGCGCAGCGCGTCGCTCAGGACTTCGATATTCGCCTGTGTGCCCTTGTACAGCAGCCCGTATGGGTTGCCGAAGCTCTGCATGAGATTGGACAGATCGCGCTTTCCGGTTTGGGGATTCGCCGCCCACACTTTCGGGAGTGGAAAATCAGCAAGAATGTTGGCGTAGCGGTCGAGCGTCTTGGCGTCCACGCCCTTCAGGTCGGATTCGGAATTCAGAAAAAAGTTTCCGAGGACCACATTCCCGAAGCGCTCAATCGCGCGCGCGAATTGTTCGTCGCCATCGTACTCTTTCGCCAGCCGGTCGAGGTCCGCCATCACGCGGGGATCCATCTGGCCGCCCTGTTTTAGGCGCTCGGTTACAGTCCGTCTCAGCTCGCGGATCGGCGCGGCCGTTTCATCGGGCTTGCTGAATGTGATGTCGAAGGCCGCGACTTTCGCGCCGTCCTCGCGCAGAGCATCAAGCATGTGCGCGAAGTGCGTGCGCGAGAACGGCCACCGCCCCAGGACCTCCTGCGAGCGCTGGTCGATGTCCGCGATGATGATGCGCGGGTCGGAATGTTTGTAGCGGTCCGGGCGGGTGCGGAAGCGGAAATCAAGCGCATCGAGTTCCAGGCGGTTGATGAAGGAAAATACGGCCGTCGGCCGGTCGCCGACGAACGTGTAGGAGTAGATGAACAGCGCGAAGGCGGTGAGACCCAGACTGATTAGGAATGGGACGCGGCGGCGCCACCAGGCTCGAAGCAACGCGCTCAGGGCGCGGAAAGTGCGGCGCGATTTACCCTCGGTGGGAATTCCGGGCATGATCCTGCATTTTTCCCTGGGTTTTCGGCGGCGGCTTAATCGCGAAACAGGAAACTCAGCCGCACGCGGCCCACTTCGATCAGATCACCGTCATTGAGCTTGGTCAGGCCGCTGATTTCGATTCCAGGCGATATTTGGCGTGAACCAGCCGCGCAGCCGGACGGTCGCCATCTTCGAGCGGCCGATCACCGTCAACTTCCCGGCGAGCCGGTATTCTTTTTGGTCCGTGCGCCCGCGGAGAACGCTAAGCGTCGGAACGCGCAAACGATCCGGAGCGAGCTGAGAGCGCTCGCCGGCTGCCGCTGCTTGTTCGAACATCTCCCGCCGCTGGCGAGTATCGAGCACCATCGTTTCATTTACGCGCGGGGCCGGAGCCTTGTGCCACGTATCCGTGACCAGGGCGACGTCGTGCGCCTGGTCCACGAAAATATGATGCTTGCCGATCAGGATGGCGTCGCCGTCCTTGAGCATGGCGCGCTCGATGCGTATGTCGTTCAGGAACGATCCATTCAGGCTGTTCAGGTCCTCGACCACCAACGATCCGGCTTCGACATATACGCGCGCGTGGTAATTCGAGACGGCAAGATTGTCGATCGGGATGTCGTTGTCCGGCGCGCGGCCGATGGTCATCGGCTGGGTCCCGAGCGGGACCTCCTTCAATACCGCGCCCTCAAATTTCAGGACGAGTCTCGACATCTTTTTTTACCCTCCTCCAACCGAAGCCGAACGAACCTTACCCGGAGTTCCGCTTCCAGATCTTCAGGCGATCGAGCACCCCTTCCGATTTCGGAAGAATGCGCAGAACGATCACACTGACGTTGTCGACGCCGCCGTATTCGTTGGCCAGATCGACGAGCCGGTCCGCTGCGTTCTGGGCCGACGTGCTTGTCAGGATCGTGCTCGCGATTTCAGGGTCGGTCACCATGCGCGACAATCCGTCCGAGCACAGCAAGAGGGAGTCGCCAACCAGCAACATCTGTTCGTCAGCATCCACTCCGACGTTCTCATTGGTTCCCACAGCTCGCGTCAGCACGCTCTGCAACTCACTGGCGTCGGCTTCTTGCGGCGTCAGGATGCCGATGCGCACTTTTTCGGCCACCAGGGAGTGGTCGGCCGTAAGCTGGTCGAGAGACCCGGCCCGCAGAAGGTACGCGCGGCTGTCACCCACATGCGCAAGGGAGAGCCTTTGTCCATCGATCCACGCGGCAACGATCGTTGCCCCCATGCCTTTATGGCCGGGATTGGCGCTCGCCGTTTCGAAAACTTTGCGGTTGGCCAGGTGAATCGCGCTCGCCAGGCGATTCGTGCGTTCTGAAACATCCGGCTGCGGCTCTCCGAAGGTCGGCGTCGCGTGGCTGTTTTCGGCCTGCTGACAATGGGCCACGATTGTTTGCACCGCGAGCTTGCTTGCCACCTCGCCGTGCGCTTCCCCACCCATACCGTCCGACAGAACGTACAAGTTCAGAGCCGGCTCAATTAGGTAGCAGTCTTCGTTGTTCTTTCGAACGCGCCCGAGGTCGGTGCGCGCCCCGGCTTCTATACGCAAAGGGGCCTCATGCGATTAGCCAAACGTTTTACGCGCCTCGAATTCTACAGGCGGCCACACTGACGCACCTGTCCCAACCCGCGGACTACCCCACTAAAAATCAGGCTAACAAACCGGTGCTGCGCATGCAATACCCTGTGAGGCAAATGGTTACGTCCGTCCACTGCCAAGCGCCCCGGGCTCCGCTAGGCGGCAGCGCCTGATTCCGGTATACTTCCACCCTGCGGGAGCGCAGAAAGCCCACCGCTGCCGATCCTGCACCCTCTCTCATGGCGCACAGTGGACAAATTTGGTACTTCGAACGGTCCGTGGCCGCTCCGCTGGTACGTCCGCTCAGCCGGCGGTACGAGCTCCGCGCGCTGCCTCGTCCATCTCGTGGCAGGCACGCGATCCTGCCGAACTCCGGCGAAGCCCGTGTTGTGTGCCTTGCGGACCTGGGCGGCAACGATCTTCCCCTCTTGCGGCGTCTGGCGCGCCGGGAACCCCGCATTCGCCTGATTGGCATATCACGAAACGGCGCGGTTGGCGAGCACACAGCCGGATGCTTCGCGACGTTGCCTCGCAAGGCGGCTTCCGCCCTGGTTCGCAAGACAGTCGCTGCGGCGTTCGACAATATCGAACTGGCCCAGCGCGAACGCGGCACCCGCGCGGAACTCAAGCGTACCGAGCGCGAGATGGAGGAACTGAACCGCATCGGCGTGGCCCTTTCGGAGACTCGCGACGTCAGCGCGCTGCTCGACATGATTCTGGCGAAAGCCCGCCAGATCACGAGGGCCGACGCGGGCTCCCTCTACCTGGTCGAGGAGACACGCCCCGACGCGCTCCAAGTGGGCCCAGCGGAGCGCCATCTTCGGTTCATGCTCACGCAGAACGACAGCGTTCAGTTTCCCTTCGAGGAATTTGTGCTCCCGCTGCGCGAAGATTCCCTGGCGGGCTGTTCGGCGATTCGTGGGGAAGTCATCAATCTCGCCGATGCTTATCGCATTCCGCGTGGCCGTCCATACCGGTTCAACGAGCATTACGACGAGGAGACTGGGTACCGCACCCGCTCCTTGCTCACTCTTCCGATGAAGAATGGGCGTGGCGAGGTCATCGGAATTCTGCAACTGATTAACTGCAAGACCCATTCCGCCGCGCGGCTGACCAGCCCGGAGTCCGTGATGCGGGAAGTGCGGCCATTTTCCGAACGCGCTGTCCGGCTAGCGCTGTCGCTTGCATCGCAGGCCGCCGTCGCCTACGAAAACAGCCGTCTGTATCAGGACATCGGGGCATTGTTCGAGGGTTTTGTGCAGGCCGCTGTGACCGCGATCGAGCAACGCGATCCCACCACCTCAGGCCATTCCCAGCGCGTTTCCAGGATGACCGTGGGACTTGCGGAGACCGTGGACCGCACTGAAACAGGAAGCTATGCCGGGACTCGCTTCACGCCCGAGCAAATGAACGAAATTCGTTACGCCGCGTTACTGCATGATTTCGGGAAAGTCGGCGTGCGTGAAGAAGTACTGATCAAGGCCAAGAAACTTTATCCGCTTCAAATGGATATCGTCGCGCACCGCTTCGATTACCTCTACAAGGATCTTGAGGCGCGCTTGGAACATGAAAAGTTCAAGGCGTTGCTCGAGTTTGAGCGAGCCGAGGCGCTTTCCCGCGTAAGAACACTCGAAGAGGAATACCGCATGCGCCGGGTGGAGCTCGAGGACTCCTTCCGGGCCATCGTCAGCTCGAACGAGCCGACGCTGCTGCCCTCGGGGCAATTCCACCGCCTGTTTGAAATCGCTCGCCAAACCTATCGCGACCCGCGCGGCGTTGAACGTCCGGTCTTGACGCAGGAAGAAGTGCGCTTCCTCTCGATCCCGAAAGGGAGTCTCGATGCCGACGAGCGGGTTCAGATCGAATCGCATGTCGTTCACAGTTTCAATTTTCTCCTGCAGATTCCCTGGACCAAGGAATTCCGCGAGATTCCGCGCATTGCCCGCGCACACCACGAAAAATTGAACGGCACGGGCTATCCCTACAAATTGAGGTCCGACGAAATACCCGTCCAGGCGAAGATGATGACCATCTGTGACATGTTTGATGCCCTGTCCGCCTCTGACCGGCCCTACAAGAAGGCCGTGCCGGCGGAGCGCGCGCTGGACATTCTGGATATGTCCGTTAAACAGCACGAACTCGATCCTGAGTTATACAGGCTTTTCCTCGAAGCGAAAGTATTCGATCCTACGGACAAGCACTGATTCATTTTCGGAGAAAAGGCTTCCATAGGCCTGACCAGACCCCGCGAGGTGTCTATTTCCTAGCCGGGCACTCTTCGCGGTAGAATCCAACCCCCGTGTCGCTCCGTCTCATTTGCGGCAGACAGTATCTTACGCGCGGCATTTTGCTTCTTGTGGCCACATTTCCGGTCCTTGCAGGGGTCCAGGAGGCTCCCAGGGTACAGGCCGCTGCGCCGCGCACAATTGTCCTCCCGCAGAAAATGGTTGCCGGCGTGCCAGCCACGCTTGCCGTGCTCGATGCTGCCGGCCGCATGTTGCCCAATGTTGTCGTGGAACTCTCGGGCGGACAGAAAGTCACCACGGACGCCACGGGCCGGGCGTTATTCGCCGCACCCAGTGAACCAGGAGCGCTGACCGCCCAGATCCCCGGCCAGGACGTCTCCGCATCCGCACCCGTCGTGAAATCGGCTGACCCTGACCCGCGAACTTCAGCCGAGAGCCCATCCACAGCCATGCGCGTGCTGGCGTATCCCCATTTTATATCGCTTCACGATAGATTCACGATGGCAGGCTCCGGTTTTCGCGGCGATGCGGATGCCAATCGCGTTTTTCTGGCCGGCCAGGCGTGCCTGGTGCTTGCGTCGTCTCCGGTTTCGCTTGTGGTTCTTCCCGGACTGCACATTCCGATCGGAACGATAACCCTCCGAGTAACTGTCGCGGGACATGACGCGGGATCCAATCCCGTCGTGATGGTCCTATTGGAATTCAGCGGTCCGGCGGAGGCTCCCCGTGCGGGCGCTCAGGGCAAACTCACCGTCCGCGCGCTCGGCACCAGGGAACGCCTGGCCGTCGAAGTCCGCAATGCGTCGCCGGAAATTATCCAGCTTCCGCGCGGGAACGTCGAGCGCGTGACCACGTCCGGGGGCGAGCGGAATGCAGCGGAAATCGAAACGAAATTTCTCGCCTCCGGCGACTATATGGTGACGGCGCGGCTCATCCCTACCGTTTCCGGCCTGCCCGATCTCCAAGCGGCGCGTCTGAAACTGGTTGCCGCTCGCGCGCTTGCGACCGGAAGTTGGGCTTCGCGAGCCGACCGAGTGATCCGTCGAATCGACAGGGCGCCCGAGGACATCGCGCAAATTCGCGCGGAACTCGAACGGATGCTCGACGACAAACCCTCCGGTGAGTTTGCATTTCTGCTGGAGTCGGCCTGGCAGGAGTTCCAGAGAAACAATTGAGGGCTATTCCTTTGGCGCTTCGAGCGCCTTCGCGGGAGCTTCGGGCAGAGCGCCCTGGGCCATCTGATCGAGAGCGTCTCGCGCGCGCTCCAGTTTGCGATCGGCGTCGCCGTAGCTCTGCTGGGCGTTGCGCAGATGGGTTCCCAGCTTTTCATACACGGCGGCGAAATTGTCCCACTGCGTCTTGAGCCCGGAGAGGCTGGAATGCAAGCGCCGGGCATTTTCTTCGATCTGCAGCCCCTTCAAGCCCATCAGGATCACACTCAGGTGCGCGTAGAGCGAGTTGGGCGAAACCGGAATTACGTTCTTCTGCCTGCAGTAAGCGTCCAGCGGCACGCCTTTTGAATCGGCGGACATCAGGAGCTCGTAGTAGACACCTTCCGAAGGCACAAACATCAGCGCGAAATCCAGCGTATTTTCTCCGGGCACGATATATTTCTTGGCGATTGCGTCGGCATGAGTGCGCACGGCTGCGCCAAAGCCCTTGCGGGCTTCTTCCCCCTCTTCTTCCATGCGGCGAAAGTCATCCAGTGGAAATTTTGAGTCGATGGGAACCAATTTTCCGTTGAAGTGCACGGCCGCGTCCACGATTTCACCGTTTGAAAAGCGGTGTTGCATTTCATAAGCGCTGGCCGGGAGCGTGTCCGCGAGCATGCGCTCGAGCACCACTTCACCAAGCAGGCCGCGTGTTTTCGCGCCGCCAAGCACAGTTTCAATGGCCTTCGCGGCATCTGAAAGATCGCGCCCAGATTGTTCTACTTTTCCAAGCTGCTGTTGCAGCGTGCCCATGATCGTCGTCGCGGATTGCAATTGCACCGACACGGCGCGCTGCGCGTCCGAAACCAACGTTCCCGTGGACGCCATGCCGTTCTGGACCTGCTGCGAGACTTGCCCAAGTTGGTGCGTGACCGCCTGGCTCAGTTGGCCGAGCTGGGCCGTGAGACCCTGCGCCTGTGTTGCCAGGAGACTCTGGATTTCCTGCCGCAGACCGGAGGTCTCTCTTTCCGCACGCCGTTCCGCCCACCGGGCTGCCGACCAAGCTGCGATGCCTGCGGCCACCACGGCGATTACGATGATGACGCCCCAATTCATCCTGCCCTCGCGATCTCCTTAAATCCCCTGGTGACTCTTCCGCGAAGCCACTTTAACGCGTTTCGGCCTACGTGGCTACGCGCCGGGATTGCACATATGCAAGGTAACGGAATTTTGTGGGCGATTTATTAGGGGGGAAAGTCCGAGCGGAAAATTATTGAAGGAATTGCGCCACAAGGCGTCTCAGCCGTTCGCGGTCTTCGTGTTTCATGTGCACGAATTCCACCCCGGTTCCGCTGGGTGTGACGTTGCGTACGACCGCGGTAAATTGAATTCGCCGCAGTCCGGCGCGCATCTCGACGCGCAACGACTCACCCACGGCGAGCCGACGGTCGGATTCCAGGAAGGCCCCGCCCAGACTGATAATTCGCACCCGGGCTGCGCCGCCGTGCGTTCCCACGATGGTCGCCGAAAGAGGCGTCGGGAGGTGCGCGCGGAGATATCGGCGTGGGCGCGCGTGCGCCACGCCGGATTTGGGGAGAGCCTTTTCCGCCGTCCGCATTCGTGTGGGCGATGGCTTGTCTTCGAGCAGCCCAAGGGCTTCTTCGGCAGCGGCCCGCAGTGCGGCAGGCTCGCTGCGTGCCAGGCCGTTGCGTTCCCTGACAATGCGCAGAAGAAGCGGAGCAGCTTCGGCGACTCGCATTCTGCCGAGTGCTTCGACCGCCTTGATGCGAAAATAAATGTCACGCAACCCCAGACATTCGCCCGTGGCCACCTTCAACAACAACGGTATGGCGGATGTCTCGTTCGCGGACCCAAGATGATCGATCATGCAGGGAACGACCATGGCGTGCGCTTCGACCAGCGTAGTCAGAAACGCCTTTGAGGAGGCCGCGACCACTGGCGGATTCGTCCAACGCGCGAGTTCGCTGACAGCAAGATCTTGCAAACTCCATTCCCAGCTTGGCAGTGCGCGCGGCAAAGCTCCTGCCAGACGCTTCGGATCGGCCGATGCGAGCAGGTAAATCGCGGTGGCGATGCGTTGACGCCGTGGTTCATACAGCCGCAATTCCAGTGCGCCAAGGACCGGTTCACCTGTTGCGTGGACCAAACGCACCATCGCGGGCAGGGAATCGATTCCGTTAGCAGCCGTCAGCAGAAGACCGAGACGGTCGATCAGACGATCTGGACATCTTTTCAGCAGGCGCGGGATCACAGGATGGAGTGGGCGGTTCGCCAGGGCCTCCTCCACCAAATAGAGCCACTGGTCGTCGCTGAGGATGCGCCCCACCAGCGTGGAGATATGCGCGTGTTCGTCATCCCGGGGCGACAACTCCAGTATTTCGAGGATTCGTTCGAACTCCGAATACTCATGCTTCTTCAGCGCTACCCGCGCCAGGCTTTCGACCACAGCTGACAGCAGCCCCGCAATCCCCGGCGAGGTTTCCATCAGCAGCGCCTGCACAACTCCCCTGCCGAAATCGGCTATCGAAGGATGCGGCCAGAGACGCTCGATTTGCGGGGCAAGCTCCGCCAGGCCGGAGGCCACGGCCCTGCGTTCCTTTCCTTGCTCCGATTCCAGGGAACGCGTATAAGCCAGCAGCACGGAGCGTCCTTCGCGTCCTGCCGCTTCGGCTTTGTCTTTCTCCGCCGCCTGGGCCAGCGGCTCAAGGAACTTCGACACCACGGTTGCGGGCACGCACCAGGCATAACCGCCGCGCAATGTCTTCGCTTTTACCCGGGCAGGGAGTGTGTTCCAGAATTTTTCGCAAAGAGCGGCCACGCGCGTTTCGTCGTGTTGAGAACTCCCGAACCGGAGGGTGCCGGCGTTCATGGCCTCGTTCCGCACCCGGTCGATCCGGACCACCAAAGGTGTTAGTTCAAGGGCGGTCGTGCGGCCGGCTTCGAACTCCTGCATTACGAAGGCCAGCATCAGCGCATCGGCCAGGCGGTCTAGATACGGCTCCAGGGTTTCGCCTTCGCGCGGCTTCACATTGGAAACGCCGTACACGACCAGTGAAACCGCGATCCGATCGCTGCCCGACAAGAGCGAATGAGCGCGCCGCGCTACGTCTTCACCCGAAGTTTGCGTATCCGGATCGCGAGGCGGGGCGAGCTTCGCCAGAATCCGCAACGCCGCCGACGCTTGTTCGAAGTTTGCCGCCGGCTGCGCAATCTTTGCGCGAGAGTGAAGGGAACGGTGAGGTGTCTCATCATACCCGAGCACCGCCGACACGAGGCTCGCCAGCAGCAAGGAATCGTACCTCTCGGTCGGAACGTTCAGGCGGATTCCGGCCACCCGGTGGTCCCGCAGCCACTTGTCCCATGCCGTTCGCGAAGACGTATCGCCGGGCGTCGCGCTGCGCGGGACTTGGCTCATCTCATGCACAAACAGATCGAGTTCTCCGATGTTGATCTGCGGCGTGAACAAGAGCGAGCAAATTCCGCTGCGAAGCAGCTCTTCCGCGAGAACACTCAACTCACCGCGCGGGTCGTTCAGTAATTCCCCTGCTTTCGCGTCGTACCGCGGCAAGATGATCCCGTTCCGTTCGACGGCGAATACCAGAGGAGACTGCGCGGCGAGGACCACGCGAAGCTGTTGCTCCGCGGATGCCAGAATTTCCATCAGACGAGGATGATTGCGTTGGTAGAGCCGTGCTGCGCCCACCAACACGCGGAACTGGCGCAAGAAATTGATCGCCGCAGCGTCGCTGCTCGATCCTGTCGAACGTCCCGGCGCCACACGCGCGCGTGAAGTTTCTTCGCGCAGAGAAACAACTGGCGTGGCCTCCACAAATGGCGCTTCCTGAGCCGACGATACTTTCGCGTTGCGTACGATTTTCATTCTCGCGACGGTTCCTTCTTACTTGCTCAACCGAGTGATGTATCGAGTGCGCGTGAATTGCCAGACTTCTTGTTCCACGTAGCGAAGGCGGAGAATTCCGGACGGGGCCTAGGGGTCGCCATTCGTTCTGCCCAAGGGGCCAATCTCCCTAAATAGAGAGCAAGCTGCCTGCCGCCAGAATGCGCTGTTATGTTATTGAAATAAAGAGGATTGCCGGGCCCAGGACGCCTATCAATAAACCTCCGGGCAGGTTGTGTGTAGGAAGGTTACAAGCACGGGAGCCTGATTCTATTTTGGAAAGCCTGCGCTGCGCGCCTTGAATGTGCTGTCTCACACATCCCACACGCCAATTTCTCGTGCCATCGCGCGAGATCTAGGGCTGCCCGAGTAGCTCGGTGAACTGCATATTTTGCCCAGGCCGGATTAGAACCGAACGGTGCGAGCTGACAAATCCGCCAAGCGATAACAGTACCTCGTGCTGACCTTGTGACAACTCAACTCGTGCGGGGGTGTGCAACCCTGTGTCGCTGCCATCCACGAAAATTTTCGCGCCCGGAGGCGTTGACCGGATCCATACCCAGGCGGATTCTGCCGCCGCAGGAGTCTCTTTCAGCTCGTCAGCATACCCGATATCGTCGATCACCCGGACTCCCCCGGGCACATCATGCAGAAGAGTGAGCACCTTGCTGTGTTCGCGCGAAGTTATTTGCCCGGAAAGGGTCAGGGTATTGCCGGTCACTTGAATTTTCACCTTGCTCGCCAGTGAAATGTCCGCCAATTGCGATCCTAAAGTTGATTTTAGTAAATTGGCCGCGGACGTCTCAAAAGGGGCTGCGGGTTTCTGCGGCGAGGTAGCTTTTTCTACGGCAGCGACGGCCGCAGCGGATTCCGCAAGTTTCGCGGGAGCTTTCGGAGCCGAGGATTGTGTTGGCGCAGGGTTATCTTCTGCCGCCGCAGGTGCCGCCTTCTGGACGAGCGGAGCAGCCGGGGACGAGTCTTCGGGTTTTGCATCGGGCTCGCCCGTATTTGCCGCCGGAGCCGCAGGCGAGGCCTTCACGGGAGTTCCGGGCGCTTCCGCCGGCTGATGCATGCGTTGCCATATATCCAGAACAGGAGGCCAGACGCGATAGCCAGCATATCCGATGATGCCAAGCAGAATCAGAGTCAATACGAAACTCGCGCTTTTTTTCGGAGTCTCGCGCTCCACTTCGATAGCCAGAAGAGGCCGCGTGGCGGCCTCCGATGCATTCGTGCGCGCATTCGAGGGAATCAAGGACGGTCGGAGCGGCTGAGCTGCCACACGAACCCCTGCGCCGGCCGTCAGATGGTTTGCAGGAGACATCCTTGCCGTTGCCTCGGGCCCCCCGAGGTCGTGGTAATTTTTTAGGGCCTCCAGCAATTCCTGGCAATTTTGGAATCTCGCCGCAGGCTCCTTCGCCAGAGCGTGTGTAATGACCGCGGAAAGTCCCGGATGAATCGAGGAATCCAGCGAGCGCGGCGGGATCGGTTCTTCGTTGATGATTTTGTAGATGACAGTCGTAACGTTCTGTCCGGGAAACGGCTTTTCGCCGGTCATCAATTCGTAGAGGATCACGCCCAGGGAAAAAATATCCGAGCGTCCGTCCACCGGCTTGCCCTTCACCTGTTCGGGCGACATGTAGGATGGCGTTCCCATGACGTGCGAGGTCTGCGCCGTGCCGAACTGGAGGATTTTCGCCGTACCAAAGTCGGTGATCTTGAGTGTGTCGTCAGCGGTCAGCATCAGGTTCGCGGGCTTGATGTCGCGGTGGACGACGTTGCGCTGGTGGGCGAAATCAAGCGCCGAACAGACTTGTTCCATCAGCCTCATGACTCGAGGCAATGGAAACAATTGGCGCGCGTCGAGCATCGTTTGCAGGCTCCGCCCTTCCACCAGCTCCATCGTGATGTAAAAGAGGCCCTGCTCTTCGCCTGCATCGTAGACCACGACGATATTCGGGTGGGTCAGGAGTCCTGCGGCGCGCGCTTCGGTCTGGAACCGGCCAATCAATTCCTCGCGCGACATTCCCGTCCCCGCTTCCGACAGGTGCATCGTCTTGACCGCGACGTCCCGGCCGATCACCGGATCGTGCGCTCGATAGACCACACCCATGGCGCCGCGGCCCAACTCTTCGCGAAGTTCGTAACGCCCTGCTTTGGTTAGGGTGGGCACAGTTGTCTTGGAACGAGGGCACACTGCGTTTGCCCTGCGAACCGGCTGGGCCGGTCAGCAGGAGCGGCATCGATGGAACTGGCGGAAACCATTCAGATGCTACGGACGCGGGTCCCGCTTTTACGTGGAACGCCCCGGCTGACCGGGGCGTGGAGCCCGCCAGAATCAAGTCAAACCGGCGCTGAGGCTATTACTGCCCCAGGGGAACCGCCGGAACCATAAATAGTTCTAGATTCAACATAACCCCCGGTGGAAGGAGCGTCAACGGCGCCGAAGTGCAATGTTCCGCAAGAGCAACGCCGAGACGCACGCGATCAGACTCTACCCAGGGAGTCGCTGCGAGGAACCCGATAATGAATCGACATGCGGATTGCCTGCGTACGGCCAATTCTCCCGCCATTTCTGAATTCAGTCCGGCCAAGGCGCATATCGCAATTCTCATGTAACCGTTTCACGCTGTTCACGTTAACAGCAAAAGCGATGGCTGCTCTATGACGATCTTGGTCCTTCATTTCAAAGCGCGGCTCTTTCCGAAATTGGCGCAGCTTCGGTCGAAGCAACGCCCACGGAATCAGGGGGTAGGCCCTATTTCTTGTTTTGTACCGCGGCCATTTCAGAAGGAGTTCGCAGACGGAAATAACCCACTTTGAACAAGTTCTCCGCGCCATACCAGATTCGCCCGTGAGAATCCTGCCAGAGGTCCCTAGTACTTCTCTCTGTATATGGCGAGGGATACTCGGTGAACCTGCCAGTCTTGGGGTCCAACCGTCCCGTGACGTCGGTGTAGAACGACGTATACCAAATGTCGTCGTTGTGATCGATCCCCATTCCGTAGGGCGTCGGGGTTGGGCCCGGGATTTTATACAGCTTGAAGGTTTCGGTCTTGGGATCAAACCGCGTCAGATTCCCGCCGAAATAATCCGCGCACCATACGTATCCTTGAGAGTCAACTTTCACGCGCCGGGGCGCGCCATCCTGTCCATTTGAATTGGGCGGCTCATACTTCGTGACTTTGTTTGTTTTAGGGTCGACCTTGACTAGCTTACGGTAATCCCTGGCAGTGAACTCCCCTGCCCATATATTTCCCGCCTTATCGATAGAGATGCCATACGTATCCGGGACGTCGGGGAAGTTCGTATACTTCCTTGTCTCTACATCGAACTTCTTCAGCGGCCGGCCCGAGGCCCAGATATTTCCTTCCAGATCCATGAGGGACGTGTGCGTTCTCGGATTGTCCCCTATGGATGGGGTCGTGGAATTCCGGAACTGGGGCCAGGGAGCGATCGTGTTTGATTGCACCGGCCTCACTCCGTCATACACATCCTTATAAACCGGATCAAATTTTTCCGTGCGGGTATCGAATCGCGCCAGTGCGTTTTGATTGGTCACGGTGAGCCAGACGGAAGAGCCGTCCTCCGTGGGGAATACTTCATGGATGTCAGGTTGGGTGGGATCATCCAATCGGAAGGTTTTGAATTCGCCGGTATCCGGATTCAGCTTGGACAGTCCGCCCCCCATCGCCAGCCAAATGTTTCCGTACCTGTCAGGTCTTCCGGTCCCTGGACGATCCTTAGGGTTCCCGGTCAATTGGTAGTCTACATAAATGATGTTCAGGGCGTCATCGCTCCATCGCTCGTGTCCCTGCCTCACATCCTGGTATCCGGCTAATTGCGCCGGCGATGGCGGAGTGTCGGAGTCGGGGCCGAAGACGCTGGCCAAATAGGTCGCTGCCGAGTCAGCGATTTCAGGCTTGATGTCAGCGACTCCCACTTCCCGCATCACGCCAATAGCATTCGTCCAGCCGTCGCGATCGACTCGCATTCCCCATTTACTCATGCCATGGCAACCAAAGCACTGTTGCAGTAATACGTCTCTTCCCTTCGCCTCCGGTCCTGCCTTTGCCTGTGGCAATAGGATCCCGGCCTGGTACCTCGTAAGCTGGCTCCATTGGATCGTGCCCTTCTGCATCGTAAAATTTAGGGTGACTGTCTGCCCGTCATCCACCTTGACATCGGCTTGTCTGGCAGGATCGCTCTTGTACTCGATTGCCGTTGCCGAAACTTCATACGAGCCGGGGGCTAAATTGTCCGCCCAATACTTCCCTTGATTGTTCGACAACACCATCGTGGTGGTTTTAGTTTGTACATTCCGGGCCCGGACAAATGCCGCTCTGAATGGAGCGCCATCCGGCCCTTTGATTGTCCCGGCAATCGTTCCGCCCGCAGCGGCAAATCCGGCAACTGGAAATAGCGTCACAAACGCTAGGCAGAGAAGTTTCCGCACTGTGTCCTCCTCAATCATTCAGCCAAAATATGTCTGAAAGCATTTCCGTCATTTCACGGGCGCCGGCGACATCCCTTTGAACACAAACTTCTGAATTCGCCGGCAGCATTCTCCGGCCGTAAAATTATCGTTAACTTCCGTGGTGTAGAGATTGCCCTTCGAGTCGATCGACATGTGATGGAGAATATTGAAATCCCCGGGCGCCTGGCTCAGCTTTCCAAACGAGTAGAGAATCTCAAGCGTCTTGCGCTCGAGCACGAGGATCCGGCCCTCGCTCCTGTCGGCGACGTACAAGAACTGCTGCTGCGGGTCAGGCGAAAAGGCCGTGCTGGCGGTGGTTTGGCCATTGCCGCACTTTGGCGCCTCGCAGTCCCGGCCTATGAACACCTGCTTCAAGAACTTGCCGTCGATCGTGAAAACCTGAACACGCTTACTGCCTCT
>WNFF01004022.1_pt2 | contig 15972 bp, 14 predicted proteins | sample 5400441 | NCBI WGS metagenome assembly WNFF01 (sample SAMN13153345, study PRJNA577476) | soil metagenome | isolation source: 120 cm saprolite under Douglas fir tree site 2 hole 3 replicate 1 | place: USA:California | collected 2015-04-18 | reverse complement strand
AAAGGCGACAGCGCGGGAAATTGGGCCGTCGTAGAAGAAAGCCGCGATTTTACGCTTTGAAGACAGGCGAACTTCATAGGCTCGCGTCGGATCGATGCGATCTCCACTGACATCTTTCCACGAACGGCCGCCAAGCCGGCGGACTCGCGACGCTTGCCGGGGCGCCAAAATGGTGAACTTGATGCCATTTGCAGCCAGAATATCGAGAGTATCGAGATCGACCGCGGTCTCCGGAAGCCACATGCCTTCGGGCCGGCGTTCAAAGCGACGTTCGAAATCGCGAATTCCCCACAGCACTTGCGTGACCCGGTCGGCGTGGTTGGCCAACGGCATAATCATGTGGTTGTAGGCCTGCGCAATCGCTGAGCCGTGGCCGGAGTACACCTTCGCACTCTCGCGATCGCCTTCCAGAATGGCCTGGTAAACTTTCGGCGCTTTATCTTGCAGCCACGAGAAGAGAGTGGGGCCGAAATTGAAACTGATTTTGAAATAGTTGTTGACGATCCTGGTGATGCGATTTTCCGAATCCAAAATCCGCGACGCGGCATTAGGCGCGTAACACTCAGCGGTGATCCGCTCGTTCCAGTCGTGATACGGGTAGGCGGAATCCTGGAGCTCTACCGACTCAAGGGACGGGTTCTCCCGTGGCGGTTGGTAAAAATGACCGTGAATACATAGGTAGTTCATACATGTTCTCCACGGGCCTACATGCGAGCAAAGACGCAGAAGGATGTCGGCCGCATCCTGATCACTGCCGCGTCCTTGGAGCTCAGCGTCTCGGGAATTGTTGCGCCAGCGCCGCCCCAGCGCTGGTCGGACGAGTCCAAAACCTTCTTCCAATTTCCATCGGGTACACGGACACTGGGCCTGGCATCTGCGTTACTTAGATTGAAAACCATGAACACGCGAGAGTTCTCATTCCATCGAGAGAGCCAGAAGATCTTTGCTTTTTCGAAGGTCTTAACTTGCATCCGCTCTTTGTTCATGTCCCGCAGGGCAGGAATAGAGCGCCGTAATCGGATCAACTCCCGATAAAGATCCCGCAGATTCCGGTGCGGCGCACATTGGGCAAGGTCATGGTTCAGCTTCGACTTTCCGAATGTGGATTCATCCTGCGGATCGGGTGGCTCCTGCTCCCACCCGAATGCTGCGAACTCGTCCTTGCGGCCTCGGCGAACAGCCTGAATTAAGCCCGGATCGGAATGACTGGTGAAATACAGAAACGGAGCTGTTTCCCCATACTCTTCCCCCATGAAGAGAAGGGGCACGAACGGAGACAAGAGCACCAATCCAGCCGCAAGTTTCGCGGCTTCGAACGAGACAAGAGTGGAAAGCCGTTCGCCCAACATGCGGTTCCCGACCTGATCGTGGTTCTGGGAAAACACTACAAATTTGTCAGCCGGAATTTCGCGGGACGAATTGCCATGACGCCGCTGCCGAAACTCGGAGAATTGGCCGGAGTAGACGTACCCCTCCGTGAACGCTTTCTCGAGATCATGCATGCTGCCAAAATCCCGGTAGTAACCAGTGCATTCGGCCGTGAGCAAGGTGTGCACGGCGTGATGAAAGTCATCATTCCATTGCGCATCCAACCCGTAACCATGAACGTCTTGTGGCAACACGAAACAAACATCATTCAGATCGCTTTCTGCAATGAGAAATATTTGTCGTCCCGAGCGGCGCGCAAATTGTTGCACCGCAGAAGCGAGTAATTCCAGGAAAGGCCGCGCATTGCGGTCAACGATCCCATGGATGGCGTCCAGCCGAAGCGCATCCACATGGAACTCTTCAATCCAGTAGAGAGCATTTTCGGTGAAGAAGCGCACTACACCATCGCTCTGCTGCCCATCAAAGTTGATGGCTTTGCCCCACGGCGTGCGATACGCGTCAGTGAAATACGGTCCGAAATCCGCCAGGTAGTTGCCTTCCGGCCCAAGGTGGTTGTAGACCACATCCATCACGACTGCCATTCCTCGCTGGTGACAAGCATCAACTAACCGCTTCAACCCTTCCGGACCGCCGTAGCTGTTCTGCACGGCAAATGGATACACGCCGTCATAACCCCAGTTTCGACTGCCGGGAAATTGGGCCACGGGCATCAACTCGATCGCGGTGATGCCAAGATCCTTGAGTTCATCCAGCCGGGGCAGTATGGCGTCAAACCTTCCTTCGGGCGTAACCGTCCCGACATGAAGCTCATAAATCACATAATCGTCAAGAGCCAACCCCGCCCAGCCACTATCCCTCCAGCGGAATTCCGATTGGCCGATTACCTGAGATGGTCCATGTACGCCTTGCGGTTGGTATCTGGAAGTGGGATCAGGCCGTTCCTTTTCATGATCCAGCCGAAACAGGTACTGGGAGCCGGGCTGGATGTTTTCCACCGAGCTATAGAAATATCCTCGGCCACCTTGGTTCATGGGAATCAAACGGTCGCCAGAGCCCAAGATTCTGAGTTCAACTTGCTTGGCGGAGGGGGCCCAGACGAGGAAATGACATCGTCCGTCACCAAGGTAGCTTGCACCCAGGTGCTTAGAGAGAGGATCAGTTTGCAAACTTCCGGCAGAGCTGCTTTCTGAATCGAGGGTTGCGCAGCGCTGGGCCATGGGTTAGGCCAGACCCAACAAAATACGGAACAGCAATACCCATCGCCGGACATTGGTGGTCATCAACAAATTTTCTTTCACATGTTCGTGGCCATTCTTGCCGAGCTGCTTGGCGAATTCTGGATGGGTGAGGAGATAGCGGATTTGATAAGCGCAGCCTTCCACCGAGTGCACAAGCACCCCGGTCAGCTTATGGATCACCTGAGTTGGAATCCCGCCAACGGCACCCGCGATCGTGGGTTTCGATTTCCATAGTGCCTCAGTGACCGTCAGCCCGAAGCCTTCTTTGAGCGATTTTTGTACGACAATGGTTGAGGCGCGTTGCAACGCGTTAATTTCGAGCGCTGACCAAGGTGGCAGGTTCAACAGAATGATGTCAGGATCGTCTCCTGCCACTTCCTGTACCTCCTTGAGAACGACAGCGCCTTCAGGATCGTCGCTTGCGCCTCCCCCAGCCAGCACAAGTTGGCAATCCACGTAATTGCGCGCCATCTTGTACGCCTGAACAACCCCAACCGGGTCCTTGAGACGATCAAACCGGGAAATCTGTGTGACGATCGGACGCGAGCGGTCAATGCCAAAATCATCACAAACCTTCTGGATGTAGCTTTCTTCCAGGTCTTTATTCTTCTCCGACAGTGGATCAATGCAGGGATAAAAAAGATATTGCGGAATGGCCAACTGGCGCGCAAATTGCGGCGATGAAAAGATGGCCGCATCATATTGGTCAATCATCGGCCGCAGGAAACCCCATACGCCGGGATTAGGATTTGAAAGATCAATGTGGCAGCGCCACACCCATTTCCCGGGATGATCCTTCTTTGAAGAAACCAGCCCTGCGGGCTGGGGATCGTGGATCACGATCACATCTTCATCAAATGCCATCCGCTGGCGGTTTTGCTCATTGGTTGCCAGGAAGACTTCCTGAGCCTGGCGTGACAGTTCGTAGCTTCCACCATGCAACGCATTATGAAAAGCTTTAGTGATCTCGAAAAAGTCGTTGCCACCGGTAATTACGTCCCAGTGAGTGGTGACGTCCAATTCCGCCATCAATGGGACCAGGCGATTTAACATCTCGGCGACTCCGCCGCCTACCGCGGTGGAGTTCACCATCTTCACCGACTTGCCCTTGAGGACCGTTGCCAGAAAGCGGAGTTCGTCAAGCTCAGGCTTGCCGATGATCGGCTGATAATCATCCAGCCGGGGAGGAGGAGGCGCCAGCGGAGGCGTATCTGAAATGCGCGGTTGTTTGCGTCGTTCGCGATTCGGTACCGCCGTGCCTGGCTCCGGCTCAACAGAGATAGTTGATGATCCACCTAAGCCGTTGTCTTCGGCACTCGGGGAGGCTGTCTCGGCTACAGAACTAATATTTCTGGAATTTTGAGTTTCGCTCATCTCCCTACCTGATGAAAAGTCATGCCCTCGCATTGCTCAGCATGCGAATCAATTGGTTTCGCACATCCTCGAGGGTCAGCGTATAAATATCAATGCGGTTAAGGCTGGCGGCGGCTTGACGCAATCCAAGCTCCTTTTCCAGCCAGGCAGAAAAATCGTTTGATGCCAATTTCAAGCGTAATCTCGCCTCAATAAAGTGGTGGTGGATGGAATGAATGCTCACTTGTTTGAGAGCTTCAATGAATTCCCGCAGGTTTTGAGCCTTAAATGGCGTGGGAATCACTACGCTTTCAGAAGCACAGAAATAGAAGGGCTCGAGCGCTGCGCGATCGCGCGAAAGTGGATTCCACTTCAGATAATCTTCCACGATTCTGATGATTTGTTCGCGTAATGAAGCGAGCGAAGTAAAAGTGCGAACATCAATGGCCGCCAACCGCTCGGCCAAGCCCGCCTCGTTGCACTCCGTGTAAGCCCAGTGGGCGAAGTCATTCGAGAAGCCTTCCCGGATGTAGTGGTGCTCCTGGAGCGTCTGGAACGTGTGCTGGAATATGGACTCATCCGGGCAGGATCGCAAAGCGTCAAGCAGTTCTCCAAGACTATTCGCATGCTCGCGTTCGATACGCAACAAATGCGAGGAAGAATTGAAATGGAATGGAGATACTGCGGCACGGGAGAACAGGTCAGGGATGGTCGAAGAACTCATGATGACCTCAATAAAAAATTGCTCTGATTGGTATTTTCCAGCGCCAGTCACTACACATGAAGGGCTGGAACATGGCTTCTAACCTTAGTTACGATGAGAGTTCCAGCCATTCGGATGGATGATTTTCAAACAAGATCCGTCACATGGCTGACGCAAGCCGGTTCCCGTTGGCCTCGGAATGACTCGGCTTTTCCACTCGAATGTCGGAAAGTTCAGTAATCAGGTTCCCCGCCCAACGGTAGACATTATTCTCTTTCACCACTTTTCGCATTCGCTGCATGCGCATTTGCCGGTCATCCGGTTCCATCTCCAGCCCGAAACGGATGGCGTCCGCCACTTGTTCCACGTCGTAAGGGTTAACAATCAGCGCATCGCGCAGCTCACGAGCTGCTCCGGTAAATTGGCTGAGCACAAGCACTCCCTGCTCGTCTTCCCTGGCGGCCAGAAACTCCTTGGCAACCAGATTCATGCCGTCGTGAAGGGACGTCACCATGCAAATATCCGCGGTCCGATAGAACCTCTGAATTTCCTTATGGCTATGGTGCCGGTTGAGGAAGACGATGGGTTTCCATTTGCCAGTTTGGAAGCGCCAGTTAATGCGGTCCGCCTCCGCCTCAACCTCTCCTAATAGATCATGGTAACGCTTGATGTGAGTGCGGCTTGGAGCACCTATCTGCACGAAAGTAAACTTACCCAGATAGTCGGGGCATTTCTCCATGAGCCGCTCGATGGCCCGGAACCGCTCCTGAATACCTTTTGTATAGTCCACCCGATCGACGCCCACGCCGAGGAAAAGCGTGTTGACACCAAGCTCCCGCAACAACGCGGTTTTTTCGGCGTAGATGGACTCCTTGCCCGCTGCATCGCCCGGGATTTCATCAAACGCGACACTGATGGGGAACGGCTTCACTATCGTCCGATGATCTTCCCGCTCCACCGCGAAATGGTCCCAGTCAATGCGCGACTCCAGCGTTCGATCCACCGTCTGGAGAAAATTGTTGCAATCGGAGTGAATATGGAATCCCACTAAATCCGCTCCCAGCAGGCCATCGACCAGTTGACGTTGCCACGGACAGATACTGAATTTCTCTGGGTTGGCCCAAGGTATGTGCCAAAAAATCGCGATTCTGGCATCCGGACGCTTTTTCTTGATCATGCGCGGCAGCAAGGCAAAGTGGTAATCCTGGGCTAACAGGAACGGCTGCTCGGTACCCGCCATCTCTTCCACCACGGCATCAGCAAACTTCTGGTTAACGTGCAAATAATGTTCCCAGTCCGAAGAACGAAAAAGCGGCCGGACGTGTGCCACATGGCAAAGTGGCCACAGCCCTTCGTTGGCAAAGCCGAAGTAATACCCTTCCTCTTCTTGCTTGCTTAACCAGACCCGCCGCAAAGTGTAGCGGGGGTCCTCGGGCGGCACACGAAGAGAATCGTGCTTATCCACTGTCTCCTGATCGGCATCACCGCTGCCGTGCGCAACCCAGGTCCCGTCGCACGCACGCAAGATTGGTTCAAGCGCAGTCACCAGACCGCTTGGAGGCACCACTACCTCGACGGAGCGGCCGCGTCGTACATGCGAGTAGGGCTCGCGGTTAGAGACCACAAACAAGCGGCTCTCCGCCAGCCGATTGCGCACGTGAACTGAAAGACGTTCCGCCGTCCAGTTAGATTCCGCTGCATCGCGGAGCTGCGCTTCCTTTTCGGCAGCCGAGCGCGCTGCCGATAGGCTCCTGGCAAACGTTTCTACCTCACGAGCAAGGGGACGCAGAAGGTCGATATCGGGCACCGCTGTAGTGACTGACCCCTTGCCCGTCCGCAAGGCTTTCATCCATTGCGCTGCCTTTGCGATGGGACCGACAATGCTCCAACGAACAATCAGCAGAGTAATCGAAGATATGAGGAGTACTAAGACCAGGTCACGCAAGAAGCTCTCTCGCCAGATCTGGATGGTCTGGGCCTTGATGTAGCTGGCATCGTGAACAATTGCCAACGCCCCGACCACCTGGTCTTGCTGATGAAGGGGCCACGCGTAGATGTGAACATACGAATGGTCTATGTGGACAAACTGACCCGCACCCTCCCCCTTAGCGACCGCTTGTGCAACCACATTCGGCTGATCGGGGATACGATGGGCGAGTCCTGTGGTTACGGCGATTGGGGTACCCTTCAGATTGTAAATTGCAACCCCATCCAGGTGCTGCCGATTGCCGAACCGCTCGACAATGCGCTGTAGCTCCTTCTGCGATCCCTTGGCGAAGTGAGGTTCGATATTACCGGCCAGACTTTCGGCCAGGACTTCTGCGCGGCGTTCCAGATCGCGGGTAAGACCGCGTTTCTCCGATCGCACCTCATAATAGGAGAATGCGAGCGACACCAGCGTGATGCCCACAATTAACGAAATGATCAGGCGAACACTCAAAAGGCGCACGATAGAACTCGCTTTTCTCCGTCGAGGTAGCCGTGCCGGATGGCACAGTTAAGAACATGTTCCGAACAGAACTAGATTTCAATACGACAGCTGACAGTCTCCCGGCCACTACGATACAGTGAATCACAAAACACGGCCATCCAAAAAAATGTGTACTTCATGTAAGAAAATCCCGTACCTCCTCGTACCGTGGGATTCCCGATTACATACCTTGTTTTACTGATTGTGACTGCGGTCTACAAACCTCACCATCATAAAAGCTGCGGAAAACTTGCAAGCAGGAGGAGTTTATCGTGAAACAGATCTTTGTGTTCTTACTTTTATTTGGGCTGACCGCCGGTTACCCGTCTTTGGCCGCGGCCCAATACAATTCAAGCTCTCGGAGTGCCAATGGAGTGGTGCTTCCTACCGGCACCGAGATCGCCATCCAAACCAATGAAGCCATCGACTCGAAAACTGGTCGAGTAGGCCAGACATACAATGCTCAAGTCGCGCAGGATGTGATGGGACCATCGGGAGAAGTACTGATTCCGAAGGGTTCGGATGCGTCACTCATTCTTCGCCAAGCGTCGAGCGGTGGGACAGTCAGCAGCCCCGATCTCGCGCTCGACCTTAACTCGGTGACGATTCAGGGGCGCCGCTACGGGATCAGCACGGCGGATATCAAGGAGAGCGGGAATCAGGGCATTGGAAAGAATAAGCGCACGGCCGAGATGGTCGGCGGTGGAGCAGCCTTAGGTACTCTGCTCGGCGCGATTGCGGGAGGTGGAAAAGGCGCCGCTATCGGTGCGGTTGCGGGAGCTGCAGCGGGTGGTACGGCACAAGTTTTGACCAAAGGCAAGGAAGTTAAGGTCCCTGCCGAAACCGTATTGAAGTTCAAGCTAGACAAGCCGCTCCGTCTGCAACCCGCCAGCTACTAGTTTAAATTGCACACTAAAACTCAAAGGGGCCACAAATGGCCCCTTTTTTATTGCAAGTCACCGAAATTGCAATGGTCAGCTACCGCTGTGGATGTTCGTTCGAGCTACGCTGGGCCTTGGCTTCAGCAGCATACTTCCGCACGGCTGCGACGAATTCTTCAGCACCCTTGGGAACAGGCACCTTGCCAGTGAGAATATCGGAGAATGGAACCATCTGGCCATACAGCACGCGGGTTGCATCCTCATCTTGTTTGATCACTGCTCCGTTCAAAGTAACGCCGGCAAACACGCCCCTGGCGCGAGAGTAGGTCAGCACTTCCGACCGCATTTTCCAGTCGGTAGTTCCTTCCGCCTGACGGCCCACCGGTCCTGCTGCCACGGAGGCGTCGGCCCCCAATTTGAATTTGCTGGCAAGCAGATTTTTCATACCTTTCTCGTTCATGATCAGCATTACCAGATCAATGGCTTCCCCGCCGATCTGTAAACCCCAGTCGCCACCCGCAATTGTGAACGGAGCAGGAGCGCTCCATCCAGAACTGGTACGGCAAGTCGCGATGCCTTTGCCGTAGCGGCCCCCCACAATAAACCCGGCTTTCATCATAGAGGGAACAACTGCAACACACTTGGCTGATTCAAAAATTTCTTGGGGAACTCCCTTATCCGGAGCCGCCATTATCTCGTTCAGAACAGTTGTTGCCGCTTCAATTCGTTTCAATTCATCTGACACGCTCTTCTCTGACTTGTCAGCAGCCCATCCGGCACCGGCAAGCAGAACCACGGCGATGGCAATCGCCAGAATACCCTTCCATTTCGATCTCATGACACTCTCCTGTTCAATTCCGCGGTGCTCGAAAGCCCTGTGATCAGCTTCCAGAATCTAGGAATGGTTACAACAACGCCATCCAGTACAGCATGTAGCGGGTGCCGAACCTTGCTGTAGGGGGTGGAAACGCGCGCAGAGATTGCTAATCAAGGGGATTTCCGCAGTTTAGCGGACTGCGGAAAAAGCTTGCGCCGCCTCGCCAGTCGTAGCGGATTCCGCAATAACAACCAGCCGCTTGGGGGCCGGTCCGATGTAGTAAATGGGATAGCAGGTGATGAGAGTCAGGTGATTTCCTGCCGATGTCTTGAGAACGGACGTGTCGCTCGGTTCAACCACTTTGGTGTCGGTTACACGGTACTGATAAAGATTGCCCCCACGGTCTACGTAGATGGAATCGCCGGATACCAATTCTCCCAAATGACGGAAGAAAGTGTCTCGATGTCCCGCCACGACCGAATTGCCAGGTTCTCCCAGACCGGCAGTATGCACGAGGTGCCCCGGACCGACAAGAAGCGCTTTCCGAGACGTGCCCTCCACGACGACCGCATTCAGATTGATCTTAGGAATCACAAGGCGTGCCAAACTCGAGTTTCCGCTGGACCCATCCTTTGCGGGAGAAGTCGGTTGGGATTGCCATTCGTGGGTGAGTCGGTTCTGTTCAACCTGCATCCAGGCGTAATTCGCGGCCACATAACAACAAAGGAGCAGGCCGATGAGAGTGAGTAGCGCGGGCAGGAATCGCAGATAAATGGAGGTGGATTTTGGTTGGGCCCCGGCGAAGCTGGTAACAGGCAGCCGACCGCCAAGTATCCTCAAGGCACCCTCACAAGGCTGAAACAGAAATGCGCAGACTGCCAGAAGTCCGCGGTTCGCGAACTCTGGCAGTGCGCACTCGCTCCAGGGCGTTTAGGAGACATCGTTAGCTGATCGTGCGGACTCCGCGCTTTAGTTTTTTAGAGCTCGCGAGCCCTGCGATCAGGAAGCCAACGCCAAGCAGTCCGGCCAGGGGCAGCTCCGAACCAGTTTGGGGAAGGTTTCCATTGTTAGTTGCTGCCGCATTACGTCCTGCCTTGGCTGTGGTTGCGTTCTGAGCATTCGCATCGCTGGCCGGTGCGCTCTGCGTTGTGTCGTTGCTGGGCGGAGTCGCGGTCGCGGCATCGCTGCTGCTCGGCGACTGAGCCGAAGTAGATGGAGTGGATGAAGTGGCCTGGCTGCTGGGCGACGCTGCACTAGCACTGGTGTCAGGCGTAGTGGTGGAGGTCGCACTGCTGCTCGGCGCGGTCGTTGTGCTCGCGCTGCTGCTGGGCGAAGCCGCACTAGCACTGGTGTCAGGCGTAGTGGCGGACGTCGCACTGCTGCTGGGCGCTGTAGTCGTGCTCGACTGGCTCGTGCTCGACATATCACTCGAGCTGTTAGAAGGAGTGTTCGATGCCGACGAAGGAGGAGTGCTCATTCCCGAGGCCCCAGTGGAGCTCGAACTGCAGTGGTCCGAGATCATGGTGACGGAGCTCACCTGGAAGGAATTGTTATCACCCGTGCTCGGGCTGCTGCTCGACGTCGCGCCCGTGCTGGTGTTGCTGCTTCCTGCCGCGGCAGAACTCATTTGGCCGCTAATCTGGACTTCGTGTCCGACGTGATTCTGAAGCTGATCGGTGCTACCGACGAGCTTTATCACGTTGCCGGTGCTGGTCTGGGTTAACGTGTAATTACCATTAGATCCGCTCAGGCAGCCTTGGATCGAGTTGCCAGTGCTCGTCGAATCGTTCGCGCCAGGCGTCGATGCCTGGCTAGACGGCGTTTGGCTGGATGGCGAGGTTGATGGCGATTGAGAAGTTGACGGCGCTGTAGAAGAGGGGTTTTGGGTTGACGGCGTCTGACTCTGATCCGGCGATGGACTCTGGGTCGACGGCGATTGTGTCGAGGGACTCTGACTGGACTGGTCCGACGACGGACTCTGGCTGGAAGGTGTCTGGGCCCAGACCACCGCTGTAGCCAGCACTACGATCGATAGCAGTAACAGAACTTTTCTCATCCTCATTCCTCCGATTTCCTTCCTCCGGAATTGCCCTGCCTGATCAATCAATTGTGGTCGATTTTTCTTAGAATTCAGGTACAGGTTCAGCCTTCGGACTTGCTTCTATTCATCCTTCAGCACATTGAGTCTAGGTGGTTAACTGACCCGGGTGAATCCAGTACAGCCCTTAGCCTCCTAAGGAAAATACTGTACAAACCGTGATGTCTGATGCGTGCCCCAGGGCATTCAGAGCGCCTGGCAGCCGTGGGTGGAAGAAAGTGGATGAACGCTTGCACTAACCATTTAAACGGACCGTCGTCCACCCTAGGCCACTTGAACGATATTATTCCGCACCGCAAATAACACGAGCTCGCTGATCGAGTGCACGTTTAGTTTGCGCATGATATTGGAGCGGTGGGTTTCCGCCGTTTTCACGCTGAGACCCAGTGCGGTAGCCACTTCCTTCGTACTCTTACCTTCTGCGAGCATCTGGACGACTTCCCGTTCACGCGGCGTTAGAATGTTCCGCGGACCTCCTTCTTCCGATGTGCGAGGTTTATTGTTGAGGGCGGATTCGAGCACCAGTTCAGCCACTTTTGAAGTGAAGAAGGTCTTCTGCCGTTGTAAGGCCTCGATGGCAGCAACCAATTCGTGGCTGGCATCGGATTTCAACAAGAAACCGCGGGCGCCTGACTCCAGTACTTCACGCACAAGTTGTTCTGATTCGTGCATAGTCAAAATGAGGATCCTGGTTTGAGGCAGCACCTGCGTAATTTGACGTGTAGCTTCAAGCCCGTTCAAGTTAGGCATGGAAATGTCAAGGACTACAACGTCAGGTTTAAGTTCCAGCGCCTTGTTCACTGCATCCCGTCCGTCGCTGGCCTCTCCGCAGATCTCCCAGCCGGCATGGCCTTCCAATAAACCACGAACGCCATGACGAACTACCTCCTCCTATGCCGCCCGCCGAGGAGTGTGCGAGCTTTTATCCGTCGGATTCGCCTCCAACGGCTCTTCCTTTCTGATTTCGTCGTGGGCAATCTCGGCGAGGACCATTTGCGCAAGGACCGTGAGTTTCCGGTCCGCCTCCTGCTCCTCTTCGAGAGTCGCCTGCAACTGCGCCGCGGTATCGCGCTGTTGCAGTGCGGTGGCATACTCCCGCAGCGTTCCGTAACTTGCTATCTCATAATGTTCAATTTTCTGAACATGCGGGACGAGCGCCGCTTGCACCACGTTGGCAGCAAGCTTTTGTCCCGCGATCTCTTCAACTTCTTTAATCATCGCCTCCATGACTCTGCAGGTTTCTCCTTTGGAAGTCTCGCCCACCACCTGCAAGATCATATCCAGCCGCGCCGCATGATCCTTGGTTTGCTCGAGGTGATGCTGGAGAATTTCTCTCAGTGGCAAAGAGGCAGTGGCGATGATTTTGGGCAGAGCGCTGGCAAGCTGATTCTCTGCGTCCTGAGTCTTTTTTAGCTCTGCAATGAACAGCTCGGCGAGTTGGTTAGTATTCATAACTAGTCCACGTTTATTCTTCTACTGCTCTAACTAAATCAAAGGGCGGGAGGCGGGCGTCAAGAAGCCACTTAAGCTCTCGGCGCCTGCCCGGGGTGGTTGGAATATCGAGGAGTGCATCTCGCGTAAACTTAACTTCTCAAATGCTCGTCTACAATCCCACCCCTACTGTAGCTGAAATGAAAAATTACCTTAGCTCGTTCGCCCAAAAGTTCAATTTGTCAATGTGGGGTAAGGCATCCACTTGGCTGTCCGTGCGGAGAGTGTGATCAAGACACCGGGCGACGTTGCACCGGAACCCGCCAACTAATGTGGGACTATTTCGTTTACAAGCCTATCCGGTACATGCGGTAGCTCCCTAGGGGATTTGCTGTAGAAATGTCGTCGATGAGGGCGAAATGGCGAAATCGATCAGAGAGAAAACTTCGGCTACAGTGATTCCTCTAGAATGCGCTGCTGATCACTGTATGCCAGCACCGTAATTTCATTAATTAATTCTAAGGTCTCGAATTTTGCAGCGAAAATTTTACTTTAGAGTACGTCTTCATTTCATCGCCGTGACCTACCACAAGATTAATAAGTCACGCACGTTCATCCACTTATGTTTTGGCAGCGCGCATGCGAATGCTTCTTCGTTCGAAAATCTAGAAAACTTACCCATATTCTTGGAGGCAACATGATGCAAGTGACCAATCTGCTCCGCCGACTGGAAATTCCTGCACTCCTTCTCGGCCTAGTGTCGCTGGGAACGCCTGTGCTCTCTCAGCAACAGAAACCCGAGAATCCGCAAGTCCCGGACCGCAACGCGCAGACGCAGCAGCAGCAGCCCAGTTCCCCGTCTGCTGCACCCCAAAGCCAAACCGCTTCCCCCTCGGAAGGCCAAACGGCTTCGCCTAGTCCCGCTGCCTCGGGCAATCAGATGACCACCCAAAGCCAGCAGACTTTTACCGGCAAGATTGTCAAAGCCGACGGCAATTTCGTGCTTCAGGATCAAACCAGTAACGCCACTTATCAGCTCGACAATCAGGACCAGGCAAAGTCCTATGAAGGCAAGAGTGTGAAAGTCACTGGGACTCTCGATAATTCCAGCAAGACGATTCACGTGTCCGCGATCGAGCCTTTCTCTTCATAAAGTCCCGGCCAACAAGGGATCGGCACACGCCGGTCCCTCTTCCCTCAACAACCTTTCATCTTTCATCTTTGTTCGTTTTTAGTTTTCGGTGGTTTGATCTTTGACAACCTAATCGAGGAGCTTAAACCCCTTCAGGAAAGGACGCTGGGGCTTTCGGCGGGCGCCAAAACAGCACGGCGCCGGGCCGACTTCTCCGCAAGTCTTCCCGGCACCCGTGATGCATGTACGGCTTACCGCTTAGCCGTTGGTTCATGCAACCTGTTCTTCGTCTTCTCCCTCGGTATCGACTTCTGCGATTTCATCGATATCCGTCCCAATCGGATTAGTCTCCGACTCATGGATGGAGCGACGATGTTCTTGTAGTTCGGAATCTGAGTTGAAGGTCTGGCCGCACGCCCTGCAAGTCTTACTGGATGGGTCCATGGAATTTGTCTCCCGTCTATTTGGAGTTGATGTTTTCATCTGTGGTGATAACTATTTTTCACTGCACTCTCTCTCTGAGGTCCTGAATCACGCCTCCTTATAACTGCGAGCTGCGGACTCCGCCACTGTATGAGCGAGCTGTGAGTCAAAGCCATCCGGTACTCGCTGTACCCGCAGGTAGTATCGCCTGTACTCACGTGTTGTTCTGTGTACGTCGTACGTCTGCGACGTTCTTCGCCGTGGACTCGGTGGCAGCCAGCGTACCCGACCCGCAACTTCGGACCCCTCTCTATTCTTTTCTCTGTTCTTTGGCATTGCTGCATGGCTTTGCACATTGCTCCCTCCGACGCTTTACCGGGTACTCTTTGATGGAAGGTCAAACTGCATGAACCCCTTGTAAGTCTTAGGTTCTCAGCCATCTTCCGGTACAGCAAGTTCGCTTAGTGATTACAAATAAGACCCGATGGAGAACTCTGCTGCTTCCACTTACACTCCGCAACTGAACAGTCGCTCGCACTAGACCCGCGGTGACACGGCTAGACGACCTGTACCAGGAAAGGAGATCCAAGTGACAGATGCCACGGCAACGCGTCCGGAACATCAACTGATCTCGCGCGCCCTCAGCGGTGATCAGAATGCCTTTGCGGAACTTTTCGAGGCTCACAAGAACCATGTCTATTCCCTCTGTTTGCGCATGACCAGTAACATCGCCGAAGCCGAAGACCTGACACAGGATGCTTTCATTCAGGTCTTTCGCAAACTCTCTACATTTCGTGGTGATTCGGCGCTGTCCACGTGGATCTATCGCGTCGCGATGAACACCACGCTAATGCACTTCCGCAAGAAAGCCCTGCGCCAGATTTCTCTTGACCAACGTGCCGATACACCTGGCGAGAAAACGGAAAAGATCGATCTCTGTCAGGATGACGGGCGTCTTAGAGGAACAGTGGACCGCATTGCGTTGACTCGTGCGATCGGCGAATTGCCTCAGGGCTATCGCACAATCTTTCTTCTGCACGACGTCGAGGGCTACGGACACCACGAAATTGCACGACTGTTGCGCTGTTCAGTCGGCAATTCCAAGTCACAACTTCACAAAGCGCGGCTCAAAATACGCGAAGCCCTTTTGTCTCACACCAAGGTTAGTGTGTCTGCGCCAGCAGTCGCGTCGGCCGGAACCCGCGTGCTCCGAGCGAAACGCGCTTCCGAAATACCTGAAACGCGCGATCATCGAGCAACAACAGCGGTGCCGATGGGCGGCTATCCGAGGCAAGCCATTGCTTAACTGGCAGGTCGGGGCGTACCGGAAAGGGAAATGCAGTGCGGACAGCCGCGGTTCTGATTATTGATGGGGCAAACGAGTCTTCGAATTTTGCGGAATCGAGGCATGCCGCTCCGATTGCGATACTCCATGCAGATTCCGGGACCACTCCTCTTTCTGTACGGCGTTTCCTCCTTATGGATTTCCTCGGCACGACTGTCCTGCAGAGAGTCGTCAATCGGCTGAGGAAATTTGGGGTTGGGCCCATCCGTCTCCTTGGTGGCTCGCATGATCCGGCAGACATGGACTCTTCAGACCCCTCCCTGGGTGATTTGCAGGAAGTCGCCAAAAATTTGCCGCCGGCGGCTGAGCGCCTGTTCCTTCAATTCGCACAGCAGGAAGTTGATACCGTTTTCTTGATACGGTTAGGGGCCTACACTGAACTCGATTTTTCCGACCTATTAAAATTTCATCGAGAGAAGGGCCAACCAGCCACCTGTGTTCAGGGTGTGCATGGCCCCCTGCACATTTCCGTCATGGATCTTGCCAAAGGGCCGCGATGGGAAGATGTGCTTGGCTGTGTTTTGCGCGAAGATCCGCAGCCAGGGCCACCCTACAAGTTTCATGGCTACGTGAATCCGATGGCTAGTGCTTATGATTATCGGCGGTTGGCACAGGACGCGCTAGCCGGGCGCTGCGATCTTAAACCGGTAGGCAATGAACTCAGGCCCGGGGTTTGGGTTGGAGATTGCGCC
>WNFF01012373.1_pt1 | contig 15978 bp, 16 predicted proteins | sample 5400441 | NCBI WGS metagenome assembly WNFF01 (sample SAMN13153345, study PRJNA577476) | soil metagenome | isolation source: 120 cm saprolite under Douglas fir tree site 2 hole 3 replicate 1 | place: USA:California | collected 2015-04-18 | reverse complement strand
GCGCAGCGCCTCGTAGACATAGTCGTCAAGGTCGAACGTGGTGAGCATGACCACCTTGGGGCCTGGCTCCGGTCCGCTCCCGGTGATCAGCCGGGTGGCCTCGAGCCCGTCCATGCCCGGCATGCGGATGTCCATGAGCACGACGTCAGGCTGCTGCGCCGCGGCCGCGGCCACGGCCTCGAAGCCGTTCGCCGCCTCACCAACCACGCTGATTCCGTCGGCGGCTTCGAGGATGACGCAAAAGCCGGCGCGGACCAGTTCCTGGTCGTCGGCAACCAGGACCCGGATCGGGCCGGGGGCTCCGGGGACGTTCACCGGTCTCCCGCTCGCCTACGGGGCCCCGCCCGCCTCCCCATTCCCCCTTCACTGCGCCGCCTTCCCTCGTCGCTCGTCCCTCGCTCCTCAGTCCAGGCGACGCCGCGCCCCTCCGGCTCGCTCACCGGGCCGGCAGCCGGGCCGTGACGGCGAACCCGCCGCCGCCAGTCGGGCCGACGGTGAGGTTGCCACCGCACGATGCGACCCGTTCGGCGATCCCCGCGAGGCCGAACCCGCCTGACAGCGGGGGTCCCGGCCTGGGCGCCGCCGCGCCATTCGCGCCTGGCCCGTGCCCGTTCGCCACCGCTCCGGCGGCCATGGCCGGGCCGTTGGGCGGCCAGGGACCGGAATCGGTGACGCTCACGGTGACATATCCCGGCTCATAGGACAGGGTGACAGCGGCCTGCGACGCGCGGGCATGGCGGATGGTGTTGGTCAGCGCTTCCTGGACAATGCGGTAGGCCGTCAGGTCGATGCCGGGAGCGAGCGGACCCGGCGTGCCACGCACAGTGAACTCAACCCGCAGCCCGGCCCCGCGTACCTGGTCGAGCACGGCGTCAAGTCCCGCGAGGGACACCGAAGGTGACGTTTCCAGGTGGTCGGACGGGCCGCGCAGGACACCGAGAAGCCGGCGCAGTTCGGTGAGCGCCTGGCGGGCCGTGGAAGCGATGATCTCCACGGAGCGTGTCGCCTCGGCCGGCCGGTCCGGCAGCAGCGAGGTGGCCGCTTCCGCCTGCACCGCCATCAGGCTGACGTGATGGGCCACCACGTCGTGCAACTCGCGGGCAATCCGGGTGCGCTCCTCGGCCGCGGCCCATGCCGCCCGATCGTCCCGCTCCGACTCCGCGCGGCGGGCGCGGTCCTCGACCTCGTGGATGTGGGCCTGCCGGGTCCGGCTGATCACCGCGGCCATCCACGCCGTGAGGGTGATGAAGACCGACACGGTGGCGTCGTAGGGCTGGTTATGGCCGGGCGAGAGCTGTGAGATGGTCGTGCCGATCGCGGTCAGGACTACGGTGATCCGCCGTATCCGCGGGCCGCAGCGCTCCATGACGGTGAAGAACGCGAGCGTGGTCGCCAGCGGGAACGGCGCGTAGCCGAACCCGAGCACGTCATACGTGATCCGCGCGGCGCCGGTGGCGATGAGGACGGGCACGGGCCAGCTCCGCCGCCAGACAAGCGCGATGCTCTCTGCGACGAGAAGCGCGAGGGCACCGCCGAACGGATGAAGCTGAGACCGGTACGGAAGAACCGCGGCGACGTCGAAGATGGTCAGCGCCAGCGCGAGGGCGAGATCCTGGACGCGCGGCGGAAGCCCGGCGACCCGGGCCAGGACGCGCGGCGGAAGCCCGGCGACCCTGGCCATCAGCCTCTTCACGACCTGATGGTACGGCTCAGCGTGGCCGGCGGACATCCACCGGACGATGGAGCTGACCGATCAGACCAGCGGCGGAGCACGACCCGGGACCGTGCCGTGTCCTCACCCGCGGAGCGGACATCGGGAAATCGCCCCGCCGCTGGACGCCGCGACACTGCCCAGTCCGGGAGCATGCACACATGGAGCACATTCCGTTGGTTCAGCGCCGCTCACCAGGACAAGCCCAAGCGCCAGGCACGCCCCGAGTGCCTGAGCCACCCCGCCAGGTCGCGCCCCGCCAGGTCACACCAGGCCCGGTCACCGCAGGCCCGGTCACCGCAGGCCCGGTCACCGCAGGCCCGGTCACCGCAGGCCCGGTCATCCCAGGCCCGGTCATCCCAGGCCCGGTCACGCCGGGCCAGGGCACCTCGGCCCGCAGGACGCCCTGGCTGGGCATCGCCGCCATCGCGGCAGCGGCCTTCGCCCTCGAAATGGCGGTGAGCGCCCGCTACGGCTATCACCGGGACGAGCTCTACTTCCTGGCCGCAGGCCAGCATCCGGCGTTCGGATACGTGGACCAGCCGCCGCTCACCCCGCTGGTGGCCCGGGCCGAAGCCGTGCTGTTCGGCAACTCACTCGTCGGGCTCCGCGTGCTGCCGGCCCTGGCTCTCAGCGTCCTCGTGCTGCTGACCGGGGCCATGAGCCGGATTCTCGGCGCCACCCGGGCCGGCCAGCTCATCGCGGCGCTGGCCGCCGCCAGCTGCGCCGAGTTCCTCGGCGCCATGCACCTGCTCACGACCACCACCATCGACTTCGTGTTCTGGGCGCTCGTGTTGTACCTGGTCCTCCGCCTGCTCGACAGCCGGGACCCGCGCTGGTGGCTGGCCATCGGGGCCTGCGCGGGGATCGCGGCGGAGGCCAAATGGGACATCGGCTTCCTGGTCGCGGCGCTGCTGGCAGGCTTCCTCGCGACACCCGCCCGGCACCTGCTGCGAAGCCGTTACCTGGTCATCGGCGCGGTGCTGGGGGCTGCCCTCGCCGCACCTGACGTCATCTGGCAGGCAATGCACGGATGGCCGAACTTGGACGTGTTCCAGGTCCTGCAGAGTCAGGCAGGGCACAACCGGGCGCTCTACTGGGTGGCGCAGGTCGCCTTCACGGGCCTGGCCCTCACCGTGATCTGGGTCGCGGGCCTGGTCTGGTCGCTGCGCAGCGAGGCCGCCCGGCCGTTCCGGGCCGTGGCGATCGGCACGCTGGCCGTGCTCGTCCTGTTCTTCGTCCTGGGCGGCAAGCCCTACTACCCAGGCGGCGCGTTCACGTTCCTGTTCGCCGCCGGCGCGGTCCCGGCCGGACGGTGGCTGGCCCGGAAACCTTCACGGCGCCCCCGGCGCTCGCGCCCGGCGGCCCTGATCGGCGCGATGCTTGTGTCAGCCGCGGCGGCGCTGCCCGTCGCGATCCCGGTGATGCCGGCCGCTGCGCTGCACAAGGTGCCGCTCCAGAAGATCAACTATGACCTCGCCGAGACGATCGCCTGGCCGAGGCTGGTGGCTCTCGTCGCCCGCGAATATCACTCGCTGCCGCCCGCGCAGCGCGCCGTGACCACGATCGTGGCCGGCAACTACGGCGAGGCCGGGGCGCTCGACCGCTACGGCCGCGGTTTCGGCCTGCCCCAGGTGTACAGCGGCATGAACAGCTTCTGGTTCTGGGGGCCGCCACCGGCCAAGGACCGTTCTGCCATCGCCATGGGCATGGATCCTTCCTTCCTCAAGCGCGAGTTCACCAGCGTCCGGAGGTCGCCACGTTCGACAACGGGCTCGGTGTCAGCAACGATGAGCAAGGTGCCACGATCTACCTGGTGAGCGGGCTGAAGTCGTCCTGGGCGCAAGTGTGGCCCGCGTTCAAGGACTTCTCCTGAGCCTGGCCGGCTGCTCAGCGGAGGGCCCCTGGCGGCCCTCCGCTGCGCGTTTACTCGCGGCTCGCCCCGCCAGCCGCCACCCCGGACCCTTGAGGGCCTGCTCCCATGAGAGCATCGTTCTGCTGAATAAAAGCCGTGAGGTAAGGAACATGCTGGGAACCAGGGTCCGCTCTGACCGCCTGCCGGCGATGCGCTCGGCGGCGGTTGCATGCCTGGCCGTCCTGGCCGCGGCCGGCCTCACCGGCTGCTACGCCCGGGCGGGCGCCGCGACATCCATCCAGATAGCGACCGCCTATGTGCCGCAGCCCGCCGCCCCGGGCCGCACGGTCGCTTATGTCGTCATCCGCAACAGCGGCCCGCGTGACCGGCTCATCGCCGCCCGGACCAGCGTCGGCGGCCGGGTCGTGTTCCGCGCCCCCGTCGGCCAGAGCACCACGATGCACACCATCCCGGCGATCAGCATTCCCGCCGGCACGACAGTCCGGCTGGTGCCTGACGGCCTGCACATGCTGATCACCGGCGCCGGGCCGATGCACGGCGGCAAGGACATCACGCTCACGCTCGTTTTCGCCCGCGCCGGGCCGATGTCCGTGGTGGCCCAGGTCACGGACCCGGAGACCGGCGGCAGCAGCTACTTCCTCAACTAACTTCGCGTCGGCCGGCCTGCCGCCCGAGGCCGGTGCGGCCCCGGAGGTTTGCCCCGGGGAAATTCGCGACATAACGTGTTGCAGACAGCAGTCTGCCTACGCGCTGCGGAGGATCACATGGCGAGTCAGGGCGACATGCGTGTGAGCGATGCTGACCGGGATGCGGCCGCCACCAGGCTGCGCGAACATTTCGCGGCGGGCAGGCTCACGCTGGAGGAGTTCCGGGACCGGCTCGCCGCGGCTTTCGCCGCCACCACGGGCCGCGAACTGGGCCGGGTGACCGCCGACCTGCCGCATGACGGTATCTCCCCGCGCCTTGGTGTCCGGGCCTCGGCCGGAGGCGGGCGGCAGCGGCCACGTCAGCCCCACCGCCGACCGCATGGCCGGCCGCGATTGCGGCTCCGGTCCTGGCTGCTGCTGGCGTGCGCGGCGATCACGGCATTCTGGCTGCTGATCGGTTACTCCCTGCTGCACGGCGGACTCCTGGTCGCAGCGCTCCTCCTGATGCTCGGCTTGGTGGGCCTCACCGTCGGCGTCGTGGCCAGCCTGATCTGGCTGGGACGCCGCGCCTGGCGGCGCGGAGCCTGGCTCGAGGCTCTGCCGGTTCTCGTCGGCATGCCGTGGCTTGGCCGCGCGATCTGGGCCGGCCGCGCGGTGTGGATGGGCCGTGCGGCCTGGCGGGCGAGCGCCCGGTTCCGCCCCGCATACCCGGCTGGTCACGACCGGACCGCGGCCCGCAGCGGGACGACCAGGTAGCGGAACTGCGGGACACCTGCGAAACGGGACTCATCCCCGCCCTCGCTCCCTTGCGCGGTGCCGTCTTGCGCGGTGCCGTCTTGCGCCCAGGTGATGAGGGCTGGCTTGGCCGCACTGGTGAACTCCAGCCTGACCAGCCCCGGACCGGATGGTCCAGCGCCACTAGCCCTCGTGCCGCCGGCCCCCGTGCCGCTGGCTCCCGTGCCGTCGGCTCCCGTGCCGTCGGCTCCCGTGCCGCCATCGGACTCGGGCCCGTCGCCGGCCTCCGGGACCGGGCGCGAATGGCCCGATGCCGCCGCGGCAGCCAGGCCATCGAGCAGGTAGTGCGGGTTGAACGAGATGACCGGCTGATCGCCGTGGAACTCAGCGGCGACGGTCTCCACGGCCCGTGCCCGGCCTTCGGTCTGGGCCTCGACGATAACCTTGCCGGAACCGAACTCGAGCCGTACCGGGCTGGCCCGGTCCGCGACGAGCGACACGCGCTTGACCGCCTCCGTGAACGGCCCGGCGGGCACGTCCGCCCGGCAGCCGAACTCGCTGGGGAAACGGGAACGGTACCGGATGAACTCGCCGCCGATCAGACGGGCGGTCAGCCGCCGCCCGCCCATCCCGAAGCTGATCATTCCCTCGGCCGGCCGCGGCTCCCGGTCCGCGCCACCTCCTCCCTGACCGGCCTGCCCGCCTGGTTCCTGGCGCCCGGCGCCGCGTGCGCCCGGCCCGGTCTCGAACGCGACCGACACCGCCGAACCCGGCGCCATCGTCCTGGCGGCGTCGGCCAGGGTCCGCGCTGGGACAAGCGCGACCGCGCGCAGGCCTGGACTCACCGGGTGCCAGCCTGTCTCCCGTACGGCCAGGCGGTAGCGGTCCGTGGCGGCCAGGGTCATGGTCTCGCCGTCGATGTCCAGGCAGATGCCGGTGAGCATGGGCAGAGTGTCATCGCGGCTCGCCGCGGGCAGCACCTGGCCGATGGCCGCGGCCAGGTCGCCGCCGTCGATGGTGCCGGCCAGCGGCGGCGCCTGCGGGAGCGCTGGATACTCGTCACTGGGCAGTTGGACGAAGGTGAACTCCGCGCTCCCGCAGGTCAGGTTGACCACGTCGCCATCCGCGGCGAAATCCGCGGTCGGCGCAGGAAGACTGCGGGTGATCTCGGCGAGGAGCCGGCCCGGCACCAGAACCGTTCCCGGCTCCTTGACTTCCGCGTCGAGGTGCGCTGTCGCCGACACCTCGTAGTCAAAACAGGACAGCGTCAGCCCGTCACCGGCCTCCAGCCGCAGACCGGACAGGACCGGCACCACCGGACGTGACGGAAGGGCGCGCGCCACCCACGCAAGAGCGTCCGCCAGGGCGTCCCGCTCGACCAGGAACCTCATTCCACTGCCTCCGACCCGTGGCCACCCATCGCCGCCACGATCCCGATCCTGGCACGCCCTGCTGACAATCCGAACCCGCCGCCCGGGGGGGTTCGGGGGGGTTTGCCCCCGGGCCAGCACAGCCGCTGGTCAGGCCAGGCCCGGTGGGGCGGACGCGAGAGTGGACTCGATAGCCGCGGCCAGCGCCCGCGCCGACTCCGCGGTCAACTCGACCGCTACCCGGGCCGAGGGACCCTGCCCCGGGTTGCGGAAATCGATGTTGAGGGTGTGCTCCGCCGCCGCGTGTTGCGGGTGATCGAAGTAGACCGTGGCCTCACTGAGGGCGAACCATCCGGACGCGCCCTTGCCGCTGCCGTCCACCGCGACCTTTTCCGTGAGATAGGTGCACATGAGCCGTCCTCCCTTTCAGTTCGCCAGGTAGCGGCCGTAGAAATCCCAGATCTTCTGCCAGCCGTCCTTGGCCGCCTCGGGCCGGTAGGCGGGCCGGTTTACCGCGAAGAACGCGTGTCCCGCGCCTTCGTAGCTGTGGAACTCGAACACCTTGCCCGCCGCGGCGAGCGCCTTCTCCAGTTCGGCGACCTCATCCGGCGAGGGGTGCTTGTCGTCCGCGCCGAACAGGCCGAGCAGCGGGCAGGACAGGTCCTTGGCCAGGTCCACGATCGGGCCGACCTTCAGCGGCATGCCCTCCGGGGGCCTGCCGACGATGAAGGCGCCATAGCAGTCCACGGCCGCGTCCAGCGGGAGGCTGCACGCGGCCAGGAATGACTGGCGCCCGCCGGAGCAGTAGCCAATCGTCCCCGCCTTGCCGTTCGAGCTGGGTTGCGCGCGCAGGAACGTAACCGCCCCGAGAACATCTCCGACCAGCCGCTCATCGGGCACGCCGCCGAGCGCCCGCGCTGCGGCCGCGGCATCGTCCGGGCTCGCGCCTGGCGCTTCACGTGTGTACAGGTTCGGGCAGATGGCCGTGTAGCCGTGCGCGGCGAACTTCCGGGTGATTTCCTTGGTCTCCTCGTCATAGCCGGGCATGTGGTGGATCACCACGACACCACCGAACGGCCCGGGGCCAAGGTGGCGCGCGAGGTAGGCCTCGATCTGGTCCCCGCCGTGCCCGGTGATGTTGATGGTCTCCGCCATCATCGCGTCATACATCCGTGTCCTCTGCTTCCTCCGCGGTCGCACTCACTCCTACGCGGTACCACGGGTTCCTCTGCGGTACCACTGGCTCGGCGCTGCACGCGTCCCGGCGCCTCGCCTATCATGCCCGGTGCCTCCCGCCCGCTCCCCCGGGGCACCACCCGCATCCGGTATCGAGGCGACGCCCCCCGGTGAGAGACTCCCTGCATGACGTACCTCGCCGCGCAGGATCGTTATGAGCACATGCCCTACCGTCGCTGCGGCCGCAGCGGACTGGACCTCCCCGAGGTCTCGCTCGGGCTCTGGCAGAACTTCGGCGACGACCGGCCCATGGACGTACAGCGGGCCATCCTCCGGCGCGCCTTCGACCTGGGCGTCACAAAGGGCCTCGCTAGGCTCCTGACATGCGACTTTTGCCGGTTATTAGGCTATCGATCGAGACGGACGAGACTACCTCGCCCGAGCGGCAGCTCGACAAGATCCAGACCTACGCCCGGCTCGGCGACCACGAGCTGGTCCCCATCACCGAGGCGGATTACGACCTCAACGTCAGCGGCTCCGTCAGCCCGTTTGAGCGGCCGGGCCTCGGCCCGTGGTTGCAGGACGACCGGCTGGAGATGTGGGACGGGCTCTGCGTGGCCAAGCTCGACCGGCTCACCCGGAGCCTCTTCGACTTCGTGACGCTGGTCTCCTGGCTCGAAGCACGCGGCAAGACGCTGATCTGCATCGACCCACTGCTGGACCTCAGCACCCCGGCCGGGCGCGCGTTCGCCAGCATCACCGCGACCTTTGCCCAGTTTGAGCGAGAGACCATCGCGGCCCGAGTGCGCGATGCATGGCACCAGCTCCGTGATAGCGGCAAGTACGGCGGCGGCCAGGTCCCGTTCGGGTACCGGCCGTCGAAGCTGGACAAGGGGTGGGGATACGAACCCGATCCGGTCTACGGCCCGATCGTTGCCGAAATTTTCGATCGCTACTCCCGCTACGAGTCGCTGGGAAGCCTTACGCGCTGGCTCAACGACTCGGGTGTCCCAACACCCTGGAATGTCACCCGCCTCCGGGGCAAGAAGCCCGCGAAGGACACGCTGTGGAAGACCACCAGCCTCCGCAAGATTCTGGCGAGCCCGGCAAGCTTGGGTGCCACTGTCCGGACTGATGGAGCCCCGGTGCGGGACGAGGACGGCGTGGTGGTCTACCGGGCCGACGCGCTGGTGGAGCGGGACGTCTGGGAGCGCGTGCAGGCCCGTCTGGTGGCCAACCCGGTGAGCGCCAAAATCAACACCTGGCCCCTGACGCAGATCGCATTCTGCGCGGTCTGCGAAGACCCGATGTACAGCGCGACGGCCAAGTACGGCGACAAGACGTATGCCTACTACTGCTGCATCCACAGCCTGCGCCGTGACGGAAAGTGCACGGCCCGGAGGGTCAAGGCTGACGAGCTGGAGGACGCCGTATCCCGAGAACTGCTGGCCCTCGTGGGCGACCGGGAGCTGACCGAGAGCAAGCTGATCCCTGGCCGCGACTACTCCGAGGACATCGTGCGAGTGGCCGAGCAGATCGGGCACCTGTTCTCCGAGATACAAGTCGAAGCGCTCTCGGGCATCGACATCAGGGAGAAGCAGGCGACACTACAGCGCGCCCAGGAGGAACTGGCCCGGCTGCACGCCCTCAAGCCCGTGCAGGCCCGCGTGGAGCCCGTGGCGACCAGCCAGACGTTCCGCCAGCGCTGGGAATCGCTGGACGCGGCGGGCCGGAACGAGTTTCTGCGGTCTAACGGTGTCCGCGCAGTCGTCAGCCGGGAGGGGATGCCGCCGATCGTGCACCAGGAGGGGCCGCTGACGCCCACCGAGATCCCGAGGATGGCGATCATCGACAAGCCCGAGCTGCACGCCGTGATCTACCTCAGCAGCCTGGGCGACATGCTGCGCCAGGCCAGCGCTATGGCTGCCACTGTCAGGCCGTCGTGATGCAGTCGGTGTAAGCCTCCTACAGGCCCTGCACGTCGGCCACAATCGCCAGCCATTCTTCGGCGTCATCGACCAGCTCCAGCTCCAGGGTCCGGAGCTTGGCCGCCTCCTGATCGATGACGGGCTCCAGCTCGTCGTCTACCGGACCTACGGGTTCTGCCACTGTCTCCCCCTCGTGATCGTGATGGTGTGTCACTGTCTAGGCCGCCTGATTGTCCTTGAGCACCCGGAAGTATGTGGCGCGACTGATTCCGAGCAGGTCAGCAATCTCCTGGGCTGTCATCTCGCCTGCATCGCGGAGCATCCGGGCCACCTGGCACTGTTGCTCGGTGTAACTCTTGGAACGCCCACCCATGTGGCCGCGAGCGCGTGCTGCGATCAGGCCCTGCTGTGTGCGCTCGATGATGAGTGACCGCTCGAACTCCGCAACGGCGGCGAGGATGGTGAAGACCAGCTTCCCGACCGGCGTCGTGGTGTCGATCGGCTGGTCAAGGCACCGGAGCCCGACTCCCCTGGCTTCAAGATCGGCCGCGACCTGGAGAAGGTGCTGGACGCTCCTGCCCCACCGGTCGAGTTTGACCGAGACCAGGACGTCTCCCTCGCGGAGGTACGCGAGCGCCTTGTCCCATTCCGGACGGCTCGCCTTGGCCCCGGACTGGCCGACATCGCAGAAGACCTTGCTGCACCCGGCCTCGATCATGCGTGGGACCTGGACCTCTTCGGGGTGCTGATCGTCTGTAGATGAGCGCGCGTATCCGATGAGGCCCATCAGCCAAACACAACCTCTCCGAGAACTACGACCTGGAGCAGCTCGTCGGCCACCACCGCGTCCAGGTCGGCGTCGTCAGCGTTGAACACGAGGTGCTGCACTCGTCCACGAGCGCCCGACTTGCGTACCCGGGCGGGTTCTCGATGACCTTGCGGGCGGCCCGGAGGACACCAGCGGGGTCCACGGTCACGGTGGTCTCGCCGCCGTCGCCGTTCACCGTGTCTCCTGCCACTGTCTAAGCCGCTATTGCCTGGCGTTGGCGTATGGCCCGGCGCAGTGCCGCTCGTGCGTTCGCCCTCGGCCCGGCCCCGGCATTGGGTGCCTGAGATGACGGTTACCAGGCGCGGGCCGCCGAAGATCTTGTGATGCCTGCCACCCCGCTCGATCCGGAATCCATGGCTCGTGTACTCCGCGAGGATGTCGCGGATGTCTTTGCTCATCACGTGTCCGCGCCTATCAGGGTGTATTAGAGCATGCCAACGGGTGCCAGGGTTTCCCGCCACTGTCCGACAATCCAGGCGCGGCGGGGGTCCTGCGGGCAGTTCAGCTCAGGCGTACGCTCGCCCCATGACGGACGAATCGCCAGGTCTCACGCTGGACGACGACGCACTGCGCGCACTCCTGGACAGGCCGTTCACCGAGTTGACCGTGGACGAGTTGATGGCGCTCAAGGCCGGATACGAGGCGCGCGGGATTCGGATCGTCAACCGCGTTCCCTGGGAAGTGGTAGCGCCGGTTCTGACCGGGGCCGCCATCTACTCCAAGGCGTTCCTGGAGACCCTTGCAAAGCAGAACGCGGAAGCGCTGATCAATGCCGTGCGTACCCGCGTGCGCAAGGACGGTAAGACCATCGCGTTCCTCGTTCGCGCGGACGGCGATGCAGTAGCCAAGTTCGTAGTGGTGGGAGACTTGCCCGACGCGGCCCGGGTCGAGCTGCGAAACCTGGACGTCGTTGTCGAAGCGCTGCGCGGCAAGATCCTCCGGTGGGATGACGATGCAATGGTCTGGCGTGCCCACAGCGCCGACGACTAGACGACCTGCCGCTGCCTGCCCAGCCCGGTCTCATCGGCCACGGGTTCAACAGAATCTACGGATACGGTCCGGCCGCGCGGACCTCGACCGTACGCCTCGGCTTGGGGCTCGACGCCCGGAGCGCCCGGATCTTGAGTATCCGATCACGCAGAGCGGCCTCGGGAGTCGGCCGGTTGATCCAGAAGACCCGGCCCATCCAGTCGATGCGGTAGGAGTACATGAGGGTGTATCAAGCCAGCCCTAAGCCCGCTACAGCATCTACAGGTCTACCGATACGGGAGGCATCAGCTAGGACGACGCGCCGTGGAAGAATCGCCGCCATGACTTACGTTGCCGCTCCTGACCGGTATGAGCAGATCCCCTATCGACGCTGCGGGCGCAGTGGCATCGAGCTGCCCGCCATCTCCCTCGGCCTGTGGCAGAACTTCGGTGACGACCGGCCCCTGACGACCCAGCGCGCGATCCTTCGCCGGGCCTTTGACCTGGGCGTGACCCACTTCGACCTGGCCAACAACTACGGCGGCATAGCACCTGCCGGTTCCCCGCTACTAGGCGACTACGGCCCGCCATACGGCTCCGCCGAGATCAATTTCGGCCGCGTCCTGCGTGAGGATCTGCGCCCCTACCGCGATGAACTCGTCATCTCGACCAAGGCGGGCTACGACATGTGGCCCGGCCCCTACGGCGACCACGGGTCGCGCAAGTACCTGCTGGCCAGCCTGGACCAGTCGCTGGCCCGGATGGGCCTGGACTACGTGGACATCTTCTACAGCCACCGGAGTGACCCGGACACGCCGCTGGAGGAGACCATGGGCGCGCTCGCGACCGCGGTCACCTCGGGCCGGGCACTGTATGCCGGGATCTCGTCCTACAACGCGCAGCGGACTGAGCAGGCCGTGGCGATCCTCCGGGGGATGGGCGTTCCGCTGCTGATCCACCAGCCGTCCTACTCGATGCTCAACCGGTGGATCGAGGAGGACCTCCTCGACACGCTCGGCCGCGAGGGTATTGGCTGCATAGCCTTCTCGCCGCTCGCCCAGGGCCTGCTGACCGGCAAGTACCTGAACGGCATCCCGGACGGGTCGCGGGCCGCCCGGGGCGGATCCTTGACCCAAGATCAAATTTCCGAACGCACACTCGACCACATCCGGGCCCTCAATGACATCGCGCATCAGCGCGGCCAGTCGCTGGCCCAGATGGCACTGAGCTGGGCGCTGCGCGATAAGCGGATTACCTCGGTACTGATCGGCGCGAGCAGCGTGGCTCAACTGGAGGAGAACCTCGCCGCGGCCGGCCATTCCGGGTTCACGGATGAGGAACTCGCCGCGATCGACCGCCACGCGGTCGAGGCAGGCATCAACATCTGGGCCGCGTCAAGCGCGCGCTGACCGCCCAGCCACCCACGCCGGACGGGTAGATCGCTGCCGGATGTCAGGCCGGCGTGATCCCCTGGGGGAAGCGGAACACGTGGTGGGGGTCGTAGGTGGCCTTGATGGCCGCCAGCCGTGGGTAGTTGGCGCCGTAATAGGCCTGGCGCCAGTCGGTGAGATCCGTGTCCAGATAGTTCTGGTAGGCCTGGCCGCTCGCATACGGATGCAGCGAAGCGTAGAACGTGCGCAGCCACGCACGCTGGCTCGCCACCTCGCTGCCCGGCGCGCCCCAGTGCCAGCTGGTCGAGTACTGCGCGAGGAACAGCGCGTCCCGGTGCACGAAGGCGGTGGCCGCGGGGTGGACCCGGTTGACCGCGCCGCCGAGTGCGTCAAACGCGATCGCCCCCACGCCGCTGACCGCCCCGCGCACAGTCCGCACCTGCTCGATCCCGGCGACCAGCGACCGGATGGCGGCCGGCGGCAGCCGCCTGGTGAAGAAGTCAGATTTGGCATACGAGGGCTCGCGGTAAAGCTTGCCGTCCGCCGTCTGCGTGGGCAGATGGCACTGCGAGACGCTGTAGTCCGCGCAGCCCGCCTCCACCATCATCGCGTTCAGGTACGAGGTCTCGGCCACGTACGGGCTGGCCGGCTGGGCGCCGACGGCGGCGTAAAGCCTGTTCAGCAGGCCCTCGGCCGCGCCGACGCTGCCCAGATACGTGCCGCCGACCTGCACGGTAGGCAGCGGGCCGTGTGGCGACGCGATCAGGTGCAGGTTGGACCAGAGTGCGTCCGGCGTGGACGGCACCCAGGATTGCCACCCCTCCACCACCTGGGCCGCCTGTGACCAGGGCCAGGACAGGAAGAAAATGACCAGCCGGGACAGCTGCCGGGTGCTGAAGGTGAACGAGGTGGCCACGCCGAAGTTGCCGCCGCCGCCGCCGCGGCACGCCCACAGCAGGTCACTGTTTCGCCGGGCGTCGCATTCCAGGATCTTGCCGTCCGCGGTGACGATCTGCACGGCTTCCAGGTGATCGCTGGTCAGGCCGTACGCACGGGAGAGCACCCCGACCCCGCCGCCGAGGGTGAGGCCAGCCACACCCACCGTGGGGCACGATCCTCCTGGCACGGCCAGGCCGTGCGCGGCCAGGCCATTGTAGAAGTCGACGAGGCGAGTGCCTGTGCCCACCTGAACGGTATTGCCCCCGGCGGCTACCTGGAACGAGTTCATCTGGGTGACGTCCACGACCAGGCCCGTACTGCTCGACCAGCCCCCGTAGCTGTGACCACCCGATCGCGCCGCGACCGGCAACCCGAACCTGCGGACGAACGCCAGGCAGGCGCTGACGTCCTGCGGCGTCCTGCAGTAGGCGATCCCGGCCGGCTCGATGGCATCGAAACGCGGATCGAACAGTTCCCGCGCCGTGGTGTACCCGCCCTGGCCGGGCTGGATCAGCTCTTTCGTGGACAGGCTGCGGCGAAGGGTATGCCAGTCGGTCAGCGCGGGTGCGGTGCCGGCGCCAAGCCCGGCGCATGGTGACGGAGCGCACGGCGCGGCCACGGTGGACCCCGCCGAACGGCCTGCCGGGGCGGCTGTCCCGCCGGGCGACCGGCCCGACTCGCAGGCAGCCAGGAAAGAGGAGACGGGCACGGCGGCGGCTACCACCCCGGCCAGCGTCAGGAAGGCCCGCCGCCCCGCTTGACCCGGGCCCGGCTCGGCTGGCTTGTGATCGTTTGGCATGCGCGCCTCTCGCACTCAACGCACGACCATGCCCAAGGCGGGCTGGCCCGTTCGCTGAATATCGGCCTGACCTGCTTCCTGACTATTCAGACGCTGGGAGCGGCCGGTTAGTTGTGCCGCGCACCGGCCTCGCGTCGGCGCGGCCAAAATTCATTTGACTTACTCAACTAGCCACGCTTATGGTTGAGCTACTCAACCGTTGAACAGCTTCACGGATGGCCGCTGGGCCCGCAAGCGGGAGGCCGGGAGGGGGACAGGTGGACGGACTGCTCGACGAAGACCGGCTCGATCTCGACGTCCTTGACGCGGTAGCCGGGCTGTTCGCGGAGCTCATCGCCCTGGGCGAGCAGGTCGCCCAGGACTTCGAGGTGCCTGCCTTCTTCATGAAGGCACTGCACATGATCGATGGCCCGCTGGCCATGAAGGAACTCGGGCGGCGGATGCGCTGTGACCCGTCGTTCATTACTGGTATCGCGGACATGCTGGAGAAGCGCGGGCTGGCCACCAGGGAAAGCGATCCTGGCGACCGCCGGGTGAAGAAGCTCGTTCTGACCCCCGCCGGCGCGGAACTCAAGCAGCGCATGGAGCAGGAAATTCTGGCGCGCACACCGTGGCGCTCGGCGCTCAGCACGGATGAGCGCAGCCGCCTGCTCACGTTGATCCGCAAGATGGCTCCACCGATGAGCCGGGCCAGCGATGACGCCCCATGTCTCGGCGAGGAGGTGAGCAGGCTCCTGAGCACTGTCCGGCCGGCAGGCTGAAACTGCGTAACGGCAGAGCCGCGGAGCGGCGGCTGAGGCCGGGCCGTTTGACAGTGATCCTCTCCTCCCCAACCAAGCTTCGCGCGCGGCATAACGGGCCGCGGCGCTAGATCTGTACGTCCATTGCAAGGAGACGATATGTCCACCGCACAGTCCGTGAACGGGGGCGCTGCGTCCGGCGGCACAGTCGCGGGCCCTGCCCACCGCAGTCTCGGCCTGGCCCTCGTAGTCATCGCCATGGCCCAGCTCATGGTGGTGCTCGACGCCACCATCGTGAACGTCGCCCTGCCCGACATCCAGCGCGCGCTCGGCTTCTCCGGCTCCGGCCTGGAGTGGGTCGTCAACGCCTACACGCTCACCTTCGGCGGCCTGCTGCTGCTCGGCGGCCGGGCCGGGGACATCCTCGGCCGGCGGCGGGTGTTCATGGTGGGCATCGCCGTGTTCACCGTGGCCTCGCTGGCCGGCGGCCTGGCGCAGTCGGCCGGCTGGCTGATCGCCGCGCGCGCGGCGCAGGGCGTGGGCGGCGCGATCGCCTCGCCGGCCGTGCTGGCCATGATCACTGCCAGCTTCGCGGACGGCCGCGAGCGCGCCCGCGCGCTGGGCATCTACACCGCCGTGGTGATGGGCGGCGGGTCGCTGGGCCTGGTGCTCGGCGGCGTGATCACGGAGTGGGTGTCGTGGCGCTGGGTGCTGTTCATCAACGTGCCGATCGGGGTGCTGGTCGCCCTCGCCGCCCCGCTGTTCCTCCCCGAGACCAGCCGCCAGCCCGGCCACTTCGACGTGTCCGGCGCGGTGACCTCCACGGCCGGGATGGCCTCGCTCGTGTACGGCATCATTCGCGCCTCCG
>WNFF01005977.1_pt1 | contig 16005 bp, 11 predicted proteins | sample 5400441 | NCBI WGS metagenome assembly WNFF01 (sample SAMN13153345, study PRJNA577476) | soil metagenome | isolation source: 120 cm saprolite under Douglas fir tree site 2 hole 3 replicate 1 | place: USA:California | collected 2015-04-18 | reverse complement strand
TTCATGTCGCTTTGCGCATTGCCCCGTCGGCCGGGCGAATGGCCGCCACCATCCCCGATCCAGCAGCCGGAACAGAACTATCAGGGCGGCTGGTTGCAGGCAAGTTGACCGCGCTTCCTAGCTGACTGCGACTGTTCCGCCGATGGCCGAAAACTGAGCCTCTGTTCGCCGATGGTAAAGATCGATGACTTGCTCGACCGGGCCGAAGGACACGAGGCGTCCTTTTTCCAACAATGCGCACAGATTGCACATCGTCTTGATCATGGCGTCGGAATGGGTCGCGAGCACGAGAATGCGCGATCGGGCAATCAAATGCTGAAGGCGCTCTTCGGCGCGCGTGGCAAAGCGCGCATCGCCGGTCGCCAGACCCTCGTCGAGCAGCAGGATGTCGGGATTGATCGATGTCGCGATCGCAAAACCGAGACGGGTCAACATGCCCGACGAATAGGTTCGAACCGGCAGATCCAGATACTCGCCGAGCTCCGAAAAGCTCGCGATGTCTCCAACCCGGTCTTTGATCTCGGATGCGTTCATTCCGAGGAACATCCCGCAAGTCTTGATGTTCTCGTAGCCCGTATCGTCGAGGTCGAGCCCCGGCGAGGCATTGAAGAGCGGCGAGATGCGGCCATCGAGTCGGATGGTGCCGGTCGTCGGCGCATAGACGCCGGCGAGCACCCGCAGCAACGTGGACTTCCCTGCGCCATTGTGGCCGATCAACCCGAGTCGGTCGCCTTCGTTGAGCTCGAACGTGACGTTCTCGAGGGCGCGCACGACCACGCGCGGTTGCCGCGGTACCTCCTGCCCGAACAGTCTCGCCACCCCCCCAAAGAGAGTCTGGCGAAGGCTCTTGTGGCTGGCCCCGTAGATCGGAAAATCCACGGTCACATTGTCGAGAAGCGCAATTGTCAAGATCGACCTTTCACAGCCAAAAGGCGATGCGCCGACGGAAACGGGCGTAGATCATGAACGTGACCGCCCATCCCAGCACCGCGCCGACAATGGTGGTCGCGTAGCTGAACATTGCAGGCCTGTCTCCAAGCAGCGGCGAGCGCAGGATGTCGACCAGATGGAAGAGATAGTTCGGATAGACGAAATATCGGGCCTTGTCTCCCAACTGGCTCGGCGACCAGAATATCGGCGTGATGAACAGCATCACCTGCACCAGATTCCCGATCAACGGTGGAATATCACGGAAGCGCGCGCTGACCATGCCGAGCAGCATTACCATCCAGGCGCCGTTCACCACCACGATCAGCAGGCCCGGAATGAACAGCAGGATGTTGAATGAGACCCGCTCGGGTAGCGCGATATAGACGACAATCAGAATTGCAAGGTGATGAAACAGGACGATCGTGTTCCGCCACACGGCCATGAACGCGAATGTGGAATAGGGAAAATTCAGCTGCTTGATGAGCCCTTCGCCCGCCGTGAAGGAGCTGCATCCCTCGGTGATAAGGGCGGAAACGAAAGACCAGCTCACCATCCCGGCGGTTACGTAGGGCAGGTAGGTCCTCACCTCCTGCTTGAAAAGAGGAGCCCACACGAACGAAATAGCGGCGATGAAGATGCCGAGGCTCAACGTCGCCCACAGCGGTCCGAACACGGTTCGTCGATAGCGCCGCTTGACTTCTTGCCAGCCGAGGCGCGTCCAAATCTGGAACGCGAAGATTCCATCGATGATGTCGGCTTGCGCAATGGCGTAGTCTGGTTTCACGCGACGCTCTTAAACCGATGGGAATTTACGCATCATGTCGAGGGCAGTCGGGAACACTGGTTCCGCGTAGCATCGAACCGCCTCTTAGGCAATACGCCGGCGAGCTTCACCGCTGCGCTCGAAATGGCACTCGCGGAACACATCTCTTCGATTCTTCGATGGATTGTGCGACCGCATCATCATCATCCCGATCGTGCCGGCGCATAAATGGAGCCCTTCAGGCGATGGCGATGGTGGTGCAGAAACAACGCAAAGGCGTCGTAAGGAGATATTCGGGGAAGCGACAACGCCTCCTCTCCGGTGAGTGCACGAGCGTCTGCCCTCGTGCAGCACGGAGCGGCTCCACGCCGCGATGCTGACGGCGACCTCATAATACCGTCGAAAATAGCGGTCCAGTCCGATCGGCCGCAGGTCGTAATCCAGGGTTGCGAAATGGCGAGGTTCTCCGACTTTCAGCTCGAGTTCCTCCCACAGCTCTCTGCGCAACGCCGCGATTTCGTCCTCGCCGTCGTCGACCCCACCGCCGAACAACCCCCAATGTCCGGGATACCAGATGCTCGCGATGTCATCGCGCAATTGCATGATGTAGCGCCCGTCCTCCAGCACGAGCAGCGCTGCGACGGCGTGGCCGATCTGCAATGGAGCGCGGGAGCCGAGGAAGCTTCCAGCGGTCAAGGGTCGCTCCTCCGTCATTGGCCTGACCGGATTTGCAGGTCGGCGATGGGAACGTGAAACTGCTTGTCATGGCGAGCCGGGCGGTTATAACACCCATTGGCACCGGGCGGAAGCTCGGTCTATCGTAAATTGTCCTTAAATTACAGGACGTTAAGGGGACGGGGTCATGCGCGATTGGTCGAAGGCCGAGTGGGTCGACCCGAGCTACGGCTGGAAGCCGCTGCCCGTGCCCGACATGCCGGAGCGGCTGCTCATCGATTATGCCACGCGCTGCAACCTGCGCTGTCACATGTGCCCGGTTTGGGGCCTCGAGGACGACAAGGCCATCGACAACGTCAAGGGCATCATGAGCCTGGACGCCGCGCGGCGGATGCTCGACGAATTCACCCGCGCCCAGCCGATGGTTGCGCCCAGCATCTATGGCGAGCCGCTCCTGATCCCGAACCTGCGCGAGGTCATCACCGATCTCAAGCAACGCGGCATCGCAGTGGCAATGAACACCAACGGGCTGACGCTCACGGAAGACACCGCAAGGTTCTTCTGCGACGCCGGCGTCGATTCGGTGATGTTCAGCCTCGACTCGACGACGCCGGAAACGCTGATGAAGGTGCGCGGCGTGGACAAGCTTGCGAAAATCGAGGCTGCGGTGTTTCGGCTGCTGCGCATCCGGGGCGATCGCGAATCGCCGCGCGTCGGCGTTTCCATCACCATCCAGAACACCAACCGGCACGAGGCCGACGAGTTCGTCGATCGTTGGGTCGGGGTCGTCGACGTCGTCCGCACCGGCATCGTGTTCGAGAACGGCACGTTCCCGGACATGGTCGAGCCGCCGCAGCGCGTGCCGTGCGCGGTCATCTACAAGACCATGCCGGTGCACAACGACGGCAGCGTGCGGCTGTGCTGTCTGGACGGCGTGCGCGCCACCGACATGGGCAATGTATTCGACAAAGGCGTCAACGACATCTGGCACGGCGAGGAATTCGCGAAGGCGCGCTATTATCATGAGACCGCGCAGTGGGACAAAGTCCCGTTCTGCAAAGGCTGCAACGGTTGGGCCCAATACGAATACGGCGAGGAAGTCAGAGACGGCCTTCTCATTCGACGCTCGCCGGAATACGTCTACTATAATCTGATCGATCGGCTTTCGAGCTGGAAGGGTAATCTCCTCGGCGGCCACAAGCCCCCGCCCGAAGGCCTTGTTTGAGGCGGTTGCCGACGCGGCTGCCGGCATCGAGGCCGCGCTTTGCGAGCCGATGGCGGTTCTCGAGTTCGGCATTGACTGCGATGAACGGGGCCCCATTGCGTGGAAAAAAGGAGCCTGAACGGCCTCTGCCGCGCCTGGCCTTCAAGATCCGCACCGAAGGTTTTGCGTGGCTGAAGAAGCGTCTCGCCGCCGAGGCGACGCTTCCGACGACGGATGTCGGCCGATCCATTCATCTCCTGGCGCGACGGGCGCTCGGCGCCTCGGCGGCTCTGCCGCGGGCACTGCGTCGGCTGCTCGCGACCGAGCACCCGGAGGCGCGCGACGTCCTGTTCGCGTTTTACGATCTCAAGGTCGCTCCGGTGACGTTCGATTTTCTGTGGTTCCTGGCCGCGTCGGAGCTTCGCCGGCGCCGGTCCGGCCTGAAGTCGATTCATGTCGTGATCGTGCCGGGTCCGCACGACGGAGTTCGTCGCGAGCGCGACGATTACGAGATGGCGGTCGATCCGCAGGCGCGACGGGCACGCATTCACAACATCCTCATTCCGGCTTGCCGGCTGCTGCCGAGCTGCACCGGCCTGACCCTGGCGGCGTCGCGCGCGGAAGCGGCGTACCTGAGATCCGTCGTTGCCCGCCACATGCTGCCGACCGACTATGAGCCCGCGTTGCCGGTCTTCGCCGGTCCGCACAGCTGCCTCGAAGCCGCCCGCCAGGGCGAGCCCGACATTGCCTGCCTGCGCGCTCCCGCCGAGGAGCTGCGTGCGATCGACGCCTGGGCCAAAGCCAATGCCGGCGAGCGGCGCATCGTGACGCTCACGCTTCGGCGTTACGGTTATATGCCGGCGCGCAACAGCAATCTTTCCGCCTGGACGTCATTTGCTCGAGAACTGGATCCAAGTCGATTCCTCCCCGTATTTATTCCGGATACCAACGACAGCATCGAAGGCATGCCGGCCGAGCTTCGGGAGTTCACGGTTTTTCCGGAGGCGGCGTGGAACGTTGCCCTGCGCATGGCGCTCTACGAGCGCGCCTACGTGAATCTCGGTGTGAACAACGGTCCCATGGGTCTCGCCTGGCTCAACGCGCGCGTGCGTTACGCCACGCTCAAGATCGAGACGGCCGATGTTCCGCAGACGACCCTCGAATTCATCCGTTCATTCGGGTTTGAACCCGGCAAATCGCTGCCGTTCGCGACGCCGCTGCAGGCATGGGTATGGGAGGACGATACGCCAGACGTCATCACCGCACGCCCGCGGTCTTCGCGATCGCCCTGCCGCGTCATGGCGCGGCGTGGTCGACGCGGACGTCGTTGCAAGCGCAATCGCCGCGCAGATGTGAATCGTCCCGTTCGCGCCGATGATCCTTGTACTGCAATTGCCGCCTGATCCTTGTGCTGCAATTCCCGCCGGCGCGCAGCGCGACGACGGGTCTCTGCCGGAACCCTGTTAACTAGCTCATTCGCGCCTTGCACGTGCTGGTAGCCCAAGCTAACCTTCGTTCCGGGGAACGATCGTGCACGTGCATCGAGGGTCAACACGGTCAAACCCCCGGGGCGGACTATAATGGCTCGACAGAATGTGCGGTTGGTGGCATTCGCCTGGGGCCGCCGTTATGTTGATAATCTCCTGGATTACGCCCTCTCGGCGGCCTTGGCGCCGGGAAATCTTCCAGCATTGGCAGCAGTTTTCGACTGCACCGCCGTCATCGTGACGGAAGAAAAGCTGTTCAATTACGTTCGGAAGCATCCGACGACAAAAAAGCTGGAACAGGTCTGCCCAATCGAATTGATTTCGCTCGACGATTTGGTTTCGGATCCGTGGCAATACGGCATGACGGTGGCATATGCATTATTCCGAGGGTTTTCCGACCTCGGCCCCGCCATGACCGACACCTACATCCTCTTCCTCAATGCCGATTTCATCTTGGCAGACGGCTGCTACCTTAAGTTGATCGATCGCATCCGCAGCGGCGACCGGATCCACCTCGCACCGAGCTATTGCACGGTCGAAGAGTATGTGAAGCCACGCTTGCGCCAGAGAAGGAACCAAAATGGAGGCATTCTGGCTATCCCGCCACGGGACATGGCTGCGCTCATATTAGGCCACCCGCACAACACGATCCGAGCCAAGACGGTCAATCAATCGATTTTTGAATTCGAGCATGCCGATCAATTCTATTGGAAGCTCGATGCCCACACGCTTATCGGCTATCAGATGCCGATCGCATTGATTGGCATGCGGCCCGAGCGCGAGCTCAGGGATTTGACGACGTTTTGGGACTGGGGAATAGTTTATGAATTTTGTCCGTCGAAGCACCTCAACGTGATCGGGGATTCCGACGACTTCCTCATGATGGAGCTCCGCTCCAAAAGCAACTTGATGGAATCGATATCGTTCGGGCGCAGCTCGCCGAAAAAAATCGCGCGGCGGCTGAAAGGCCACATGACGCAGTACCAACTTGACAACGCCCAGTTTGAGCTCCTGCTGCATTCCCGCGACCTTCCGTGCGACCTGACGAATGCTCGGCGCCGGCTGCGAGCGTATGTTGACGAGGTGCTTTGCCATCTGCCGTCCATTCCAAGTCATCGTCGTAAGCACCCGCAGTGGGTGTACCATCTACGAAACTTCCGCCGCCGGCTCGAACGGAAATCGATCCGGTCTCGCATGGCGCGACTAACGTCCGAGATTGAACGCGTGCAGGACGATCTGGCGCGCGAACGCGGTCTGATCGACGAGTACTTGTCGAGCGACGACCGAGAGCAGGCGTTGCAATATCTCGAGGAAGAATCTGAAAGTACGCTGAAAGTGCTGCATGAAGGATTGGCGCGGCTGGAAGGCGAGTTTCAACTGCAACCTTGGATCCGATCCGCCCCCCAAATTTATCGCCGAATCGCGGGTGCGTCTTATGTCTACCGGGCATCGCGTCGTCGCTTGCGAAAGTTCATCCGCCAGGCCGCGGATAATCGAACATTGCGAATCTTGGCGGTGTGCCCCACTCACAGTTTGCTCTTGGGAACCTTGGAGGGTATCGCAGGACTCCCCATGCACTTGACCTTCGAGTCAATCGCGGATGGCGCTTTGCGGATGCTGCCGCAAGCCCGCAGTTTTGACCTTTGTCTTGTCGAGCTTGCCGATTTGGAGGCGCTGCGTGCCAAGGAGTTGCTCGACGCCATTGCCGGGCAATTGAACGAGCCGGGAATCCTCCTTGTTTATTGGCACGATCAGGGCACCGTTTCGCTACGATCCGTTCACAATCAAATCGTGCAATTCACGCTCGATCGAGCATGTCACGCCAATGCCTACTACGCGGGCTCTTGGGGTTCTGTGTGCGCAGCGAGAGCTCTGCGTCGGGTGAGGAATACGCCGGCCTGGCGCCGCCTGATCCCGTTGGCTTGGCTGACTGCGCTTACTCTTTTCGCCGATTTACGCGAGCGCGCTCGAAAGAAGCAAATGACCACAATTCCTAGGTATTGTAGCAGCGCTACTTTTCTTGTTGAAATTCCGTCGCGGGACTCCGTCGCTCTAGCGGAGGTGCCGATCGTTCCCGGGTCGGAAAAGTCGGCAAAGACAAGGAAAACCGAGATTGCCACTCAGCACAGCGACATCGGAACGACCGGTATCACGCGCTTGCCCGATCAGCGAGCCCACGGCGCACGTTAGAGCGGCCGCTGCATTGTCGCTCTTGCCTCGAGGCGTTCGTAGATGGACCTCTATCACCACAGCAATCCGGTTTTCACCAAGTGGATCGTGGACAATAAACTTCTTGAAGAGAGATTTACAGTCATAGACGTCGGTTGCCAAGGCGGACCGCATCCCCGCTGGAAGATGCTTGGGGATTTCGTTGATTTTTACGGCTTCGATCCGATCGCCGAGGTGATCGACAGCCTCGAGGTCGAGTACCAGAGCCTGACCAACTATCATTTTTATTCGATGGCGCTCGGCAACGAGGATGGTCAGCGTGATTTTAACGTCCGATCGAATAGCTTCAGCAGTTCATTCTACGGCCCCAGTGAGCCCGCGCCGTTTGACGACGTTGAAGGGAGCTACATACGCCCCGGTGCGCGAGCCGTCGAGATACGAAAGCTGGATACGCTCAGTTCCGATGCTCGCATCCCCCTTGCCGACTATATCAAAATGGATTGTGAGGGATTTGAGAGTGAGGTGCTACTTGGCGGTCGCGATTACCTTGCAACATCTGCCCCGCTGTGTGTCACGACGGAAACGAACTTCGGTACGTCACCGACGCACCTCCACACACATTTCAGCACCCTCAACGATCTCCTCCTCCCTCACGGTTTGCACGTATTCGATCTCTCATATGTGCGCTGGCCGCATCCAAATTACACGGCGGCCCTTTCGGGTGCCGAGGATGCCGTACACCGTACCTTGCGCGTTGTCGGTCGTCCGACTACGTTCGATTTCGTGTTTTGTCGCGATCTGGTGGCCGAAAGGGATTGGCCGCAAAACTACATCAACACACCGTCGCCGTACCATTTCCCGAGTGTGGACAAGCTGATCAAGGCCATGATCAACTTCGAGCTTCACGGCTTGATGGACTGCGCGTTTGAAATCGGCGTGCAGTTTCGCGAGCAGCTAGAGGAGCGTATGGACGTATCGTGGGGACTGGACCTGTTATTGGCGCCCGCACCTAGTCCACGCCTTTGAGGGAAAGAACGCGTGTTGACGAGTGGGGCGCTGCATGAAATCCTGCGTCTCAGGTTCCTGCAGTCCGGTGGTCTCGGCCAAGAGGGCGGGCATTGAAAGAAGTCCGGCGCTCGGATTTCACCGGAGAGGACCGTGATCGCAACGTTGGGAGGAGCACATGGGACTTGGCCCCCCGGTCATCGAGCTGTATCGACAACTGAAGCTGCGAGGGGCGCTCGAAGGGGTAGCCGAGGTCATGGAGCTCGGCTCCCAGGACTTCTGGTGCCCCCAGAAGAATTTGATGATAGGCCTGTTGAAGGCGTTCGGCAGGACAGCGGATCCCGCTCTACTCGATACCAGCAACGCGAGTCAAAAGCCGGCGCGCTTGCTCTACGAGGCGCTCGGCCTGAGATACCATTGTGCGGACGTTGACGGCCGAGTCGGCTCGCTCGTCATGGACCTGAACTTCGACTCGATCCCGGACGAGCACAAAGGCAAGTACGACCTGATCACGAACCACGGGACCTCTGAGCACATTCTCAATCAATACAACGTATTCAAGACCATGCACGATTTTGCACGGACCGGAGCGATATTCGTTCACGCCGTACCGTTCACCGTGCATCTGGAGCACGGCTTTTTCAATTACCAGCCAAACTTCTTTGACGCACTAGCGCGCTACAATTCGTACGAAACGCTGGGCATCTGGGTCGGCCCGGATTGGCAGCTTGCGAGCTTCATTCCATGGGATCCGACGCTCCTCGATTTTCTCGCACTTTCGTCAAAGACCACCCACCTCCTCGTCGTCGCACAAAGGAAAATGTACGACCGGGAATTTTGCGTTCCGTTCCAGGAAATCTACGAGGACATGGTGCCGGACGACGTTCGCGGTCGCTATGCCATGGTGGTCGACGGCGAGGTGTTGGACGGCAAACGCGTGAAATACCTGACCAAGGACGCGATGCTTGCGAAGGAATATCAGACGCAGATCATGGGGCTGAACAACGTGATCGCCTCGTACGCGGGGCAAATCGACAAGCTCAAGCACGAGCTTGCGGCGACGAAGTATCAGCTCGACCAGTTGCGGTACGGAGGTACGCCCGCGGAGATCGGTCGCCCGACAAAACGGCGCGGGAGCGAACATCTCAAGCACGGGTATCCGCAGACGACGACGGACGTTACGCACGAGCTCCTTCGGAGGATGCGGTCCAGGCGGCGCGGCAGCAAGCCGTCCAGCGACGTCTGATGGACGGCAAGTGGCGCCGGCGACCAGCGCAAACCAAAGAACCGGATGACGAGGCCGCCAACTGAGGCGGCGTAACCAAACCGACTAGCGTTTTGCGCACACGATCGTGACACGCAATGTGGTCGAATTGGGATTATTGCCGCAGCGAGCGCCGTTCGCCAATGGGACCAGCGGATAAGCATTGAACGTCCCGCTGCAATAGGCGCTGACCATAATCTCGTCGGCCCCGCACGAGGCCGTCGAGGATTGCGGCGCCACGACCCTAAGTGTCGTACCGGGAGCCCCCGTCTCGCCTTTGTCGCCCTTGTCGCCCTTCTCTCCTGGCGGGCCTGCTGGTCCAGCCTCGCCTTTCTCCCCTTTGACTTCCTTGGAGCAGCCGGCCAGAGCGAGTACGGCAACCAACGCGACACTCATCGTAAACGCGCGCATATCAAGACCTCCACCCGTTATACTGCACCTTTATCTGCGACGAGCTGCTCCAGCACCATTTGGACAATCGCAGATTCAAATTAGGATAGAAGGTTCGAAATTAGGACACTACTGCAGGACGGGACAAGAACGTTCTTAGGGGCGGGGGCAGGTTGGTGCACCCTGTGTGGGCAGGGCATTTCTCGGCGCGGTGTCCGGCAGCAAATACGCGACAACCACCGATTCCGGCTTGACCGAGGGTCAGGAAACCGCCGGCGCCCTTAGCGGCGAAATGTCCTGATGCTCGACGCGAAACTCCACGGTGAGGCTGGTCCACGGAAATGGCCTTCCCGTGCCTGGATCCCGGACGTCGGCATCTATTGCGACGGCAGCGAGAATGGGCGCGGGACCAGAACTCGTACGCCAGAAGCTGCTCAAAACACGCCGGGCCCTTCGTGCCAGGCTCGTTTTTTTTGCATTAGGCACGTTCTCCAATATCCATATGAGCGCGCTTCGATACAGTCGCCCCAGGCCAAATACGCGCGCACAGATAAAGAAAAAACGCAACACACGAAAGATCACTGACGAACGAGCGTGGTAAAGTCTGATGGACTGAGGCGTGACGAAACCAAAATCGTCGGCACGCACATGCGGATCGGAATTGAATTCGAGAGCGGCGATCGTTCCTCCCGCGCTCATGATCGGCTTGACGGCGTCCGTAATTTTTTTAAGAACCTGGAAGCCCGCCGGCGTGAGGTCGCAGATACAGACATCGAACTTCAACTTCGGATCGAAAAATTTGCAGAAATTGGGAGACAATGCGCCTTCGACGGAGACGCTTGCATGAACGCCGGGCAGATAATCGGCGAGTCCGTGGATCAGGTTTGCCCTGCTTCCAATCGTGAGAAAATTGCGGCTGCCTCGAAAGCCGGCATCGGCCACAATCCGTCTCAAGTGACGCAAGGCGGCCCAGTATGGGTTTATGGCCATCCTGCGCTGGAAGAGCGGGAAACCGCGCCGAGCAGCTTCGGGCGTACGAGTTCTGGTCCCGCGCCCATTCTCGCTGCCGTCGCAATAGATGCCGACGTCCGGGATATCGGCTAACGCTTTTTCCCTTTGCAGATGCTGGTCATAGGCGCGCTCGAGCGCAGTTAGTTTCGGCTTGTACGTCAGGTCGAGCTCACGCACGCGGGTCCTGAAGTATCCGTCGAGCAGCGCGATCGCATCGCGCAGCGCCGCCTCCAATTGCATGATCTGCCCTTGATGCTCAATGAAATGTCTTGCATGGCGATCAAGGGTCGTGGAGAGAGCCGCGAGTCCATCGTAGTCGAGGATGTGGTCCTTCGATTTGGCCGGAATGGAAAGAGAGGCAAATAGATTTTGCGAGCTTGAGTTTCGGTTCTTGAGGTCGATCAGCCACTTATCGACGTCATGGCCCTGCATCTCGTCCTGACGGTCCAGCGCAGGCAGCCGTTCTTGAATGCGCTTCGTCACGCTGTCCACTGCCATTTGGGCGCTTCGTTCAAGCAGGGAACGTTCGTGAGCGTATCGCTTGCGTAAACCGTCGTATTGCCACCATGCCAGATCAACCTGAGAAAGCGACGGGCAGGGGTCTCGATCGGTCTGCATGCCGAGCCGCTTCGACAGATAATTGTGCCGGCCCTCCGTGAAGCCCACGAAATGATATTCCCACTGGGGGTGTCCAACATGCGACGGAAGAAAGCGGGGACAATATGAGAGAATTTCGCTCACATGGGAATGAAGCTTGGCTCGATCGTCCTCGATATTCGGCGGCAAGTCACTGGAATGAAGCGTAAGGGGGTGCTCGGCGAATTGCCGCTGATAGTCGGTAACCCACGAGACCATCGGTTCGGCGATCTCGAATGGTTGCATCTTGGCGGGAACCATGACGCTCGATGCAACGTTTTTTTCGCGCAGCTCGACCATCAAGAAGTCGTCCGAGTCGCCGATGACCGCCGTCTCCGAGCTTGGACAGTATTCCTTTATGAGTCCGTAGTCCCAATAGGTGTTTGGTTCTCCAATGCGGTGCTCCGGCCACATCCCGACCACGGCGACCGGCATCTGGCATCCAAGAAAAGTGCTGTCGTCGACTTTCCAGTAAAACTGATCCATGTAACGCGTTTGGATGCGCCCATCGTTCAGCGTCTTCGCACGGATCGTGTCGTGACGGTGGTCGATGGCGAGCGCTGCCATTGCCCGCGGCGAAAGCTGAAGCGACGACGTGGCAGGATCGATGAGCTCGCGAAGCTTTGGGGCGACTTCGTGCGCATTGACGCAGTAGCTGGGCGACGTGACGATTCGCGTGCCGCAGGCGAGCTGCGGAATCAACCGCCGCCAACTGTTGTTGGCGAGAACAAAATCGGCGTTGAGAAACAGGAACCAAGTCTCGGTGACCGGCGCGTCGAGCGCCTCGCATCCCCGGTGCAACACGTAAGTCAAGGCCATTCCGTATTTGTCGGGCCGCGACACGAGGTCATCGATGCCGACAAGGTGGACCGGGCAAATCTCTCGAATTTTTTTCACCGCCGCGGCGGCATCAACCTCGGGAAAGAAGATTTCCTCGGTGAGAATGACGACTTCGCACGAGGTGACCGACGCGACGTAGGGCAGATTGCCGGAGGCAAGAACCGCCGGCAGGGTTATCGACAGCAGGGTGTCGACGTAGTGTTCTCCCCAGGCATAGGTCACGACGCGCACAGGGCATACGGCAGCGTCGGGATGGAGAACGTTCGGGTGGGGATTTCTTATTTTACGAACTTCGCTCTGCCGCGAGCGAGGCGGGAAATTGGGCGCAATGGTCATGAAAATTTTCCGATACGTCCTTTCGTTTCGCAACGTACACGAGTTTTCCGGTGGGACAAGCATCCGGCACCGGCCTTTGCACGGGATGCCGCGGATGATGGGGACAGCGGCGATTGGGCCTCGGGTTCCCGGAGGCGCCGAGCCCCGGGGCAGCGTCGGTCAGACACGCCGTGGTCATCGTCCAGGGATGCTGCAACTATTCAGATAATGGCTGTCAGAAGAATTGGTTCTGCGCAGGACAAATGGGCCTGATTGACGTCGTCGTCGTTACTTTCCCGCCGAACGCAGGCTTTGGCAGAACAAAACCAAAACGAGCCCCGCCGCCGAACCCACGCGCGCGGCACCGACCCAGGTCGCCGCCCCCTGTTCGTCCCTCGTCACCGCTGGCGTTGATAAATGGAGCAAATTTCGACGCCGAGAGCCCTTTGGGGGGGAGGCGGACGGATCCCCTTCGGACGAAGGGCTGCGACGGGACCGGCCCGCCCGCGGCCGCCCGCTCCCCGAGCGGCGACGCCCGCACAGCCCTGCGATGTCCCTCGCTGGGACGGCGGCACGCCTCCGGGGACCGTCTGTGGCAGTTCGGCAACGCCTGCGAATTAATGTTTTGTTGTGCATAGTCAAAGGGTTTGCCTTCCCCAAGCCACTTTGTTGGAGGATCAAATAGAGGGTACAAGGGATCGGTGTGCCATCGGAGCGCAGTTGCGGGCGGGGGGCCCCGGCGCACCGAGGCGGGGACGCGTCAGTCGGATGGGGTCGATCGGCCGACATATCTTCCGCACCAGCTGGGGTGCGTACGCGACCATTTGCGTCGGCGTGACCGCGCTGACGTGGATCACGCAGGCGTTGCGCGACGTCGGGCGGATGACCAATCAGGGCCAGCGCGTCTTCGTCGGGATCATCGGCCCCATCGTTCCGCGGCTCGTCGAGATCCTCGCTCCGATCGCACGGAGGGTTGACGTCGCGCGCGTGCTCGACAAGCTGATGGCGCCCTTGGCCGCGGCAAGCCTGCTGCCGGGCATCGCGACCGGGCGTGATCGCGCTGCCTTTCCGGGAGCACGGATGATGGCGCAGCCCGCCAGCCATCCGTCACGCCGATGGCGCCGCAGCGCATGCGGCGCAGTGCGCGTTTTTGCGGTCGCGGTCATGCTCATCGCCGGCGCCGCTGGCTGGTCCCCGTCGTTCGCCCAGTATCTGGCCTTCCCGCCGCGGCCGGCGCCAACCAAGCCGCAGCCCGGCGTGGGGCAGGAGCAGATGCTCGTTCGCGCGACCGAGATCAACTACGACTACACCAACGAGCGGGTCTCGGCCGTCGGCAACGTGCAACTCTACTACGGCGACTCGACGCTCGAAGCCGACCGGGTGATTTACGATCAGAAGACCAAGCGCCTGCACGCGGAAGGCAACGTGGTTCTCACCCAGGCTGGCCAGATCACCCGCGGCGAAATCATGGATCTCAGCGACGACTTTCGCGACGGTTTCGTCGATTCGCTGCGGGCCGACGCGCCCGACCAGACCCGCATGGCCGCCACGCGAGCGGACCGGTCGGCCGGCAATTTCACCGTCTTCCACAACGGCGTTTACACCGCTTGCGAGGCGTGCCGCGACGATCCGAAAAAGCCGCCGAAATGGCAGGTGAAGGCGATGCGGATCGTCCACGATCAGGGCGAGAAAATGCTGTATTTCGAGGACGCCCGGCTGGAATTTCTCGGCGTCCCGATGGCCTACATCCCGTATTTCTCGGCGCCCGATCCGACCGTGAAGCGCAAGACCGGCGTGCTGATGCCGAACTACAGCACCAGCTCGGTCTACGGGCTCGGGGTGACGGTGCCGTACTACTGGGGTGCGACCGGCATTTTTCAGCTCGATAGAACGCCATTTCTAAACACGCCGGCTGACCGCAATTGGCGCGGCAGCCTGGAAAGCTCGGGACAGTTCAATCTCTCGGACAAATGGGTCTGGGGTTGGGATGGAACGCTACTTTCGGACAAGACCTACGTCTACGATTATGGTCTGCTCAGGAACGTCGTGCAGGCGGCCAATTTGCTCAAGGTGACGCCGGACAATGCGCTGTCCCAGCTCTACATCGCGGGCCGCGGCGATCGCAGCTTCTTCGAGGCGCGCTCGCTCTACTTCTACGTCTTCTCGACCGCCGACGAGCAGAAACAGATCCCGGTCGTGCTCCCGGTCGTCGACCATCAATACACGTTCAAGGATCCGATCGCGGGCGGCGAGCTCGGCCTGCACTCCAATTTGATCAGTCTCAGTCGCGACACCGCCAATTTCGATCCCATCACCCAGGCCGCCATCACCGGCAATTTTTGCGGCCCCTTGACGGCCGACCCGGCCATCAAGAACACGACCAATTGTCTCCTGCGCGGCGTCCCCGGCGACTACACGCGGCTGTCGAGCGAGGCGACCTGGAAGCGCACGGTCGTCGATTCCTGGGGCCAGATGTTCACGCCGTTCTTCAGCATGCGCGGCGACGCGGCCGCCCTGAACGTCTCCGCGCAGCCCGGCGTCGCCAACTACATCAACGTCGGGCAGACCGAGGTCGGGCGCGTGATGCCGACCGCCGGCCTCGAATACCGCTATCCGCTGATCAACGTGCATTCCTGGGGCACGCAAACGGTCGAGCCGATCGCCCAGCTCATCATGCGTCCCAGCGAGACCCGGGTCGGAGCGTTTCCAAACGAGGACGCGCAAAGCTTGATCTTCGACGACTCGAACCTCTTCAAGGTGAACAAGTTCTCGGGCTGGGACCGCGTCGAAGGCGGCGGCCGCGCCAATGTGGGGATTCAATACACCGCTCAGTTCAATCGCGCCGGCAATGTCAATCTCATGTTCGGACAGTCCTATCAATTGTTCGGACAGAACTCCTTTGCGCTCGGCGGCCTCACCAATACTGGCCTCAACAGCGGCCTCGACACGACGGCGTCCGACTACGTGGCGCGCGCGTCGTACCAGCCGAACTCGGCCCTCACCTTTACCTCGCGCTTCCGTTTCAGCGAGAACGATTTCACCCTGCAGCGTACCGAGCTCGAGACCACGGCCAGCTTCGGGCGTTGGACGACGCAAGTGATATACGGCAGCTACGCCGCGCAACCTCAACTGGGCTTCCCGAACGCCCGCGAGGGCATCCTCGGCAACGTGCGATTCAAGATGACCCCCAACTGGGTCCTGCTTGCCGCGGCGCGATACGATATTCGCGCCCACGACCTCAGTCAGACTCAGATCGGCGTCGGATATATCGATGACTGCCTCATCCTGGCGCTGAACTACATTGAGGATTACGCCT
>WNFF01018133.1_pt1 | contig 16007 bp, 19 predicted proteins | sample 5400441 | NCBI WGS metagenome assembly WNFF01 (sample SAMN13153345, study PRJNA577476) | soil metagenome | isolation source: 120 cm saprolite under Douglas fir tree site 2 hole 3 replicate 1 | place: USA:California | collected 2015-04-18 | reverse complement strand
CACCTCCACTGACAGGACTCTCACCTGTTGGAACGGCAGCTAGCTTCGCTGCACGAGGGAGTTGAATTCGAACTGTCGGGCGACTTCCTAGACGGTCAGTAAGCCATGCAAAAGCGTCAAGAAGTTCTAAAGAGACTCGCTACCAACTTGCGCGCTCTCCGGCGCGTCGATTCCCGCAAGGCGAACGCTCTGGACGGCGCCCGCCGGCGCGATCGCCACGTCGATTGTGGCCGTCCGTCACGCCGACGACCTTCCCTGAGTACCTATTCGGCAGATTATCCGGCTGAGTGCCCGCTGCCGCATGCGAGACCGCCGTGGCCGCCGGGAACGGTGGCGCGGGCACCAAAGCGCTCGGATCTGCCGCAGCGACCTCAACGGGCTTCGGAGCCACGAGATGCACCGCCCACGCGCCCGCGAGCGCTCCCGCGACGAAGTAGCCGACGGCGACGGCGATTATCGTGCGGTAAGCCTGTGGCGAGCGCCGCCAGCGCAGCGCGATGCAGAGAGCACCGCCGCCGACCAGGGCGGTGCTCACGATGCAGGGAGCAACGGCCTCAAGTGTCCCCGGTGTGTAACCACGGCAAGCGTTCCTCGGGAAAATAGTGTCTCGTCGGCTGAAGCCGCGCGGCTTGATCGAACGCACCAACATGGAAATGCGTTACCGTTGGCGATTGCACGCTTTCGCAGGTCAACGTTGACCCGCATGTGGCGCAAAATCCCCGCCGGGTTTTCCCCGGCGAAGAATCGAACTTGGTTATCTCGGCTTTGGTAGCCGTATAAGCCTCGCGCTCGAATGCCACGAAGACAGAAACAGGCGCGCCGGTATGCTTTCGACAACTTTGGCAATGACACCAGTATATCCGGTACTGTCCTAATTAGGGGGATAATATACTTGACTGGACCGACGTGCCATAATGGCCCCGACGTGACAGGTCGGAGTTCCCTCGCTTTTGGGGTATGGATAAGTCCATCCCAGAAGCGGGGAGGTTCTTCGTGTCGCTCGACAAGCTCGTCGCGTACACCGCAATCATTGGTGCCCTGTGTGCGCCGCCCATGTCGTTCTTTGCGGCGGCCAGCTTCTTTCAATGGAAACCCGATATGTTTTCGACGCTTGGTATCGTGAGCAAACCTATGGGTGTCGCAATCATCGCGTTATTGCTTGGCGTTTGTCCATGGCTTGCGCTCGGCTACACGTACCATTGGGCACGGACGGCACCCATTGAGGTGCCACCACCAAGCAAAGTCCCAACGGATTTGCGATTGCAATTTAACGGTGGTGATACACTTCCGCTCAGCGTTGACCAACACAACATTTGGCGCTGGTACGCGCTGACAACCGTATTCAAAGGCTTAGACGAAAAGACGAAGACATTCGTAGAGATGGGGCGCACTTGGACGGTCTTTATGACTTTTGATAAGCCGGTTAACTTCACCCAAATTCGCATTGACGCCAGTGGGGGAAAGTTACCGACCTATGAAGTTAAGGATTCCACTAATCGCAGCGCAGTCATCGTGTTCGGTGGCGACTTAACTGGAGTAGTTGTCACCGTTCAAGCCATTCTCTAAACGAAAGGTTGAGCCGTTCCGATACTTTATGAGAGTTATCCACAGGTTGTCCCAACAAAGATATTCACAAAACAACGTTTTCTAGCGTTGTGCCAGCATACCCCCTTGCGCCGTCAGTAGCGCCATCTTATACTCCCTTCCATCTTCACCGATGGGGAGGGCGACTTTTCATGGACCGGCAACAAATCGCATCTCTCAAACAACGGCTAAAGAGCGAATACGAGAAAAATCTGGAAGCAATAGAGCGGGTTGAGAGACTACTTGCCGAGACCAGCGACGAGCAGGTGGAACAACCCCGACCCGTGATCGCCGAAGTCGTCCGAGAGCCAGCGCCAACGACTCCCACGTTGAGCGGTGAGGTTGAGAACTGGTTCCGCTGGTTTCCCGACCAGACCTGGACCGTTACGCGACTTGTCGAGAAAATGCGTGAGCGGTCTTTCGAGTTTACGTCCGAAGATCCACACAAGAGCGTTCACACCGCTGTTTGGCGATTGGAAAAGAGCGGCGTGATTCGAACTGTCGCGCGCGGAATGGGTAGGCGGCCTAGCATTTACCAGCTTGCGTCCAGCGTCCAGAATCTAAGGGATGACACGCAACATATCGGGAACGGAGCCCCGACACCTCAGGTACCACATGGTGCGCCGGTTCCGCCTCATCTGCGTTGAATGAAGTTGCGCCGCAGTGGATTCAGCACTGCGGCGCTTAATCCTGCCCCTAACCCGGGCGAAAGGCAGGTGTCTAAGTGACGACTCGATTTATACCAGCCGTCGCGTTATTAACCAACGCCCCCCTTGCGGGAGCGCAATCCCTTTTGTTTCTTGCGATTGCGTTGATATTTCGTCTCTTCCCGATCAATCGCAGCCTTGGGGACTGCGATGATTCTGCGGGCAAATTCGCGAAAGCGCTCGAACGGCGATAAGTCGGGCTTTGCGTCGTGGTCCACGGTTCGGAGTTTACCACGTCCGCCCCGCCCTTGTCTTGGCCTTATAAGAGCCGCAACTGCGGTTCGTCCTTGCCGGTCAGATGCTTGTACATGAGCCGCCGTCCGGTCACGTCGCCGAGCGCTTCCGCGAAGCGCGTGCCGTCTGAAACCTTGCGGCTATTGAATCGAAAAGCCTGCTCGTCCACATAGCGGAACAGATGGAACGGTTCGACGCTGATATACGTACCCTTAAGGCCACGCTTCAGCAGGCTCCAGAAATTCTCGATCCCGTTCGTGTGAACGTTACCCTTTACGTAGGCTTCCGCGTGATCGATGACCTTGTGCGTGTAGTCCGGTTCGAGGCCGCCGTAACCAACCCATGCGTCCGTGAACATCTCGGACCTAGGTTCAACGTTGTCGCGGATCGTGTTGTGAAGTGTGTCCCGCTGGACGTTGCGGACAACCTTGGCCTTGACGCGGCTATGCTTGTCCGGCCCGTGCCGTTCGAGCAACCCCATGACTGCAACCTTACCGGCCCCGCCCGTGCCCGTGATCCTTGCCTTTTGGTCTTTGTGCATGAAGCGAGCGAGGCCGCCGATAAAAGTTTCGTCAGCTTCAACCTCGCCAGTCATCTTGTCGAAGCTGCCAGCGTGCATCGCCAGACGGATGCGATGGTCCATGAACCACGCGGTTTTTTGCGTGACGTGAATATCGCGGGCGATCTCGTATGAACTGACGCCATTCTTGCAGTTCGACAACAGCCACATCGCCGTGAACCACTTGTCGAGGCCGATGGGCGAGTCTTCGAAGATCGTTCCGACCTTGAGAGAGAACTTTCGCCGATCGTGCGTGTTGGCGCATCGCCAGACACGACCGCTCGGTAGGTACGTAACCCTTTCGGACTTGCAGTAGGGACAGCGAACCTTGCCATCCCGCCAACGCAACTCGATCATCGTGCGCTGGCAGTTATCAAAGTCGCTGAAATATCGGATCGCATCTTGAAGAGTTTGCGGCGTCATGTACAGAATCGTATCAGAATGTTATGGTCCAGTCAAGTATATTATCCCCTAATTAGGGTAAGTATAGACTTGACTAACGGTTAGTCAAGTCTATACTTACCCTACGGAGAATACGGAAGCGCTCGCGATGGATTTGCGCGCACGCATCGTGAATCGCCCGCAGATCACGAGCGATGGCTACACGACTTATCCGGGCGCGGTCGAAGCGGCGTTCGGATGGGATGTCGATTTCGCACAGCTTACGAAAAAGTACGTCAGCGACTCATCCCTGCCCGACGCTGCGCATCGCTACTCCCCAGGTCACGTCAGCGGAGTCCAAAAAGACGTGATAAGAGGCATGCCCGATCCTGAGAAGATCGGTACGTCCTACGTGGAGCGCTTTAATTTGTCGTCCCGGATGCAGATGCGACGTTGTACCCGGCTGACGAATGGTTTCAGCAAAAGCTTGAAAACCATCGCGCAGCTGTGGCTCTGTGGGTAAGCTTCTACAATCTTTGCCGCGTCCACGAAACGCTGCGCTGTACGCCCGCGATGGCGCTTGGCGTAGTCGATCACATTTGGACAATCGCGGAGCTTGTGGAAGCTGCGCTCGCACCGTCAGACGTGCCGCCTCTGCCGCGTCCGACTCCTGAAACCACCTTACGCTCTGGCTATCGCCCATTCAGGCCGTATGTGATTCGGGGCGGAAAGATCGGGTAAATCGCGGAGTTGAAAACACCTCCAGAGGGAATTGAACCCTCGACGCACTGCTTACAAAGCAGCCGCTCTACCACTGAGCTATGGAGGCATTGATTTGACCATAAAACAACAGTAAGATGTCTAATAGATGCAGAAGCATTCAATGTCCCATCCTGCTGCACCGTTGCCTCTTTTAGTGGCGTCCGCCTCCCTTCCGCACTCTGCGAACACCGCCAGTGGGAGAAATGGCCGCAATAGCAGGCCTTTTTGTTTGGCCTGAAACATGCGGCGCTTGACATGCGTCTAAACTAAGGCGTACTAGCAGAGTCCCGCGCCCGCGCGGGAAGCCAAGGATGTGTCTTATGAGAACAGAGGGCTGGCGTGAAGATGCGATTAACTGGATTCATCGGCACGCGAGCGACTTGCCTGATCCGCCTCCGACTGCTTGGCATGTGGCCAGACCGTCTCTGATAGCTCGGCAATATGCGCTTCATATCATCCGTTATATGCCCGCCAATTTCGTTCCAGTTGAACTCGGCATTACGCTTGACCGTGGGATAGAACTCGACTGGCGAAACGGGCAGAAAGAACTTGAAATCGAAGTTCGATCAGACGGGTCAATTGAGATCCTCAGATGCGTAGCCGGGAAGACTATCGAGGAAAGCACAATGTCAGAACCCAATTGGCGATTGGGCGAGGCAGTCGTTTGGCTTGAGCGTCCCTGAACGATTCCGACAATGGCCGGGGCCGGATTCACGTTCGCCGTCCCGCGAGGTAAGCGGTATGACGATACGACGAGTGTGACTCCTAACTTGACGCTTTGGCGTGGGTTAGATCCGAATCGAGCATGGAACGCCGCCAACTACAATCCTCACACCCTAAGTAACCAAGTTCATTTTCAAGCCCTGCGGACGGAGGAATTATCCACAGCGGTTTCGGACCGTACGATCCTAGCCGTGCTTGGGCTGCTCTGGCCTGGTTGGAAAATAGCTGAGTTCACGGTCGGTGAAGCGCGAACCGCAGGCTACATCGCAATGCGCGACCCAACGAATTGGACCGATGTCGTTCTCTACTCTCGCGACGACCCAGACCGTCCGCCATCAAAAACAATCGTCAAGACATTGGCGCGGGTCGCTCGAATTATTTGACTGTCCTAATTTCCCGCCTTGGGTGCCCTGCTTGTTTTGCGCGTTCGACTCGGCTTTAATTTGTGAGGAAGGTACGCGGGGCAGCGCATTCTGTGGGTGAGGTAGGTAGGCACCAGTCTCTCGGATGCGCTGCCCCTGGGGCTCCCCGCTCCACCGGGGGGATGGCGCAAGACGGGTTACCTTGCTAGGTAGCCTTTCACGCCTTCTCCATTACGTCAAACGAATATCCCGCGCAGTGTTTGGTAACCTAGGTTACAGAGTGAGTGTCTTAATTTGCCGCCCGCGGTGGCTTAATTAGGCCAGTACCCAACGCTCCCGACTGCTTGACTTCTAAGACAATCGCTCGCCCTCTACACCGTGCGGGCAAAACGGCAGAGCGAGCCAAAACAATATTGCCGAAAGCGCCTGCGTCACTTCGCCATCGCGGCCTTGATACTCGCGGTCGAGCTCGGTCCGCGCGGGATGATTCCGGAACGGCAGCCCGCATGCGCCTCGCGCCCCCGCTTTGTTCCGAGTATTGTTCCTCGTGGGTGAAGTAGCATGAGCGCCGAGACGCTGGGGCCCGCTGGCGTATCACGGCCCAAGCCGATCGCGTCAGACAGCACGTGGTTCGGGAATCCGACTGGCACGCTGGTCGGCCGGTTCGCCGGATTTCTGATGGCGCTGATGAATGCGCCGCAGAACCGGATGTATGGTCGAACTGCTGGAGGTCCGTCCGCACGACCAGGTGCTCGAGATCGGCTTCGGCCCCGGCACCGCGCTCAAGATGCTGGCCGCGCGTGCGAGCGCCGGTTTCGTTGCCGGGATCGAACTGTCCGACCAAATGATCCGGGCGGCCACACGCCGCAATCGCGACTCTATTCAACGCGGACGTCTCGAACTCAAGCGTGGGACGGTCTCCGCCATTCCTTACGACGACAACCGCTTCGACAAGGTATGCACCGCGAACACGATTTATTTCTGGCCAGAGCCCGAACGTGATGCGGTGGAAATTCGCCGCGTGATGCACCCGGGCGGTACACTCGTGGTCTGCTTCAGGGGCGAACCACCTGAAGGCAAGCGGCCGACCCGGTCGTTGCCGTCTTATCCGGTCGCGGTGGTGGTGGAAACGATGGAACACGCCGGTTACTCAGACGTACGCGCCGAGGTGCGCAAAGTGCCGCTGATGATGTCGGCCTGCGTCGTCGCGCGCAAAGCCTGAGCGCTCGCTGACGGATTATTGCGACACCACCCTCGGCTGCGGCTTGGGAGATGGCCGGATAGCTGTTGAAATTTGAAGTGGCGGCAATCCTCGCCCGATCGAATGATCGGGTTGGAGAAAGAGGAGGAAGCCGCCGCGCACCCGATCTCCAAGTGACAGTAGCAACACACATACCCATAAAATACGATACCGCTTCCACAAACGGTGTTGCCACCGAGCTCTTTCTGATTCGGTTTGGCGGTTGCTTAATTGATAGGCAATTCTTTTCGGTTCCTCGACAATCTCCGCCACATCACAAAAGCCCAAGATCTCCTACCTTTTAACCCACCAGAGTTTCCCAGCTAATTAAGGAATGATGAGGATTTTTTTTCGGCCTCGCCGGAGTCGCTCGTTGGACAAGCGGTTGATCGATATGCGGAGTTCGCGCAGGAACTCTCGCATTTCTTTGGATGGGATTCGGGGCGCGTTTCGCGTCGAGAATCTATGAAGTTCCTACTTCCTACCCGGTACGAACTTACGCCGACGGCAAGAAAATCTTCATTTGAGGAACAGGCGGGCATGGTTGGGTTCGCGCTCGCCATCCTATCGAGCAGCGATTTTGCGCGAGGAATGGCGAGAGTTTAGCGTGCCTCTCTGTGCTCACGAAAAACTGATTTCCAGCGAGGTATGCATATGGTCCTTAGTCGTCGCAAGTTCATTACGCAAGTCGCTGCGATAAGTGGAATGGGTGCGGCTTTTTTATCCATGCAGGCCCTGGGCCTCGCATCGACAGTCTTTGCCGAACCTGCACCGATTCTGCCGGTGAAAATCGGCAACGGCACGCATGTCGTCATACTAGGTGCCGGCATCGCCGGACTTGTAATGGCATATCGCATGGAGCGAGCGGGCTTTTCGGTGACGCTCGTGGAAGCTCGACGGCGCACGGGAGGCAGAAACTGGACTCTGCGCCATGGTGACAAGGTCGAGATGATAGGTGAAGCCGAACAGACGGTCGGCTTTTCGGAAGGAATGTATTTCAACGCTGGACCGGCGCGTATTCCCAGCCACCACCAGGGTCTCCTAAGTTACTGCAAACTTCTCGGAGTACCGCTCGAAGTTGAGGTCAATTTCAGCGATAGCGCCTTGTTGCAGGCTGACGGCGTGTTTGCAGGCAAGCCGATTCAGGAGCGCCAGGCGATCAATGATTTCCGTGGCCGCATAGCCGAGTTGTTGTCCAAGGCAACCAACCGTGGCGCGCTTGACCAAGAATTGACCGCCGACGACAAGCAACGTCTGATCGTATTCTTGCGGAACTACGGAGATCTGTCGAAGGACAACCTTTACAAAGGATCGGAGCGCGCGGGCTACAAAGTCTCGCCGGGAGCCTACGATCAGGTCGGCCTGAGACGGGATCCGTTGAGCCTGCGCGATCTGCTCAGGGATGACCAACTTCCCGACATGATGTTCGACGACATGATCGACATGCAGGCCACTATGTTTGAGCCGATGGGCGGAATGGATCGTATCCCAGCAGCCTTTCACACGGCGATAAGAAGTCCAATCCTGCTAGGCGCGGAAGTGAGCAGCATCCGTCAAACCTCGGAAAGGACTGAGATCGTCTATCGCGATCGCCGCAGCGGCCAAAGCCACAAACTCTCAGCGGATTATGTGGTGTGCACCATACCGTTGCCCGTTCTCGCTGGAATAGATACGGATTTCAGCGCGCGTGTTAAGCAGGCTATCGCCGGCGCGAAGTACGATCATGCTGCAAAAGTGGCGTTCGAGTCGCCTCGCTTTTGGGAAGCTGAACAGATTTATGGCGGACTATCGTTTGGCGGCGCCGCCACGGGCGCGGTCTGGTATCCCAGCAGCGGCTACCAATTCGCTCGCGGCGTAATTCTCGGTGCTTATGTGGCGGGCGAGCCGGGCGAGGCTTTTGAGGCATTGCCGATCGCCAAGCAGATCGATATGGCGCGCAACGCGGTCGATAAACTGCATCCAGGCCATGGAGTCGATTTAAGCGCGCCGGTTGCAGTGGATTGGAGTAGGATTCCCTACAATCTTGGTCCCTGGATCCATTGGACAGACTCCACCTTCGATACCAATGCGTACCGACTGCTTAATCAACCTGAAGGGCGGATCTACTTCAGTGGTGCCCATCTCAGCCAATTACCAAGCTGGCAGGAAGGGGCCGTCCTTGCGGCACACCGCACGATCGAATTGATCGCTAGCCGCGTCGGTGCTGCAACGTCTCCTGCCAAGCGTCAAAGAAGCTGCGCTGCAGATCGCTCGAAGGAGGATCTCCCGCGCTGTGACCTTCATGACACCAGATACGGCGTCCCAACGCTTGAGCAGCGCCGCCAGCGAGACTCGCCCGCCTGAAGCGATGCGCGCTTTATCTGGCCTTTGAAAATGAAGTCGGCGTCAGGATGCTGTTGACGACCGAGGCGATTCTCTTCGCTCCTTCGGCGCGCCTCAATCCATTCGGGATCGCTCTGAAAGGCCGCGAGCCGCTGATCGCGCTCGGTCAGCGATTCCCATTGCAGGATGTAGATCAGATCGGAGCTTGCCTCCCCGATCGCCACCGTCCAGAAGCCGAGTTGTCGGATGCCGTGCTTCTCGAACAGCCGCACCGTGGTCGCTTCAAATCTCTTCAACAGATCGGGAAGACGGCCGGGGGTGGCATGATACACGCGTAGCTCGTAAAGCATGAGACTTCCTCCATCGGTAGGGATTGCGGCTGACAACCGACGATTACGTGTACTACGGCCGGAACGTCAAGGTTCGACACATGGTGGTTGCGTCCGAAACGCCGGTTCAATGCCCCTTGAACGGTCCTGCGGGCCCCTTCTCCGCGAAAGCTCGCGCCGCTTCCCGAAAATCCTCGGCCAGGAGAGCTTCAACAGCTCGTTCTGCATCAGGATCTGAGTTGAACCATGTAACACCGCCGGGTGCACACCGTCGCGCGCACACTGAGCGGCGGAATTTTCGCGAACATCGACTGCTTGCTGGAGAGGAATTGGATTTGAACCGTCGAGACTCGCGCTCTTTCGGCGATCTGGCGGGCATTCCGATTGTCCGAAGAAAAATTGCATAGGGGAAGGTTCACGAAGTCCGTCACTCCAGACGAAGTTTTCGTTAGGCACCTGGCCGCCCCAGCTTGCGGAGGGGGGATTGATCTCAAGAGGCGTTTTCAAAACCAGCTAGCCTCGATTCAGCGAGGCCCACAAAAAATAGACGTTGCCGCGAGACCAAGTGTTGCGCGAACGATATGGAGGCTTCCCCACTTGACTAACGAGCGCCCGACTTTCGGGTCCGGCGCTTGCTGGGTCAATGGCCATAAGCTTGTGGTTCGTGGGCATCATGGCGAGGAGTGTGTACGGCCAGTTTGCAATGAGAACCAGAGCCCCAAGGAGCCACCACGCACTTCGCGTCTGCCACCAAACCGATACGCCTAAAACAAAGCCGGCGATTGCGAGCGACGCCTGCATACCAAAGCCGCGTCTGTAAGCAGGCTTCCACTCGGTAAGCAGTGAGCGGTTATCAAGATTCAGGCGGGCGGGTTGCTCTGCGACGCTTATGTACACTGCTGCGCCGGCAAAGACGGAAGCTACAACAAGTGCGAGTTGTCCAGCAACCAATGATGCCTCCCAAAAGCGGTAATCTTGTCGACGCGGAATTCGCGCGAGCCCGTGCTTAGTCAAAGCCTAAACCCGGACATAATGGTGATGCAGCCCACCGAGAATTGGGATTGCAGCGATGGGGCTGAGCTTCTGCGGTCGCCGAAAATCCGGCGCATTCTTGTCCAATGAGAAGTGCGTCCGGACTCATTGTAATAGGAAACGTAATTCTTTAGCACGCGACGCAACTGCGCCTCGTCGAACACTATCAGGTGATCGAGGCTTTCGCGCCGAATCGAGCGATGAGCCGCTCGACATGGCCGTTCTGCCAAGGCGAGCGCGGCGAGGTCGGATGATCGCGGATTCCCATCGCTCGAATGCGACGGGTGTACGCTGGGCCGAAGGCCCCTTCGCGGTCGCAAAGCAGGTGCCGCGGTGCTCGAGTGGCTTCAATCCGGTCCGGATTTTCTGGAGCAACTCGCGTGCGTCGGCCATGGACCTTCCCTCCTCACGTTGAGAATGGTGAAATCATTGCGCACTTGGTTGGCCAACCCAGCGCGGGCCGAGTGTTATTTTCGTGATGCACAGGATATTGCGCGACGACAGAGGCGAAAGTGTTCGAGGCTCCGTACAACCGTGCGTCTTATACCGTAGGAGGTCATATAGATCACGATCCTTCTGTTCCGACGACTTTAGGTGGAGCGCTTCAAGCGCCGAAGGCCGGCCAACCGAGCCCCACCTCGACATCACCGTAACCTCTCATGACGGCTGGAACATAAGGCGAGAGAAGACGGGGTAACTTAAAATTGGAGACTCCGCGATGGACTTTGGGAAGTTTCGCTTCGGCTCGATCGCAATTGATGGCGTTACGTACGCCTATGATGTGGTCATCGACCGCGGCAAGATTCGTAAGCGCAAAAAGAAGCCCTCAAAGAAATCCCGCGAGGAGTTCGGGCAAACCCCGGTATCGGTCAATGAGGAAATACCGTGGAAATGCCAACGCCTCGTAGTCGGCACGGGCAGATACGGATCGCTGCCCGTGATGAATGAAGTGAGACTCGAGGCGCGGCGGCGAAAAGTCGATCTGCTGATTCTCCCCACGGCTGCTGGCGTCTTTCATGACCACAACTTGCTCCCGCGCCGGGCGCGTCCTCACTCGCATGCAATGACGCCAGGTTGGGCAGAGTTGCTCTTGGCGCATTATCTTGGGCCGCGATTGTGACCTGCTGTATAGGTCCTTGCCGCGTCGATCTCTCGTTGTAGGGACTACTCGGGCGATCCCATCCAGCGGGAAGTTGCAGCTGCAGATAGAGCTGAGCGCTGCGGAGCAAGTCGAGTCTGCGGGGAATATTGCCGTCCAGTCGGCTGCAAAGGCACAGGCCGCAGCGAGTAGAGTCGAGCAGGCGGCGATGAACACGTCAGGAGGGGTCAGATCCGTTCATAAGCCGCGCCGTCTAGCGAGTCTCCGGGCTAATCAAGCGATACCTTCTTGCCATGATCGTAAGGTTTCGAGCCGCCTCTTCGCCGACTCCGCCGCCCGCGTGTGGGCTATTGGCCAAGCCTGCCAAGATTACCATGTCTCGAACCTGTGTGAACCAGGGCGTGAAATCGAAGGGCGGAGGGATTTTGCTTCGGATCTCCCTTACTCCCGCACAGATTGCGTTTAGCGCCTCTGTATTGCTCGCGCGCGCCTTGGCTTTGTCAGGCATAGATTTGTCCTCCATCAGTGACGGCCCGACGATACGGATAAGTCTACTCGCCCTACGCCTTCGGTTGATATTCCAGCCTGCTGAAATCGTTGTGTTCACCGGCAATAGCGCGCCTTTTGCGTCCACCAGGTTTTGAGAAGCCACACCGGTGCGTCTGCCCCTTCCGCCGCCCGCAATCAGTTTTGAACTCTTTGACGTTTTCTAATCATTTGCTGACGGTCCACAAAGTCGCCTGAGAGTTCGAATTCAGCCCGCTCCAGCGAGCAGTCAGCGATGTTCGCGATTCTCCGAGAGAATCGGCAAAATCCTCGCATTTGGCCTAGATCTTCGCATTATGTCGTGCGGCGATTGCGGCACTGAAAACTCGGATCTGAGTGGGTTCCAAGCAGTCGCGTTTTGCGATTCCCGATCGCTCCATTTCGAGCAAAACTGTCAGTAAAACGGGTGACTGACGTTCGAATAGCGCGGGGCTTGACGGCTAGGAACCGCCAAGCCCCGCTATTCGGGTCTACGACCTATTGTCGTTTTGCCAAGGAACGGCGCGCCAATCTGGTTGCTGATGCGGCGGAATAAAGAAGGAAGACGAAGTGTCCTCTGGCGGCTGGTAGTAGAAACCAGGATCGACCGGACGGGCTCCAGGCTTGGTTGCATACACCCACAGTCTCTCAAGATCCATCGCCCATGTCGCACCGACGCTGTAATAAGGCCGCGTGTTGAAGGTGTTGGTCGGAAACGGAGTAGGATGTATCGTACTGCTTTTCAGCGCGAGTGTCCTTCCATAACTGTATGAGGCATTAACAGTGATGGCGTTGTATATGAAGTCTTCCAGGAATGTCCCTTGACGATAGGTCGCATCGCGGGCATTCGAAGGATAGAGCAAAGCCCGCATCTGCTTGAGGATGGGCTTGTTGGTATATCCGATGCCGAGTCCGTAAGTGCTGGTCGCGGTTGTTTGGATGATGCTTGTTGGACTGGAGCCCGGCGAGGAAATCACACCAGCTTGATTGCTGTAGTTAGAGTTAGCCGATACACCGGCATTTTCGAGAATTAACCTCGTCCAAGGCGACAAAGCGCGGCAATTACCGTCCTGATAACCGGGTACCGAGGCATTGAGATAGAGGGGCTCGCCCGCAGGACCCAATACGACCTGACCCTCGACCGCCGAAGCGATAGCTGGGCCCGTTTCAAACTTCTGGTTGCTAGGAAGGGCCTTCGGGTTCGGCGGTTGCGGTACCTGGAGTTTCTGAAACTGACCACTTTGGCGCACGACCAGCGGATCGGCGCCGAAAAATGTGACCGTGCCCACAGGGCCGAAGACCGGATAGATACCTTTAGATCGCAGCAATGGGATATCCCTCACTCTGATCATGCCGACAGGACCGATTATCAGCTTGCTGTCGGCTCCGTCTCTGATTGTAGCGACAGGGCCGACGGCGTCCTCGGTATTGATGAAGGGTCCGGTAATGTCTTGCACGTTCGTTGTCGTGATTTCGGGGACCAGCGCGTGCACTCCGATAGGAAAGAAGACGTAATCCCCGTTGACTTTAAATATGTTACCGGTCGAATCCAACCCAGCGCACCCATTGGGCCAGCTATCGCCTCCTGGCGATCACCAATCTTGGTATAGACAACCTGAGTCGATTTCAGTGCCGTGGTCGAAAGCTTCGGTCTACAGGCCAAATCCGTCGAGACGTTTGGGTCAATCGGCGTGTAGGATGGTATTGTGCCTGATGGCGGTTGCGGTTTTGCCGACGGGGGCGGCGGGGGTTGACCTGCATTTGAGGTTGTTTGATTCGCGAGTGAGCGAAAAACGTCGGAATTACTTTGTAGCGCCGAGAATCGGGCTGCGGATGTTGGCGGCTGCGCCTCAAGCGCGCGTTCAATTTGCGCAGAAGGGGAAGGAGGCGCTGAAGGCTGTGTTGCACATCCTGCGGCGCCAGAAATGACCGCAATCAAAACCCCGAGTAACAAGACATTACGGGAACCCTTCATGTTGGAATGCTCCTTTTCGGGGCGGATTGGCCCCAATCTTTCGCCGACAGGTCTTAACACTCGGTCAAAGTGACGACAACCGGCCGAAGGATTTGGTAACAGATTGGATACGCCGCCTCGGGTCTGGTACCGACCGTTACGGGCTTCAGCCCACCCACTGGCGCGGAGGGCTGTCAACGCCGGAGCGAAAGTACATCAGTGGGCCGGAATGAAAATGCATCAGTTGGAGGGGCAGTGGGAATCGTGGTTTGACTTCTGGCAGGGAGAGCGCGAGGACTCCCACCCGCGATCAAGTAGTTCATGCGACTTTCTCCGAGAGCGTCTCGATCCCGCGCGTTCGTGCCTTGGAAGAATCGAAGAGAGTGCGAGTCGTGAGCATGGCGATTAGGATACGCAGGAGCTGATCAGCGACGGCGCGCAGGGCGCGGCCATGAGTGTGGCCGCGCCCGCGCAGCACAGTGTAGTAACTTTTGCTCGGCAGGTCACGGATAACTGCTACGCGCGCGCAGTGATAGAACGCATGGCGAAGGCGTTCGTTGCAGGCGTATCGCATCAAGACCATGCCCTGCTTGCCGCTTTGTTTGGTGACGGGCGCTATACCCGCGTGGCCACGCAGAGCACGATAGTCTCGTTCGGTAAGAGCGGCGGACGCTTCCGCGGTTATCGTAGCCGCTACGATTCTGCCGACTCCCGGCAGGGAGCGTAGGATCGCAACATCGCTGTACTCCATCGGCTTATCATCGTCCTCGTCCGTCGCTTGAAGCTCATCGAGCAGAGCTTCGATGCGGCCTCCGCATCGTTGGCGCTGGCTATGGACGAGGCACAGGCGAGGCAGGAGCAGGGCGATATGTTCGGAGGCCGCATCGGTTACGCCGGGGGCCACTGTCAGGGCCGGCGCCTGGAGTGCGGATGGAGTTGACCCGCTTTCGTAGACGGTGTTGGGGAGAAAGGAAGAAGGAGGCCCGCAATGCCAAGAACCCATCCACCATACGCGCCGGTGTGCTTAGTCAAAACCTAAACCCTGACGTATTGATGATGGAGCCCGCCGAGGATTGGTATTGCTGCGATGGGGCCGAGCTCCGCCAGCATTTCTAGAGCCTTTGGCTCGAGCGGTTCCAGGTCACGAAGGCGGTTGCTGATAGCGGCAAAGACTACAACCGCTATGTGAAATGTCGCCAGGTTACGTTGGTTGGGAAGGCGACTAAACAGCCAGTTATCAGCGCTGCGCCCAGGGGGTGTGTTTCGCTCCCTTATGAAAACGATACCGCCCTCACCCACAAGCTGGCCGTTCGCCGCCTGAAACAATCCGGGTAAAAAACCTCTCTCCGCGCTCGCGGCTGCCGAAGTATGCTCGGCGGAAAGGCCGGGCGGAGCCGCCAGAGAGAACCTTCTCACGCCAGAGCGGGCGGCAAAAATGCCTTCGGACACCGATGTCCAAACATTCCAGACCCACGCGCTTCCGCCCGCGCGCTGATCTAGTCACGCGGGATTACAGCTCCGCTTCCACCTTTGCATTGACGTAGAGCTTCCAACCCTTGTTGCGGTGGGAGCGCTTCTGCGGCGCTTTCGGCAGGAGCACGGTCGACTGCTTTGCGTGTTCGCGCACAAACTCCTTGAGCGCCGAAACCTTTGCCGCGAAAACCAAAATGCTCCAGCAGGTATCCGAGCCGTTGCGCCCAAGGAACAGGCGCTGTCCGGGCGACGGCGGCCAGTTTCTCCGGGTCGATCCGCTCGGCGAGTTCAGACAGGAGCGTCGCCACTTGATTGAGTCCACCGGCATGACCCGCATATCCCACAAGGTCGAGCGCCGTCGCTTCAGGCGTCGAAACGAGCAATGTGCCCCTCGGCGTGTTGAAGGGCTGAACCGGTACATCCGCGAGACGCTTGCGCGCCATGAAGGCGACGCGCACTGCTCCGCATTGGATCGGCCGACGGTTCCTCGCGACGAAGACCTGGAATTGCTGCAGGCGCTGATGGGCCGCACCGTGATATTGTGCGGCTGACAGAAGGCCCGTGTAGTATTAGAGGTTGAGACGCTTCATCAGCGCTGGGATAAACTGGTCGGCGGGAAGGCAGCCGAGCGCGCCATATTCCGGCGGGAGGATGACGTAGAAGCCGCGCGCCGGAGAACCGATCAGCTTTTGTTTTGCCAGGCGGTTCAGCGCGAGCTTGG
>WNFF01002882.1_pt1 | contig 16007 bp, 11 predicted proteins | sample 5400441 | NCBI WGS metagenome assembly WNFF01 (sample SAMN13153345, study PRJNA577476) | soil metagenome | isolation source: 120 cm saprolite under Douglas fir tree site 2 hole 3 replicate 1 | place: USA:California | collected 2015-04-18 | reverse complement strand
CAGCCGGCTAAGATCAAAACTGAAGAAGCCAAAGCGCTGTTCTCCTCGCACAACGCCGATGCCGCCATCGTTGTCGCTTATGGAAAGATTCTGCCGGCCGAGTTTCTGAATGCGCCGCGACACGGCTGTATCAACGTTCACTTCTCTCTGCTGCCAAAGTATCGCGGCGCGGCGCCGGTTAACTGGGCCATCGTCAACGGGGAAAAAGAAACGGGGGTCACGACGATGAAGATCGTCGAGGAGTTGGATGCCGGGCCGATCCTCTTGCAACACCCGGCACAGATCCACGAGCACGAAACCGCGCCGGAATTGCTAACGCGGCTGGCCGAAATCGGCGCGGACCTGTTGAGTGAAACTCTCAAGCGCTTTGATGGTATTCAGGCCCGGCCACAACAAGACGAAGAAGCGACGCTCGCGCCGTTGCTGAAACGCGAAGACGGTTTGATTGACTGGTCAACCGACGCGTTCGCAATCGAACGGCGCGTGCAAGGGTTTCAGCCGTGGCCGAACGCCTACACGAGCTTCAGGTCGCAGCGATTGATTATTTGGAAAGCGGCGCCGGAATGGATCGAGCAACTCGCCTTTCCGCCTGGCCAAATCATCGAAGCCCGTGGCGATCGGTTAATCATCGCCTGCGGCGATGGCACGGCTTTGCGTGTTTCAGAGTTGCAGACCGAGGGTGGCCGTCGCCTGAGTGCGCGCGATCTCCTGAACGGCATGCATCTGAAAGTTGGCGAGTTTCTTGGACCAAGCGGGAGCTAATCAGTCGGGATGAGTTTGACTCTCAATAAGGGAACCATGATCGCTTCTGTCCTCGCCGGCTCGTGGCGGCAGTTCCCTTCACCGCTTGAAATATCGGCCGCACAACTCGAAATCGCCACCCCGGGCATGCTCGCCTCAGGAGCCGCGGCGCTGGCGTGGAAGCGAGTAAGCAAATCAAAGCTTCGCACCGCTTCAGTCGCGAAAGAATTAGAGCAAGCCTATCGTTTGCATACTCTTCAATCCGCGATTCATGAGCGCGACATTCAAAATGTTCTGGCGCTGCTCAGTCGCGCCGGCATCGATCCTGTGCTGGTGAAAGGCTGGGCCATCGCGCGTCTCTACCCGGAATCGGGGTTGCGTCCGTATGGCGATATTGATTTGTGCGTGAATCCAAAACAGTTCGCGGCGGCGCAGGCTGCGCTCAGTAACCAACCAAACCAGCATCGGATCGATTTACATCGAGGCTTCGCCAAATTGGACACGCGATCGTGGGGTGAACTGTACGCGCGTTCGGAATTGCTGAAGATTGAAGACGCCGAAGTGCGAGTCCTCGCTCCGGAAGATCATCTCAGGGCTCTGTGCTTTCATTTCCTGCGCGAAGGAGGGTGGCGCCCGCTGTGGTTGTGCGACATTGCCGTCGTAGTTGAGTCGCGTCCGGAAAACTTTGATTGGGATCTGTTCCTGGGCCCGGATCCAAAACGCCGCGAGTGGTTCGCTTGCTCGATCATGCTGGCGCATCATCTGCTCGAAGCTGATCTGGACGGCGTTCCTGAAGCAATAGCCACGAGACGTCTGCCGGGTTGGCTGGTCCCTGCGGTCCTGAAAGCCTGGGAAGTGCGCGCGATGCTGCACCGGCACAGCACCCCGATGAAGAACCTATGGCGCAAGCCTACGTACGCGCTGAGGCCGAAGAATCTGCGAACTCACTGGCCGAACGCAATCGAAGGGACGATTGGTCTCAATGGTCCATTCAACGAACTGCCGAGACTGCCGTTTCAGCTTGGAAACTGTGCCGTCAGGGCCATGGATTATTTGCGCCACCTGCCGAGTATGCTGCGCGATGACTCAGCCAGGAGCGGCCGGAAATAACTGTTGACGCTTGATCACGGCTTCGATATTCTTTCGCCCTCACTGAGAACCGCCGCACGGTTTTGTTTCGGACTTTGCTATAGTCCGTTTTGATCCGGACGCTTGTCGCCTCAGGCTCTCAATCCAAGCTGAATTCTCTTCCATCGTCGGCCGAAATGCTTCGCGCGGCGCGACGGTTTCCACATGCATGTTGTCGTCGGTGTTGACGATTGCGCCGGCCACGGCGGGCCTAAGCTGAGTTTCGTCGCACACGAACCATGCGGGCAGATCGCCTGGGCTCTTGATGCCCGCGCGCGCCAACTCCGCGCTAATCCTCTGGTCGCTGAATCGCTGATTAATCTGATCGAAGCTAATCGGCGCTCGACTTCCCAGCAGGATCAAATCCTTTCCCTTCGCTGCGCCCTGCACGCGAAACACAGCCACGTGTGGAAAGACCTCATGAAAAGTCGCCAAAACCGATCGCAAACTCTCGGTCGAGAGCTGATAAATTTGCAGCCACTGCACGAACACCCCGTCATCTGTCAGGCGCTCGCGGCCCAGCGCAAAAAATTCGCGCGTGAAAAGATTCGCGACGCCAGGCACCCAGGGATGGCTCGGCTCGCTGACGATTAGGTCATAGCGCCGCGGGTTAACGCGGAGATAGTTGCGCGCGTCATCAACGATCAAATGCAGCCGCGGATCTCCCAGCGGCCGGTTGTTGACGTGATTGAAGAAACTTGAAGAGGCCACGGCGGCCGGCTCGATCTCGACACAATCAACCGATTGAATCGGCGATTGCAGGACTGCCCCCGGAGTCACGCCGGTGGCAAATCCGACGACCAGCGCGTGTTCAAGACGCGGCGCGGCCAGAACCCCGAGTTGGCCCAGGAGAATCTGCGTCGGCATGTCGTCGCCATCCGAAGCGTTCGTGCGGCCGTTAATGGCCACCGACGTGATGCCCCAATCGCGGCGCACTGAGACCGTTGCCGTGCGGCCTTCGGCGAACATCAGGAGCTGGTGATTCTCTGCCCCGCTATTGCGATCGTCTTCGGGAACGTCGCCGCGCGATTTCGCGAGCACGCGCACGAAGCTGTCGTAAGCGCCTACCGACAACGCATTGAGATTGAGCGCCGGCCAGAAAACAAACATCAAGATGATTGCGGCGAAGGCCCCGCCGATTGAAAGGCTGCGCACCACCGCGAGGTCGCCGCGCTCGCGACGCGGTTGGTAAGCAATTCCCGCGACGATCAGACACAGCGAGGCGGCGCAGAAAATTGTGAATCGCGTATTCGTGATGGGAATCAGCAGGAAAGCCGTGACCAACGCGCCGGCGATCGCTCCGACGGTGTTCAGCGCATAACTCTTGCCCACCAGACGCGCGCTTCCTGCCCGCGCCAGCACGAGCGGCATCACCATCCCCATGAACGTAGCGGGCACGAGAATCAACAGCGCGGCCGCGGCGATCTGCAAAGCCAGCAGACCTGTCCACGAGTTGACGCCGAGTCGCAAGCCGATACTAATGAGCAAAGCAGGCACGGCGCTGGCGACGCGTAGACCGATGAACAGAGCCGCCGCAGTGAGAATCTCCAATCCGAAGACCGTGTGCCGAAGCGATCGCGAGTCGCGATTCCTGCTCGCGCTAACCAGATACGCCCCGAGCGCGAGACCGGCGAGAAACAGCGCCAGCACAATGCTGAACGCGTAGGTGCTCGAGCCGATGATCATCGCCAGCACCCTTGACCAAACGATTTGCATGCTGATCGTGACAAACCCCGAGATGACCGCGCAGGTCAGCCAGAACGTTGCGCCGGTTGCGGCCACACTTGCGGGCGTTGAGATTGGTTCCTCGTCAACATCTTGGTCTACGACGGGGTCGAGATTGGTGGCTCTCGCATCGATCAGAAATGCAACCACGCCGATTGCGACATTCGTCGCCGCTGCGATCCAGATCGTTTTTCGGACTCCGAAGTAAGGCAGCAGGAAGAACCCCGCGGCGATAGTGCCGGCGATTGCGCCCGCCAGGTTGCAAGCGTACAGCGTGGTGATCGACGTACCCCGTGGCTTGGCTCGGCCCGCCAGCGCGCCTGCCAGCACTGGGAGCGTCGCGCCCATCAACGCGGTGGGAATCAAGAGAACGATGGCGGCCAGCGCAAATCGCGCGAAGGCAAATCCGTAAAGGCCCTGATGAAAATGCGGCCACGCCGCGGCATAAACGCGATCGATCAAGCCGAACAGCAGTGGTACAGCCAGCGCGTAAGCGCCAATCGCAATTTCAATCAACGCATATGCCCGCACGGCACGCGCGATGCGCGCGGCGAATCTCGCCGCGATGGCGCTGCCCAGCGCCAGGCCGCCCATGAACGCCGCCAGCACTAAGCCGATCGCCAGCGTCGTTACGCCAAAGACAAGTCCCAGCATGCGCGCCCAAAGCAGTTCGTAAATCAAACCGGTCGCGCCTGAGAATAAGAAACAGATCGCGACCAGCTTGAGAGCTTTGGTCGAATAGGCTTTTGCGGGAATCACAATTCGCGTGGTGTCAGTTGCGGCGTAGTCTCTCTGCGATATGTCAGCCTTCTCTCCGTCTCGGCGACGAGTAGAAGCCGAAAAAGACTCGCGGAGACGCAGAGCGCGCAGAGGTTTCGCAGAGAAGAGCAATCTTTTCTGGCGCTCACAAATAGATCACGAAGGCGCGCCGCCAAAGCTCAGGTGGAATCGAGCCGCGGGCCGCCGTGGTCAGCACTAAGAGGTAGTTCCCATCCGCCGAGTATTCGGGCGATGCCGCCGCGACCAGCAATTCGCGTGGCCACGAGTCCGCGTCGAACGCCTGCGTGGGCGAAACCAAAGCCAGGCGCCGCAGACACGTGTACAGATGTTCCTGGCCCGTACCGAACCGGCCCCGATCTTCGCCCAGCATCAAACGAACCTCGGCACGCTCATCGATGAAATGCTTGACCAGCGACGCCGCCTGAATCACGCCGCCTTCAAAGCGAATGCGAAAGTTCTCTTCATCGATGTCTTCGGTCAAACGCGTGTCCAACACCACCGTGGTGCGCCGCTCGTCTTCGGCGGTGAACTCGCGCACGGTCAAACGCCGGGTGCGCGCCGTCGCTTTCCAATCAACGTGACGCGGCTCATCCCGCGGCTGATAGTCGCGGAGCATCAGCAAATCGTGCCCGGCGCCGCGCCGAAACGACGCCGTCTGCCCGGTGTACAGTGGCAGCAGGTGCAGTTCGTCGGCCACCGGTTCGGGTTTGGGATAGACGACGATGTCCACGTCGCGGGCGCGCAGGCGGCGGCGATGGCGAAAGAAACCAAAGGGGAACCGGGTCGAAAGCTCGAAGCCGTCCACGCGCACCTGGCCGCGTTTTGGAAACACCTGTTCGATGCTTTGCTCAGCCGCGGCGCGATGCGGGATGTAAATGAAGTAAGCCAGCGTCCGCTTTTTGAAACGCGGTCGCCTGACTTTTCTTTTCCGCTTTCGTCGCCCTTCGCGCGCCGGTCCACGCGATTCGACCAAAATCGAAAAGGATGGCAGCAGCCGCTTTGTGTTCCTTACCGTGACGATTACTTCTGCGGGCTCGCCGGCAAAGATGTGATCCGGAAACCGCGCTGAGACGGTCAGGTCGCGCAGGGCCGCGCGCGCTGCCACCCACGAAACAAACAGTGTCGAGAGCATGATCGAGAACACCATGAACAGCAGATTGTTTCCGGTGTTCCACGCGGCGAACGCCACGATGACCAGGATGACCACGAAGATCACGCCGCCAGTGGTAACTTCGACAGGGAAACCGCTGTCAGAAATTTCGGCAAACGCCGCGCGCGAGAGCGGCGGCACGACGAGCAAAACGATCAGCACGATGAAGACCAAAGAGGCAATCGCGCCGGTGCTGGCAAGCTGTGGCTCTCCGATGCGGCGCGCGAAAAGCGTCAACAGCGCAGTCGCTAATCCCGCCAGGACCAGGAGCGTGCCCAGGATTGCGCGCCACCAGGAAGAAAGGTGATTGCGGATTGCGGATTGCGAATTGCGAATTGCTGTTTTGGCGACGATTCCGTTATTCACGAGCTTCCCCTTGATCGGCATTTCGAAATTCGCAATTCGAAATTCGCAATTCTTCAGAGCGGGACGCTGATTGTTTTCAGGATTTCATGCAGCACGGTTTCGGCTTCCTCGCTGCGGCGCATGGCTGAAGAATAGCGAGAGCTGACTGTGAGGCGATGCGCGAACACCGGAACCACCAAACGCTTGATGTCGTCGGGAACGCAGTACGTGCGTTCTTCGGTCAAAGCCAGCGCCTGCGCGGCGCGAAACAGCGATAGCGTGCCGCGCGGACTGACCCCGAGATCCAGCATCTCTGACGATCGCGTGGCGGCCACGACGCGCATCAGATAGTCCACAATCGCGTCGTCAACCGAAACTTCGCTGACCGCGCTTTGCAGTTCCAAAACGTCCGAGCCCGTCATCACCGGTTCGACTGCATCGAGCGGTTCGCCGTGTTCGCGATCGCGGAGCATCTGCTTTTCGTCGCGCGCGCCGGGATAACCTATGCGCAAGCGCAGCATGAAACGATCGAGCTGCGATTCCGGCAAAGGGTAAGTCCCGTGATGTTCGATCGGGTTCTGGGTGGCGAGCACGATGAACGGTTGCGGCAGGGCGTGGGTCGTGCCTTCGACTGTCACCTGCCGTTCGGCCATCGCTTCGAGCAGCGCCGATTGAGTTTTCGGGGTGGTGCGATTGATTTCGTCGGCGAGTACGACGTTGGCGAAGACCGGGCCGGGCTTCCATTCAAAAAGCGAGCTGTGCTGATTGAAAACCGAGAGCCCGATCACATCCGAAGGCAGCAGATCGGAAGTGAACTGAATTCGCTGAAACGAACAGTCCAGCGCCCGCGCCAGCGCATGTGCCAGCGTGGTTTTGCCAACGCCGGGAACGTCTTCAACCAAAAGGTGTCCGCCGGCCAGCAAGGTCACCATTGCCAACCGCACTGCTTCGGGCTTGCCGCGAATCACGCGCTCAATGGCGTTTTGCAGCAGATCGATTCTCTCTGCCGCCGTGGCGAGCGCTTCCGGGCGGGTCGGGGCTGTACGCAGTTCTCTCATCGGGCTCATTCTACATGCTGCGAGGCTGGCTCGCCATGTCGGAGCCAAATCCGCGGCGACGACAAGTGTAGCCCAATGCCGCTTGCTCGGCTCCCTCTCCCAAAAGGGAGAGGGGAAAACATCTACGCCCATGCACTCCATTCCCCTTCTCGGTGTGACGCTCTGGTCGAACCTGTAGTAAGATTCCGCCACCCATTACCGGGCGCGGGTTGTCCTTTTCGGAACTGCTGCCGCGCGACATCGTTTAGCAAGTTGAGGAATTACTTATGAGAGAGACTCACCGCCACCACCGCAACGAACTCGGCTTCACGCTGATCGAGCTGATGATCGTGATCGCGATCATTGGAATCCTGATTGGCGCCGCCGTGATTGGATTCAAAGCCGCACAGAAAGCCGGAAACGAAGCGGCAACTTTGCAGGATCTTAAGACGATCGCCGCTATCGAGATCCAGTACTACAACACGCACAATCGTACCTTTGGCACCTTTGAGCAAATGGTGCAAGACAAACTGTTGAGCTCTAAGTTCCAGGGCAATCCGCCGTCAACTGACGGCTACATCTTCACGCTAAAAGTGGTTCCAAAGTCCGCCACCCAGCCAACGTCATATACGTTGAATGCAGACCCGCAAACCGACACGACCGGCGGGAACCACTACTACGTTGATTCAGCTGACGGCTCGATTCACGTTAACGCAACCCAGCCGGCCGGCGCTAACGATGCGGCGCTCGGCGGATAGGCGCCGAAGATCACCTAAGTTCCACTCCACCCAAGCCAAGCTTGGCTCTAACGCCGCTTCGTGCTAAAAGAGCCGAGCAAACCCGATTCGGCTCTCTGGAGGAAAACTGATGTCCACGCGCCTGCTTTCAGCGGAGCTTCGCCGCTGCACTCTGGTCTTCTGCACCGTGCTCTTTGCCGGCAGCTTCGCTGCTGCTCAAACTTCCAACACGCGTCTGCTGCGCACACCAACGGTAAGTGCCACGCAAATCGCTTTTGCCTATGCGCAAAATATTTGGGTGGCGCCGCGGGCGGGCGGCGTGGCGCGGCGCGTCACGAGCTTCCAGGGCCAGACGACGAATCCGCATTTCTCGCCCGACGGAAAATGGATTGCCTTTAGCGGCGAGTACGCCGGCAACTTCGATGTTTATGTGGTCGCGGCTGACGGCGGCGAGCCGAAGCGTCTGACCTGGCATCCCGGCGCGGACACGGTGCAGGGTTGGACTCCCGACGGCCGATCGATTCTCTTTTCCTCGACCCGCGCAACATGGACGCCCAGCGGCGCGCCGCGCTTTTGGACCGTTCCGGCGGAAGGCGGAGTGGAAGAGCCGATGTCTTTGCCGCGCGCGTATCAAGGCAAAATCTCCGCCGACGGAACACACATCGCTTATCGCATGAACAATTCGTGGGACGAAGAGCGCCGCAACTATCGCGGCGGTCAGAATCGCCCCGTTTGGATCGTCGATCTCAAATCTTACGATCTGGTCTCGCCGCCGTGGACCGATTCGAAAGACATGGATCCGGTTTGGGTGGACGACACGGTTTACTTCATTTCTGATCGCGACGGCGTCGCCAACGTTTGGTCGTACCAGACGAAGACAAAGAAGCTGACGCAGGTTACGAAGTTCACTGACTTTGACGTCAAGACCATGGATTCCAGCCCGAACGCCGTCGTGTTCGAGCAGGCCGGCTATATTCACGAACTTGATCCGAGAAGCGGCAAAGAGCACGTCGTGAGTATCATCGCGACGGGCGACTTTCCGTGGATGATGCCGCGGTGGGAAGACGTAAGCAGTCGCATGACGAACATGGCGCTCTCGCCGACCGGCCGGCGCGTCGTCGTGGAAGCGCGCGGAGAAATCTTCACGATTCCGGTGGAGAAAGGCGACGTGCGCAATCTGACGAACTCAAGCGGCTCAGCCGAGCGCGATCCGGCCTGGTCTCCCGACGGAAAATCTATTTCCTACTTCAGCGACAAGTCGGGTGAATACCGCCTCTACATCGAAGCGCAGGACGGCTTGACTCCGCCGCGCGAAATCGTGCTCGAACATCCGACGCATTACTACACTTCGTCCTGGTCGCCCGACTCAAAGAAGATCCTTTTCAGCGACACTGGCCTGCACGTCTGGGTCGTGGATGTGGCCAGCGGCAAAGCGAAAGTTGTCGGCAGCGATCCGTGGATGGTGCCGCAGCGTACGCTGAATCCTGTCTGGAGTCCCGACTCAAAGTGGGTCGCGTATTCCAGCCGGCTGCGCTCGATGTATCACGCGATCTTTGTGAGCAACGTCGAGACCGGCGAAACCAAACAAGTAACGGACGGTCTCGCGGACGCCGTCTGGCCGGCGTGGGATGCGAGTGGAAAGTATCTCTGGTTTCTCGCTTCCACGGACTTTGGTTTGCGCTCGCAATGGCTCGACATGACTTCTTACGATCACGACGAGAACTTTGGTTTGTACTTCGCGGTGCTGAAGAAAAGCGATGCCAGCCCACTGCTCCCTGAAAGCGACGAGGATCGCGGTGTCGGCACGGGCCGGCGGACCCTGCCGCCCGGCACGTGCGCCAGTGACGTTGTCGGCGGCGCGGGCACAGCCGACGCAACCGTAATTGGCGATCAACCTCAAGCTCCACGCGGCCAGCGACAACCAGTGACCGTGACAATTGATTTCGACGGATTATCCAAGCGAATTATCTCGGTTCCCGGCGTCCCCGAGCGTCAGTATTCCCAACTGCATTCCGGAACTGACGGAATCGTTTTCTTTCTTGACGCGACGACGCGGGGCCAGAATGGTGGTGGCGCCGCGGCCGGCGCCGGCGGCGGGACCGAGCTGGTCCGGTTTCGCCTGTGCGATCGGCGTATGACGACGTTCGTTCCCGGGGTCGCGGCCTTCGAAGTCAGCGCTGACGGCCGCAAGCTCGTCTATCGCGCGGCCGGTGGTGGAGGCGGCGCCGGTGGTGCAGCTTTCGGTGGCCGGCCCCCTGCTCCCTCGCTTTTTGTCGTTGATGCAGATCGAACACCGCCGCAACCGGGCGCCGGCCGGCTGAACTTCAGTCTGCGGATGTACCTCGATCCAAAAGAAGAGTTCAAACAAATCTTCAACGAAGGCTGGCGCAACCAGCGCGACTATCTCTATGTGCCGAACATGCACGGGACCGATTGGCCGAAAGACAAGGAGATGTACGGCGCGATGCTGCCTTATGTGATGCATCGCGCGGATCTCAATTACTTAATCGACATGATGGGCTCAGAGATTGCGATCGGTCATTCGTACGTGCGCGGCGGCGATATGCCTGAAGTGCCGCAATCGCCGGGTGGTTTGCTGGGCGCGGACTTCGCCGTCGAAGACGGCCGTTACAGAGTCACGCGCATCTACGATAACGAGAATTGGAATCCCGAGCTGCGCTCTCCCCTTTCGTCGCCGGGAGCGAATGTAAACGTCGGCGATTACATTCTTGCTATCAACGGCGCTGAGCTGAAAGCGCCCGACAACATCTATCGCCTGCTCGACGGGACTGCGAACCGGCAGACGTCGCTCACCGTGAACGACAAGCCGTCGATGGAGGGCGCGCGGCATGTCACTGTCGTGCCGGCGCCGAGCGAACAAGCGCTGCGCACCCGCGCGTGGGTCGAGTCGAACCGGCGTTTGGTTGAAAAACTCTCTGGCGGCCAGCTCGCTTACGTCTATCTGCCGAACACGGGACAGCCCGGCTACTCCAGCTTCAATCGTTATTACTTTTCGCAGCAGGACAAGAAAGGTGTGGTTATCGATGAACGCTATAATGGTGGCGGCTCGGCGGCCGATTACATCATTGACGTGCTGCAACGCGACTTTGATGGCTACTTCAACAATGTCGCCGGCGATCGTTATCCGTTTACCAGCCCGGCGGCGGGCATTTGGGGTCCGAAGGTGATGATCATTAACGAGATGGCCGGCTCTGGAGGCGATCTGATGCCCTACATGTTCCACTACAGGAAGATCGGTTTGCTCGTGGGCAAGCGAACCTGGGGCGGGCTGGTACACACCGCTGACACGCCGCCGTTCGTCGATGGTGGGTCGATGATCGCTCCGCGCGGGGGCTTCTTCGCGCGCGACAATCGATGGGCGGTGGAGAACGAAGGCGTGGCGCCGGACGTCGATGTCGAGAACTGGCCCAAAGAAGTGATTGCCGGCGGCGATCCGCAACTCGAGCGCGCCGTGACGGAAGCAATGCGCATGCTAAAGGAACGTCCGGTTGATCGCGCCACGAAAGAACCGCCGTCGCCAACGTGGGGGGTGCGGCCAAAGCGATGAGTGTCCGACAAATGAATCGCGACGGGCTTGAACCATTCAAGGCGAGATAGTAGGGTGTTTACATGATCGAATCATCCGAAATTGAAAGGATGTCGGTCCGGGAGCGACTCCAGACGATGGAGCAGCTTTGGGACTCGCTCTGCCACGATGCCGAACTCCATTCCCCGGAGTGGCATCGAGACGTCCTGGTTGACCGGAAGGCGCGGGCTCAGCGTGGAGAAGCGAAGTTTCTAACGATGGACCAACTCAAGTCGCGTCTACGAGGCCCCCAACCATGATGGTGGTCGTCCTCGAGGACGCTGCCGAGGACATTGAATCAGGCAGACGCTTCTATGAATCGTGCGAAGCGGGAGTTGGTGATTACTTTGCCGAGTCGATTCTCTCCGACCTCGACTCGCTCGTTCTTTACGCGGGTATTCATCCCGTCTATTTTGGATTCCATCGGGTGCTCTCAAAGCGATTCCCATTCGGACTCTACTATGAGGTTGAAGGTGACGTGGCTTACGTGTATGCCATCCTGGATCTAAGGCGCGATCCGCTTTGGATTCGCAGCGAGCTGACGAAGAGAAGCTAGCGAGAGCGGTTTACGAAATGCCGAACACCAAACCAACAAGATTGATAATCGGCATCACCGGCGCCACCGGCACGGTCTTTGGCGTGCGGTTGTTGCAGATGCTTCACGGCTCAGGTGTCGAGACGCATCTGGTGATGAGCAAGTGGGGCCAACGCACGCTCGTGCATGAAACTCAGTACAGCGTCAAAGATGTGCAGAGCATGGCCACGGAGAGCTATCCAATAGGCGATCAGGGCGCCGCGATTTCCAGTGGTTCGTTTATCACCCTCGGGATGGTCATCGCGCCGTGCAGCATGGGAACGCTCGCGGCCATCGCGCATGGCCTGGGAAGCAACTTGATTCACCGGGCGGCGGACGTGATGCTGAAAGAACGGCGCAAACTGGTTCTGGTGGTGCGCGAGTCGCCGCTAAATGAGATTCATCTCGAGAACATGCTGAAGCTATCGCGGATGGGGGTCGTGATTCTGCCGCCGATGCCCGCTTTCTATAACCATCCGCAGAACCTCGAAGACGTGATCAACCACACGACGATGCGGATCCTCGATCAGTTCGACATTCATCTGGACGTGATGAACCGTTGGGATGGGGTGATGTTGAGTGAGGGACCAGACCTGATCGAAACAGAGCGCGACAAAGAACCGCACAAGCCTTAGTTTTCGAGTCACGAAGTCGTGGACGTGCGCCCGCACGCGAGTATATCAGCGGGTGAAACCGTCGGGAACATTGTATTAACTCTGGCGTTCGGCGGATGATTATATTAATCTGGCGAACTCATCACTAGATGAAGTCCATGGAACGAATCGCAATTTCCCTGGTGCTGGCAATTTCGTTTGTCGGCTCAATAGCCGGCGATGAGGTAAGACGTCCTCGCGTCCTGGGTCTGTCACATATGGCGCTGTTCGTCAGCGATCTAAAAAAGGCCCGCGCATTTTATGAGGACTTCCTCGGATACCAGGAGCCATACGTGCTGAAGCGGGAGGATGGTTCGGACCGGATCGTTTTCATTAAGATTAACGACAACCAATACATTGAGCTCTTCGCCGAGAATCCCAAACAAGACGGTCATCTTAATCACATCGCTTTCTTCACTGACTCAGCCCAGGGCCTGCGCGAATACCTGGCGTCCCATGGAATTAAGGTGCCGAATAGTGTGACGAAAGGCCGAATCGGAAACTCGAATTTCAACATTGTCGACCCGGACGGTCACCAGGTAGAAATTGTTCAGTACGAACCGGACAGTTGGACGAGGCGCGAGCAAGGGAAATTCATGCCCGACACGCGCGTCTCGACGCGGATGGCGCATGTCGGAGTGCTGGTTAGGGCGCTCGAGCCGTCCTTGAAATTCTATCGCGATGTCCTCGGCTTCCAGGAGTTCTGGCGGGGTAGCTCATCCGGAACAGAGCTGAGCTGGGTTAACATGCGAGTTCCGGAGGGTAACGATTATCTCGAGCTGATGCTGTACTCCAAACCGCCTGACGCTGAACAGACAGGGACTAAGAATCACATTTGTTTGATCACACCTGATATTAAGAAGGCCGTCGCTATGCTCGAAGCGCGTCCGGCGCGCAAGAACTACCCGAGGCCTATCGAAGTGAAGGTCGGCAAGAATGGCAAGCGGCAGGCGAACCTCTTCGATCCTGACGGCACTCGGATCGAGTTGATGGAGCCAAATACTGTCGATGGCAAACCAGTGCCGTCATCCACAGCGCCGCCTCCGAATTAACCCGTACATCGGATCGTCCTGGGATGAATACCGGCTGAGCTTTTACTCTTTTCGCCGACAGACTCTCGCGGCTTGAGAATAGGTTGAGAACTATCTTGACTAAGTTCGCGCACTTCAAGGAGATTAGCGGCCGAAGTCTGCCGCCAATTTGCATGGCCGGGAGATGGTATTCGAACTCGGTTTCCGATAGCGGAAACAGCAGGAGCGGATCATGACAAAGCAAACGATCGAACGCCGACAATTCATCAAGCAGGCGGCGCTCGCCGGCGCCACGGTTGGGCTAACGTCCTTCGCGACGAGCCGCGTGCTGGGAGCGAATGACCGAGTTCGCCTTGGCATTATCGGCTGCGGCGCTCGCGGCCAGGAAGATTTGCGAGAAATATTAAAAATCCCGAATGTCGACTTTGTCGCGGCGGCTGATGTTTACACCCGTCGTCACGAAGAGGCCAGACAGCTTGCGCCCGCAGTAAAAACTTTCACCGACCATCGCAGGCTGCTGGATCTCAAAGACCTTGACGCAGTCATTGTGGCTTCACCGCTTCACTGCCACGGTCGCCACTTCATCGACACAATAGCGGCAGGCAAAGACCTCTATAGCGAAAAGACCATGACCTGGTCCATTGAAGAGGCCGAAGCTTGCCGGAACGCCGCGCGCAAGTCGGATCGCGTTGTTCAGATCGGGCTGCAGCACGAGAGCTCGGGCTCGGTCGCCGATGCCCGGCAATGGATCAAGAGCGGCATGGCCGGCAAGATTACGCACGTCGAATCCTGGATGAGCCGTAATACGCCCAAAGGCAAAGGTCAGTGGGTCCGTCCCGTTCCCCCTGATTGCACTGCCGGCAACGTTGACTGGAATCTCTTTCTCAACGGGCGGCGTTCCCGGCCTTTCGATCCATACAAGTTCATAAATTGGAGACTGTACTGGGAGTTCTCTGGAGGGAATGTGACTGAGAACATGGTCCATCAGATCGCTCTGATTATTAGCTCTCTGGATCTTCCACTTCCTACTTCCGCGTATATGTCGGGCGGAGTGTTTTCGGAGAAGGACGGCCGCGAAGTGCCGGACACGATTGCCGTGACGCTCGACTATCCGAATGATCTTACCGTAACGTGGCAGTCAACCTTCAGCAATAGTCATTACGGTTTAGGTGAGCGGTTCCTTGGCTCGGACGGCACCATCGAACGCGTTGCGGGCGCGACCGACATGGTGACCGGGAAGTCAGAGACCGGCGTTTGGTATTTTCCGGAAAAACTAAATCGTCCCGCTGGCGCGGCGGCCAAAGGAGTTTCCAAAGGCGTGAATCACATGGCTAACTTCATCGAGTGCATCCGTTCGCGCAAAGAGCCTAATGCTCCGGTCGAGATCGGCTATCGCTCGGCGGTGGCGGCGCATATGGCCAATCTGGCGTACCGAAAGCAAGAGCGGATTACGCTCGACGCCATTAAGAGAACGCCGGCAACCGCATAGTTGCGAAACGGCAAAGTGCATTGAGGAGATCGGTCGCGTCCTAATGAACGGCGTTTAGAGTACCAGCTTTAGTTGGGGTCTTTCTTGCTTAACAAAAGCCCGACTAAAATCGGTACTCTGAACACCGCTTATCAAAGTAGGTCACTACTCAGGAGATTACATGTCACTGTCTCGCCGTCGTTTCATAGCCGGTCTGGGAACTGTTGCTGCCGCCTCGGCGCTGCCGCTCGATGCGCTTTCCAAAACCTTCCAGCCGTCTCTTTATCCGGATGTTGATCTCGCTTACTTTGATCGCCCGATTACGCCGGCGCCGGCGAAGATTCTTTTCGGCTATGCGGCAATCACCTGGGGCGGAAATGATTTGCAGGCGATTCAGGACATCTCTGAGATCGGATTTCGCGGCATTCAGTTACGTAACAACGTGCTGAAGGACTACGGCGATCGGCCGAAAGCCCTGCGCGATCTGTTGGACCGGCACCACCTCGAAATGGTCGCCCTGTCGAGTGGAGGAGTAGCTATCGCCGCCGGTACCGCAGACAGTGAGATCGCCAAGCACGTCAGCAACGCTAAATTCGTGCATGATCTAGGCGGTCATTACTTGCAGGTGACGGATTCTGCGCGGCCCAAGGATCGCGCGCCGGCAGCTTCTGACTTTAAACAACTCGGACGGCTGCTAACCGAGATCGGCAAGCGCGCCGTCGATCTTGGTGTTCCGGTTGGCTATCACAATCACATGGGCTCGCTCGGAGAAGCGCCCGACGAAGTTGATCGCATCATGGAAGCGGTTGACCCGCGCTACGTCAAACTCGAGCTCGACATCGCCCACTATCAGCAAGGCGGTGGCGATCCCGCTCGGGCGATTCGGCAGTATCACGACCGTCTGCTCTTTCTACACATTAAGGATGTTGAGAGCGTTGCGGCCGGCGATCCGCGCGGGCGCTCTTACCGCTGGGTCGAACTCGGTCGCGGCAAAGTTGACCTGCCCGCAGTTTTCGCCGCCCTAAAGGACGTGAAGTTTCGCGGCTGGGCAG
>WNFF01002162.1_pt1 | contig 16010 bp, 16 predicted proteins | sample 5400441 | NCBI WGS metagenome assembly WNFF01 (sample SAMN13153345, study PRJNA577476) | soil metagenome | isolation source: 120 cm saprolite under Douglas fir tree site 2 hole 3 replicate 1 | place: USA:California | collected 2015-04-18 | reverse complement strand
GTTGGGAGGAGACCAAAGGGTGACGGCGTGGGCCACGGTGCGGCTCACGCTTCCGTCCTTGGCGTGATCGAACGTCTCCGTGTATTCGAAACGGCTGCTGGGCAGAGTACGGTAAGTCTCGGAAACCTTCCGCAACAAGGCGTGGGCAGCGGCCTCTTCCCAGCTGATCGTCCTCGGAACTTGGTGGACAAAAAACTCCACCTGATCGAAGTGGTTTGGCTCCGAACCGCCATCAAACTCAGTGTGGTCGACCACAAGCAATCGTCCGTCCGGCTGGGGAACAAGCTGTACCCGGCTGCGAATGTTTCCAAAATTCCAGTCTGCTATTGCGGTTGCATTCCAAAACTTGGCCTCGGCCTCTCCGTTGTCGCAGTCGACGGGATGGCATGCGCCCCAGGCGTGCACCAGCGTACGGCTGTTCATGGTGCGAACAGTGATCTGGGTGATGCCGTTGGTTTGTGGATTCTGGTTGGTCCAATCGCCGACGAGTGAGTCGGGCAAAGTGGTCTGCGCAAGAAGGAAAGCTGACAGAAAAATGACCGAAAACTTCATGCTAGGAGTCCTCGGCGGCTCAGATAATTATAGTCGTGTGGACAAATCCTAAGGGGGGAAGACTTCTCGCAGCAACAAAAACGACCTCCTAGCAGGCTCAATGACTCGCTAACGCTTTGAATCAACTTTTCCGCCGCCTGCTAGCGAACGACCAGCACTTCGCGGACGTTATCCCGGGCGAGAAAGAATTTGATGGAACCAAAGTCGCGGAAAAGGTTTTCTATGTTTCGATTGTTGAACACTCGTTGCAGGCGGAAGTTGTTTGCGGCGGCGGCACGCGGCACCCCTTTTTTCGCGTCGCCGCGCCGGTCAATCAGCTGCATCTCCAGCGTGTCAACCCCTACGATGTGATAGCGGTAGCAGGGCGCGTCCGGTCCGGCTTCCTGAGTATGAAAGAAGGCCAGCAGACTGCCGCCTGGTTTGAGCAATGACCACAACCTCCCAACCACTGGCTTCACCAGGCTCTCATCCAGGTAGTCGGCCAGATTCCAGCACAGCACGATGTCGAACTGTGCCGCCGGAAATACCAGGTTTTCCTCCAGGAATCGCTTGCTGTCCAAAACCGTCTTCCCGGTCTCATCCTTGGTGACCAGCGATGGGTCAGTGGAAGAAACCAGCAGGTCGTCGCTGTAGATCTTATGTCCGCGCTCGGTACAGTAGCGGATGTTGGCGGGAGAGGTCGATCCCAGATCGAGCACGCATAGCGTTTCTTCTGAGTCCAACTCTTTGACCAATTGGCCCAGGCTGCTGGAGCGGCGTGTCAGCCGATTCGATCCCTGAGCTGACCCGGGCTTCTGCGCGGCACTGTCGGATGAACTGCGAAAGAGTTTCATGAAGCTTTGTCACTGACGCCATTGGCAGCTACTGGGCGTCTGGTTCATTCACTTTCGGGTCTCACGCCGGTCTTCAACTCTGGTTTTCAACTCTTGTGACGAGTTCGGCGGGCCCAGGGGCTGGACTACTTAATTTCGTTCTTCACCGCAACCGCGGAACCTGCGCCTGCGGAAACCGAGCTGGCCGCGGCGGATGCGCTGGCGGTAGCCGGCTTCGCTCCATCCGTTTTGGCACCCTCTCTCTGAATGTCAACCTTGCCCTTGAAGTACGCGCCCTCTTCGATTGCGACCCGCTGCGTTGCAATGTCTCCTGTAACCACGGCTGACTTGGTCAGCTCCGCCCGCTCACTGGTTCGGATATTGCCCTCCAGCTTGCCTTGAACGATCACGCCCTTGGCATTCACATTGGCGCGCACCTGCCCGTGGGGGCCAATGATCAACCGGTTGCCGGACAATTCGATGCTGCCCTCCACCTGACCGTCCACGTACAAATCCTCGCTGCCGGAGAGCTCCCCCTTGATGATGACGGATTTCCCAATATGGGCAAACTCTGCGGTTTTCGGCGTCTCCATAGATTTCGGCCTCCTCGGCCCTGTTCACTACGTGACACGTGCGCGGGAATCCCAAGTCACCTGTTACTTGTCAGGTCCAAAACAGTCAATGGAAAGGAAAACCCCGAATCTCGCGAACGCCATTCTGCTTCATCGAACTATATCTTACAGCGACCACCGGGGCAACCGGGAGAAACCCGCTAATCACCTTGAAACTGGTGGCTTTTGCGGTTCCAGCTGCGCCCGCCGACTTATCCCGCTGGGACTATTTTAGACAACATCTGCACGCCGTTTTTCGTCTAATCTTGTCAGAGGCGCACTTGCCTTATGCCGCTACTTCCCTCTCGTACCGGTTCTCGGATCCTGTTCGTTGCGCTTGCGCTCACCGCTGGTCGGTGGAGTGCAGCGGAAGAGCCTCCGGAACAGCAGCCCAACGAACTTGTTCGGCGTGCGGTCGCGAACGAAGTCAAATCCGGCAACCAGACTGTGAAATGCATGTTCCACCAGCGCAAGGAAACGCCGAACGGCTCGCAGACCAAGCTCATGGTGGAAACCCGCGACGCCATGGTGGGCATAGTAGTAGCCTACAACGACCGCCCGCTGAACCCGGATGAGCGGCAGGGGGAATTCAGCAGGATTCAGCGCTTTATCGACGATCCCGCAGAACTGGAACGCAAGCGCAGGAAAGAGAAAGAGGACTCCGAACGTGTCAAGAATATCTTGAAGGCCTTGCCCGACGCTTTTCTATACGAATACGACGGAACTGATTCCAGCCGGCCGGGTATGGGAAAGCCGGGCAACTCCCTGGTGCGCCTTAAGTTTCGCCCCAACCCCAGGTACGATCCGCCGACGCGGGTCGAGCAGGTCCTTACCGGCATGCAAGGTATCGTTCTGATCGATGCGCAAGAGCAGCACATCGCCAGAATCGACGGTACGCTCTTCCAGGATGTGGCTTTTGGATGGGGCATCCTCGGCCACTTGGACCGTGGCGGCCATTTCCTCGTCGACCAGACCGACGTCGGTGACGACAATTGGTCCATCAGCCGAATGGAACTGGCTTTCACCGGTAAGGTTCTCTTATTCAAGGGGCTTAATATCAAATCAACCGAGATTTACAGCGATTTTCATCCCGTGCCCGCGGATCTAACCTTTGCTCAGGGGGCTCAACTACTGAGAAAACAAGTGGCCACGGTGGCGGAAAATCAACCGCAGACCGAAAGCGGCAAGTAAGCGGAAGTTTGCATCGCCAGCCAGGGCCTATAATTGCCAAAGTGAATAGGTGCTTTGCCGGAGGTGGTTATGTCGGTTCGGGTTCCGGTTATCTCCTTTCTTCTTCTCTTTTCCATTTCAATCGCGATTTCAATCTACCCCGCCCAAGCTAAAAATAAGAAGAAGCAACAACTGCCTGACGTTGTACTGAACGCACAGCGAGTGTTCGTTGTAATCCGTCCCGACGCGGGAGAGCCTCTGCCCGATCCGACGGCCAATCGAAATGCCCAGGATGAGGTTGAGAGGGCACTGTCGAAATGGGGCCGTTTCAATCTGGTAATGGAAGGGTCGACCGCAGATCTGGTGATTGCAGTTCGAAAGGGACACGCCGGCGGGCCAATGATTAGCAATTCGCCGGCGGATAACCGTCCCGTCGTCTTTCAACCCAGCGGTGTGCCGGATGCAGGTGTTCGTATCGGTGCCCAGCAAGGCCGCCCTCCCGATCTCACCAATCCTGGACTCGGACCGGAGGATAGAGGTCCGCACATCAGCAACCAGATTGGTCCGTCAGACGATATGTTTGAAGTTTACCTGGGCGGCATCGACGAGCCGTTGGATGCGCCGCCGATCTGGCGATATAGCGGCAAGAACGCATTGAATGGACCCCAGGTCCCTGCGGTGGAGCAGTTTCGGAAGGCGATCGAAGAGTCCGAGAAGCAACGGCAGAAACCATAAGGCTTCTTTCCCATGGCTGGATCGGGTCAGTCAGACCTTCCCGCGATCGTTTCCTTGCGCACGGTGAGCTTCTCAATCAGATCCTCGCGGACCCGGTACCCTCTTCCCGGCGCATCACTGACCGCGATTGTTCCCTGGGGGCTGACTTCCACTTCGGGTTCGATGATGTCTTCCTTCCAGTAACGCTTCGAGGCTGAGACATCGCCGGGCAGGCGGAAATTCTGTAACGTCGAAAGCGCGATATTGTGGGCGCGGCCCACGCCCGATTCGAGCATCCCGCCGCACCATACCGGAACGTTGTTGTCCTGGCAGACGTCGTGTACCTTTCTGGCTTCGCTGAACCCGCCCACGCGTCCGACTTTGATGTTCACGATCCGGCAGGCGCCGGTTTCGACCGCAGCGGCCGCGTCGCGCGCATGGCGGATGGATTCGTCCAGACAAATCGCAGTACGCAACTCCTTTTGCAGCCGGGCATGATAGTAGATGTCGTCGTTCCACAGTGGCTGCTCAATCATCAGCAACTTGAAGCTGTCAAACTTTCGCAGGTGCTCGACCTCATCGAGCTTGTAGGCGGAATTGGCGTCGCAGCTCAACACAATGTCCGGCCAGCGCGAGCGAACCCGCTCCAGCACATTCAGATCCCAACCCGGCTTTACTTTCACCTTGATACGGCGGTAACCCGCGGCGAGTTCGAGCTCAATCTTTTCGAGCAGTTGTTCGACGGAATCCTGGATGCCGATCGAGACGCCACACTGAATTTCACGCGACGTGCCGCCGAGCACCTTCCATAGGGGCTGTTGCTTCTGTATCGCCTCTGCGTCCCACAGCGCGTTCTCGATGGCAGCCTTGGCCATGCGGTGCCCCCGCACCCTGGCCATGAGACCGGCGCTTTCGTGAGCAGCGGTCACAGTGCGTCCCAACACCGCCGGCGACACATTCTCCCCACCCCACTACCCCGTCGCACTGGGCGGTGAGCAGCAAGATTCGGCGGCTATAGAGACGGCCAAAGCTCGTCTCAAAAAAGTGGACGAGCGGCATCTGGATTTCGCGCAGGGTAATGCTTTCAATTTTCATGTGAATTCAAAATGAGTACATCCAGTTTTCGTTCCAACGGCCCAGCAGGAATTTACCGTTTCCCTGCTGATCCCGTTCGTACTGCAGTACAGCCAGGCCCTGGGAAAATGCCCCTAGAAAGTTGCGGCGGTTTTGGTCCTGAACTTCCTGAGCCCGATGCCGCGCAGCAGGCGAAGCTTTCCACTCGTATATCTCTGCCGGAACTGAGATTGCTTTCAAGATCTCATACTTCGGCCAGGGTGCCGACTGAAGCAGGTTCTCGACCCGTTCCGACTTCAACCACCATTCCGCAACCAGCCGGTCCGAGGGCAAACCGCCCTGAAGCGGCGAAGAGGTAGTCCCGTACTGATTGACGCTGTAACGGCGGGCGATCGCCCCCAATCGCTCGATGTTCAAATAGGCATTCTTGATTTCCAGGGGATCGAACGTCCACTCGATCAATTCAAACCCGCAAGCAAGGGCATCTTCCCGCTGAAAGAACTTGATTTGCCGTCCCAGCCCTGCATTGCGATATCCGTCGCGCACCGCCAGCATCTGTGAATGGAGGTAAGAATGCCCTCCGCGTGCTCCCGGCACGGCTAGCGCGAAGGCCGCCAACTTCCCATTGTCAAACGCTCCGATGACTTGCCCGCCGATCTTCTCCGCCACCACAAACATGCGCAGCGGCATCAGCTCTGCGTCGGTGAACTTCCAGACTTCCTTCTGCAACGCAACGCAGGCCGACATCTCATCCAGGTCGTGGCACTTGCGAATCAACATGGTGCCTTGATTCATCCCGCTTCACGCCCGTTCTCGCCCCGGCTTTCCAGCTCGTTGCCCCGTTCGTCGTCCCGCTCTAGGCGCTTCGCCTGTAGCCATAGCGACTCCAGTTCGCTCATGGAGGCCTGCTCTGGGCCGCGTCCGGAAGCGCGCAACTGTTCCTCCATCCACTGAAAGCGCCGCTTGAATTTTCGGTTGGTCTTCCTGAGCGCCGACTCCGGATCAAGCGAAAGATAACGCGCAATATTTACCAGCACGAAGAACAGATCCCCCACCTCTTCTTCCAGATGTTGCTGGAGCGCTTCCGACACTTGCGGTTTGCCCGCCTCAGCAATGCCCTGGGAATGCGGCCGCGGACCGGGCGCAGGAAATTCTTCGAGGCCGCGCTGCAATTCCTCGGTCTCCTCTTGCAGCTTTTCAAACAGTCCGTCCATGTCAGGCCAGTCAAAACCGACATGAGCGGCTCGCGAACTTAGTTTGTAGGCTTCCATCAGCGCCGGCATCGCCGTGGAAACGCCAGCTAGTACGGACTCTGGCGAGCCCGAATCTTTCCTTGTATTGCCCGGGTTGGTCTGCCTTTCCTTTTCCTTCTCCAGCGCCTTGAGGCTTTGCCAATTTCTCAACACCTCGGATGAGGTCTCAGCCTTCACGCCGCCAAACACGTGTGGGTGGCGGTCGATCAGCTTGTTGGCCAGCCGGTCCAGCACCTCGTCGATCGAAAACGTTCCCTGGTCCTTCGCCATCTGGGCATAAAACAGAACCTGCAGGAGCAGGTCGCCGAGCTCACCCGGAAGTTCATCCCAATCCCGATCGTCGATGGCTTCGAGAACCTCGTAGGTCTCTTCCAGCGTGTAGGGCTTGATGGAGTCGAAGGTCTGTTCGCGATCCCACGGACAGCCGCCTGGGCCGCGCAGTCGGGCCATAATGGAAACCGCGCGTTCGAAGCGTTCTCCGGTGGTTGGCATCAGCCAATCACTCTAAACGAGAGGCACAGGTGGGGGCAATAAAGGCCGAACTCCGTCGATGGGAAAGTTGCCTGTGCCCAGTATCCAACAAGTTCTGGGTAGTGAGTACTGGCCACTCTCCTCGCTTAGTCCTCTGATGCCGCTATTTTGCTGATGCTCCCTATCGATAAAGCCGTGGCGAGGACCTGTAACTCCATTCTGTTGCAATCGCCTAGGGGAGTGCTTGCATAAGTTTGGCTGCAAGCTCGAGAACAGGCTATAACTCTATTGCCGAGCCGCAATCGCTCACCTTATACTTCGCCATGGGTTTGGCGGAAATTAGCCGCTTCGATCACCCGGTTCTGAGCAATTATCTCGTCGACGGCGCCTACGACGAGACGTTTGAAAGCCCGGGCAAACCTCGCCCGCACTACGCCCCGCTGCTGGAGATGTTCTCCTCATTACCGGCAGACGAAATCCGGCGCCGCAAGCATTCCGCCGACCTTTCCTTCCTGAATCAGGGCATTACGTTCACAGTTTACGGACGAGAAGAAGGAACCGAACGAATTTTCCCCTACGATCTTCTGCCTCGCCTGATCACCAGCACCGAATGGAACCACATTGAACGCGGACTGACGCAGCGGGTCACCGCGCTCAACCTGTTCCTGCGGGACATTTACCACGAAGGCCGCATTCTCACCGAGGGAGTGGTTCCCCGCGAAGTAGTGTACAGCTGCAAACACTTCCGCCGGCAGATGCGCGGATTGCAGGTGCCGCGCAACGTCTACATCGCGGTGGTCGGCTCCGATCTGATCCGCCTGCCCAGCGGCGAGTTCGTGGTGCTGGAAGACAATCTGCGAGTGCCCAGCGGCGTGTCCTACATGCTGACCAACCGCCGGGTGATGAAGCGGATTTTTCCCAATCTCTTCCGCCTGCAGGGAGTGCGGCCCATCGAGCATTACACCCAAGCTTTGCTCCACACGCTGCGGTCACTGGCCCCCGAAGGCCGCCCCGAGCCAACAATCGTCCTGCTCAGCCCGGGTGTCTTTAATTCTGCGTATTTTGAACATGCCTACCTCGCCCGCCAGATGGGCATCGAGTTGGTGGAGGGCCGCGATCTGGTCACCCACGACAACATCGTCTACATGCGGACGACCACCGGGCTGCGTCGTGTCGATGTCATCTACCGGCGGGTGGATGATGACTTCATCGATCCGCTGGCTTTTCGCTCGGACTCGGTACTAGGCGTGGCTGGATTGTTCAATGCATATCGCGCCGGCAATGTGACCCTATCCAATGCCTTCGGCACCGGCGTCGCGGACGACAAAGCGCTGTATTCCTATGTACCCAAGATCATCAAGTACTATCTGGGGGAAGATCCGGTGCTGAACAATCTGGAGACGTATCTGCTCACTGATCCCAGGCAGCGTGACCATGTGCTGCACAATCTCGACAAGCTGGTGGTGAAGGCGGTGGGGGAATCCGGTGGCTACGGCATGCTGATTGGGCCGCATAGCACCAGCGAGCACCAGCAGGAATTTCGCGAACGCATTCTGGCGGACCCGCGCAACTACATTGCTCAGCCCACCATTACATTTTCTCGCGCGCCATGTTTTATCGACGACGTGCTGCAGCCCCGGCACGTCGACCTTCGTCCCTACGTACTGTTTGGAGACAAAGTCACCATCGTGCCCGGCGGACTTACGCGCGTGGCGCTGCGCCGCGGATCGCTGGTAGTGAATTCTTCGCAAGGCGGCGGAAGTAAAGATACCTGGGTTCTGAACCAATAAGCCATGCTCTCTCGAGTCGCTGACAACCTGTATTGGATGAGCCGCTATCTGGAGCGCGCTGAGCATGCCGCCCGACTGCTGGACGTGAATCTGAACCTGATGCTGGACGAGTCCGCTTCCAGCGCAGACCGGCGCTGGCGGCGGGTTCTGGCCGCGCTCGGAAACCCACCCAACCTGGCCTGGAGCGGCGACGCATATCAGGTGGCTCAGATTCTTACTTTTGACCCAGGCACCCGCTCGTCCATTACTTCCTGCATTATGGCTGCCCGCGAAAATGCGCGCCAAGTGCGCGAAGAGATCAGCACGGATCAATGGCAGCGCCTCAACTATCTGTTTCACCAGGTCACGAGGCACAAATCAAGCGAGACGGACGATGTGCTGCCCTCGGACTTCCTGCTCTCGGTGATCGAAGGCGTCCACCTGTTTCAAGGAGTCACCGACTCGACCATGAGTCACGGCGAGGGCTGGCATTTTATTCGGGTAGGCCGCTACATCGAACGCGCCTGTGCCACAGCCACCATTTTGGGTTTGTATCACCGCGAGTTCTGGGGATTTTCCGACCAAACTCCCGAGGCGAGCGAGTATCTGGAATGGATCGGCCTGCTCCGGTCCTGCACCGCGTTTGAAGCGTTCTGTAAGGTATACACGGCTGACTTCAGTCCCGACCGGATCATTGAGTTCCTTTTGCTGAATCCGGAATTTCCTCATTCGTTGCGCTACTCCATCGACAGCTTGCACAACGCGCTGGAAGCGATTCACGGAGAGGGTGGAAAGCGGCGGGCGGTTCAGTTGACACGACTGGCTGGCCGATTGCAGGCGTCGCTCAGCTTCGGGCAAATTTCGGAAATTCTGTCCCAGGACGTAGGCTCATACCTGCAGGGCATTTTGCGCCAATGTCGGGAGATCCACGAAACTATCTATGAGCTTTACGTGAACTATGCTATTCATACTGCGCTGGCTGGTTGAAGAAACAGGTAACGGAAAATATGTTCTATTCCATCAAGCATCTGACGAAATTCCACTATGCTGCTCCAGTCAGTGAAAGCGTGATGGAAGCGCGGATGCACCCGCGCAGCGAAGGCAACCAGCGTTGTCTCACATTTCATCTGGCGGTCAGCCCGCGGTGCCGGGTCTTCGCTTACCGCGATCACGTGGGCAACAACATCCATCACTTCGATATTCCGGGACAACATTCCTACCTGGTGATCGTGGCCGAGTCTCTGCTCGATGTGCAGTCTACTCTGGACTTTCCTTCATCTTTGCCGCCTGACGCCTGGGCCGAGGCCGATGCGATGGTGCAAATGGGAGATTACTGGGAGATGCTGCTGCCCAGCGAATTTGCCGAGCCCACGCCGCTTCTGCTGGATTTGGCTAACCAGTTGGAGGTTTGCCGACGCGACGATCCCATGAGCCTGTTGCGCGAACTCAACCAGCGGCTCTACGAATATTTCGACTATGTGCCGAAAAGCACGAAAGTCGATTCGCCCATTGACCATGCGATCGAGAGCCGCCAGGGTGTGTGCCAGGATTTTGCCCACATCATGATTGCCCTCGTGCGCAGCTTGCGAATCCCGTGCCGCTACGTCAGCGGATATCTCTACCGCCGCGCCCAGGACCACGACCGCTCGGTGGTGGATGCGACTCACGCCTGGGTGGAAGCATTCCTGCCGCCTTTGGGCTGGGTGGGATTCGATCCGACCAATTGTCTGCTGGCGGGCGACCGTCACATTCGGACTGCCATTGGCCGCGACTATTCTGATGTGCCACCGACCCGGGGAATCTTCCGCGGACATACAGCCAGTGACTTGTCCGTGGCCGTGCGAGTGACCGCTTCGGCGGAAGCCCCTGAGCTCGATCAGATCCTTCCCGTCCCCGAAGAATGGTCAGTGCTGGTCGAGAAGGCACAGGAACCGCCACCGCCGCCCGCCAAGAATATGCAACAGGAACAGCAACAACAGTAGTTAAGAGCACGCGGAGGCTGAAGTCCGTCCCGCTGGAGCACGAGCGGGACGCTCGCTCCTCCATCACCTTTTGCATCCTCCCGCCGTTTCAAACATCTGAATTACGGCGCCCGTCTGTACAATCTAGGGTGTTGATCAAGCCATGTTGACCAAGCGATGACTTCTTTCGTCCAACTCTGTATGAAGAAGTGTTGTCGGGAGAGCTGCCGGTGAAATCGCTGTGTCTGCCATTCCGCCAGATCCCGCACACCACGCCGCTTTTCACTGATTTCCTTTCCTGGTCTTCCTCCATTCAGCCCTTCTACTCTCGCTCTCCACATTTCGCCGAGTGGTTGAAAGCCGAGACATCTGCGGTGCGTTATGACTCCGCGCGACGGGAGCGAGTCGCGGGCATTCTGGAACGTCAGAACAAAGCGTGGGGAGCGTCGCCTAAGACTCTGGAAAACATCGCTCATCTTCGGCGCGGGGCGTCGGCGGTCGTCACCGGGCAGCAGGTAGGACTTTTCGGCGGCCCGTTGTTTTCTCTTTTCAAGGCGCTGACGACGATCAAGCTTGCCACTGAAGCGACTGGTGCGGGCTGCGATAGCGTGCCGGTTTTCTGGCTGGCCACCACGGATCACGATCTGGCCGAGATCAGTCACGTTTCACTTCTGGGAGCAGACGGATCGTTGCAGAAATTGACCGCCCCGACGCAAGGCGCGCACGACGCTCCGGTGGGCACGGTGACCTTCGGTCCCGAAATTGAGCCTGTCGCGGAAGCTGCGGCCGCATCTCTGGGCGACTCTGAAGTCACGAGTTTTCTGCGGGAGTCGTACCGTCCTGGGGAGAACTTCGGCAGCGCTTTTGCTCGCCTGTTTTCGCGTCTGTTTGCGGAGTGGGGGGTGGTACTGCTGGACGCATCCGACCCCGAGTTGCAAGAGATTGCTCAGCCGATCTATGTGTCGGCGATTGAACGCGCCGCCGAACTGGATGACGATCTTCTGGCTCGTGGAAAGGAACTCGAAGCCGCCGGCTATCACCAGCAGGTGAGAGTTACGCCGTCTTCCACGCTTCTCTTCATGCTGCGAAATGGAACTCGCACTCCGGTACACCGGCGTTCCAACGGCGGCACGACTGAAACGGACTTTCTGCTTGGCGATGAAACGATCCCGCAGGCTGACATGTTGCGGCGTATCTCAGTGGAGCCTCACCTGTTTAGTGCCAATGTGCTCTTGCGCCCGGTAGTGCAAGACTACGTGCTACCCACCCTTGCTTATGTGGGCGGGGCTGCTGAAGTCGCATACTTCGGACAGGGAGCAGTGGTTTACCGGGCGCTGTTGGGTCGTGTGACCCCGATCCTTCCAAGGTTTTCCGCTACTATCGTGGAAGCGAAACCTCAGGCATTACTTGAACGTTACGGTCTGACTGTTCCCGACATTTTCCGCGGCCCCGAAGTGCTGCGCGAGAGCTTGGCGAAGCATACGCTGCCTTCAGACTTGCAATCCGCCTTCGACCAGGCTGACGCGTCCCTGAAGAAATCTTTGGCTGCGATTCAGCAGTCTCTCGAACGTCTGGACAAGACTCTAGTCGAAGCCGCCGTCAACGCCGGGTCCAAGATGCAGCACCAGCTGGAACAACTGCGATCGCGGGCGGCGCGCGCCGAGCTGCGGCAGAGCGAAGTCCTGGGTCGTCACGCCGAGCTGCTCAGCAATGCGCTCTATCCCGATAAGGTTTTGCAAGAGCGCGAAATTGGCGGCATCCATTTCGCGGCGCGACACGGAGTTCAGCTTCTAAGAGACCTGTACGACACCATCCGTACTGACTGCCTGGATCATCAGATTATTTCGCTGTAGCGGTCGCGATCACTTTTCGCTGGTTGCCAGGTACGTTCCGAGCCCGATCATGATCACTCCGGTCGCAGTGCGCTGGCGCCGCCGGAACGTAGCTGAAGAGCGAATGTGGTTGCCCAGCGGGTCGGCCAGCGCGGTCACGACCAAATCTGCCGCAGTGTTCAGCCCAACCGACACGCTGCCCAACAACAAAAACTGCAGGAATACATGTCCACTCTCCCGATTCACAAATTGCGGTATGAAGGAGAGAAAAAAGAGCGCGGTCTTCGGATTGAGGACTTCAGTGGTAACACCTTGCCAGAAAGGACCTCGACGCGGCATCGTGGCCTGGGTCAAGACTTCAGTGGCAACCTGTTGTGTGTCTCGACGGGCATCGAGAATCATTCGAATACCGAGAAAACACAGATAGGCGGCCCCGAGATACTTCACGGCTGCAAACGCCAGGGCTGATTTTGCTAGGATTACGGAAACGCCCGCTGCGGCAGCGAGGACGTGCACCATCCCACCAACGAAAGTGCCCAGTGCGGAAAGTACGCCTTCGCGTCTTCCGCCAGCCAAACTTCGCGCCAGAACGTAAAGCATTCCCGGTCCTGGAGCGATGGCGAGAAGAACCGCTGCAGTCAGGAATACTAACAATTTTGCAGTGTCTATCATGATGGATCGATTTTAATCTATAGAAGTCTAAGTCCAGAAACCGGAAACTAAGGCGTCAGTACCAGTTTGTCCGTCGCTTCTTTCTCTACCGCTTCTCGCGAGTACATCAAGGGGAAATACTTTCCTTCGCTCCAGAGCGGCAACAGATCTGAATAATGCGGACTGCCTGGCTGCCCGCTCTGGCCCGGCACATTCACCGCGACCGAGCGGTCCCAGTCGCCGAGGTCGAGGATCTCGCGATAGCTGGCGCCCGAGACCTGGTCGAAGGAATTGCCGGAATATCCAGTGGCGTTTACGGTGTACTCGTCGCCGGGCTGGGGCACTGGCCCAATATCCATGAGTGCGGCGGCATCGGCTGTCTGATCGAGAGGATGGCGAAACCGGACTCCGTGTAGCCCTCCCCACGACCATCTAGCCGGGTCTGGACCTTGGAGTCTTTCCATCTCTCCAGGCGTCCTCCAGGCTTTTTCGCAGCATAGCGTCGCGGGTCACAACCAGCGTGTCACCTTTGTCTAACGACCGTGAATCCCGCCAGATGCCGCTGACTTCGCGCCCGGAAAAGGGTAATATCGTTTCTCTTGGAGAAGCCGTGACGTTGTTTCTCTGCTGACGCCCAGACACCGCACCCATGCCCTTATCTCTGACCGCGCTGCTGACATCTATCCCAGTGCCTGCGTCGTGGCTGGAATCGGGCTTGCGATTCCAATTCCTGTTGGTCCTCTTGTTCGAGGATCTGGACAAGAAGGGCGACGTATACAACATTTTATGGGTGCTAGTCTTCGGCTTCGCCACCCTCAACATTCTCGGACTGGTAGCCAGGCGTTTTGAGCCTTCCCGCAACCGGTTGAATTTTGGGGAAACCATCGCCATCCTCGTGGTCGTGGTTTCGATCGTTCTCCTAGGCTGGGAAATGCTCAACCTGTTCAAGATCTTCCCCATCAAGCTCCATCCTCATGACTAGGGGTTTTGGGGTATGATTCGGTCATGGCGAAGAACGCTCCCCCGTTCGATGTCACCTGCCCTTGCTGCAATGCTGTCCTGAAAGTGGACGCTGAAATCAAGGGAGTTATCGCTCACACCGCCGCAGTGAAGCCAAAGATGTTTGCCGATATGGAAGAAGCTGCCCGGGCCATGAAGGAGCAGGACAGCCGCCGCGATTCCATCTTCCGCCAGTCGGTGGAGCAGCAGAAGCACGCTTCCGACCTATTGGAGAAGAAGTTCCAGGAAGCAGTCAAAAAAGCGAAAGAAAGCCCCGATACGGGCAAACCGATCAGGGATTTCGACCTCGACTAGATTTTCCGCGAAAGTTTATAACCCGTTAAATCGATTTGTGCTTAGAATGCGCAATGGCCAACCTTCCCCTGCTCCTCGGCCATCGGGGCGCACGTGCGTCCGCCGGCGTTCCGGAGAATACTTTCGCTTCGTTCGATCTCGCCCTGCAGCATGGCTGCGGCGGCTTTGAGTTTGATGTGCGCCTTGCCGCGTGCGGGACCGCGCTCGTCTGCCACAACCCCAAGGTGGGGAAAATTACGGTTTCCGGGGCTCAGGCCAACCAGTTGCCGCAACTCCCGCGACTGAGTCAGGTCCTGCAGCGTTATGGCCAGCGCGCGTTTCTCGATATCGAACTCAAAGTGGAGGATTTGGAATCGAGGGTGTTGGAGGCCTTGCACGAATATCCACCGCAGCAGGGCTATGTAGTTTCGTCGTTCCTTCCTGAAGTTGTGACGGAGATGGAAGCCCGCAGCGCCTCGGTCTCGATCGGAATCATTTGTGAGAATCCGTCGCAACTCGCGCGCTGGCCCGAACTGCCGGCCGACTATGTAATTGCGCACCACTCCCTGGTAGATGAAAGGCTAGTGCAAAAGGTCCAGCGGGCCGGCCTCAAAATTTTGGTCTGGACAGTAAATGACGAGGAAGCCATGCGGCGCTTCGCCCGCTGGGGAGTGGACGGCCTCATCTCCGATGAGACCGAATTGCTGGTACGCACCCTGGGCTGAATTGAAGATGAAGAGGGCGGCAGTTGCCGTCTGAATGCTGAGGTGAAATCTCAGTCAGCCGCGGCTTCAAGCAGCGCGTTGACCTGCGCAGGCTTGCGCAGGAACGCGGATCGCTCGATTTCGAAGCCTTCGAGTTCCACGGCGGCTTGCTTATCTTTCCATCCCACAGCCGCTCCGATGCGGGCTGCCGCTTCGCGGCTGCAGGCGGACGTCCAGCAGCCGCCTAAGGCCACCGGCACCCTCCGCAGCAGTACATCGCCCAGCGTCACCGCGCACTCGCCGGCGAACGCGCCTACCGCCTCAGCCACGATGTGTTCCGTGTGCGAGCAAAGCGGGGCCCGAAGCTCCGCGCCGCGCTGCGCTATGCGGGATATCTCCAGCGCTCGTTTGCCATGCCATTCCACAAGGCCACGAGCCGCGGCTTCGCTGATTCCCCCGGCGTCCCTGATCTCAATCACCCATCGGTCGAGCAGGAGCTCCGCATTGTTCGCCGAAGCGATGGCCAGCGTCTTCGAGGACTCTCGCGATATTCCGATTTTTGCCGCACACTGCCGCGCCAGTTCCGCCGCCGTCGTCAGCTTGCCGCCGATCACCGAAATCATGTGCTCCGCGCCATCTTGCGCGTGATCGTGCAGGTAGTGTTTGCGGGTCACTGACGAGGCCTTCTCCTTGGGCGCAAAGGGGAGGGGCCGGACTCCGGCAAAGGCGTACCGAATGTCGCCGGCGGCCAGCTTGATTCGCGGAAACAGGTGCAACAGGGAGCGTACTAAATAGTCGATCTCTTCTGGGGCGGGTTGAACCCTGGAAGGGTCGCCCTGGTCGGCGACCTCGGTGGTGCCCACAAGGATTTGTTCATTCCAGGGGATGACAAAGATCGGACGTTTGTCGAGGGCTTCTGTGTAAACCGCCGCGTCCGGTGCGCCCGCAAAGCGCGGCACCACGATATGCGAACCACGAATTCCGCCGACCATGGGATGGGGCGTGGTGATTTGCGAGCGCTGGCACAACCGGTCCGCCCAGGGTCCGGTGGCGTTGATAATCCAGGTGCCTTCGACGCGCTCTTCTTTCCCGCTGGTCTGATCCCGCAGGAGCACGCCCGCGACACGACGATGGCGGACGTCA
>WNFF01002379.1_pt1 | contig 16021 bp, 15 predicted proteins | sample 5400441 | NCBI WGS metagenome assembly WNFF01 (sample SAMN13153345, study PRJNA577476) | soil metagenome | isolation source: 120 cm saprolite under Douglas fir tree site 2 hole 3 replicate 1 | place: USA:California | collected 2015-04-18 | reverse complement strand
ATGCCGAACTGTCTTCGATTGATATGCTTCCGGTATCAGCGATAGGGTTAGGTATGGTAGCGGCGGCAAATCTGGTGGAGGTGGCCGCTCTCGTGGGTGACACTGCGCGAGCGACGATGCTTAACGCCCTTATGGGCGGTCAGTCGCTGACGGCCACTGAGCTTGCTTACTGCGCCAATGTCTCTCGCTCGACGGCGAGCGGCCACCTGAGCAAGCTGGTTGCCGCGCGGCTTTTGACCGTCATTCGCGACCGCCGCTTCAGCTATTATCGGATCGCGTCGCCGCTGGTCGCGACAATGCTGGAGAGCATGAAGGTCGTCGCCGCCATAGAGGTGCCACCACGCCGTCAGCCGCGGTCAGCAAACGACGATGCACTCCGTTTTGCCCGAAGTTGCTACGATCACCTGGCTGGCCAGGTAGGAGTCGCTGTTACCGATGCACTGGTGGCCATGGGGCACATCGTGCTCACCGATGAAGGCGGTGAGGTCACGTCTTCGGGTGGGCATTTCCTTTCCGCGTTCGGCGCTGATCTGAGGCCGCGGACTCGGCGGATTTTCTGCCAGCCTTGTCTCGACTGGAGCGAGCGTCGTTATCACCTCAAGGGACTCGTCGGAGCTCGGATTCTGCATCGTTTATTGGAGCTCGGATGGCTCAAATGTGTGTCGGACAGCCGTGCACTCCAACTAACGTCGTCTGGAAAGGCGGGCTTGTCCGAAACCTTCCAGATCGAGACCAACAACGAGGGTGTGCTAACCTGTCGATTATGCGACCCACGACGGCTGACAGCTTAGGCTGAGCGAAGCGTCATCTCGCGAGAAAGGTTGCTGTTTTTCTTGCATTGCGAAGTGAAGCGTTTGGCACATCACGTCGATCCCGGGATTGGGAGACAGGACCGCTATCGAGGGGTAACCGGACCACCCTGCGAAATCGGGGACACAGCCGCCGATGAGGCGTAGTGCAAAATCGCAGGCCGCCGCAGATTAGCCGATTGGAGCGCGTGGCGGATTGCGGCATCATAGCGCCACGGCGAACGAGTAGTGCCCATCTTCATCGACCGTGGCGCGCCACTGTACGATTTTGCACCATATTCCCGCCGTGGATTTGCCGGGAGGGGCCTTTGCGGCGCCGGGGGCTCCCACCGCATCCCGCGGATTCTCCGGGCATCCTATTTTCAAGGCTTTCCGTTCGGTGAGTGCCGGGCCAGCAAAGCATCCAATACATCCGGGCGGCAGCGGAAGCTGGTATTCTTCAAACGTTCGACCGCATCGTTAAGCCGGATCATGCCACGGCTGGCCGCCAAGTCGAGGATACCCACTGTTCCGGTCACGGCGAAGCCCAAGCTCCGGGCAACATTGACGCCGTCACGGTCATCGATGAGCAAGAGCTCAGCCCTTATTCGAACCGCAAGCTGGATCGCAGCTCGTTCGCCATCGTCCAGGTCCACAAGGGCAGGGTCGTCACTGTCGCGACCGGCCGGCACGATCTCGACCCACGAAGGTGGTTCCGCAATCCAGCGGCGTACACTCTCCGGAGCCTCATCGTGCCGCAATTCGTCCCGCACGATTTGCGGCACGAATACCTTCTCAAAGAGGGCAGGCAGAATTGCGACTTGTTCAATCAATACGAGGTAATTCAGCGGACTGGTGTCGGCGACAACGAGCCGCATGGGTCTTCAGAAGCCGAGACGCCGAAGGTCATTCCTGTCGTGCTCGAGGTCATCGAGCGTATACGACACGTAGACATCATGGGCCTTGAGGAACACATCCAACGTTTGTCGCGTCGCGAACCCAAGCAACCGACGCAATTCCGCCTGCGTGAGACGCCCCAACCGGAACTCCTCGATTGCGAGCGCCTCCAGCACTCGGCGTGGCAAATCGCCCGCGGTCCCAAGGCGCGTCGCGAGATCGTCGGGAATGTGAATGGTCACGTCCATGCGCGCATTCTATGGGGCGGCACGCTGACAGTCAAAAAAGCGCAGCAGGTCCGGCTAAATGACGCGCCGACGCGTGAAACATGAACTCACATCGCATCTTTTCATAGTCCACGGCGAACACATAGTGCCCATCATCGACCACGGCGCACCCCTTCGCGACCAGCTGCGAAGGCTGAGCCAAGGCCGGTTACGGTCCGCAGCGATCCCGGGATAGCCGCTGCGCGGCAGCGGCGATCACTTGCGCACGCAGATCACCCGCACCACGGAGGCCTTGGCGGAATCGATGCCGGCGCGAGCAGGCGGGCTCGGCAGCTTTTGTCCGTCGAGGAACGCGCGCACGGCCGGCGCCGGCACCAGGGTCGCCTGCGGCGGCGCGCTCGCGGCGCCGATGGTGGCGACGACGGCGGCCTTGAGCTCCACCATGCCGGCGAGCCGGCCTTGCCCGTCGAGCGCCGCGGCGCCGGAGAATCCGAGCTGCGGCGAAGGCTCGACCGCGTCGCCCCTGAGCTTCGCGGGCGCGGTCGAGATCACGCCGCCGCCGCCCTGGCTTTGCGGGTCGGCGATGCCGACGAGGGTGAGGTCGGGACTCTTCGCGGCGTCGCCGGCGAAGGCCGCCGGAACGAGATCGGGCACGCCATAGACGCGTATGAGGGCGAGATCGGTGGTCTTGTCCTCGGCCTGGCGGTCGGCGTCGCCGTGGCCGCTCACCACGATCACGTTGCAGCCGTCGGTCAGCTGGCGGTCGGTGAGAATGTGGCCGGCGGCGCTGACGATGATGCCGGTGCCGTACTCCACCTTGCGCCTGGGGGGCGCGCCGATCTGCGCGACGCCGGCGACGCCGGGAAAGGCGGTGAACGCGCTCGACATCACGACCGCCACCGGATCCATGATGTTCTCGGTCGCCTGATCGTAGAGCACGGTCATGCCGCGCACCTCGCCGTCCTTGAACTCGGCGCGCACGTAGAACTTTTTCAGGTTCTGCATGCCGGCCAGGATGAAGAAGTCCGGGCGCACGAAATTGACGTCGAGCCTGCGGGTCGAGGGCTCCTTCTTCTGTTGCTCGTAAACCGCCGTGAGCGTCGTGCCGGGCTCGCGGGTGCGGAAGGTTTCGACCTGCACCTGCCCCTGCGCCGAGGACCAGCGGGTGCCGGTCTTGCTCGGGCTCTTGTTCGGAACGTGCTTCGTCGGCAGGCCGAGCCGGGCGCCGGTCGCGGGATCGTCGACCATGGTCCAGCCGACCTGGGCCTGCCGCGCCTTCGCCAAGGCGGCGAGCAGGGCGCGCTCCTGCGTGTTGAGCGCGCCGGTTTCCTTGAACTTGCGATTGCGCTGGAACGCCTTGATGGCGGCCGACGTCTTGTCGTTGGCTTCGCCGTTGGCCAAGCCGTTGTAGTCGCCGGTCCAGGCGAGGTCGAACTGGATGGCGAGGCGGTCGGCCTGCGACAAAGAGGTATCGCGGCTCGGCGGTGCCGACGTGCGTTTGCGCGCTGCCGCGGCGGCGACGCGCAGGGTGCCTTCACCCACCGGCGCGGCCGCGGATGGACCGACGTGCGCCCGGCGGGCGGCGGCGCGGGCGTGCAGGACCGCGGCCCGGATGGCCGGCTTGCGGAACTTGCCGGTTTGCGCGGCGGGCTTCGGGGTCGCGCCCGCCTGCACGAGGGAATTGTCGCTCTGAGCGGCGGCGGACGACGCGACGAGGAGCGCAACGATGAAGGCACAAAAGATCCGCATGGGAACTCCCGCGCGCCGAGCCTCGCCCCCCGGGGCAAATCCTAGCCGATTGCCGCGGCGCCGCCAATCCGCCGTTGTCGAAGGATGGGGATCGGCGGGCGGTGACAGGCTTTGCGTTGACGGGTATGACCGCACCGCGAGGAGCGCCCATGCTCGGTCCCGAAGAGCTCGAACGCTATGCCCGCCACATCGTCCTGCGCGAGGTCGGCGGCCCCGGGCAAGCCGCGCTCAAGCGCGCGCGCGTGCTGGTGATCGGCGCCGGCGGGCTCGGCGCGCCGGCGCTGCTTTATCTCGCGGCCGCCGGCGTCGGCACATTGGGCGTGATCGACGACGACCGGGTCGCGCTCTCGAACCTGCAGCGACAGGTGATCCACGACACGCCGGGGATCGGCCAGCCCAAGGTCGAGAGCGCGGCGGCCGCGATCCGGCGTCTCAACCCGCACGTGACGGTGGAGACGCATCCGACGCGGCTCGTCGCCGCCAATGCGCTCGATCTCGTCGGCCGCTACGACATCGTCGCCGACGGCTCCGATAACTTCGCCACCCGCTATCTCGTCTCGGACGCTTGCTTCTTCGCCCGCAAGCCGCTCATCACCGCCGCGGTCGGCATTTTCGACGGCACGCTCACCACCATCCGCGCGCACGAGCGCGGCGCGGACGGACGGCCCAACCCGACCTACCGCTGCCTGTTTCCCGAGCCGCCGCCCCCGGGCACCGTTCCCGCCTGCGCCGAGGCGGGGATCCTCGGCGCGCTGACCGGCGTGCTCGGGTCGCTGGTGGCGCTCGAGGTGATCCGCGAGATCGTCGGTTTCGGCGAAGGCCTCACCGGCCGGCTCCTGATGCTCGACGCGCGCTCCATGCGATTCGAGACGCTTCGCTACGCCTGGGACCCGTCCAATCCGCTGTCGGGCGAGCACCCGACCATCACGGAGCTCGCGACGGACGGCGAGCAACGGGAAGGCGAATAGGCGACGCCATCATGCACCCTCTGTCCTCGGGCCCGCGCCGCCTTATTTCGTCCAGGTCGCGACCGCGGTCGTGCCCTTCATCACCGACCACTTGTTGTCGCCGGCGGTGAGGATGCGGAAGCAATTGGCCTTCGAACCCTTCCAGGTCGTGCAGAAGCCTTCCTTGGTCAGCTTCCAGGTGCCTTCGCCTTTGGCGCCGGTCCCGGCGAGCGGCTCGCGCGTCATCTTGCCGTCGGCGCCGAACACCATCTTGAACTTGACGTTCGAGGGCGTTGCGGAGGTGAAGGGCTGGCCGGTGAAGAAGGTCGACTGGATCTCGCTCGGTGTCAGCACTGCGGCAAGGGCCGGCGCGATCGAGGCAACGATCGCCATGCCGGCCACGAAGAATGCGCGCATGGGTGGCTCTCCCCTGGGTTTGCGTGAGCGCCACGATACAGCAAATTGCGGGAAGCCGCAGCACTCGGCGGTCCGCCGGTCGGCCAGCCGGGCAATAGCGGCGCGCCGGCCCGGGCGTCCTGCAATGATCCGCCGCCGGCGGGTCAGAGCATCGACGGCAGGACGCGATCCGGCGGGCGATGCCCGTCGAGGAAGGTCCTGATGTTGACGATGACCTTCTCGCCCATGTCGATGCGGCCTTCGAGCGTGGCCGAGCCCATATGCGGCAGCAGCACCACCTTGCCCAGGCGCGCGAGCTTGACCAGCTTGGGGTTGACCGCGGGCTCGTGCTCGAACACGTCGAGGCCGGCGCCGGCGATGTCGCCGGCCGCGATCAGGCGGATCAGCGCGTTCTCGTCGATGACCTCGCCGCGCGCGGTGTTGACGATATAGGCCTCCGGGCGAATGAGCTTGAGCCGGCGCGCCGACAGCAAATGGTAGGTCGCCGGCGTGTGCGGGCAATTGACCGAGATGATGTCCATGCGGGCGAGCATCTGGTCGAGGCTCTCCCAATAGGTCGCGGTGATCTCCTCCTCGACCTTGGCCGGAACGCGGCGGCGGTTGTGATAATGGATCTGCAGTCCGAAGGCGCGGGCGCGCCGCGCCACCGCCTGGCCGATGCGTCCCATGCCGATGATGCCCAGGCGCTTGCCCCAGATGCGGTGGCCGAGCATCCAGGTCGGCGACCAGCCGTTCCACGGCTTGTCCTCGCTTAGCACGGTAGCCCCTTCCGCCAGGCGGCGCGGCACCGCGAGGATGAGCGCCATGGTCATGTCGGCGGTGTCCTCGGTGAGCACGCCGGGCGTGTTGGTCACGGTAATGCCGCGGCTGAGCGCGGTCGCGACGTCGATATGGTCGACGCCGTTGCCGTAATTGGCGATCAGCTTGAGCTTCTCGCCGGCCCTGCTGAGCACCGAGGCATCGATCCGATCGGTGACGGTCGGCACCAGCACGTCGGCGCTCTTCACCGTTTCGGCGAGCTCGGCCTGGGTCATCGGCTTGTCGTCGAGGTTGAGCTGCGCGTCGAACAGCTCGCGCATGCGCGTTTCGACGCGGTCCGGCAGCTTGCGGGTGACGACGACCAGCGGCTTCTTGCGGTTCGCCATGGCTCGACCCTCGCCAACCCGCGACCCTGCGCAGCGGTCGGCGGCCCTGCGTTCAGGTCTCCTTAACCACCGTGCCCGACACTGGCGGCTCTTCGGCGCGGTCCCTCTGTAACAGATGGACGTGCGAAGACAAGCACCCGCGCCGGGCGCGGGCAGCACCCGCGTCACGATCGCCGCCACGCAATCTTGTTCCCGCGCCGGGCACCGATGAAATCGAAGCGTCGTTCGCAGCCGCATGCATGGTCGGTGACGCTCGCGGCGATCGCGGCGGTGCTGACGTGCGTCGCGGCGGCGCGGGCCGCGGGGGAAACCGGTCCGAAGAGCAACCTGCCGGTGCCGCGGTTCGTGAGCCTCAAGCCCGACCGCGTCAACGTGCGCGGCGGCCCCACGCGCGACCACGAGGTGACCTTCGTCTATACCCGCGCCGGCCTGCCCGTGGAGATTACCGCGGAATCAGACAATTGGCGGCGGATCCGCGACTGGGAAGGGTCGGAGGGCTGGGTCTACCACTCGCTGTTGTCGGGACGGCGCACCGCCGTGGCGATGCCCAAGGACAAGAACCAGCTCGTTCCGCTCCACGACAAGGGCGACGGCGAGGCGGCGATCGTCGCGCGATTGCAGGCCGGCGTGCTGGCGTCGGTCAAGCGCTGCACCGGGACCTGGTGCCACGTCGTCGGGCCGGGCTTCGACGGCTGGGCCGTGCAGGAACAGCTGTGGGGCGTCTATCCGAACGAGAAGATAGAATGAAAGCCGCTCGTGCCCCCGAACCCGAAGTTCGCACAGCCGTGCCGCAAGTCCGATTGCTAGCGCGCCTTGCGGCGCAGCCGCACCACCACGTCGATGCGCGCGACCTCGTAGCCCTCGGGCGGAACCGGAGTCTTGCCGACGACCACGTCGCTGTCGGGAATGTCGAGCAGGTCGTTCTCGCCCTCGACGAAGAAATGATGATGCTGCGAAACGTTGGTATCGAAATAGGTCTTCGATCCGTCGACGGCGACCTGGCGCAATAGCCCGACGTCCGTGAACTGGTGCAGGGTGTTGTAGACGGTCGCGAGCGAGACCGGCACCTTGGCCTTGGTCGATTCCTCGTACAGCATTTCGGCGGTGATGTGCCGGTCGCCCTTGCCGAACAGGATCCAACCGAGCGCCATGCGCTGGCGGGTCGGACGCAAGCCGACGTCCCGCAGCATGGATTTCACGTCATGCCAGGGACAGCCGGTGAGCGCGGAGCGCGCCGCCGGGCGCCGCTCGGCTCCCCCCATCGCATTGGCGACAACGACGGTGCGCGACGGTGTCGTGGACACTGCTGGACCTTCCGATACTTACGCGATTGTTACATCTGTAACATATTGGCCCGAAGATGCAACCGCCCCCCAACGAGCCTGGGGCAATTCTAATCTGGCGGTATTCGGCAGGGGAAGGCTGGCTTTGCCCCCCGGGCGCCCTATGTTAGGACTTTGCGGCATTGCGGACCGATCCAAGGACACGACGGATGGACAACCGGCGCACAAGCTTCGGATACGATGACCTATTGGCGTGCGCGCGCGGGGAACTCTTCGGCGCGGGCAATGCCCAGCTGCCGCTCCCCCCCATGCTGATGTTCGACCGCATCTCCGAGATCGCGGAAGCCGGGGGGGAATACGGCAAGGGCCTCGTGCGCGCCGTGCTCGAGCTCAAGCCGGATCTTTGGTTCTTCCCCTGTCATTTCAAGGGCGATCCGGTCATGCCGGGCTGCCTCGGCCTGGACGCCCTCTGGCAGCTCTTGGGCTTCTTCCTGGGCTGGCTCGGGGCGCCCGGAAAGGGCCGCGCGCTCGGCCTGGGCGAGCTCAAGTTCTCCGGCCAGGTCGTGCCCACGGTCAAGAACGTCGTCTACGGTATCGACGTCAAGCGGGTCATGCGCTCCAAGCTCGTGCTCGGCATCGCCGACGGCTGGCTTTCGGCGGACGGCTCCATCATCTATCGGGCGATGGACCTCAAGGTCGGCCTGTTCCGCAACGAAGTGATGCAGCCGAGCGGAGGGTGAGGCGACGCCCGCGCGGCGTTGCGCCGATCAGATGCGGACGAGGCGCGCATGAGACGGGTGGTCGTCACCGGGATGGGCATCGTCTCATCGATCGGCAACAACACCCAGGAAGTCTTGGCGAGCCTGCGCGAGGCCAAGTCGGGCATCTCGCGCGCCGACAAATATGCCGAGCTCGGCTTCCGCTGCCAGGTGCACGGCGCCCCCACCCTGAACCCGGAAGAGGCGATCGACCGCCGCGCGCTGCGCTTTCTCGGCGGCGGCGCGGCCTGGAACCATGTCGCCATGGAGCAGGCGATCCGCGATGCCGGCCTCGAGGCGAGCGAGGTCTCGCACGAGATGACGGGCATAATCATGGGCTCGGGCGGGCCCTCGACGCGTACCATCGTCGAGGCCGCCGACACCGCGCGAACCAAGAGCCCGAAGCGCGTCGGCCCCTTCGCCGTGCCCAAATCGATGTCCTCGACCGCCTCCGCCACGCTCGCCACCTGGTTCAAGATCAAGGGCGTCAACTACTCGATCTCCTCGGCTTGCGCGACGTCCAACCATTGCATCGGCAACGCGACCGAGCTGATCCAGATGGGCAAGCAGGACGTGGTCTTCGCGGGCGGTTGCGAGGAGCTGGACTGGACGCTGTCGGTGTTGTTCGACGCGATGGGCGCGATGTCCTCGGGCTTCAACCAGACGCCCGCGAAGGCCTCGCGCGCCTACGACGTCGACCGCGACGGCTTCGTCATCGCCGGTGGCGCCGGCGTGGTGGTGCTGGAGGAGCTCGAGCATGCCCGCGCGCGCGGCGCCCGCGTCTACTCCGAGGTGGCGGGCTACGGCGCCACCTCCGACGGCTTCGACATGGTGGCGCCCTCGGGCGAGGGGGCGGTGCGCTGCATGCGAATGGCGCTCAAGGACGTCAAGGCGCCGGTCGACTACATCAATCCGCACGCCACCTCGACCCCGATCGGCGACCTCAAGGAGATCGAGGCGATCCGCGAGGTCTTCGACGACCGCTGCCCGCCGATCGCGGCGACGAAATCGCTCACCGGCCATTCGCTCGGCGCCGCCGGCGTGCAAGAGGCGATCTACTCCGTGCTGATGATGAACAACGGCTTCATCTGCGAAAGCGCCAATATCGAGAAGCTCGATCCGGCCTTCGCCGACGTGCCGATCGTGCGCGAGCGCCGCGACGGCGTGAAGCTCGGCTGCGTGCTGTCGAACTCGTTCGGTTTCGGCGGCACCAACGCCTCGATCGTGCTCAAGCGCCTGGAGGCTTGAGCGCGCGCGTAAAGGTTAACTCGCGGCGTCGCGAGCGACGGGAAGCAGCGTAGGAGTAGACTGGAGTCGGCATGACACAATTGATGCAAGGCAAGCGCGGGCTGATCATGGGGGTCGCCAACGACCACTCGATTGCCTGGGGGATCGCCCGGACGCTCGCCGCGCAGGGCGCAACCCTCGCCTTCACCTATCAGAGCGAGGCGCTGGGCCGGCGCGTCAAGCCGCTGGCGCAGTCGCTCGGCGCGTCGCTCCTGCTGCCGTGCGACGTCGAGCAGATCGAAACCGTCGACGCCGCCTTCGGCGCGGTCGCGGAGAAATGGGGCTCGCTCGACTTCCTCGTCCATGCCATCGCGTTTTCCGACAAGAACGAGCTCAAAGGCCGCTACGCCGACACCACGCGCGCGAATTTCGTGCGCACCATGATCATCTCCTGCTTTTCGTTCACCGAGGTGGCGAAACGCGCGGCGGTGCTGATGCCGGCGGGCGGCGCGATGGTCACGCTGACCTACAATGGCGGCCAGCGGGCGATGCCGAACTACAACGTCATGGGGGTGGCGAAAGCCGCGCTCGAGGCCTCGGTCCGCTATCTCGCGGTCGATTTCGGGCCCGCCGCCATCCGCGTCAATGCCATCTCGGCCGGGCCGATCCGCACGCTGGCCGGCGCCGGCATCAGCGATGCGCGGCAGATGTTCGCGTTCCAGCAGCGGCACTCGCCGCTGCGCCGGGGGGTGACCCTCGACGAGATCGGCGGTGCCGCGCTCTACCTGCTCTCCGACCTCTCGACCGGCGTCACCGGCGACGTCCACTTCGTCGATTCCGGCTATAACGTCGTCGCCATGCCGCATCCGGCCTCGCTCAAGGACGAAACCGCGGCGAACGAGAGCGCGATCGCCAAGGACGCGGCGCAGTAGTCTCTCCCTTCGCGGCGCACCGGAGCGCGTGATGCGCGACCCCTGGTATCACAACGAGGAGCCGCTCGATCGGCTCGCCGCCGACGACCGCGTCGCGCCCGCGATCACGCGCCTGCAATGGCTCAAGCTCGCGAGCGGTCTGATCGCGCTCGCCCTCATTGCGGCGATCTGGATCAATTGGCACCAGGGGTGAGTTTATCCGCCCCGATCTCTTCGACGAGAGCGTCACCGACGACGGCGCGGAAGTCGGCGATGGCGTCGAGGATGTGGTAGAGCGCAAGGGGCGCGCGCTGGCGAGGCATCACATGCCTGCACCGCCTCGCGGAGGACCTGGTCGCGGATACGGCGGTGGAGCCCCCGTCGCGTGACGACGTCGACGTTTGCGCCGAGGCGAGCGGCAAGACGCTGCTGCACGCCGACGAGGTCGATCAGGTTGAACTTGGATTCAGGGTCATAATCGACAATCACGTCGACGTCGCTCGTCGGGCTCGCGTCGCCTCGGGCCACCGACCCGAAGACGTAAAGCGCCGTCACGCCGCACGCGTGCAGCGCGGGCCGTTCGGGCGCGACCAAGCGTCTGACGTCCTCGATGTTCATGACGGGGATGATACCCCGGCTGCCGCCTGATCAAAACGGGCGGCCACTGGCCGCCCGTTCGTTCGGGTGGTGGGCTACTCCCCGCCCACCGCCTCCTGCCGCTGCTCGGCGGCCTCGGCTTTCTGCTTGGCTTCGAGGTCCTCGCCGGTCGCCTGGTCGACGACCTTCATCGACAGGCGCACCTTGCCGCGCTCGTCGAAGCCGAGCAGCTTGACCTTCACCTTGTCGCCTTCCTTCACCACGTCGGTGACCTTCTGCACCCGGCGCGGCGCCAGCTGGCTGATATGCACGAGGCCGTCCTTGGCGCCGAAGAAGTTCACGAAGGCGCCGAAGTCCATCACCTTGACGACCGTGCCGTCGTAGATGTGGCCGAGCTCGGGCTCGGACGCGATCGACTTGATCCAGTTGATCGCCGCCTTCATCGCCTCGCCGTTGGCGGAGGCCACCTTCACCGTCCCGTCGTCGGAAATGTCGATCTTGGCGCCGGTCTTCTCCACGATCTCGCGGATCACCTTGCCGCCGGCGCCGATCACCTCGCGGATCTTGTCGACCGGGATGTTGAACACCTCGATGCGCGGCGCGTGCTCGCCGAGCTGGGCGCGATGCTGGGTGAGCGCCTTCGCCATCTCGTTCAGGATGTGGATGCGGCCGTCCTTCGCCTGGTCGAGCGCGACGCGCATGATCTCCTCGGTGATGCCGGCAATCTTGATGTCCATCTGCAGCGAGGTCACGCCGCGCTCGGTGCCGGCGACCTTGAAATCCATGTCGCCGAGATGGTCCTCGTCGCCGAGGATGTCGGAAAGCACGGCGTAACGCTGGTCCTCGAGAATGAGGCCCATGGCGATGCCGGCCGTCGGGCGCTTCATCGGCACGCCGGCGTCCATCAGCGCGAGCGAGCTGCCGCATACGGTGGCCATGGAGGAGGAGCCGTTCGACTCCGTGATCTCCGAGACCACGCGCAGCGTGTAGGGAAACTCGTGGTGCGGCGGCAATACCGGATGGATGGCGCGCCAGGCGAGCTTGCCGTGGCCGACCTCGCGCCGGCGCGGCCCGGCCATGCGGCCGGTCTCGCCGACCGAGAACGGCGGGAAGTTGTAATGCAGCAGGAACGTCTCCTTGTAGGTTCCCTGCAGCGCGTCGACCCACTGCTCGTCCTCGCCGGTGCCGAGGGTGGCTATCACCAGCGCCTGGGTCTCGCCGCGGGTGAACAGCGCCGAGCCGTGCGCGCGCGGCAGCACGCCGACCTCGGAGACGATGGGACGCACGGTCTTCACGTCGCGGCCGTCGATGCGCCTGCCGGTGTCGAGGATGTTCCAGCGCACGATCTTGGCTTCGAGCTCCTTGAACACGCCGGCGACCTGCTGCGCCGGATAGGGCGGGTTGTCCACGCCCTCCGGAGAGAACTGCGCGATCACCTTGGTCTTGGCGGCGTCGATCGCCTTGTGCCGCTCGGCCTTCTGCGCAACGCCATAGGCCGCGCGCAGGTCCTGCTCGATCAGCGCGAGCATGTCCTTCGCGAGCGCCGTGTTGTCCGGCCGGGCGAGCTCGCGCGGCTCCTTCGCCGCCTTTTCCGCGAGCCTGATGATGGCGTCGATCACCGGCTGGAAATGACGGTGGCCGAACATGACGGCGCCGAGCATCACGTCCTCGGTCAGCTCCTTGGCTTCCGATTCGACCATCAGCACCGCGTCCTGCGTGCCGGCGACGACGAGGTCGAGCTGGCTCTCCGCCATCTCGTCGAGCACCGGGTTGAGCACGTATTCGTTGTTGATGAAACCGACGCGCGCCGCGCCGATCGGGCCCATGAACGGAGCACCGGAGAGGGTCAGCGCGGCCGAGGCCGCGATCATCGCCAGGATATCGGGATCGTTCTCGAGGTCGTGCGACAGCGTCGTCACGATCACCTGGGTTTCGTTGCGCCAGCCGTCGGCGAACAGCGGCCGCACCGGGCGGTCGATCAGCCGCGAGACCAGCGTCTCTTTCTCGGTCGGGCGGCCTTCGCGCTTGAAATAGCCGCCGGGGATGCGGCCCGCGGCGTAGAATTTCTCCTGGTAGTCGACGGTGAGCGGCAGGAAGTCGACGCCTTCTCGCCGCTCCTTGGCGGCGACCACGGTCGCCAGCACCTTCGATTCGCCGTAGGTGGCGACGACGGCGCCGTCGGCCTGGCGCGCGATCTTGCCGGTCTCTAGGAGGAGCTTGCGCCCTCCCCAGTCGAGCTCAACACGATGGATATCGAACATTGCGAGTGTCTTTCATGGTTTTTGCGAAAGGGCGAAAGCCATGAGCAAGACGGCGAGAGGCTGCCGCTCGCGGCCGAGCCGCCGCGCGAATCAGCTTCCGGCGATCCTGCCATGGCCTTCGAGCCTTCCATCGAACGGACGGGCGATCATTCGACCCCCGTCGGAATCGGCAGCGGCCTTGCTGCCGGACGATCAGCGGATGGATCAGGTATCCGCTCCGAAACGCGCAAGCACGCTGCGCGCAATCCTCAGCGGCGAATGCCCAGCCGCTCGATCAACGACTTGTAACGCGCCTGGTCGACGCGGGCGAGGTAATCGAGGAGCTGGCGACGCTGGGAAACGAGCTTGAGCAGGCCACGCCGGGAATGGTTGTCCTTGACGTGGGTCTTGAAATGCTCGGTGAGGCTGCTGATGCGCTCCGAAAGGATCGCCACCTGCACCTCCGGCGAACCGGTGTCGCCGGCCTTGGTCGCATAGGTCTTGATGACTTCGGCCTTGCGGCCGGACGATATCGACATCGGGCTGTCCTTTTCCTCTCGGGTTATCACGGTCTGCGGCCGGGCCGGGATGTCGTCCAGCACGGTCACCTCAACGAGTTGCGCGGGCATGAGCCCGCGCAACCCGGGCCATATCGCAAAACCGCGGCCGAAGCCAGCGGAAATTGCGGGTAGGGGTCGGAACTCGCCGGTGCGCCAATGGTCGTCGTGGCTGCGCATCGATTGTCGCTGTGGCTTCGCATCTCGTCCCTTGTCCGCGGGGTCCTATGGGCGGGGCAGATTGAAGATGCGCCGGGGGCGCAATTCGCCCTTCTCGACCTCGGCCAGCGCGATCAGCGACCCGTGCGCCGAGACCGACACCCACCCCTCGATCACGGGCGCGTCGCGGCCGCGCAGCAGCACCGCCTGCCCGCGGGCAAGCCGGCCGGCATCGGCGGAGCTCACGCGCAGCGCCGGCAGCGCCGCGAGACCCGCCGCCACCGGCAGCAGGCGCGACGGCTCGGCAGGTTCCCCGCCGCGCTCGAGGGCATCAAGGCTCGTGGCGACCTCCTCGGTAAACGGTCCGACGGTCGTGCGACGCAGCGCCGCGACGTGTCCAAAACATCCGAGCGCGCGGCCGAGGTCGCGGGCGAGCGCCCGCACATAGGTGCCCTTGCCGCACTCGGCGTCAAACTCGGCGTGGTCGCGGTCGGGAAACCCGACCAGTTCGAGGCGGTGAATCTCGACCGGCCGGGGCTCGAGCACCACCACCTCGCCGTCGCGCGCGAGGTCGTAGGCGCGCTCGCCCTCGATCTTCACCGCGGAGAAGCGCGGCGGCACCTGCTCGATCCGGCCGGTGAAGCGCGGCAACAGGGCGCGGATCGCATCGGCGCCCGGACGCTCCCCGCTCATCGCGCTGACGCGGCCTTCGGCGTCGTCGGTGTCGCGCTCCTCGCCCCAGCGCACGGTGAAGTGGTAGACCTTGCGGCCTTCCATGACGAAGGGAACGGTCTTGGTCGCCTCGCCGAGCGCGATCGGCAACAGGCCCGATGCCAGCGGGTCGAGGGTGCCGGCGTGACCGGCGCGCTTGGCCTGGAACATGCGTTTCACCACGGCGACCGCGTGGGTCGAGGTCATGCCGACGGGCTTGTCGAGCACGAGCCAGCCGTTCACGTCGCGCTTCTCGCGCTTGCGCCTGGGCGCACTGACTGCGGTCTCGGGCTTGACGTCGTTCAACTCTCGTCGTCCTCGTCGTCGGAGCTCGTTTCGTCCGTAGGCTCGGGTTGCAAATCGCGCCGGACTTCAGGCGTTCGCAAAAGCTTCTCGATGCGTTCGGCTTCGTCGAATCGCTCGTCGAGCCGGAACCTGATCTCGGGCGCGAATTTCAGGTTGACGCGGTGCGCGAGCTCGCCGCGGAGGAACCGTTTGTTGCGCTCGAGCGCGGCGAGCACGGGTTGCGCGTCGCGTCCGCCGAGCGGCATCAAGTAGATGGTGGCGAGCCGCAGATCCGCGGTCATCCGCACCTCGGGCACGGTGATCAGGTTCCGCGAGCGCATGGCGGACGAGCTCGCCGACGCGCAGCTGGCGCTGCGAAGGGCTCGTCTCGCGTTGATGTCGGCGGGGCATGATCGTCCTGGATTTTTCGCCATGCCCGAAGGCGGCCCGGGCGCCCATCTGCGAACGGGATGGACCGCCGCCGGCAATGACGGGCGAAATGCGGCTTGCGCCGGCATCCGAGCTCACAGCGAGCGCTGCACCGTCTCTACCCGGTAGCACTCGATGACGTCGCCGACCTTCATGTCCTGGTAGTGCTCGAAGGCCATGCCGCATTCCTGCCCGGCGAGCACTTCGCGCGCGTCGTCCTTGAAGCGCTTGAGCTGGCTGAGCTTGCCTTCGTGCACGACCACGTTGTCGCGGATGAGCCGCACATTGGCGCCGCGCTCGACCACGCCATCGGTGACGCGGCAGCCCGCCACGTTGCCGACCTTGGAGACCTTGAAAATCTCCAGGATGGTGGCGTTGCCGAGCATGGTCTCGCGAATCGTCGGCGCCAACAGGCCGGACATCGCCTTCTTCACGTCGTCGACGAGATCGTAGATGATGTTGTAGTAGCGGATCTCGATTCCGGCGTGCTCGGCGGCTTCGCGCGCCTCCTTATGGGCGCGGACATTGAAGCCGATGATGGCCGCGCCCGCGGCTTCCGCGAGCGCATGGCGGACGAGCTCGCCGACGCGCAGCTGGCGCTGCGAAGGGCTCGTCTCGCGTTGATGTCGGCGGGGCATGATCGTCCTGGATTTTTCGCCATGCCCGAAGGCGGCCCGGGCGCCCATCTGCGAAC
>WNFF01002948.1_pt1 | contig 16023 bp, 16 predicted proteins | sample 5400441 | NCBI WGS metagenome assembly WNFF01 (sample SAMN13153345, study PRJNA577476) | soil metagenome | isolation source: 120 cm saprolite under Douglas fir tree site 2 hole 3 replicate 1 | place: USA:California | collected 2015-04-18 | reverse complement strand
GCCAGGCCCGACGAGCGAAGTCATCCTCGCCGTCGGCCGCTCGTCGATGACGCAGGGCGGCGCTACGCACTTTTCTTCACCGCTGGAATGTCGCGGGCCGCGCTGCTCTGCACCGGCTCCGCCGGCACGCGCGTCACGATCCTGGCTGGCTGGCGCGGCGCCGGGCGCGCGGCCTCGCAATCGAGCGGGAGGCGCACCGTGATGCGCGTGCCCGCGCCGACCTGGCTGCGGATCACGACCTCGCCGCCGTGCAGCGCGACCAAGCCCTGCACGATCGAAAGTCCGAGGCCGGTGCCGTCGTGGCGGCGATCGTAGGAGCCGCGCGCCTGGAAGAAGGGCTTGCCGATGCGCGGCAGATCGTCCTCGCCGATGCCGATGCCGTTGTCGGCGACCGTGAGCACGGCCGTCGTCCCTTCGACCGTCGCGTCCACCCGGATCTCGCCGCCCCGGTCGGTGAACTTGATCGCGTTCGACAAAAGGTTGATCAGGACCTGCTTGAGCGCGCGTTTGTCGGCAACGATCTCGGGCAGCTCGGCCGGGACGTTGACGATGAGCTCGAGCCCGGCTTCGCGCGCCTTGAGCCGCAGCAGGTCGCAGCAGCTGCCGATCACCGTGGCAAGCGGGAACGGCTCCGGCCTGATCTCGAAGTCGCCGGTGTCGATCTTGGTTATGTCGAGAATGCCGTTGACCACCGAGAGGAGGTGCGTGCCGGACTCATGGATGAGCGCGGCATATTCGCGCCGACGGTCGGCGTCGACCCGCATCTCCGCCTCGTTCACCAGCATCTCCGAAAAGCCGATGATCGCGTTGAGCGGCGTGCGCAGCTCGTGGCTCATGGTCGCGAGAAAGCGGCCCTTGGCGGTGTTGGCGCGCTCCGCCTCGCGGCGCGCCTCCTCGATCGACTGTTCCTGCGCCTTGCGCTCGGTGACCTCGCGCATGACCGCGACGACCTCACGGTCCTGCGGCCTCGCGTCGTCGGACAGGGCATGATCGAGCGGGCGGCAGCGCATCTCGATCCAGATGAAGCGGGCCCCGCCTGCTCCGTCGGCGCGGTCGCGCCGCACGCGGAACTCGACCGACTGGCCTTCGGCGCGCGCCCCGGAGAGCGCCGTCAGATAGGCCGGGCGGTCCGCGACGTGAACGCGGTCGAACAAGCCGTGGCCGAGCAGGTCATCGACCTTGGCGCCGAACAGCACCTCGGCGGCGGGCGAGGCGAAGAGCACCGTGCCGTTGCGGGCGTGTCGCGTGATGACGTCGGTCATGTTGCGGGCGAGCAGCCGGTAGCGGTCCTCTTCGGCGTAGAGAAGCCAGAAGCTCGTGCGGGCGAGCGATTCGGCGCCGAGCGCGAGCCCGGTCGCGTACAGCGCGGCGGAGATGATGCCGAGCGCCGCGAGCGCGCCCTGCCCCTGCTCGATGGTCGCGGGCGCGGGCAGAAGATGCTTGGCGCTGCAGAACATCAGCAGGCCGGCGGCGAACAGCGCGAGCGTCGAGGCGGTCGCCACCACCCGCCGCGAGGCGGACAGCGCCGCTTCGAGCGGCACGATGACGAGCCAGATGGCGGCGAAGGAGCCGATTCCTCCGGTCTTCGCCGCCACCACGGTGACGAGACCGGTGAGCGCGAGCGAGGACAGCACATGCGCGCTCTCGTAGCGGCCCGTGCGCGAAAGGAAATAGGCGGTGAGAATCGGCGCGATCAGCCAGGCGAAAATCACGATCTCGAGCGCGCTCGGCACGCCGCGCATGGCGAGATAGATCGGAAACGCGGCGAGCGATGCGGCGCTGCCGATCAGTCGCGGTCCGATGAACGCGCGATGGCGCGCCGTCGTCAGCGCATCGCCCTGCGCCGACGGATGCACCAGCGTGTCGATATAATCGCGGACCGGATTGAGGAAGTGCACTTTATGACCTTGCACGTCCGCACGGCCGGACGCGCTCCCCGTGTTCCCTTGCGTCGGCGGATCGTGGCAGACGCCACTTAAGCGAACACTAAGGCATCAGGATTGGCGCCGTTTGGGCGATGTCCGGCCCTGTGAATCCGCCAACTCCATCGGCCATTCGCACGGGATGGTGAATGGCCGGTTGAATGGTGAACAATCGGTTGAATGGTGAATGACCCGTTGACGGGGCGCGGCCGCCTTTTCGAGCGAATTCGATAGCGCTTGCCCGACAAGGACATGCGCCATTCCGCCGGATTGCGCCATTGCAACCGGTGGCTGGCCCGGCTTTGCCGGAACGACCAGTGCGCTTGCGCCCGATCGTTCGGACATGACAAACGCGACGATTCGAATTTTCGTAAAACACGCGCCGCATTCGCGACGAATTTTCGAAAAATCCGCGGCGCGCGGCGAACCGCGTTTTGAAGGATTGCGGCTATGGTGCGCGTCGGGGAAATAAAAAGATTGATGGGGATGAGGGAGTGGGAGGCATGTGAAAGGGCAGGACCATGTTTTTCCTCATCCGGATGGCGTTCTGGTTGAGCGTCGTCCTCGTGCTGCTGCCGAGCGGCGGCGCGAAACAGACCGTCTCGGCGCCGCGTTCCGATATCGGCGCGGTCGAAGCGGTTTCCGCCGCCTCCGCCACCGTCTCCGACATGAGCCACTTCTGCGCGCGCCAGCCTGACGCTTGCGCGGTCGGTTCGCAGGCGGCGATCGCCTTTGGCCAACGCGCGCAGGCAGGCGCCAAGCTGGTCTACGAGTTCCTCAACGAGCGGATGGCTCCGCAGGAAACCGGATCGATCGCGCGCAAGCCGGGCACATCGTCCGCGGCGCTCGCCAAACCGTCACAGCATACGCTGACACCCACCGATCTCGCCCCGGCCTGGCGCGGTCCGCGCAAGGACGCGCACAACAACCGGCCAACATAAGGCTCCCAACATAAGGCTCCCAAGGCCCAAAACAGCCTGAGCTGGTTTGACTACGGCCGTCCTGGCCGAAGCCGCGAGCGGTCGCCTGCCCGATCCGCCCGCGGCTTTTCTTTTTCTCCGCGTCGTTCCGGCCCGTGACGCAGCGCGCTATAGTTCCTATATGGCGAAGGGACGCGGAGCGCCGAGCGGAACACGTCGGCTGACAGCATGACGATCGACGAGATCATCGAGAATTTTTCGCTCCTCGACGAGTGGGATGACCGCTATCGCTATGTCATCGAGCTCGGCCGCATGCTCACGCCGCTGCCCGAGCAGGTGCGCACCGAGCACAACAAGGTGCAGGGTTGCGCGAGCCAGGTCTGGCTTTCGACCGCGGTGAAGCCGGACGGCAAGGGCGGTCCGGTGCTGGACTTCATCGGCGACAGCGACGCGCATATCGTGCGCGGACTGATCGCCATCCTGTTCGCGATCTATTCGGGCAAGCGCGCGCGCGACATTCTCTCGACCGACGCCGTCGCGATCTTCGAGCGGCTTGGCCTGCGCGAGCATCTCACGCCGCAGCGCTCGAACGGCTTCCGTTCGATGGTGGAGCGCATGCGCTCCGATGCGCGCACCGCGCTTGCCGAGACGGTGTGACGTCGAACGGCAATATTTCAGGGCAAGCCCGCCGCAATTGATTTAATCGACGCAATTGTTGTTGCGACCTAAGGCTAAAGGTTGTTAGCGTACAACCTCGATGGAACTTTCGGGGCGCTTGGGGGAAATGATCTGGCGAAGTGTGATCCTGGGGGCCGCAGCGGCCCTTGTCGTTGGCTGCGCCGCGCCCACCAGGGAAGGCGCTGAATTCTCGGCGATTTCGCAAAATATCGGCCCGCCAAAGTCAGGCAACGCTCGCATCGTCGTCATGCGAGAAAAAGCGTACGCGGGCCTCGTCGATCATGGCTGGCCGGTCGCGCTCGACGGCCAATCCATGGGTGAGCTGAAAACCGGCACTTATCTGTATCTCGATCGTCCGGCAGGGCCTCATCAGCTCTCGGTCGACGAATGGGGTTTTCCCGGCGTAACTCGCCACGACTTTGCCGCGGCATCAGGGCGAACGTATTTCTTCGTCACCAAGGTGAGCGAGAGAAGCAAGGCACTCAGCGGGGCGCAGACCTACGGCGGACTGGCCGGCTTGGCGATTGTCGCCGCGGCGACTTCGTCGGACAAGAATCCTGGCCCAGTGGATTTTGTAGCGATGGAGGAATCCGCCGCACGGACGATGATTGCAGGGCTCCGCTTGGGCAACTGAAGAACTGCGGGGATCCGACGGACCGCCGAGACCGATCTCGCGTTCGGGCTGAGGCCTACTTCCGCCGGCGCCGCTGCTGGCCCAGGCCCATCTGCTTCGCGAGCTGCGAGCGCGCCGCCGCATAGTTGGGCGCCACCATCGGGTAGTCGGGCGGCAAATCCCATTTCTCGCGGTATTGCTCCGGCGTCATGGTGTACTGGGTGCGCAGATGACGCTTGAGCGACTTGAATTTCTTTCCGTCCTCGAGACACACGATGTAATCGGGCGTCACCGATTTCTTGACCGAGACCGCCGGCTTGAGCGGCTCCGACGGGCCCTCGCCGTGACTGGTCGACACCCGCGTCAGCGCCGAATGGACCTGATTGATCAGAGCCGGCAGCTCGCTGGCGGAGACGCTGTTGTTGCTGACATACGCCGACACAATGTCTGCGGTCAGCGCGATGAAATTGCCGCCGGATGTATTGTCGCCCATCGATCCTGTCCTGCTCATTCGTGCCGTCAGCCTCGCTCCCGGCGACGTCGCCGATCCCAATCCAGCCGTGATCGGTCTGCGTTCGGCGGTTGCATGTCGCGACCCGTAATGCTGCAAGCGCCGCGAATCGAAGTCAGCAACTCATCTTCATGAATACTATCAATGCTTCGCAGGCGCAAGAAGAGATTCCCGACATATTCAGTGAAAGCCCTTGTAAATTCCGTATATTTTCTTCGCTGTTCACGCCGCCGGCGGCAGCTTCAACCACAAGTAAAGACCGTTTGATCAGCGCCCGCCTTGAGGTCGCGCCGGCCAGCCCCTACTTCATCCGGACCGGCAAAAACCCGGCCTCCGGCCTCCCCACGCAAAGGGTCCGACGATGACCGCTTCGACCACCGCCCGCCCGAAAGTCGCGAAGTCCGATGCCGAGTGGCGCCGGCAGCTGACGCCCGCGCAGTATCACGTCACGCGCGAGCACGGCACCGAGCGCGCCTTCACGGGGCCATACTGGAACGAGAAGCGCGCCGGCACCTATGCGTGCGTGTGCTGCGGCGCGCCCCTGTTCTCGTCCGAGACGAAATTCGACTCGCGTACCGGCTGGCCGAGCTTTTGGGCGCCGCTCGAGAATGACGCGGTCGCCGAGCATGAGGATCGCTCCTGGTTCATGCGCCGCACCGAGGTGCGCTGCGCGGCCTGTGATGCGCATCTCGGACACGCCTTTCCCGACGGCCCGAAGCCGACCGGCCTGCGTTACTGCATGAACGGCACGGCGCTCGATTTTGCGCCGTCGTCCGACAAGTAGCGCGTGCGTCGTCCGTGGACGCGCCCTCGTTCAAGCGCATCACCGACGCCGGCCCGGTGCCGTGCGCCGAAAAACGCCCGGTGGCGACGACCCGCCACGGCGTGACGCTCATCGACGACTACGCCTGGCTCAGGGCGCCGAACTGGCAGGCGGTGATGCGCAACCCGGCCGAGCTCGATGGCGCGATCCGCGCCTATCTCGAGGCCGAGAACGCACATGCCGAAGACGCGCTCTCCGGCACGCGGGATCTGCAGCAGACGCTGTTTGCGGAAATGAAGGGCCGGATCAAGGAAGACGACTCCTCGGTCCCGGATCCGGACGGTCCCTATGCCTATTTCAGCCGCTATCGCGAGGGCGGCCAGCATCCATTGATCTGCCGCATGCCGCGCGAGGGAGGCGCCGAAGAGGTGATGCTCGACGGCGATGCAATGGGCGCCGGCAAGGCGTTCTTCCAGCTCGGTGCAGCCGTCCATGCGCCGGATCATCGCAAGCTCGCCTGGTCGAGCGACGAGGCGGGCTCGGAGCTTTACACCGCCCGCATTCGCGATCTGACGTCCGGCGCCGATCTCGGCGACATGGTGCCGGAGGTCTCCGGCGCGCCGGTATGGACCGCGGACTCCTCGGCCTTCTACTACGTGCGTCTCGACGCCCAGCATCGCCCGACCCGGGTCTACCGCCACCGGCTCGGCACCGCAGCCGAGGACGATGCGCTCGTGTACGAGTCGGATGATCCGGCGTTCTTCGTGACGATCTCGCAGCTGCAGTCCGCACAGTTCGCCGAGATATCGATCCACGACCACGAGACGTCGGAATCCTGGCTCCTCGATCTCCGCGAACCCGATGCGCGACCGACGCTGGTCGCCGCCCGCGAGACCGGGCTGCGCTACAACGTCGAGCATCATCCGGCGCTTGCCGGGAAGCCGGTGCTGCTCATTCAGACCAACGCGGACGGAGCGGAGGATTTCAAGATCGCGGTGGCGCCGCTCGCCACGCCCGGCCGCGCGCATTGGCGCGATCTCGTGCCGCATCGGCCGGGCGTGTTTCTTCTGTCGTTTGCCTTGTTCGCGGACTGGCTCATCCGCCTCGAGCGCGAGGATGGCCTGCCGCGCATCGTCGTGCGGGCGCTGGCGAGCGGCGAAGAGCACACCATCGCGTTTCCCGAGGAAGCCTATTCGCTCGGCATGGACGCGGGCTTCGAGTTCGCGACGCGGACGCTGCGCTTCACCTATTCGTCGATGACCACGCCCAACGAGGTGTGGGACTACGATCTCGCGGCGCGCACGCGGGTGCTGCGCAAGCGCCAGGAGATACCGAGCGGGCACGATCCGTCGGCCTATGTGACGCGACGGCTGTTCGCGCCCACGGCGGACGGCGAGACCGTTCCGATCTCGCTCATTCACCGCAAGGACGTGAAGCCCGACGGCCAGGCGCCGGGGCTCGTCTACGGCTACGGCGCCTACGGTTACGCGATGCCGGCGGCATTCAGCACCAGTCGCCTGTCCCTGGTCGACCGCGGCTTCGTCTATGCGATCGCGCACATCCGCGGCGGCACCGAGAAAGGCTGGCGCTGGTACCGCACCGGCAAGCTCGCGCACAAGCGCAACACTTTTGCCGATTTCATCGCCGCGACCGAATACCTCGTGACGCAAGGTTTCATCGCGCCGGGCCAGGCCGTCGCTCATGGCGGCTCGGCCGGCGGCATGCTCATCGGCGCGGTCGCCAATGCGCGGCCCGATCTCTACGCCGGCATGATCGCGGAAGTGCCGTTCGTCGACGTGATCAACACCATGCTCGACGACACGCTGCCGCTCACGCCGCCGGAGTGGCAGGAATGGGGCAACCCGATCACCGATCCCGCCGCCTTTCATACGATGCTGTCGTACAGCCCCTACGAAAATGTGCGCGCGCAGGACTATCCGGCGATGCTCGTGCTCGCCGGCCTCACCGATCCGCGGGTGACCTATTGGGAGCCGGCCAAATGGGTGGCGCGCCTTCGCGCCACCAAGACCGATCGCAACCTGCTCGCCTTCCGCACCAATCTCGACGCCGGCCATGCCGGCGCCGCGGGCCGCTTCGAGCGACTCAAGGAAGTGGCGCTCGCCTATGCGTTTGCGATCGCTGCCGTGGGGAAAGCGTAATCAGGTCACTCGTTGCCGCATGTCCTGATCGGCGAACCGGCCTGCACTTCGCCGGGACATGCGCTACTCGGACCGCTCGGCCTTCTCGAGATGGGCGCGCAACTCGTCGATTGACGCGAAACGCATGGTGCCTTGCGGCAATTCGGCCTCGATCGAGCCGTCGGTGTAGAGCGTGTACGCCATGCCGTCGATCACGCCGGATTTGAGGATGGCGATCGGACGCGGCTCGCTCAGCACAGGGGGCGGCGCGGAGCGCGCATCGCTGCCGGGCGCAGGCTCGCTGCGCTCGCGCGTCATCGCCGGCTCGAAGCGGGGCTCCGGTCTGAGCTTGGGCTCGAATTTCGGCTCCACTTTGAACTCGACCTTCGGCTCCGGCCTCGGCTCGGGTTTGGGCTCTGCCCGCGCTTCCGGTTCGGGCATCGGCTCGGGCTTTGCTTCGAGCATGCCTTCCGGCTTGGCCTCGGGCAGCGTGTCGAGCTTGGGGGCGCGTGGGATGGTTTCGGCGCGCGCGCGTGCCGCCCGCACCTCAGCAGGCCACACTGAGTCGAACATGTTGGGACGCGGAGCGGCGGGCGCGGGACGCGGCGGCTCCGGCCGCGCGGCAGGGCGCGGCGGCGCGGCGAGATTGCTCAAGCGCGCCATGAGATCGGACGAGGCAAGCTTGGGGTCGGCCACGGGCTCGGGCATGGGCGCGGCGTGACCGGGCGCCGGCATGCGGGTCGGCGCGAGCGGCACGGCCTCGGCCTCGTCGACGACGGTCGTTCCGTTGGCGCCGCGCGCGACTCCAAAAATATTCGGGCGCGGACGCTCAGGCGCCTCCTCGGGCCGCTCCGGCGCAGGCATGGCCGCGCGCGGCTCGGCGGGCCGCTGATCGCGGCCCGGCATGTCGACGCCGGGCTTCGGCGGATAGGGAATGCGTGGCCCCGGCGCGCGTTGCGCAGCCTCGGCCCCTTCAGGCGCCGGCTGCCGACGCGCAACCGGCCGCGGTCCCATTCCATCCGCAATGCGACGGAGCTGGCGGACAGCTGCGGCCAAGCCGATCAATACCAGGCCACCGATCAGCGCGACGGTGCCGGCGACGATGAGCGTGTTACCGAAACTGAATTCATGGATCGGAATACCGAAGCCGATGGCGAAAATGCCGATCGCTCCCACAATCACGCCAAGCGCCAACAAGAACGCGTACATGGCCGTCCCCTACTCGACTACCCACTGGCCCTGGCGACGAGGAATACCAGACAATTCATCCCGGCGCACCCGCCCCGAAAGCTCACCGGCATCGTAAAGGACACTCCGTCTAAACTTAATTAACGCGGTTAACGAAGAGCTACGACGTCTATTTTACTACCAATTCCTGTAAAATGAACCATCGCGGCCGGCTCTCGCGATCGGGTGCGACGATTGAACCCTCCCGGTTCCCGACAGTTGTCCCTCATGGCGGCCACCCCACCTAGTCCGACGCGGACTGACGCGAAGGCGATCGTCCGCCGAACCCGACCGCCATGGCCGACGCGAGGAGAAAAACCCATGTCGTTTACCCTGCCCGACCTTCCCTATCCGCACGAGGCGCTCGCTCCCTACATGTCGCGCGAGACGCTCGAATATCACCACGACAAGCATCACCTGGCTTACGTCAACACCGCGAACAACCTGATCAAAGGAAGCGAATGGGAGGGCAAATCGCTGGAAGAGGTGGTGCAGGGATCGTTCCGGAAGAACGTCGCCTTGTTCAACAATGCGGGCCAGCATTTCAATCACACGCATTTCTGGAAATGGATGAAGCCGAGCGGTGGCGGCGACAAGATTCCGGGTGCGCTCGAAAAGAAGATCGTCGCCGATCTCGGCTCGGTGGCGAAGGTGAAGGAGGACTTCATCCAGGCGGGCGTCACTCAGTTCGGCTCAGGCTGGTGCTGGCTCGCCGTCAAGGACGGCAAGATCACCGTGATGAAGACGCCCAATGGCGAGAATCCGTTGGTGCACGGAGCGGCGCCCATTCTCGGCTGCGACGTCTGGGAGCACTCCTACTACATCGACTATCGCAACCGGCGACCCGACTATCTCAAGGCGTTCGTCGAGCATCTGGTCAACTGGGACCATGTGGCGGAGATGTTCGAGCACGCGAGCAAATCCGCTGGTCGGACGCAACATCGTGCAGCCTGAAGGATTAGACGCCGGCCGCGCGAAACACGCACGTATCGATAGTGCAGTGCGTGTGGCGGCCGGCGCGTCCCATCTATCAAGCCGGCAGACAAGCACCGATCGGCGGCGCTTCCATCGGCGGTTTCCCGGTGATAGACTTTTTCTATTCGCGCCGCCCCGGGGCAAGGCGGCAGGACATCCTTTGTAAATGGGGGCTATCCATGAAAAACCCGCTTGAGAACCTGCATCAAACGCTCGGCATCGGCGCCGTCGTGGCACTGATCATTCTCTTCATCGGCAAGCCGACGTTCGACCACGCATTCTGGACCGCATTCTTCCGGTGGGCGCATGTGCTCACCGGCGTGCTCTGGATCGGCCTCCTCTACTACTTCAATTTCGTCCAGATGCCCTCGATGCCGAAAATTCCGGACGAGCAGAAGCCGGCCGTCACCAAGGTGATCGCGCCCGCGGCGCTGTTCTGGTTCCGCTGGGCCGCGGCCGCGACCGTGCTGTTCGGTCTGATCACCGCGCATCTGGCCGGCTATCTCTCCACCTTGTGGACCTTCGGTCCCGGCGCGCGCGGCGCACTGATCGGCATCGGCATGTGGTTTGCGCTGATCATGGCGTTCAATGTGTGGGTCGTCATTTGGCCGGGGCAGCAGAAGGCGCTCGGCCTGGTCGAGGCCGACGCCGACACCAAGAAGAAGGCCGCCCGCCAGGCGATGCTGTTCAGCCGGTTCAACACCATGCTCTCGATCGCCATGCTCTATTGCATGGTGGTGGCGAAATCGGCGGGCTGATTGGTCGGCCCCGAGACAAGCAAGCATCCCGGATGTTCGCGCGGCCCCTGACGGGGGCCGCGGCCGGCGGCGCGCAAATCGGTCGCAGGCTTGCACCGTCGCGCGCGCAAATCGTGCCATAATCGATCCATAGCCCTGTGCGCGTCGTCAGGCTGACGTCGCACAAGAGAGGCAGCCGGAATATCCATGCCGCGATCGTCGCCGTGGCCGCTGTCGGTGGACCGGATCGCCGACCGCACGGCGCTCGCGTTGCTCGCGGCATTAGCGGTCATCGCGGCGCTGACCTTCCGTGATTATGGGCTCGGATGGGACGACTACACCCACTCGCAATACGGCGAGCTGCTGGTGCAATTCTTCACGTCCGGCTTCACCGACAAGCGCGCCCTCTCGTTCGTCAATCTCTACGCCTATGGCGGCGGCTTCGACATGCTGGCGGCGCTGCTCGCCAAGGTCCTGCCCTTCGACCTGTTCGAGACGCGCCGGCTCGCGGGCGCCGCCGTCGGTCTCATCGGGATTGCGGTGAGCTGGCGCATCGCACGGCGGGTGGGCGGATCGCTTGCCGGCCTGATCGCCCTCGTCCTGCTCGCGACCTGCCCGCTCTATTACGGGCACATGTTCATGAACCCGAAGGATGCGCCGTTCGCCGTCGCGATGGCGGTCCTGGCGCTCGCCCTGGTGCGCATCTTCGCGGAATATCCGGCGCCGTCGGCGGGGAGCATTGCGCTCACCGGCATCGGCGTCGGCCTCTCAGTCGGCACGCGTATCCTCGGCATCTTCGGGGTGTTCTACGCGGTTGTGGCCCTTCTGTTCATCTTGGCGATCGAGATGCGCGCGCTCGGCGTGCGCCCGGCGGCGGGACGCGCCGGGACCTTCATCGTGGGGCTGCTGCCGGCGTTCGTTCTCGCCTATGGGATGATGGTCCTGGTCTGGCCCTGGTCGGTGGTCGATCCGCTCAATCCGATCAAGGCGCTGTTCTACTTTTCCCATTTCTTCGAGAAGCCGTGGCAGGAGCTCTTCGAAGGCAACCTCGTCCTCGTCCTGGACATGCCGCGCCGCTACGTGCCCGAACTCCTCGGCCTCAAGTTCCCGGAGATCATGCTTGTGCTCGGGCTGTGCGGAACGGCGGGCGCATTCCTCGCCGCCTGCCGCCATACGCTGCCGCCGCAGCGGCGGGCGGTCCTCCTCATCCTGGCGCTCGCCGCGATCTTTCCGGTCGCGCTCGCGGTCGTGACGCGGCCGGCCATGTACAACGGCGTCCGCCACTTCGTCTTCGTGCTGCCGCCGTTCGCGGTGCTCGGAGGACTTGCCGGCGCGTGGCTGGCTGAACGGATCGGCGCATGGAAGCCGGCTGCCGGCGTGGCCGCCGCCGCGCTTCTTGCGGCCGCCTGCATTCCGCCGATCGTCGAGATGGTGCGGCTCCACCCCTACCAATACACGCACTTCAATCGCATCGCGGGCGGCGTGCGCGAGGCACGAACCCGCTACATGCTGGATTATTGGGGGCTCTCGTTCAAACAGGCGACCCAGCTCCTGCGCGCCAAGGCCACCTCGGACACCGCGCCGCCAGCCGGCCGGAATTGGCGCGTCGCGGTCTGCGGACCGCATCCTCCGGCGCGCATCGGCCTCGGTCCCGGCTTCGACGTCTCATGGGAGCCCCGCGGCGCCGACTTTGCGCTGATGCTGGGCGAGTTCTATTGTCGCACCCTGGATGCTCCGCTGATCGGCGAGGTGGTTCGCGAGGGCGTCGTCTATGCCCGCATCTACGACATCCGCGGCCGCTCGATCTCCGATCTGCTCACGCTACCGGCGCCCTGACGACGCCTCTCCTGTTCTTTCTACCCTCTCCAACCGATTGAAAGTGCGATCATGTCCTCACCGATCTTCGTCTTCGATGCCTACGGCACCCTGTTCGACGTGCATGCCGCGATCGGGCGCTACCGCGCCGCGGCGGGACCCGATGCCGACCGGGTGTCGGAGGTCTGGCGCGCGAAGCAGCTCGAATACACCTGGACCTTGACGCTCGCCGGACGCTACCGGGATTTCTGGAGCCTGACCGGCGAAGCGCTCGATTACGCGCTGGCCCGCTTTCCGTCGGTCGATCGCGCGCTCAAGCCGAAGCTCATGGATGCCTACCAGACGCTTGGCGCCTTTCCGGATGCCCGCACGGTGCTGCGCGAGCTCAAGTCACGCGGGCGCCAGACCGCGATCCTGTCGAACGGCTCGCCCGCCATGCTGACCTCGGCCGTCCGCGCGGCCCAGCTCGAACAGGAGCTCGACGCGGTCCTCTCCGTCGATGCCATCCGCATGTACAAGCCGCGCCCCGAGGTCTACCGCCTGGTGACCGATCACTTCCGCGTCGCGCCCGGCGACGTGGTGTTCGTGTCGTCGAACCGCTGGGACGTCATGGGTGCGACCGCCTTTGGCTTCCGCACCGCCTGGGTCAATCGCCCGGGCATGCCGGAGGAATTTTCCGACCTCGCGCCCGCAATCGTGCTGAAGGATCTGGGGCCCCTGGTGACGCTGGCCTGAGACAATTTGAGTGGCGCATGTCCTTGCCGGCGAACCGGCCTCCACTTCGCCGGGACATGCGCTAAGCCGCCAGCGCCGCCAAAATCCGCGCCCAGCTCCGGGTTCCCTTGTGGAAGCTGGTGAGGTCGTACTTTTCGTTGGGCGAATGGATGCGGTCGTCGTCGAGCCCGAAGCCGATCAGCAGGGTGTCCATGCCGAGCAGGCGCTTGAAATCGGCGCAGATCGGGATCGAGGCGCCCGAGCCGATGAGAAGCGCGTCCTTGCCCCACTCCGCGGTGAGCGCGCGCCGTGCCGCGGCCAGTTGCGGCATGCCCCAGTCGAGCACGATCGCCGGCGCCCCGGCATGGCTGATGAATTCGGCCTTGCAATCGGCCGGCAGCCGCGCCCGCACGAAGTCGCGGAAGGCAGTGCGGATTCGTTCGGGGTCCTGCCCGCCCACCAGGCGGAACGAGATCTTGGCCGAGGCCTCCGCCGGAATGACGGTCTTCGAGCCCTCGCCCGTATAGCCGCCCCAGATTCCGTTGACGTCGCAGGTCGGGCGCGAGGAGAGCTGCTCGATCAGGGTGCGGTCTTTCTCGCCTGCCGGCACGCTCAGGCCCACCTGGCCGAGGAAGCTCTGCGGGGTGAGATCGAGCTTCGCCCACTGCGCCTTCACATCGGGCGGCAGCTCGCGAATCCCGTCATAGAACCCAGGGATCGTGATGCGGCCGGCATCGTCGTGGATGCTGCCGAGGATCCCGTTGAGCACCCGGATCGGGTTCTGCGCCGCTCCGCCGAACAGGCCGGAGTGCAGGTCGCGGTCGGCCGCCTGGATCTTGACCGAGCCCGCGCAGCGACGTGGTGATCGCCGGCGTATTCGGGTCCCACATGTCGGTATCGCAGACCAGGGCGACTTCGGCTTTCAGCTCCGCCTTGGCCGCCTCGACGAATGGCGGCAGGTTCTTGGAGCCGCATTCCTCCTCGCCTTCGATCAGCATCGTGATGGCGAGGGGCAAGGAGCCCGTGACGGCCTTCCAGGCGCGACACGCCTCGATGAAAGTCATCACCTGGCCCTTGTCGTCCGCGGCGCCGCGGGCGACGACCGCCTTGCGGCCGTCCGGCAGGGTAGCGAGGCGCGGCTCGAACGGCGGCGTCTGCCAGAGCGCGAGCGGGTCGACCGGCTGAACGTCGTAATGGCCGTAGAACAGCACGCGCGGCCCGCCGCCGTTCGCCCTGGCGAGGACCACCGGGTGACCGGCCGTTGGGCGAACCTCGGCAGCGAAGCCGACGGTCTGCAGATCGGCAGCGACATGCTCGGCTGCCGCCCGGCACTGGTCCTTGTAGGCGAGATCGGTCGAGATCGATTTGATGCGAAGCAGTGCGAAAAGGCGCTCGATGCTCCGGTCGAGCTCGGCGTCGATGCGTTGCAGCACGCGGTCGAGGTCGGACATGGGCGTTACTGCCATTCCGGGTACCGTGCGGCGATTAGGAATCGATCCCGCAGGCCGATGAAGGATAGCGCTGGCATACCAATTGCCTGCCATATACCGCGGCAACACGCCCGCCCCCGTGTGTCCGCCGGCGGACGAAGAAAAATTTTTCCGTCTTTGTCGAGAGTTGTCATCATGCATTCCGTCATTTGCCGATCGCGCTCGTGCTTCCATCGCGCGCGATCCCGCCTGCGTTTATAGTCCGCGCGAATGCCCGAAGCGAGTGAGATAGGCGGTAACGGCTGGCTGGTCTGGCGCTCTCGGCGTCAATCTCACGTTGCTCTGAGGACCATCTGTTGCCCGGCGGCCACGTTCGCCGACGATTGCGTGTGCGCGCCGTGACACTCTTGTGTTTCGAAACTCCGATGTTCAATATGGAATGAACCTGCCGTCAGTGCAGTGCGGGGCTTGAGGGACATGGACGAACTCGTCGACCGCATCGTCGCCAATGTCGGCGTCGACCGCCCGGTCGCCGAGAAAGCTGTCGGGATCATCTTCGATTTCCTTTCCAAAGACGGACCGGCCGACAAGGTGCACACCTTGCTCGACCGTCTACCTGGCGCCGCCGACGCAATCGCCGCGGCGCGCGCGGACGAGAGCGGCGGGATGTTCGGCGGCATGGGCGGGATCATGGGCGTTGGCAGCCGATTGATGTCGGCCGGCCTCGGCATGGGCGAGATCCAAGGCGTCACCCGCGAGCTCATCGCATTTGCGCGCGAGAAAGCGGGCGATGAGGCGGTCAACGGCATCGTCGATGCCATCCCCGGCCTCAGCCAGTTCATCTGAGGCCCTGGCTCCATGACGTATTCCATCGCAGACCTCCACAGCTTCGATGCCGGCATCGCCGCCGCGCTGAAATCGGCCGGAATCCGCACCACCTCGCGGCTGCTCGAAGCCGCCAAGGACCCCAAAGGCCGCAAGCGGCTGGCGGCCAAGACCGGACTCGAGGAGAAACGCATCTTGCGGTGGGCCAACCTGGCGGACCGCATGCGCGTCAAGGGCATCGGAGAGGACTATGCCCACCTGCTCGAGGCGGCAGGGGTCGATACGATCAGGGAGCTCAAGTACCGAAATCCCGCCAACCTCGCCAAGGCGATGGCGGACGCGAACACGAAGCGCAAGCTGGTGCGGCTATTGCCGTCGGAAAAGGCCGTATCGCGCTGGATCGAACACGCCAAGAAGCTCCAGCTCAAGATCACCTATTGACCACGGCGGCTTGACAGGGGCCTGACCTCGCGCGCAAAGCGGGCCCGCATGGTCTTCGTCAAGAACCCGAAATCGACAGATATGACGGCACGGAAAACGCCGCCGTCGTGGCTCGCCGGCCTGTTGGCCGAGCGCCGGCCCCTGGTCATGGGCATCCTCAACGTGACGCCGGACTCCTTCTCCGACGGCGGTCAATTCCTCGATCCGGAGACAGCGATCGCGCATGCGCGACAGATGATGTCGGAAGGGGCCGATATCATCGACATCGGCGCGGAGTCGACCCGCCCCTATGGCGGCGCCGTGCGGGTGACCGC
>WNFF01002509.1_pt1 | contig 16024 bp, 9 predicted proteins | sample 5400441 | NCBI WGS metagenome assembly WNFF01 (sample SAMN13153345, study PRJNA577476) | soil metagenome | isolation source: 120 cm saprolite under Douglas fir tree site 2 hole 3 replicate 1 | place: USA:California | collected 2015-04-18 | reverse complement strand
TCTTTCTGTTTCATGTTGAGCACCGTTCGTTCATGCCTCAGTTATTTTCGGATTGGGGCTAGAAGCTGTCGCGGAAGACCCAGGCCCGGTACAGCACGAAATTCCACGCCATGCTCGCGCAGGTCGCGAGCGCGAAGGCGGCCGTCTTGATGGCGGCGGCCTCGGTGACGATGCTCGGAGCAAGCGCAGGCACCCCCACCTGGCGGAGCGCGGCAAAGCCCAGGAGGCCCGGAGTCGGCCACACGCTGGAGAACAGCTGGGTCAGGCCGAGCTGGATCCCCCAGGATCCCGAGATGGTCGTGACGAGGAAGCGCATGACCTGCCCCGCGCGACCGGCATCCCGGGAGGCAAAGACCCAGCGCCGGTTGAGCAGGAAGCTGACGACCATGGCGAGCCCGCCCGACACGAGCTTGGCCGTCCACACGCGATTGAGGGGGATCGAGAAGATCCTCGTCAGCGACATGAACACCACGTAGTCCGCGAGCGTGTTCACCACGCCGCTCGCCCCGAAGCGGCGGGCCTGTGAAGTCCAGGAGCTGCTGAGCAGCTGGTTCTCGCGACGATTGGTGACGGCGCCGGGTACGGTCATACGCGGTGTGAAATGGTGGGCGGAGCAGGGCTCGAACCTGCGACCCCGGCCTTGTAAGGGCCGTGCTCTTCCAGCTGAGCTATCCGCCCGTCTCCAGGAGCGTAGGGGGTGATCCGGACACTGTCAACAGGAGCGCCCGGTACTGGGTCAAGTTGCGAGCCAGACGAGGCCCGAGGGAGCCAGCGGCGCGAGGCGTACGTAGGTGTACGTTGAGCGTCGCTGGCGACCGAGAACGAAGTATGGCGAAGCAAATTGGCCCAGTACCCCGCCTTCAGGGGCGGAGGCCATACGTGCTGTACTCCTCCGCCACCCGCGGCGCCTGCGCGGTGGCGGCTGCGAGGTCGGCCTCGGCGCCCGCGAGATCGCCCACCTTCCGCTTGGCGAGGCCGCGGCCGTAGAGGGAATGAGCCTTGCCCGGATCCAGGCGCAGGGCCGCGTCGTAGTCGGCGATGGCCCGGGCGATCTCGTCGAGCTTCAGGTAGATGAGGGCACGACTGTCGAGGGCATTGGCGTACTCGGGGCGCATCCGCAGGGCCTGGCTGCAGTCCGCGAGGGCGAGCTCGAGCCGGTTCGTGATGGCGCGCGCGAAGCAGCGGCTGTTCCACACCGTCTCGTCCATCGGATTGAGCCGGATGGCCTGATCGAAGTCCTGGATCGCCCGGTCGTGCTGTCCCTTGCGGCTGTACACGGACCCGCGGTGGTGGAAAGCCGTCGCATAGCTCGGATTCAGCCGGATGGCCTGATCGAAGTCCTGGATCCCCCGATCAAGCTCGCCCTTCAGGCTGTAGGCGATCCCCCGGTTCTCGAAGGCCAGCACGTCCCCGGGATTGAGCCGGATGGCCTGATCGAAGTCCTGGATCGCGCGGTCCAGCTCTCCGAGGATGCGGTAGGCATGGCCCCGGTTGTTGTAGGCGAAGCCATAGTTGCGCTCGATGGCGATGGCCTGGTCGTAGTCCCGAATGGCCAGGGCCATCTCGCCTCGACTGCTGTAGGCGTTGCCGCGGTTGTTGTAGGCGAGCGCGTAGTTCGGCTCGAGGCGAATGGCCTGGTCGAAGTCCTGGACGGCCCGGTCGACCTCTCCGAGATTACGATAAGCGTTCCCGCGGTTGTTGAAGGCGAAGGCATACTTCGGGTCGAGGCGGAGCGCCTCGTTGTAGTCCTGGATCGCGCGCTCCGTCTCGCCGCGACTACTATAGGCGTTGCCGCGATTGTTGTACGCGGAGGCGAGGGCCGGATCCAGCCGGATCGCCTGGTCGAAATCCTGGATGGCGCGGTTCGGCTGCGATTTTCGACTATAAGCAAGTCCTCGGTTGTTCAAGGCGGAGGCGTCCCTGGGGTCGATGCGGATCGCCTGATCGTAGTCCTGGATGGCGCGGTCCAGCTCGCCCTTGCTGCTGTAGGCATTCCCTCGGTTGTTGAAGGCGAGGGCGTACGTCGGCTGCACGCGGATGGCCTCGTCGAAGTCCCGGATGGCCCGGTCCAGCTCGCCCTTGGCGCGATAAGCATTCCCCCGGTTGTTGAAGGCGAAGGCGTACTTGGGCTCGAGCTTGACGGCGTGATCGTAATCCTGGATGGCCCGGTCCAGCTCACCCCGACTGCTGTAGGCATTGCCTCGATTGTTGAAGGCGGAGGCAAGCTTCGGGTCGAGCCGGATTGCCTGGTCGAAGTCCTGGATGGCCCGGTTCGGCAGCGCCTTGTGGCTGAAGGCGGTGCCGCGATCGTTGTAGGCGATCGCATGCTTGGGATCGAGCCGGATCGCCTGATCGTAGTCCTCGATGGCGCGATCGTACCAGCCCTCGACACGGCGGGCGGTGGCACGGCTGTAGTACGCGGTGGCGAGCTTGGCTCCCTTCTCGCGGCCCGACCTGATGATGGCGGTGCAGCTCTGGATTGCCACCTCGGAGGACCTCACCTCGTCCCCCCGACATTGGCGCCACTCCTTCGTGAGCTCCGCGCCGGCCGCGGGCAGCACCGCGAGGGTGAGAAGGCTCAGGACGCCGAAGGCGAGGAGGGGGGGGCCTGGGCCCCGGGACGGCCCGATCTGGCCCGAGCGGGGCCACCATCGACGAGATTCCATATGTCCCATGTGCTCCCATCCACGGCTCCTCACCGCATCATTTGCGAGCACCCGGCAGCGTGAAGCCGGGGAGCGTCCGAGCCTGCGCCTTCCGGCGAGTTTAGCTCAGAGCGAGGGGGAAACCCACGGGCTGTTCCCGGAGCGGAGAGGCCCGGAATCGCAGAGGCCTTGGCGGGGGCCGGCCGCGGCGGGCTCAGATTGTCTGGGATTCTGCCACCATCCGGGGCGGGAGCAAGGACGCGGACCGGGTCGCCACCTTGACCTGGTCGAAGGTGCACTGACGGGGCGCCTTGTCGGGCCGCCAGCGCAAAAATCGCGTCCCGTGACGAAAGCGTCCGCCAGTGAAGTGATCGTAGCCGACCTCGACCACGAGCTTCGGCGCGAGGGGCTCCCATTCCGCCGACCGCTTCGTGCTCCATCGGCTGGGCCCGCTCGGGCGCGGCGTCGGCGCCCGCTTCATGAAGAAGAAGGGGCCGGCCGCGCCGTTGGGATACCGCTTCATCACCATGGCGCGATCCCGGAGATGAGGAAGCAGGACCGGGGCGACCTCGACGTAGTACTGCAGCAGATCACCCTTGGTCAGCCCCAGTCGAGGCCAGAACGGCTTGAGGAGATTGGTCAGGGTGAGGGCCCGATCCGCCAGCGCCAGCTCGACCACGTTCACGCCGAGCGGGATGACCCGATCCTTCGTCGCCGTCCGAAACGCCGCCTGTCGATGCGACACGGGCGCCGCGCGGCCGGGCACGCGGCGCTGCCCTCTGCGCGCCCGCCCGGACAGCCGCGTTACGGGTAGCTGTGCCCGCCCCGGTGGCTCTTCCATTCGCGCCCGAAACGTACTTGGTCGCCCTTGGATCGCGGATTCGCGCTCCGGAGCATGCCGCGTCGCTTCCGCCGTTCGGCGTGGAGCCGCGCGCGCTCCTCCGGAATTCCCGCGCCGACGAGGGCTCCCACGATGATGCCCGCGAGTCCGCCCGCGCCCGCTCCCGCGAAGGCGGCCGCGATCGGTCCCGCCGCGATGAGTCCGAAGCCAGGAATGGCGATGGCCGTCGTGGTCGCGACCGCCGCCAGTGCCGCGCCCACCACGCCGCCGATGGTTCCGCCGATCCCTGCGCCCTCGGCCGCCTTGGTGCCCACCTCAGCCTTCGTCGGCGTCTCCGCAAGAACTTGTCGCGTGCGGCTCTCGTCGGTCATCTGGGCACCTCCTCCGGATGAAGTCGGCCGGGACACGGCCAAACGTGATCTGAAGCAGCAAGGACCGTGCCTCGCCGGGTCCGCTCATGCCCTCGCATCCACGCGGACATGGGCGCGGAAGTCGCGCAGGTTGCTCGGCCTTACCGGGAAGAAATGTCGCGAGTGGTAAGAATGCCTGCCGGTCACTGCCCCTGCGGGACCGCGTGGCGGGCGACACCTCGCGACCGCCGTCACGCGCCTTCGAGCAGCGCGGCGGGAGCCGTGGAGGCGAGGCGGGCGTATTCGCGAATCTGATCGCGCGACTCCTGAAGCGTCGCGCTCACCGCGTCCGCTCCGGCGGCGAGGAGTTGGTCCTGCTCGCCCCGGTCCTGCTCGCCCCACCGTCCGACGACGATCTTGAGGTGGGGGAACCGAGCGCGGAGGCGCTTGCACAGGTAACGCGTGTGGGCGAGATCGCCCGGCCTGATCGAGGCGACACAGACGATGGTCGGGTTCCTCGTGGCCACGAGGGAGAGGACCTCGCCCGACAGCGTATCCGCCGAGTCGACCTCGAGGGTGATGGCGTGTGGCCGCAGGAGATGCTCGAGCATCCCGAGCGCCACCTCGCCCGCCTCGTCTCCCGCCACGCATCCCTGCACGCGTGGCGACTCGGAGGCAGGCAGCTGCGGGGCGGCAAGGGCACGACCCTCGCCGTCCGTTCGCGCGGGTGATGAGAGCCGCGAGGCGGCCAGATCGCCCACGGTCTGCGCGGCCGCCTGGTAGATGGTCTGGACCTCCTCGTCGGTGAGCCGCTGCATGTCGTGGTCCCGCTTCGCATGGCTCAGGGCGGGAAGGAGGATGTCGTCACACACGTCTTCTGGCGGATGCCTCTCGAGGTAGGCGCGGATGATGTCGTTCGCCTCCGCATCGTCTCTCGCGAGCGATCGCTGATAGTAGCAGACGTCGGCCCGCAGCACCGGCTCGTCGTTCGCCATGAGGATCGTGAGAAATCCGAGGGCGGGCACGTGCCTGCCCAGGACGACGAGACAGACGGTCAGGGGCGTGGCCAGGAGGAGGCCGATGGGACCCCAGAGCCAGGTCCAGAAGGCGATGGCGACGAGAAGCGCCGTCTGCGACAGGCCGAGCGCCTGCCGGTAGAGCAGCGGCTCGACCACCACGTAGGTCAGGGCCTCGACGACGAGGAAGAGACCTACGGTGAGCAGGGGCCGCGACCAGCCGGAGAATATCGCAAGGCTCACGACCACGGGCGCCAGCGCACCCATCACGGTTCCGATGTAGGGCACGAAGCGAAGGGCGAAGGCGAGGAAGCCCCACAGCACGACGTAGGGAACGCCGATCAGATAGAGCCCGAGCCCGATGGCCGCGCCATAGCCCAGGTTGATCATGGTCTGAACGAGCACATAGCGGGTGATGCGGTTGTTCGCGTCTCCCAGGGCTCGTGTGGTGGTGGCGAGCCGGCCGTGCCCGATCAGCCGGAGCAGCCGGTTGCGCAGGTCCCGCTGCTCGATGAGCATGAAGATGACGAGGACGATCACGAAGCCCGCACTCGTCAAGGCGTCGAGCAGCCTGGGCACGTGCACGAAGGCTATGCGCTCGTTCCTGACGGTGACGGGAACGGGCTCCTGCTTCGGCGGCAGCGCCGCTCTCTGGAGCTCACTGATGACCTCGTTGGCTGTCGACTCGACGTCCTTCAGGGCCCCCGGCTTTCTCACGCCGCGCAGATCGGCGATCTTCTGCCTGAGGTTTCCTCGAAACTGCGGCATGTCGTGGCTGATCAGGACGATCTGCTGGGCCACGACGTAGCTGATTCCCCCCAGGACCAGGGACACGAGCACGACGACGAGAACCACCGACCCGACCCGACCCGCGCGCGTGTTCCCGAGGCCTGTCCGCTGGAGCGCGCGCACGGGCGGACCGAGCAAGAAGCTCAGGAGCAGGGCCACCGCGACGGGAATGAGAACGGTCTGCGCCCAGTAGAGCGCTGCGACGATCGGGATGGCAAAGGCGCCGATCAGATAAGGCCGGAGCTCAGCGAGGAGCGCGCGAGCCTGCCGAGCGCGCTGACCCTTGCTCTCCGGCAGTGTCCGTGGGCGGACAGTGTGGTTGTCCGAAGCCATAGAAAAGTCCGAGGCAACCGCCGTGCCGAATTCGAAGGACGTCTATTCGCGCTCTTCGGATGGGCGACGATTCGCTGGCGGCGTCTTTTACCGAGTCAACCCGGCCGGGCCGGGCGCCCAGACCCGATCGACGTCCTGCGATCGACGGGGCTGGTGACTTCGATACGCCAGGAAGATTTCCCTGTCATGTGACGGACGCGTCAGATGCCGAGAGCAGTCAGGCGAGCCCGGGTGGGCACGCCGTCTTCGTCCCAGCCGCGCAGGGCGTAGTAGCGATCGACCATCATCGCCAGCTCCTCCGGCGGACAGCGCATGCCCGCCGAGGGCCCGTCGGGAATGGGCTCATGCATCACGCGCCACGGCAGCACGTCGTCCTTGCGCCGGACGCCCTCGCGCACGTTGAAGAGCCGCTCGAGATTGATCACGCGCTCGCCCACCCGCTCCAGCTCCTCCACCGTCATGTCCCAGCCCGTGACCGCGCGGACCATGCGCGCGTAGGGCTCGTCCACGAAGAGGCCGAAGCCGCGCTCGGAGGTGAAGCGGCAGAGCACGAGCGAATCGTCCACCGCCGTGAAGTGCTGGCTGCGCACGGCGAACTCCGGCTTGCCGTCGGTGCCGCGGCGATCGTACCCCTGCGCGTACTGCGGCGTGGGGCGCGTGTCGTGATGGCTGCCCCCGCGCGTGGCCGTGGCGTAGCCGATGGACATGCCCTTGAGGGCGCGCGCGGAATGCGCGGGCAGCTCCAGGCGCTTCACGGCATAGACGGCCCGCGTCGCTTCTGTCCCCATGGATTCGGCGAGGCGCCAGGCGCCCTCCGCGAGCCTGTCGCCGAATCCCTCGCGCGCCGCCGTCATCTCCACGAGCCGCAGCATGCCGCGCCAGTCGCCCCAGCCGAAGGGCAGCCCGACCTCGGCCTGGGTGAGCCAGCCGCGCTCGAGCGCCTCGGCCGCGAAGGCCAGGGTCACGCCCATCGAGATGGTGTCGAGCCCCAAGAGATCGCAGAGATCGTTGGCCTTGGCGAGCGAGCCCGCGTGCGCGTTGCCCAGCATGGAGCCGAAGGCGAAGATGGTCTCGTACTCGGGCATCTTGGCCTTGAGACCTCGGAGCTCGCCGTCGCGGATCTCGTACTGCTTGCCGCAGGCGACGGGACATTTGAGACAGGTCGTGTCACGGTCGTGATGGTGGGCGTGCATCTCCTCCCCGGAGATCATTCCCGCCTCGGCAAAGGTCTCCTGACGGAGGTTGTAGGCGCCGAGGCCGCCCAGGGTGTTGATGGGCTTGACGAGAAACGACGTGCCGTACTTCGAGAGCGCCGCCGTGCCCGTCTTGAGGGGCTCGCGCTTCTCTTCGAGAAGCGCCTTCAGGAGGGCGGCGTCCGCCACCTCGGTCTTCTTCGCCCCCGCCACGACCACGGCCTTGACGCGCTTGGCCCCGAGCACGGCCCCGATCCCCCCGCGCCCGGCCACGCCTTCGCGATTCTTCCAGTACGTCGCCGCGCAGGCGAAGCGCACGAGCCGCTCGCCCGCAGGGCCGATGGCCATGACATCGGTGGCGTCGCCCTCCACCGCCTGGATGGCATGCACGGTGTCCCGGGTGGTCTGGCCCCAGAGGCCGGTGGCCGGCTTCACCTCGAGACCCGTCTCCGTCACTTTCAGGTAGACGTGGGCGGGAGCCTGGCCGGTGATGACGAGGGCGTCGAAGCCCGTGCGCTTCATGGTGGCGGGCCACCGCCCGCCGAAGGTCGAGTCGAAGAAGAGGCCGGTCAGCGGCGATTTCGAGGCGACGCAGGCGCGGCTATTGCCCGGCACCGTCGTGTCGGTGATGGGCCCCACGGCGAAGACTACCGCGTTGGCCGGCGCATAGGCGTCGACCTGAGGCGGGACGTGATCGAGGAGGAGCCGCGCGGCCAGCCCGTTGCCGCCGAGGAGGGCGCGGGCCGCGGACTCTTCGAGGCCCTCGACACGGCTCGTGCCGCGTGTGAGATCGACGAAGAGAATCCGCCCGCCATAGCCCTTCATGGGCGCGCGCGCTCCAGCATCCCGGCGTTGGTCGTCATGGCCGCTCCGAGTGGAGCGTCGCCCATTATACCTACCGGGCGCGTCAGTTGGCGCCGAGGGCGCGCAGGTTCTTCTTGGCCGCCTCGGCCAGCTCGGCCTCGATGCCCGACGATGCGAGGAGCTTCTTGTAGACGATGACGGCGAAGTCGGGCTGCTTGAGGGCGGCGAAGGACTGCCCGGCGCCGAGGAGGGCGCGCCGGCCCAGCGGCGTATCGGGGGCGACATACGCCGCCGTCATGTAGGCATCGACGGCCTGCTGGTGACGGCCCGCTCCCCGATAGCCCTCGCCGAGGCGATAGGCGGCCTCGGTGGCGACCTGGACATCGCTGGCCGACAGCGCGCGCTCGAAGAGCGGCTGCGCCTCGGCCCACTTGCCATCGATCATGGCCACGCGCGCCTGGCCGAGAGTGGCCGCGCCCTCCCACGCCGGGTAGTCGCGCGTCACGCGCGCGTAGAGGTCGAGGGCCTGGGCCTGATCGCCCGCCGTCTCGTAGCTCCGGCCCAGGAGCAGGAGGGCGCGCGGCAGCGCGGGGTCCTGCGCGGGCGACGTGTCCACGAAGGCCTGAAGCCTCGTGCGCGCCTCGGCGACGGCGCCGGTGCGGACGAGGGCCTCGGCGTAGTCGAGGCGCACGTCCCGAGCGGCGGCATGGGTCGGATAGCGCGTGGCCAGGGTCTGGAGGACGTCGCTGGCCAGCGTCCACTCCCCGCCCCGCCCCGCGGCGGCTCCCACCTGGGCGAGGACCGCCGGCGTCGTGTCGCTGGCGGGAAACTCCTTGATCAGCCTCTGGGTCGCCGCGCGCGCCTCCTTCCATTTCTGCTCGTCGGCGGCCACCACCGCCGTGGCGCCGAGCACGCGAGGCGTCGTGGTCGGGTCGGCGGGCTGCGTGAGGAGCGCCGTCGCGAAGCGGTTGAAGTCCGCGCGCTTGCCCTGGTTCCACAGCACCGCGGCAATGCCGTACTCGGCGGCGGCGGCGATGGGGGTCGTGCCCCCATCGCGCGCCTCCACGAACTCGCGCTCGGCCTCGTCCCACTGCTTGCGGTCGAAGGCGATGCGGCCGAGCCCGAGGTGCGCCGCCGCGCCCTCGCCCAGGGCGAGGGCGGCGGTGAGCTCGCGCGTGGCGTCCTCCGGCTTGCCGTCGGCCATGAGGGCGGCGGCGCGGGCCAGGCGCATGCGGCCGATATACGGCGAGAGGGGCGCGCGACGCACCAGGGTGGTCAGGTCGGCCACCATGCCCGCGCCCTTGCCTGCCCGAAGGAGGAGGATGGCGCGGTTGAGCCGAGCGACTTCGGCGTGCTCGCCCTCGGGATAGCGCTGGATCAGCCCGTCGAGGAGGCTCTGGGCTCCGGCCGTATCGCCGGAGCGCGCGGCGATCTCGGAGGCGAGCAGGAGCGCGCCGGGAGCGCGTGGGTCCTTGGCCTGGCTCGTGGCGAACTGGGTCCAGATCTTCCGCGCTTCCTCGTGACGGCCGCGGCGGAACTGGGTCCAGCCGAGCGCGAGCTGCACCGAGGGCGCCTCGGGGGAGGAGCCGTAGTCTGCGAGAAAGCGGCCATAGCGGTCCGCGGCCTGGTCCCAGTCGCGCGCGGCATAGCCCGCCTCGCCGCCGAGGGCGAGCACGGCCGCGCGGACATCCGGGTCGAGCGGCTGGCGGAGGAGCCCGTCGAGGCGCGCCTGGGCCTGGCCGAACTCGCGCCCCTCGATGTCAATCTGGGCGAGGCGATAGCCCGCGTACCAGCCGAGGGGGGGCGTGCCCGGATTGCTGGCGACGAGCTCGAAGGCGCTCCGCGCCTCGCTCGGCTGCTTCGCCTCGCGCTCGAGCTCGGCGCCGAGGAGCACGACATAGGCGCGCGATGCAGGCTCGAGGTTCTTGCCCAGGAGCTCGAGCGAGAGGGCGCGCCCTTCCTCCACTCGATGCTTCTCCGTGGCCCAGCGGTCCACGGCGAGAAGGACGGGTAGCGTCAGCGTGCCCTTGGCGTCGGCCTGTTCGAGCCGGCGCGCCTCGTCGAGGGCGGCGGCATAGTCGCCGATATCGAGGAGGGCCAGGGTCAGTCCCGCCCGGGCCCACAGGATCTCGCTGAGCTTGGGATAGGCCGAGAGGAGACCGCGATAGGTCTGCACCGCCTCCAGGGGCTGCCCGGCCGCTCGGCTCCACCAGGCCTGGCGGAGCAGGCCGGACTCGATATTGAGCTGCGGCCCGCGCGCGGTGAACGTGGACAGCCGGGCCACGGCGTTCTTGTGGTCGCCGAGCCGTCCGAGCGTATCGCCGAGCCAGAACTGAGACTCGGCGGCCACGGAGCGCGGCAGGCTGAGGGCGAGGAGCCCCGTCCAGGCTTCGCGCGCGTCGGGGAAGCGGCCCAGGCCGTAGAGAGCGAGCGCGCGTCCGTGACGAGCCCACGGAATCACCTCGGGCGGCGCGCCCGCCTTGAGGATGTTGTCGAAGGTCTCGAGCGCGCGCGCGGGCTGGGCCGCGTTGAGCAGGACCATCCCGTACGTCAGGCCGCCGTAGTACGCGATGTCCGAGCGCGGCTCGTCCTGGATGGCCAGATGCAGCGTCTGCTCCACGCCCTCCGTCTGCTTCAGGCGGATCAGCGTCTCGGCCAGCCAGTACCGCGCCTCGCGCAGGAGCGCCCGGTCCGTGTTCTTCTTGACGGCGTTCTCGAGGGCCTCGCGCGCCTCTTCGAATTCGTTTCGCTGGAAGCGCGCGCGCCCGCACTCGACCAGCTCGGAGGCGACCCCGAAGACCGTCCCGAGCGGATTGCACGCGAGGAAGCGCGGCGGGGGCGCGGGCGCGAGGGGGAGCTGCGTCAGGTCGACCACGATCCGCGCGGGCGGGAGCGGGGGCACCGGCTGCGGCGAGGGCGGAAGGCTCATCGGCCCGCTGCCCACTGGCCCCTTGTCCAGTGCCGGTGACACCAGCGGCAACACGGCGGCGAGATCCGGCGGAGGCAGGGTGAACGACACCTCCGCGCCCTGCGCGACAGAGGGAGCCAGGACAAGGCCCAGCAGCGCGAGCATCCTGACGATGCTCATCGCTTCTCGCTCTTTCCCCCAGCTTTGGGAGCGGGCTTGATGTTCGCCGCGACGGCGGCCTTGCGTGCCTTGGCCCAGGCGGCCAGCGTCTTGTCCGGGCTCTTCTCCGCGACCTCGTCGTAGTACTTGGCCGCCTGCGTCCACTGCTTCTGCTCCTCGAGGGCAAGCCCCGAGCCCGCGAGGGCCCGGAAGTGAAGGGCAGGCTCGAGACCCGCCGTATCGCCGGCGGCCTGGAAGGCGGGCAGCGCCTGCGCCGGGCGCTTGAGCTTCATCTCGCTCTCGCCCACGAGCAGGAAGGCCTCGCCGCGCACCGCGTCCTCCGGGCTCTTGGCCGCCGCGCGCGCAAACGTGGCCGCCTCGCGAAAGGCGTTCTTCGTGAAGGCGGCCTGAGCCGACTGCAGCGAGGTCCGCCCGGTCAGCGGGTGCTCGGGAAATTCCTTGCGCAACCGGGCTCGGGCTGCTTCCGCGTCGCGCGAGCGGCCGAGACGCTCGGCGATGGCGCCGGCATCGTAGAGTCCGTCGGCCGAGGCAGGCTTTTGCGACATGAGCGCGGTGTACTCGTCGGCCAGCTCGCTCTTGCGGCCGTCCTTCATGAGGGTGTCGAGGACGGCCCGACGCGCCGTGGGGGCCAGCTCGCTCGTCGGATTGGCCTTGGCGAAGGCGCGCAGATCGGTCACGCCCTGGTCGGTCTGCCCCGTGGCCAGCCGCGCCCGGGCCTGCCAGTAGCGCGCGTCCGGGGCGAGCTTGTGCTCGGGATTCTTGGTCACGAAGGCCTGGAGCACGCCCTGCGCATCCTCGGCGCGCTTGAGCTCGATGAGCGCGCGCGCGAGCTGGATGGTGGCCGTGGGCGCGAGGGCATGGTCGGGAAACTCGCTGACGAGACGCTGGAAGGCGGCGGCGGCGGGCTCCCGACGCTTGGACTCGAGCTCGCTCCACCCGAGACCGTAGAGCGCGTCAGGCACGCGGAGTCCCCCCGCGCCACCGGCGATGACGTCGGAGTACGCGGTGCGCGCGTCGCTGAACCGCTTGAGACGATAGAAGGCTTCCGCCTCCCAGAAGCGAAGCTCGCCCGGCTTCCCCGGCGGCGGCTGGAAGCTCTCGGCTTTCTTGAATGCCTCGAGGGCGGCCTCGCCCGCGCCCTGAGAGAGTCGTGCTTTGCCCAGGAGCAGCGTCGCTTCTCCCGCCCGTCGTTCGCTCGGGAAGCGCTCGACGAAGCGCTCGAGCATGCGGCGGGAGAGCGGGTAGAGGCCGTCGTCGAAGGCCTTCTCGCCGACCAGGAAGAGACGATCCGCCTCCTCGAGGGCGGCCCCGGGGCTCGCCCAGGCGCCGAGGATGACGAGTCCCACGAGCAGCGAGAAAATTAGGCACGCGCGCAGGTGCGCCATACGGATAGGGTCAGGCTACCACGGCCCCCCAGCGGAGCCTACGACTCGGCGACCAGGCGGTAGCCGACTCCGGGCTCCGTGAGCAGATAGCGCGGCCGCGCGGGGACGGTCTCGAGCTTGCGGCGGAGCTGAGCGACGTAGAAGCGCAGGTTCTGGCTGTCCTCGGTGTGGGCCGGCCCCCAGACTTCCTTGAGAAGCTGCCGGTGAGTCAGCACCTTGCCCGCATGCCGGATGAGGGTAGTCAGGAGCTTGTACTCGATCGGCGTGAGATGGATCTCCTTGTCGCCGACCAGCACGTGGCGCCGCGCGAGATCCACGGAGAGATCGCCCACGACGAAGGTGGTGGCCGCGGCGCCTTCACCCACCTGGTCGCGGCGCCGGAGGGCCGCCCGCATGCGAGCGAGCAGCTCGCCGACAGAGAAGGGCTTGCTGACATAGTCGTCGGCACCGCCGTCGAGGGCGGCGATCTTGTCGCGCTCCTGCCCTCGCGCGGAGAGCACGATGACGGGCACCGAGGTCCACTCGCGAAGTCGCGCGAGGACGCCGAGGCCGTCGAGGTCGGGCAGGCCGAGGTCGAGAATGACGAGGTCGGGCTGGCGGGTCGCCGCCTCGATCAGGCCGTCCTCACCGCTGCCCGCCTCGAAGAGGCGGTAGCCGTGGCCCGTGAGCGCGGCGCGGAGAAAGCGCCTGATCTGAGGCTCGTCCTCGATGAGCACCACCGAGGGCCCGGGAATCTGATCGGACGAGGCCTCGGACTTTCCCTCGGGATCAGCCACCCTCCGCCTCCACTCGCGGGGGCGTACCTTCGAGCGGGAGCGTGAAGCGGAAGGCGGCGCCCCCGTCCGGCCCGTTCTGCGCCCAGATGCGACCGCCGTGGGCTTCGACGATGGCCCGGCATATGGTCAGCCCGAGCCCCGCGCCTCGCGACGAACTAGAGACGCTCCGGTAGAACTTGTCGAACACGCGCGCCTCGTCGCCGGGAGCGAGGCCCGGCCCGTGATCGGCGATCTCCACCGTGACGCTCGAGCCATCGCTCCACGCGCGAAGCTCGACGGCCGTGCCCGCGGGCGTGTACTTGACCACGTTCTCGAGCAGGTTGGTCAGCGCCTGATCGATCAGGACATCGTCCATGGGAACGAGCGGCAGGTCCTTGGGCACATCCGTCCGCAGGGGCCGGTCGCGAAGCGCCGGCTCGAGACGTCCGAGCACGGCGCCCACCACTTCCTCGAGCTGATGCCACTCCTTGCGCACCTCGACGCCGGACTCGAGGCGAGTCATCTCGAGGAGGTTCCGGACGAGGCGATTCAGACGGTCGGCCTCCTCGCGGATGGTCTGAAGCAGCTCGTGCTGGACGTCGGCGGCGGGACGGCCCTCGAGCAGGGTGCTGGCGGCGCCCGTGATGGCAGCAAGCGGGGTCCGCAAATCGTGGGAGACCGAGCTCAGGAGCGAGTTGCGAAGACGCTCCGTCTCCATCCGCACCTGGGTCGCCTGCGCCTCCTCGGCGAGGACGGCCCGCTCGATGGCCAGCGCGGTCTGGTTCGCGAACGTCTCGAGCAAATGGAGCTGCTCGGGGCTGTCGAAAGCGTGACGCTCGGCGGGCCGCACCCCGAGGACCCCGACCGCGCCGCGAGAGCCGATGAGGGGGACGTAGAGCGCGGTCGCCCCCGGGAGCGTCGAGGTGCCGAGCCCAGCCAGCTCGCGGTGGGCATAGACCCACTGGGCGACCGCCAGCTCTGTCGTGTCGATGGCCAGGGTGGCGGCAGGGACCACACGGTGTCCCAATCGCCCCCCCGCCGCCGGCAGGAGGACCGCCATCTCGGCGGAAAAGACCTCGAGGATGTGCTGGACGGCGATGGCGAGAAGGCTCTCCACTTCGCGCGTATTGGCCAGCTCCCGGCTCATGGCATAGAGGGCGGCCGTCCGGCGCTCGCGCTCACGCGCGGTGAGGGCCTGGATCCGCGTGCGGACGGTGAGTCCGCTGATCACGAGGGCGACCACGAGCATGACCCCGAACGTGATCAGGTACTGGGTGTCGGAGACGGCGAAGGAGAAGTAGGGAGGCACGAAGAAGAAGTCGAAGGTGGCGACACTGAGGACCGAGGCGAGCACGGTGGGCCCACGGCTGCTCCGGGTCGCCACCGCCACCACCCCCAGGAGGTAGACCATGATGAGGTTCGACAGACCCACGTGGGAAAACATGACCCAGGCGACGGCAGTGCAGAGGGCGACGATGCCGATCGCTTCTGCATAGGCGGGCACGTTGGTGGGCTCGAGGCGCTCGCGGGCCGGGCGGGAAACCGGCGCCTCCTTGTCCCCGCTGACGACGTAGATGTCGATGTCGCCGCTGCCCCGCACGAGGGCGTCTGCGATGGAGCCGAGGAGCACGCGCTTCCAGAGGGGGCGCTCCGGCTTGCCGATCACGATCTTGCTGACGTTCCGGGCCCGCGCGTAGGTCAGGATCTCCGTCTCCACGTACGCCACGATCCACTCGGCCCCGAGCCGCGTGGCCAGCCGGCGGCCCGCGCGCACGAGCTGTGCGGCGGCCGGGCTGGAGCTGACACAGACGAGGACGCGCTCGGCCACCGGCCAGGTCTTGGGGATGGCGTGGTCGCGCATGTAGGCCTGCATCTGCGCGTCCACGCGCTCGGCCGTGCGCCGCAACGCCAGCTCCCGGAGGGCGATCAGGTTGCCCTTGCGGAAGAAGCTCCGCATGGCTTCCTGCGCCTGCTCGGGGAGATAGACCTTGCCCTCCTGCAGGCGATGGATCAGCTCGTCCGGCGGCAGGTCCACCAGCTCTATCTCGTCGGCCCGGTCGAACACCGAGTCCGGGATGGTCTCGCGCACGACCACTCCGGTGATCTTGGCCACGATGTCGTTGAGGCTCTCGAGGTGCTGGACGTTGACGGCCGTGTAGACGTTGATGCCCGCGTCGAGCAGCTCCATCACGTCCTGCCAGCGCTTGGCGTGGCGCGAGCCCTCGGCGTTGGAGTGGGCCAGCTCGTCCACGATGATGTACGCCGGACGTCGGGCGAGGGCCGCGTCGAGGTCGAACTCCTTCAGGGCGGTGCCGCGATAGGGCACGAGGCGCGGGGGGAGGATCTCGAGCCCCTGGAGGAGGGCTTCCGTCTCGGCCCGGCCGTGGGTCTCAGCGTAACCCACCACCACATCCACGCCGTCGGCCTTGAGCTCCCGCGCGGCCTCGAGCATGGCGAAGGTCTTGCCGACGCCCGCGGCGGCGCCGAAGAAGAGCTTGAGACGGCCCTGCGCCTTGCGCGCCTCTTCCTCCATGGCCCGGGCGAGCAGGGCCTCGGGGTCAGGCCGGTGCTCCGTCATCCTCGTCCGCCTCGATCCATGCTGCTGCCAGTGTATCGAAAGCGGCCGCCGAGCGGCACTCCCCTAGAAGAAGGAGTAGTAGAGGGCGACCGTGAAAGTATCCTGGCTCTGGGCCGTCGGCGTCGTGCCGAAGTTCTTCAGGGTAAAGGCCCGCCGGCTCGCCTCGTCGTGCCGGTACTCGAGCCGGCCGACCAGGCCCCGCCAGATCTTGTACTCGAGGGTGCCCGTGATCTCGTAGAGGTCCAGA
>WNFF01002158.1_pt1 | contig 16026 bp, 12 predicted proteins | sample 5400441 | NCBI WGS metagenome assembly WNFF01 (sample SAMN13153345, study PRJNA577476) | soil metagenome | isolation source: 120 cm saprolite under Douglas fir tree site 2 hole 3 replicate 1 | place: USA:California | collected 2015-04-18 | reverse complement strand
GCACCGCTCGGTCGCGCGCTGAGAAATCCCGCCGGGTGCGATTGAGGGCGATGCCGATGACCAGCGAATTTGACGACGGGATCGTCACCGCCATCTGGAAGTTGACCGCCACCTGGCGAAAAAACTCGTTGTACAGATCGAGCCGTCGGAACTCTCTGAGGCTGAGAAAGTCCGAGATCATTCGGGGTCGGCTTTCGCGCGTCTGCGCGTAGTGACGGATCAGGGGATGCTGATGCGTAAGGCGCTCGAAGCTTCTGACCTGTGTGGCACTGAAGGCGCCGGCTGGCTCCTCGACGAAGTAGGCGCGCTGCTGCCGGGTGTCGATCTCGTTGTAGGTGAGGATGTCGCTTTCGATGAGCGCTTCAATGCCTGCAATCGCTCGCCGCGGAAAATCCTCCACGGACTCGATCGCATGGATCTGGCGCACGAAGTCCAGCACCGCCTCGTAGGTGGACGGTCCCAGCCGTTCCAAAACGCCCTCTTCTGGCAGGCAGCATACGCCTTATGGCGTATTGACGTCACCCAGCGGGACGCGTACACCGGGACAGGGCAACGCTGCGTGACGCCCAGAAGCTCTGCACAGGAGGAGGCAGAAGATGCGTCGGAAACCACTGATCGTGATCGCGAGCCTGGCGACGTTCCTGTGGGGCGGCCTGCCAGTTTCGGCGTCGGCAACGTTGGCATCGCAGACCTTTACCATCGGCGTCGATCACTTCGACCCGCCGAACCAGCAACTTGACGCGAATGGGATCCCGTTGAGTGGGGGAAAGATCTTCGAGTACCCCGATTTCTTCACCCGGTCGGTGCAGGTTCACAAGGGAGACACTCTTGACTTCCGCGTGACCATTCCGGACCACCTCGTCCAGGTCGCGACCAGCGAGGCCGCGGCGCGCAGTCAGTTCCCGCTCTTCTTCCCCGACGAGGAAAAAGCCCTCGGGTCCGGCGGCCCAAAGGTCGGGCTCGGTCCGGCGGTGCTCGCATCCTTCGGTCCCTTCCAGACCTGCGGCGCGGCAGCCACGCCCGAGCAGGTCTGCGATCCGACCAGTGCGCCGGCCATCACGGCGTTTCCAAATGGACCGAACTCCGACTGGTTCGTCGCCATCAACGCCGATCCGGGCACAACGTTCACCTACTTCTGCCACCTCCATCCCGGCATGCGCGGGACGGTTTCGGTCGTCGATAACAGCACGATCATTCAGACTCAGGCAACGATCGATCAAGCGGCCGGGACGCAGTTCGCCGCGGACAAGACGGAAGCCGAGGCCCTCTACGCGAGCGCGCAGGTTCCGTCGTTTACGGGTGGAGCACCGGGGAGTCGCACCTATTCGGTTCACGTCGGTCTCACGACGGCCGACCAGCACGTCGCGATTCATGACATGGTTCCCGCAACGCTCAACCTGGTGTCGGGTGACATCGTGCGGTACGAGTGGCAGTCCGACGTCATCCACACGGTGTCCTTCCTGGCGGGGCCCGGGCTGAGGTCGCCCTTCGGCGTTGATTGCGGCACCAGCTATGTCCCGCTCAACGGCCCGCCGACAAGCCTGCCTCTATGCACAGAATTCGAGAACGGACAACCGGAGTTCATTCTCGATCCGGGCACTCGATCGTCGGGTCAGGTTCTCAACATGAAGTTCGGCGCTGACTCCGGCGTTCTGGTGGGTTCCAGCTACGCGGCCTTCTACGGGAACCTTGGCCCCAGCACCTGGTCGGTCAAAAGTAGCCAGCCCGGCCGCTACCTGTATCAGTGCACCATCCATGACTGGATGACAGGCCAGCTCGATGTGACGGGCGACTAACGAGGGCGCTGCCCCGCCCGTCCCCCTCCCCCGCTTGCGGGGGAGGGTCGGGGTGAGGGCGCGTTAGCGCAAGTTAGCTCGCCTTGTTGGCGAAGTCGTTCGTGTAGGTCTCGCTGAGGTTGACGTTAATGCCCTTGTCGCTCGAAACGTAGTTCTGGAGAATGCTGAGCACCGTCTGCGGGCCGGCCGCCGGCATCTTGCAGTCGGTGCCGAAGATGGACAGTTGGTTCTTGAGCGCGGCGATGTACAGGTCCTTGCTCGGAACCAGGTAGTCGGCCGGCATCTTGGCGGCGATGTCGTCGGGGCTGTGCGCGGCCATCCACTTCAGCGTCTTTACGTAGACGTTCACCAGCCGCTGGGCCACGTCCTTGTAGCTGTTGACCCAGTCGTTCTTGGCGAAGATGCCGATGAACGGATAGTCGCCTCCGAGCGCGGCGCGGGTCGCTTCCGGCGTGCGAAGATCGATCAGTACCTTGGCATCGCCGCTCTGCAGCAGGCGCGTGATGGTGGGCTCGGTCGTCATGCCCGCATCGATCGTATTGTTCTTGATCGCCGCGATGAAGGTGTTGCCGGCGCCGACCGCGACGAAGTGCGCGTCGGATCCTTTGTAGCCGGCCTTACCGAGGAGCGCCAGCGTGATCGTGTGCGTGCCCGAGCCGATATCGGTAACGCCAAGGTTCTTCCCCTTGAGGTCCGCCGCGGTCTTGATCGAGTCGGCCTTCTTGCTCGCGACCATCTCCGCCTCACCCGGCGCGATGCCGAACTGGCAGATGGTCTCGATCTTCTTCCCCTTCGCGTTGAGCTCGACCGGATGACTGTAGGCGCCCGAGCCGGCATCGACGTTGCCGGCGACAACCTCATCCTCGGTGCCCTGTCCGGACCCCTCGTCCACCAGCGTGATGTTGATCTTGTACTGGTCGAAGTAGCCGAGTTGCTTGGCGAGCATGTTCGGCAGGTAGATCTGTTTGTTGAGTCCGCCGACCATGAGCTTGACGTCGACCGGCGTTACCGCCGCTGCGGGCGACGCGGTCGACGTCCCCCCACAGGCACTGAGGGTCACCATCGCCCCCACCGCCAGAAACGCTTTACGACTGAGTCCGTGCATTGATCGTTTCCTCCTCTCCCTAAATCGGAATTTCGCCGCTGACGCGATTGGGTCGCCACTTGATGAGCCGGTTTTCGAGCGCGCTGATGAACCCTTCCGCAATGAGCGCGAGGACGGCCAGCAGGAACATGCCCGCGAACACCCCGTTGACATCGAAGGTGTGGCCTGCGCTGTAGATGAGCTCGCCGAGGCCCGCCGTCGCCCCGAATAGTTCCCCGACCACCGCGCCGACGATGGCCAGACCGAAGCTGATGTGGAGGCTGGCGAGAATCCAGGAGAGTGCGGAGGGGATGATGATTTCGGTCGTCAGGCGGCGGTTGCCGGCGCCGAGAATGCGGGCATTGGCGATCAGGTTGCGGTCTACTTCACGCACGCCCTGGAAGGCGTTGAAGAAGACGACGAAGAACACGAGCACCACGGCCGTCGCCGCCTTGCCCCAGAGTGACAAACCGAACATGATGGCGAAGAGCGAGCCGAGAACAACACGTGGGATGGCATTCGCGCCCTTGATGAAGGGCGAAAGCGTTTCAGCGAGCAGCTCGATACGGCCCAGCAGGATGCCGAAGACCACGCCAAGCAGCGAGCCGATGATGAAGCCGATGACCGCTTCCTCCATCGTCACGGCGGCCTGCAGCCAGAGCGGTCCCAGCGCCGTCCCTTCGGTGATCCAGGTCCACAAGCGCTGAACCACCCCCGATGGCATACCCACAAAGAAGGGATCGACCCAGTTCAGGCGGGTCGACAACTCCCAGCTGCCGATCCAGACGACGGTGAACAGCAAGCGCAGCGAGTAGATGGTGACGAGCCGGCGGCGCGCGGCGCGCGCCCGGCGCCCGGTCAGCTCGGCATCGATCGGATTTGCCTCCACCGCTTGTAGCGGTGGATTTGGGTTCGGGCCGATCACCCTAGACCGCGGCAGCGTGCTTCTGACGCTCATAACTCACCAGCACCTCGTCGCGCAACTGACTCCAGATCGCCTCGTAGATTTGTGTGAATCGCGGCTGAAAGCGGATCTCCGCCACGTTCCGGGGCCGCGGCAGATCGACCTCGTAGGTGCCCTTGACCGTTCCCGGTCCGGCGGTGAGGAGGATTACGCGATCGGCGAGCGCGATCGCTTCCTCGAGGTCGTGCGTGACGAACACCACCGACGCCGACGTCGATGACCAGAGGGACAGCAGCTCGTTCTCCATCAGCGTCCGTGTCTGGACGTCGAGGGCGGAAAAGGGCTCGTCCATCAGCAGGATGCGCGGACCGTTGATGAGGCTTTGCGCGAGACTAACCCGCTTGCGCATGCCGCCGGACAGCTGATACGGGAAGCGATCCTCGAAGCCGGCCAGCCCAACGCGAGTGATCCACTCCCTCGCGCGGTCGCGGGCGTCACGGCCCGGTGCGCCGTGGTAACGAGGACCCGCCGCGACGTTCTCCAGGACGCTCTTCCCTGGGAAGACGGCATCGTTCTGAAAGACGTAACCGACGCCATCGGGGATGCCCTTCACCGGGCGTCCCTCCACCCGGACCTCGCCGGCGCTGGCCAGCTCGAGGCCGGAAATCAGCGCCAGCGTCGTCGACTTGCCGCAGCCGGTCGGCCCCACCACGGCGCAAAACTCACCCGGCGCCACTTCCAGCGTGAGATCGCGCAGCGCCGTGTACACGCCACCTTTGGGTGTGGCAAAACGCTTCGTGACACCATGCAGCTCGATCGCCGGGCTGGCCATCTCCGCAACCGTAAATGGGCCGGACGGCCGCTGAATAGCCTTGCGGAGTTTGCGACCGTTGTGGTCGTTATGGTCGCTGCCGGCATTCGTGATGACGGGATACGATGAGGTCGGTGCGCCGACCTCGCCTCAGCCTGGCGTCGCAGATCCTCGTCTTCCAGCTCGCAATCGTGCTGGGAGCGCTGATTATTGGCGCCGCCGCGTCCTACCTCAACGAAAGTCGACAGCTCGACCAGCGCTACGAGCAGCGTTCGCTAACCATCGCTCAATCGGTAGCCGGCATGCCATCCGTCGGAGATGGGCTTCGTGACTCGGATCCGTCCCGAACCCTACAGCCGCTCGCTGAAGGGATCCGCAAAGCGTCGGGCGCAAGCTTCGTCGTCATCGCCGGCGCGAACGGGATCCGCTACTCCCACCCGAAACCCGCGATGATCGGCAAACCGATCGATGAGGACTTCCACGCGGTTCTTGCCGGAAAAACCTGGATTGGTGTCGAAAACGGCACCCTCGGCCCGTCAGCGCGCGGAAAGGCGCCGATCTTCGACGGGCAGGGCCGGGTCATCGGGATCGTGTCGGTCGGCTTCCTCGAAGGAACGCTTTCGCAGCAGCTCGCGGCCATGCTCCCGCAGCTCGCCTTGTACATACTGGTGGCCCTCGCTCTCGGCGTGGCCGGGTCAATTTTTCTCGCACGGCGGCTCAAGCGGCAGACATTCGGCCTCGAACCTGAGGAGATCGCGAGGCTGCTCGAGACGCGCGAGGCGAGTCTGCACGGGATCCGCGAAGGAGCGGTCGCGACCGATGTCGACGGCCGCATCACACTGATAAATGACGAGGCCCGCCGGCTGTTGCGCGTGTCGAGCGACACCGTCGGGCGGCGGCTGACTGACGTCCTCCCTCCCGGCCGAGTCCGCGACGTCCTGATCGGCGAAGCCACGGGCGCCGACGAGGTGGTGCTCGCCGCCGACCGGGTGCTGGTGGTGAGCCGCATGCCGGTGGTCGTGCGGGGCCGCACGATTGGACATATCGCCACCTTCCGCGATCGGACCGAGCTCGAGAACCTGCTGCGCGAGCTGGACAACGCCCGCAGCGTCACCGAGGCCTTGCGGGCGCAGGCGCACGACTTCTCCAACCGGCTCCACACCATCGCGGGCCTGATCGAGCTCGGACGCCAGGAAGAGGCGATCCAGCTGACCACCGAGTCATCGAGCGTGTCGCAGGAGCTGACCGAGTCTTTGCTCGAGCGCGTGGGCGACCCGGTCCTGGGTGCGCTGTTGCTGGGAAAGTCTGCGGTGGCCGCCGAGCGCGGTATCCAGTTCCGGCTGACGCCCGACAGCCGCCTCGATGGCGACGCCGGCCACCCGCGCGATTTAATCACGGTCGTCGGCAACCTGATCGACAACGCGCTGGATGCCGCGGCGATCGCGTCGAACGGCGGCCCGCGCTGGGTCGAAGTCTCGATCCATACGGCCGATGGCGAGGTCGTGATCCAGGTGCACGATTCCGGCCCTGGGATCGGAACTGCTGACCTGGGGCGTATCTTCTCCGAGGGCTATACGACAAAGGTAGCCGACCCCGGCTCGCGGCGCGGACTCGGCCTCGCGCTCGTCCAGCAGGTGGCCGCGCGTCGCGGCGGTGAGGTCACCGTGATCAACCAGGGTGGCGCCTTGTTCACGGTCCGATTGCCACTCTTCACGAAACCGATGTCCGTGGCAAGGCCATGATCCGGACGCTGATCGTCGACGACGACTTCCGGGTGGCCGCCCTTCACCGCGCGTATGTCGAAAAGGTCGCGGGGTTCACCGTGGTTGGTGAGGCCGGGACCGGCGCCGAAGCGCTGCGAATGATCGCGGAAGCCAAGCCTGATCTCGTCCTGCTCGACATCTATCTGCCCGACATCTCGGGGTTGGACGTGATGCGCACCATCCGCGAACGCGGCGCTTCTCGGGTCGACGTGATCGCCATCACCGCCGCTCGCGACGTGGAGAGTCTGCGGGCGGCCATGCACGGTGGCGTCGTCCACTACCTGATCAAGCCGTTTCGATTCGCCGCCCTTCAGGAGAAGCTGCACAGCTACGCCGCGATGCACCAGCGACTGAAGAAACTCTCGGAGGCGGACCAGCACGCGGTCGACACGCTCTACACCATCCTGAGGCAGGGCGGCGGCGAGACGCTCCCCAAAGGCCTGTCGAGGCCGACGCTTGACCTGGTCACTCGTATCCTGCACGAGGCCGGGCGCGATCTTGCGGCGGTGGAGGTTGCCGAGCTCGCCAGCCTCAGCCGCGTCACCGCTCGGCGGTATCTCGACCACCTGGTCCAGTCGGGCAGGGTCGAAGTCGTGATGCGCTATGGATCACCAGGCCGGCCCGAGCACCGCTATCACCTGGTCGCCGTCTCGGTGGCGGGGCCCGCCCGGCTTAAGGGATAGCCTGGCCGGACCAAGCTCAGCAATAAGGGGCCGGCTTTGAATTCGACGCATTGACACAGGCGGTCCCGACGTGCTGTGGATAAGTAATCGGGAAGCTTCCAGACGACGCCTGTCCGTACTCGCGTCCCTTTCCGGACGACTTCCGGGAATGCCCCACGTTCGAGCGCCTGAAGCCGACGTCCGAAGAGTCGGGCGATCAGCCGGTGAGCACCAGCGGATCGTGCGTGAATCTCACCGTGGGAATACACTGGGACGAGCTCAGGCACCACTACGGCCGGTGCCGATTGGGCGACAGCACCGCCAGGTTGGCGCGCCTCAAGACGCAGATCGCCGACAGCGACTCATACGTCAATTCGCACGCGGATTTCGATGACATGAGTCTCACACCTCCGCCGATCATGCCGCCCCGCTAGGGTAGGCTGATCCGGGCTGGCTAACGCCAGCAGAGGGTGGCCGCCTGGAGGAGGGAGAGTCCATGTTGAAGACGGAAGTCTGTGAGCGGCTCGGGATCGAACACCCGATCCTTTCGGCCGGATTCGGCCCCGGTGCCGGACCCGACGTCGTGGCGGCGGTCTCGAACGCCGGGGGATGTGGCGTGCTCGGCGCCAGCGGTTTCAGTGTGCCCTATCTTCGCGAGCTGATCGCGCGAGTACGATCGCTAACCACCAAGCCTTTTGGCGTCAACCTCATTCTTGAAAACATCGCTGACGGCCCCATCGACGCATGCCTCGATGCGGGTGTCCCGCTCCTGGTTTTCTTCTGGGGCGATCCGGCACCCTACGTTGGCCCGGCCCACGCGCGTGGCGTACAAATCGCCATTCAGGTCGGCTCCGTGGATGAGGCTCGAACGGCCACCGCCGCGGGTGTCGACTTCGTGATCGCGCAAGGCGTCGAAGCCGGCGGCCACGTGCGGGGCACAACGGCTCTTTCCGTGCTGCTGCCCTCGGTGGTCGACGCCGTCACGCCGATCCCGGTCCTTGCTTCGGGAGGCGTCGCCGACGGTCGTGGCCTGGTTGCCGCCCTCAGCCTGGGTGCGCAGGGTGTATCGATGGGTACGCGGTTCGTCGCCAGCGAAGAAGCCTTCGTCCCACGCCTATACAAAGAGCGCATCGTGAGCGGCGTCGCCGAGGACACCGTCTACGTGGAGGAGCTCTTCAATGTTGGCTGGGAGAACGCGCCGCATCGTGTACTGCGCAACGCCATCGTTCGAGAATGGGAGGCCGCGGGAAAGCCTCCGGTCGGGCATCGACCCGGCGAGGGCACGACCGTGGGAAGCCGAACGCGCGCCGGACAGACCATGGATATCCCGAAATATGCGAGTCTGACGCCCACTCCTGAATACACGAGCGACCTCGAGTACCTGCCCTTCTGGGCTGGCCAGACCTGCAGCCTGATACACGAGATCAAGCCGGCCGGGCAGATCGTGCGCGATATCGTCCGCGAGGCCGAGGAGGTCATCGACCGCCTGGCGCTGATCCGCACAAGTTCACAGCCGACCCCGGCCCGCTGACGCTTTTCCAGCTACGCTACAAGACACCGTAGATGCCCGTCACTCACGGCGCGCCGACCATCACCATCAACCACGACCACCAGTTCATGGTCTCGGACCCCGACGCGACACTGGTGCCCACCGGTGCCGTTGGCTTCTTCGCCCGCGACACGCGTTTCGTCTCCGGCTACTCCGTCACCATCAACGGGCGCGTACCTCTGCTGCTCGACGCTAGCACCATCGACCACTTTTCCGTACGCCACGAGTTCACGACCCCGGAGCTTCCGCTGGCCGGCACCCTGAATGGCGCCGAACACGACATCATCCTCAAAGAACGGGCGATCGGCTTTCGCCTCGACCGCACGATCTTCGAAGGGATCCATGAGGACTATGACCTGGTTAGCTATGCGCCGCAGCCGGTCCGCCTGATCCTGGAGGTCGCCCTCGAGTCGGACTTCGCCGACATCTTCGACGTCCGGCGCAAGCGGCTCGTGCGCCGCGGCGACTTGCAGAGCTCCTGGCATGAGAAGGCGGGTGAGTTGCGGACGACCTACACGAACGGCTCGTTCAAGCGGGAGCTGCACGTACGTGTCGAACGAGAAGACTCGCACCCGGAATTCGCTAACGGCCGGATGCAGTTCGTTATCAACCTCGCACCCAAACAGACCTGGCACACCTGCATCGAGTGGCTGCCTGTGATCGATGGGAAGCGCGCGCGAGTGTTGCCATGTAGCGCCATCCAGAAGCGCGATCCAGAGATGGCCACCGGGGTGTTGCCGGCGGTCGACCTCGCCGCGACCGGCCACGCCACGCTGCCCCGCATCTGGCGTCAAGCGGTCGCCGACATGGAGGCCCTCCGAATGTCGGATTTCGCGGTGCGCCGCGGCGTCTATATTCCGGCCGCCGGCATTCCCTGGTACGTCACCCTCTTCGGTCGTGACTCGCTGGTGGTGGCAATGGAAAGCATCAGTGGCTTTCCCGAGTTCGCCTTCGGTGCCCTCGATCGCCTCTCGCGCGTGCAGGCGACCGATGACAATCCCGAGCAGGACAAAGAACCTGGCAAGATCCCCCACGAACTGCGTTATGGGGAACTGGCGAGCCTCGGACTCCTTCCCTTCACGCCCTACTACGGCACGGCGGATGCCACGCTGCTGTTCTTGATCGTTTTCTCATACGCCTACCAATGGTCTGGCGACAAGGGGATCCTCGACCGGTACCGGCCGAATGCCGAGGCCGCGCTCAAGTGGATGCTCGAATACGGCGACCGCGACGGCGACGGTTTCCAGGAATACAAGACCCGCTCGCCGGTCGGTTTCTACAACCAGGGCTGGAAGGACTCGCACGACGCCATCCAGCACGAGGACGGCACCATCGCACCGCTACCGATCGCCCTCTGCGAGCTCCAGGGCTACGCCTTCGACGCGCTGCTACGGATGTCCGAGGCCTATCAAATCTGGGGCGATACCGCGCGGTCCGCCGAACTACGGCAGCGAGCGATCCGGCTTTACGAAGACTTCAACGAGCGATTCTGGTGGGAGGAAGAGGGCACCTACTATCTGGGCCTCGACGGGCACAAGCAGCCCATCCGGTCGGTGGCGTCCAACGCCGGACACTGCCTCGCCAGCGGCATCGTCCCGCCTGATCGCGCCAACCGCGTGGTCGACCGTCTGATGCAGCCCGATATGTGGAGCGGCTGGGGCATCCGGACCCTCTCGACGAAGCATCCCTCCTACAATCCCAACGCCTATCACCTGGGATCGGTCTGGCCGCACGACAACGCCACCATTGCCGGCGGTTTTCGACGGGCGGGCCGTCACACCGAGGCGCAGCAGATCGCGGAGGGCATCTTCGCGGCCGCCGAGCGTTTCGATCATTACAGCCTGCCGGAGCTGTGGGCGGGGGTGGCGCGCGAGCCCGGTGCCTATCCGGTCCCCTATCTCGGGACCAACGTCCCGCAAGCCTGGGCCGCCGCCTCCATCTTTCGCCTGATCGCGATCCTCTGTGGGATTCACACCGCCGGCAACGCGAAGGTCATCTATGTCAATCCCGACTTGCCCGACTGGCTGCCGGACCTCACGCTGAAGAATCTGCGGGCCGGCAAGGGCGCCGCCGAGCTTCGTCTGAAGCGCGACGATGTGGAAGTGCTGAGCAATACGACGGGATTCGAGATCGTCCACGGCCGCATGCCGCGACCGCCGCTCAAGGAGACCCCGCTGGCGCGGACCTAGCCGTTAGTGCCAGGCGAGCGTTTGAGGCGTACCGATGGGGGTTATGACGCGGGCATCAGACGGATATCCGGCTCCATCCACCGCCGCCTTGCCTCATCGCTGGCCATCCGCTCACGGGACCAGTGATTGAAGGGGAGCGTCTTGTCCAGCAGGTGGGGCTCCGCCGCGAGCAGGTCATCGAAGGGAAGCGTCGGGTGACGGCCGATGCCCATGGCGACCACGCGCACCCAGAAGCGGGTCATCGTCTCGTGGTAGCGGTCGGCGTGCCCATGGCGGCCGGCGAACTGCCGGATCGCGCCGGCGACGGCATCGGATCCTCGCTCCAGGCCGAGCCGGCGGACCTGGATCCAGGCCAGCCGCAGGTGATCGCGATGGTGGAAATCCCGATTAGCGATCTGGCCCGCCTCAAACGCGGCGAGGAACGTCTCGTCGGCCGGACTGATGCCCGCTTGTCCCTCTGAGTCCATAAGGTAATTGTCTCTGTGCTAGCTTTGGCACCATCAAAGCGAGCTCAACCTGGACGGCCGTGCTCCTACTGGTCGCTGCCAAGGTGGGCGTGACGATGGCCGTCGCCGATCGCTACGGCTGGCACCGGGACGAGCTCTACTACCTGGCCTCGAGCCGGCATCCCGCCCTCGGGTACGTCGACTATCCGCCGATCACGCCGCTGCTGGCGAGGCTCGACCAGGCCATCTTCCCGGGTTCGCTCCCGGCCTTGCGCCTGCTGACGGTCCTCGCCGGCGCCGCGATCATCGTCGTCGCGGCACTAATCGCGCGAGAGCTGGGCGGCAATTCGCTGGCGCAGGTGCTCGCGGCGCTGGCCGTGCTGATCTCTCCCATGTTCGTTGGCGCCAATATCCTCTTTCAGACGGTCAGCTTCGACGAGCTCGTCTGGGCAGTCGCGTGCCTGCTGTTCGTCCGGCTGCTGCGCGGAGCGCACCCGAGAGAGTGGCTGCTGCTGGGACTCGTGTTCGGCATCGGCCTGGAGACGAAGTACACCGTGATCGGGCTCGGCATCGCCATGCTCGTCGGACTCCTGACGACCAGGGCCCGACGGCAGCTGGCTAGCCCCTGGCCGTGGGTCGGCTTCGGCATCGCCATCCTTCTCCTGGTGCCGAACCTCGTTTGGCAGGCCGGGCACAACTGGGACAGCGTCGCGTACACGATCGACCACCGTGGCGCCACCGACGGCACCATCGCCTACGTGTTGCAGCAGCTCCTACTTGCCGGTCCGCAGCTCCTCCCCATCGTCGTCATGGGTGTGTGGTGGCTCTGGCACGATGAACGGTTCAAGGCGGCCGCGGTCACGATCATCGCCGTCGAGGTGCTCTTCTTCCTCGTCGGTGGAAAGGCGTACTATCCAGCGCCCATCTATCCGCTCGCCTATGCCGCGGGTGCCATCTGGTTTGTCGAGGCGGTGCATCATCGCTGGATTCGCCGGCTCGCGGTGGCGGTCGGCGTCGCGATGACGCTCGTTCTCCTCCCGATCGGGCTGCCGATCTTGCCGGCGAAGGTGATGGCCGACTCGGGAATCTGGAAAGCGCGAAAGGATTTCGCCGACATGTACGGCTGGCCGGACCTGGTCGACCAGGTGACCACCGTCTACCAGCGGCTGCCATTGTCCGACCGCGCCTCGGTGATGATCCTGGCGAGCAACTACGGCGAAGCCGGCGCGCTCGATTTTTACGGGCACGGTCTACCGCCCGTCGTGTCGGCACACCTGACCTACTACTACTGGGCGCCGGCGCACTTGGCGCCATCGACCGTCATCGTGGTCGGTTACCAGCGGGGGTACCTGGCAACGATCTTCGGCGACATCCAGCAGGCCGGCACCATCACGAACTCCTACGGCTTGCGCAACGAGGAATTCAGCAAGGCGATCTGGATCTGTCGCAGCCCGCTGCTGCCGCTCGACCAGGCCTGGCCTCGGCTCAAGGCTCTCGACTAAAGTTTCGAGCATCGCCAGCGAGCTCACCATCGGCTATCAGGGGGAACCGGGCGCCTATTCGGAAGAGGCGCTCCACGCCACCTTCCCCACCGCGACGCCCCAGGCGTTTCGAACACTCCGACACGCCTTCCACCGCGTCGCCGACCAGTCGGTGGACTTTGCGCTTGTTCCGGTCGAGAACTCGCAGGGGGGCAGCGTGCTCGAGACCTACGATCTTCTGCTCGAGTACCGCGCGCTGGTGGTCGCGGAGGTGGCGCTGCAGGTCGATCACTGCTTGCTGGCGTTACCCGGCGCCACGCGCGACGAGATCAAACGAGTCCTCTCACATCCGCAGGCTCTGGCACAATGCGAGGCGTTCATCGTGCGCGAACAACTCGAACCGATTCCCGCATACGACACGGCCGGGGCGGCGAAGCAGATCCAGCAGGAGGGTCGCTTAGACCAGGCGGCGATCGCCGGACGACGGGCCGCCGAACTGTACGGATTGGAAATCCTCGCGGACCGGATCCAGACCGTGCAGGAGAACATCACACGCTTCTTCCTGATCACGCGGCGGGGACCACGCAGGCCCAAGCCGCCGCGCATCAAGCGACCGCGCTATGGGAAGAAGACCTCCGTCGTCTGCGCGGTCGCCAACGAGCCGGGTGCGCTGTTCCGCTTGCTCGCCTGCTTTGCCGACGCGGGCGTAAACCTCACCAAGCTGGAGTCCCGACCGCGCCGCGACCCGCCCTGGGAGTATCTGTTTTACCTGGACCTCGACGGCGGCCGATCCGAGAGGCCCGTCGCGGCATCGCTGCGGGCGGCGCGGCACGCCACCACCTTTCTCCAGGTCCTCGGCACGTACGCCCGGGCGCTTCCGCCGGCCGCTCCGCCGAAACGCCGCAGCCGAAAGCGGCGCAACCCGGCCGAGCCGTAGACCGTTAGCTGTGCGGCCACCGCAGGCGGCGAGGCGGCGCGGGTCGCCCTCCGGAGCGCCGCAGAGGGACCGGGCCGCCTCACCGACCATGCCTACGTCGGAAGAAGGGAATCTCGGCCGAACGGCAGAGGCGTTTTACGCCGGCCGAACTACGACCGATTCAGACGCAGCACGCCGGTCCCTCGAGCAGTCCGGAGGGTGCGCCGCCGCCAGCAGCTTGCGGTGGTCGGCGCCGCCGCCAGCGGCTTGCGGTGGGCATGATCTTATCCAGTGTTCTGGAGTCCGGCCGCGATGCCATTGATCGTTCGTAGCACGGCCTGTAAGTGGGCGGCGCGACGTGGATCGCCGGCCGGAAGGCGGCGGAGCTCGCGCAGCAGTCTCACCTGGAAATAGCTCATCGGGTCGATATACGGATCCCTGAGCCGCAGGCTCGCCAGGAGTTGGGGTTGCTGCTCGAGGACGGACGCCTGCGCCGTGATCTGCAGCACGGCCTCATGCGTCCGCTGAAACTCGGCATCGATGATGGAGAAGAGCCGCTCCCGCTCGCGCGCATCGGCCACGAGGTTCGCGTACTGCCGGGCGATCCGCATGTCCGCCTTGGCGAGCACCATCTGCAGGTTATCGACCAGCGAACGGAAGAACATCCAGCGCTCATACATGTCGCGCAAGCATTCCAGGCCACCCGGTCGCTGCGCGAACTCGGCCAGTGCCGATCCGGCACCGTACCAGGCCGGTAGCAGGTGACGGTTCTGCATCCAGGCGAAGACCCAGGGGATTGCGCGCAGGTCTGCGACGGCGAGCGTGCCGCCGCGGCTCACCGGCCGTGAGCCGGTGTTGAGCTGGGCGATCTCCTCGATCGGCGTCGCTTGCTGGAAGTACGACTGGAATCCCGGGTCCTCGTAGACGAGCTTGCGATATTGAAGGCGGCTCTCCTCGGACATCGCGTCCATCGCTTCGCGCCACGCCGGATGCGGCTCGCGGACCTCAGCCGGCATCAAGACGTGCTCGAGCGTGGCGCCGAGCACCAGCTCCAGGTTGTGCCGCGCGGTTTCCGGCCGTGCGTACTTTCGATGGATGACCTCGCCCTGCTCGGTGATCTTGATCCGGGGATCCAGTGCGGACGCGGGCTGGGCCAGGATCGCCTCGTGGGTCGGCCCGCCGCCGCGGCCGACCGTCCCACCGCGGCCATGGAAGATGCGCAGCTGCCGCCCGTGGCGTGCGACGACCGTGGCGATCGCTTCGTGCGCGCGGTCGAGCGCCCAGGCCGCGGAAAGATACCCGACCTCCTTGTTGCTATCCGAGTAGCCGAGCATCACCTCCTGGATCCCACTCCGGCCGTCGAGTTGGCGGGCATAGACCGGGTCGCTCAGCAAGCTCTCGATGATCGCGGGGGCGCGCTCGAGCGCCTCGGAGGTCTCGAAGAGCGGCACGATGTCGACCGCGCTCCGCGGAGGGTCGGCGGACAGGTCGTGAAGCCCCGCGAGGCCGGCGAGGAACAGGGTCTGTAGTACGTCGTCGCCGCTTTCGGTCATGCTCAAGATGAAGGTCTGGGCCGAGCCGGGCGCCGCCTTTTGCGCCGCCGCCATCGCCGAGAGCGTGGCGAGCAGGTTGCCGGTGGCGGGTGACCAGCGGCCCGCATCGAGCGAGATCGGCGGTGGATTGAGCGTCGCGGATCGACGCCGATCCGATGCGGCGCCGAGGCGGTTCACCACCTCGATCCCAGCGGCGCGGACCACGGCGCGATGCTGGCGGACATCGAGGCGGGCACCGATGAATCCGAAGGTCCGTACCTGGCGGCGCAGGCGAAGCAGATCGCCGTCGGCGACAGCGCCGCCCGCGTGGCGGCGAAGGCTGACGTCCAGCAGATCGAGGTCCCGGGCCAGGTCATCGGCCGACGCGTAGGCCGTGGGCTCTCCGTCGAGCGTCGCCCCCAGGCGCCGCCAGACGAAGGAGAGTTTGCGCCGGTAGGGTTCGTCCGCCGTCCCCGGCGAGAGGGTCTCGGCATAATCCGCCAGCTCCGCCTCATCGCGCCGGATCGACGCCGTCAGCTCGTCGCTCACCTGCGTCAGGCGCGTCGATTGACTGAGGTCCCGCGCCAGCTCGCGCACCCGCTCGCGGTAACGGGTCAAGAGCGTGCGGCGTTGCAGACGCAACGTTTCGGTCAGCATCGCGGCGTTGGCGTTCGGGTTGCCGTCCTGGTCGCTCCCCACCCAGGACCCGAGGCGAATCGGCGGGTCCAGCGGGACGCGGATGTCCGGGTAGTGCCGAACCAGTGCCTCAGCCAGTTGCTGGTGGACATCGGGAATCGCGTCGAAGAAGGTGCGCTCGAGGTAGAAGAGCGCGTTGCCGACTTCGTCGAGCACGCGCGGGCGGACCGAGCGCACCTCATCCGTATGCCACAGGA
>WNFF01007393.1_pt1 | contig 16032 bp, 12 predicted proteins | sample 5400441 | NCBI WGS metagenome assembly WNFF01 (sample SAMN13153345, study PRJNA577476) | soil metagenome | isolation source: 120 cm saprolite under Douglas fir tree site 2 hole 3 replicate 1 | place: USA:California | collected 2015-04-18 | reverse complement strand
TACACCGTTGCTGGATGCGCCTGTCATCGAGAATAAGCATGTCTATGTACTTGCCTCGGATGGATATTTGCATATGCTGGATGCGCGGAGTGGAGAGGAGCAATGGCGTATAGCAGTGGGCGGTGAATTGACGGGCCTGGCATTGGCAGATGGCATGATTTTCCTTGCCCTCGCGGGGCATTATATCGCGGCTCTGGACGCCAACACTGGACAAGAACGCTGGCGTTTCGATACGGTGGGTGTAGTGCGAGCAGCTCCGTCGGTAGTTGGCCGCGTATTGTTGGTGGCGAGTGGTGCCAACTCACTCTTCTGTTTAGATGCCTTGACGGGCGAAGAGTACTGGGCTTTCCATTCCGAAGACGCATTAGCGGAGTTCTGGCCCACACGCACCAGTCCAGTTGTCGCGGATGGTCTGGTCTATGTCGCGCTGGGAGCCGCGAATGAGTTTAACGCACTGAACCTGCGCACAGGTCGCAAAGTGTGGGAAGTTGCCCTGCATGAACGCATGACGGGTGGCCCGTTGCTGGATGAAGCACTGGGACTGGTGTATATCGTCATCTGGTCAGGGCGCGTTGTAGCCCTCGATAGCCATAGCGGTAGTATTCGCTGGGAAATGCATATCTCAGGGGGTTCTGAGTCGTCTCCCGCTCTATCTCCCCAAGCGGGCCTGCTCTTTACAGGTAGCTACGATGGCTATCTCTATGCGCTCGACGCTAGCAGTGGCAAGATGATCTGGCGTAAACAGTTGGGGAGTGCCGTTACCGCCTCGCCGCTTGTAGTTCAGGCGTCAGCACAAGACTGGATTATCGCGGCCTCGCAAGCTGGAAGCTGTGTGATACTTGACGCTCACAGTGGGAAACAATTATATGCATGGCGGCTCGGCGAACTACGAGCGGCTCCCGTGGTGGCAAATGGTACGCTCTACCAGGCGTCTCTCGGCGACCAGGGCCTTTTTGCCATTGGATTGTGACTACTCCCCGCGCTAAAGCGACGGGGCTTCTAGGGACAAGCCCAGGCCCTGTAGTCCCAGGGCACGAATGTTTAATGCAGCATTGAGATCACGATCAATCACAAGGAGGCAGCAAGGGCAATGATACACGCGCTCACTCAAGGGCATGACTTGCCGATGGTGACACCTGCTGCAATCCTGACTGGTATAGGCCGGATTGACTTTGATAGCCGTTCTGCCAGCTTCTTCCGCTTTGCTGAACAGCTTGTCAAAAAATCCAGACCATGCCGCGTCAGTGATGCTCTTTGCCAGACAATGATTATGGGTCATACGGTTCACGTGCAAGTCTTCTACCGCAATGATATCGAAATGGTCAACAATCTGACGGCTTTCTTGATGGGTGAAGTTATCACGCCTAAACTTGATACGCTCATGTACCCGTGCGACTATCTTGCGCTTATGGTGTCTTTCGGGGGTACCCTTTTCCGCTTTGGAGAGTTGGCGGCTTGCTTTTGCAAGGGCTTTCTCTTCCTTGCGGAAGAACTTGGGGTTGGCTATCTCTTCACCCGTACTAAGCATCGCAAAGGTTTTGAGTCCTACGTCAATACCGACCTGAGTATCGATAGGCTCAAGACGCTCAGGCTCGCATTCAACCGAAAAGCACACATACCATTTGCCTGTCGAGGAGCGTTGTACGGTACACGTCTTGATCTTCCCCTTGATCGGGCGATGATAGACCATCTTGACCGCGCCGATCTTGGAGAGGGTCACCCGCTCATCATGGGTGATACTAAAACCGCTCTGCGGAAAAGTGAAACTATCATAGCGCCCGTATCCCTTAAATCTGGGATATCCAGGCTCTTCCGCATGTTCACGCACACGGCGAAAGCACGCCTTGAAGGCAAGATCAACCCGTACTGCCACGTTTTGCAAGACCTGGGAATGCACACCCTTCAAGGTGACGCGTTCGGTTTTCAGTATCGGAAACGTGTCAATCTGTTCATAGCAAGACAGGCGTTCGCCGCGCTGTTCATAGGCGGTTTTGCGGTTAGCAAGCAAATGATTGTACAGCCAACGGCACTCTTCCAGCGTCTCATTGAGCGAGGCCTCCTGCTGCTTATTGGGGAAAAGGCGGTACTGAAACATTTTATGCATACACAGATTATAGTACAAAAAGAGCGTGAGAAGTCAAGTGGAAAGCCACTCCACCCATCACGCCCCGAAAGGTAGGCCCTTATATCCCCTGCTTGAAAGACAGGGGTTTTACGGGCCGTTTGTATAAATTATGAGTAAACGTACCAGGGAAAAACAGCTAGTCACAAGACCTGAAAGTACAATTCAGCATGGCGGTACTTTGCCTGGCGACCGTTCCCCACGTGGTGACCGCCCCTTGCATGGAGATCGTCGCCCACGTGGCGACCGTAAGGGATCGCCACTACATTACATATCGGCTGGTCGCCATGCTTCCTGGGTGCTGTGGTGTAGTGTTCTGGTGGTTATTTTGCTAGGTGCGAGTGGTACCTATTTCTGGTTACTTCCTAAACATGCGGTGAAGCAGCGTTCCCCGCAAACTGTACAGCTACCCACATATAAGCCGGTTGTTGGTGATGTGAATGACCCTGAGCAAGATGACCCGGATATTACTGTGCAGCAGGCTCTTGTTCCGGGTTTTCAATTTCGTAGTGGTGGAAACAGGCTGAGTGGTACTGTGACTGATGATCGGACAGGGCAACCGCTATTGGGAGCGGTAGTATGGATTGATCTCCCTGTCACCGAAGGGCAGCGCACCAGCGCTGCATTGCACACGGTAACGGATGGAAGGGGATATTACCAATTTGCGCATCTTGCCACAGGTAGCTACACGCTCGTTGCCAGCCGCTATTACAACATTGGCGATGGTCGCTATTACGCGGAACGCATATTTTCGCCGGTTGCTCTAAAGGGCGATCGTGCTGGTCTGATATTACCACTCACCTCGATTTCTGCCCCAGGCAAGCGTTCTCTTGCAGTAGGACAGGCCAAAAACGTTGTGATGATTGATTTGCGCGGCTTCTATGCCGCCTCGCTGCTTGATGATCCGCTCTTGCTCAATCAGACGCAGAACTTGCAAGCATTCTTGCGCCATGCGAACGTGGCCCGTTCCGTCTGGCAGCTCTATGGATGGCGTGCGCCCGACCAATATGCATTGCTCACGGGTAGCTATCCACAATGGGCCACCTATGATCCCTGGCCACATCCTGTCGCATGGGGATTGCCGGATGGTATCGATACCACCTTCTGGTTTAGCGGGGGACGCAACGCCCACCTCTTTGGACAGGAATCCATTTTTGACGTGGCAAAAGGCTATGGAATGCAGACGAGTGTTGTAGCTGGTAGTGATTATATCTTGAGCGATGCAACGACGCGCAATCTCGACCTGCTGCAACGCTCTAGCAGCTTCGAGGCAACTCGCTGGTTATCGCAGGTGCAGGATGCAGTGCTTTCAGGGGAACAGCAGGAGCATGGTTTTCTCCTGTATGCCGAGTTGGCCCCCCTGCCAGCGAGTGATGGCAACTCCAGCCCCGATGCTCAAGGAGACAGCTATCAGCAGGCACTACAACAGGCGGATCAGACTTTTGGGCAACTGCTGGCCTGGCTCGGACAAGAGGGGCTGCTCCATAATACATTGATTGAGCTTACGACCAGTCAAGCGCAGGCCAATCACACCGACGCCGATAACTTCTATGGTATGGGCAGTACGGGCCAGGGTACCAGCAAGCAGACGCTCTTTGCTTTATCGGGCCCGGGTGCCTGCTCCTCCAGTTCGGTCAATGATACGAATTACTCAAGTTTTATCATCGCCCCTGCAATTATGCAGTCAATCGGCCTGCCAGCACCCGCGGAGAGTCGCTTGCATTCACCATTTCAGCAAGGAAGATGCTCATGAAACACCCATTGATACGCTGCACCCTTGTGACGATATGCGTTCTCTCGATCGTCTTATTGCTCGCGGCCTGCGACAGCCAGCAGGCTCAGCAGCCTGATCCACGCCTGAAGCAGTTTCATGTGCTGTCCTCTAACATCATCATCTTAGATACACAGGCCGAAGTTGATGGCACGGTGCAGAATACTGGCAAAGATCGTTACCCCTACGATGTTAGCCTGGTTGCCACCTTCTACGATAGCTCTGGCAATGTGGTTGGCACAGCACAGGGAGCGGCGGAGGATGTATGGGCGGGAATGACGCGCTCGTTTGTGCTGCTGGGACAGGTGGATAGTGCCAAGTACAGTCGTATGGTCGTAGCACCTGTCTCTCTCCGCGAGAGGCGGCAGGAGAAGTATCTACCAAGCCCACCACCGGTGGTACCATGAACAAACTATTTCAGCAATTAGCAGATGGCAAGCGTGCATGGCTGAGGCGAGCGCAGCCACTACTATACCACAAGATACACTCGCTGCGGAGTATAGTAGTGGCTGCGCTCGCACTAGCCACCTCAGCCATGCAAAAAAATCACGCGGTCTTTCAATTCTCCCTGTGGAGTTTGCGGCGACGTGTGAGTCAGATCGTACCTGTGGGCATAGCGTTCTTGCTGTTGGTGTGTACAATGCAATCCATTGGGGCGTTGCACGATACCTCCAGTACAATGACGCGGCAAAAGATAGCACAGCACTGGCGAACTCCGTATGACCTGCTTGTGCGCCTGCAGTCTGCGGTGAGCCTGCCCGAACGCAATGCGGGTTGGATTGACCCTCAGAGCGTGCTGGAGAATTACGGTGGTATTAGCCCTCAACAAATCGCCAGTATAGCTACTCTATCTCATGTGGCAGAGGTAATACCGTTTGCTGACATCGGTTGGCAGAGTGTTGCTGTGCAGTTGCCGGTAGAACTGGTAACGAAAGGTATATACCGTGTTACAGCAAGTTGGATAGGGCCGAGAGGAGAGGGGGCAGCAGGTAGTGAAATTGTGCGCTATGTCGATGTAACCGATCTTGCTCACCTCACTTCAGAAATGCCCCTGGACAGTCCGATCTTAGTACATCTTATCGCCAGGGATGATAAAACACCTGTGGTGTTCCCCATGTCTATACCGGCTATACAGGCGTTAATAGGCGTGTCAATGTCCCAGCAGACAACGCTATCCCAGCTCTTATTTGAAGATACACCATCTACAACGGCTGTTCACCTTTCCCTACACGTCAATAGGCTGCTAGGCGATATGACAATGCTGCCGGCATGTGTATACCGCAGCGAGTGTTGGGAAGCGCAGCAAGTACGCCAGGGAGCCATACATTACCTGGCGGATGGCGTGCTACTGCTGCGCTATTCTCGCACAAACTATACTGCGTCTCCTCAACAGCTTGCAGCCGGACAGGTGTCGGTGGCACCTTCTGGAAAAGATATGCAGGGTTTCGTCTTTCGTTTTCCACTTGTTACGCATGTGCCTATGCCAGAAAGTAATAATGCAGGGTACCCGCAAGAGGTACCCCAACATGTATTGCCCTTGTCGGGTCCTGAACGTTTGCCACTGATGACGGATGCGTTTCGTTTCGTTCCGTTGGAGCAAGCTTGTACCGTCAATGGGGCCAATTGCTATAGCGGTCTCTATATACGACTCAATGGCGTTGAGCAGTACGGTCAGCAAAGCCTTGCTCTACTACAGTCCACGGCAGCAGCCATTACCGCTCGCACAGGCCTCCATGTCGATATACTCGATGGCTCGTCTTTACGCAACGTGTCAATCTCAACTTCCACAGATGCTGGTTCTCCTGTACAGTCTTCGTGGAGAGTAGTGGGAGTTGCCGTGCAGATCGTGCATGGCGTTGATGCACTGCAACAAACATTGCTCGTACTATGTACTATCGTCTGTCTCCTGGCTATCGGAGCGGCAGGAGCATTAGTCGGCATTGGACGCAGAAAAGATGCCCTTCTGCTCCAACAACTCGGCTGGCCCACCTACCTCCTGGTATGCATTTTCGCTCTCGATGCCCTTATCTTATCCCTCCCTGGTTTCCTGCTAGCCATGAGCTGGATGATCTTGGCAAGCACCCACTGGCCAGGCAGCCTCTCACCTGTAGTAATATGGATACTTTTCATAGGAGGGTTCATAGTTTATTGCTGCTCGCTTGTATGCATAGCAAGTTTGGGAACAACCTCTTTGAGGTTGCATGTGACTCATAGGGGTGGGAGCGGAGCTTTCAGGGATAGGTATATGGCAGGCCATCGAGGACCGCGTAGGGGCGGGGGTAGGGAAGATGAGGGGAGGGGGCCCTTGTGGCCGCCCGCGTCCTATTCCCATGACCGAAACACCCTTCCATCCACCACGGGCGGCCACAAGGGCCCCCACTCCACCTCCACTCCACTCCCGCCCCTACGCGAAGATGCCCGTTCCCAAGCGGTTTCCCAAATACCTACTCTTGAAAGACCGCTCCCAACCCCACCCCTATGGATGTTCCGTGCATTTTGTCAGTTCTCAACCGCCATGCCGAGTTTTATCTGTAGTCTTGCAGTAACGTCAGCAACATTTCTTATAGCCATAGAGTATGTATTAGTCGCCAGTTTCAATCAGGTGCTGGTTGTGACTGTGCTGGGTAATCAGGTGCGGGAGGCGTTGGAAGCTCCACAGTTAGTATTGCTGCTGCTGCTACTTGGGGCGGCACTCTTGACGGTTAGTTTATGTGCAACGTTGATGTTGCGAGGAAGACGTGAGGAAATATCGCTGCTCTCGATGGTGGGTTGGGAGCGACGAGCAGTGCTGTTGCGCCTGATGTGGGATTGCTGGTGGCCAGCACTGTTGAGTGGTGAAGCAGGTGGATTACTTGTGCTGGGTCTGACGATGCTGGCCGGGGAATTGCCACCGCTTGCGATCATAGTGGGCTTGCTTGGATGCACGCCTCTTATCGGTGTGCTATTGGTGAGCCTCGCGGCATTTGGTCCAGCGTGGCAAGAGACAAAGAGGGTATTTTTATGGAGTTGATTGTCTGCTCACAGGTCCAATTCAGCTATATCACGGGAGCAGGTGAGGTAACGGTATTGCGCGGTGTGGATATGGTAGTGCAGCAGGGTGAGCATGTGGCGATTGTGGGACCGTCAGGGGCGGGGAAATCTACGCTGTTACGCCTGATTGCCGTGCTGGATTGGCCCAGTAGTGGCGATGTGCGAGTTGCCAATGGTATCTCTACGCGGCAGTTGCGGGGAGCAGCCCTGGCGCGTTTTCGTCGTGAACAGGTGGGCCTGATATTTCAGCAATTTTCGCTGCTGCCTACGCTCAGTGCGCTGGAGAATGTGATGCTTCCTCTTCTTCCCTATTCTCCTCGCCAAAGATTGCGCAAGCGGGCTGCATCGCTGCTCGCGGAGGTCGGGCTTGAAACAAGAATAGATCATTTTCCAGGTCAGTTGTCAGGTGGCGAGCAACAGCGAGTAGCCATCGCACGCGCTTTGATTGCATCTCCCCCCTTACTGCTGGCCGATGAGCCTACCGGCAGCCTGGACTCGGTAACTGGTATGCAGATCATTAAGCAACTTGATACGCTCTGCCGGGAGCACGGCTGTACGCTGGTGGTGGTAACGCATGATATGCATATTGCAGAGGTGGCAGATCGACGGCTGCGCATGGTTGATGGCCAATTGGAAGAACACATGATACATTCCTAAAATCGCTCACGCTCTTCCATGAACCTTCTCTCCCTGCGTTGCTATAAGCACCCCTTGTATGAGTATAATCAGCGCGATGAGCAGGTATATATGCTTGGCAACATCAGAGTCCGCAGAAGCATATTGTAAGTAGAGACTAACAAGAACAACTATTGAGAACCCAAGCAATAGCATACGTTCTACCCACCCGAATACTGGACGTGTCAGCCAGTAGCAAAGCATGATAGAAACTACTGCTATTCCTGTAGTAAAGAGCAGGTTGGGACTAACACCTTGTAAGATGGTGGAGGTTGATAGCCCTATACCGGTTGTTGCCTGTACGCCGAAGGCAATGCCTGCCAGCAATGTTCCCAAACCTATCAAGAATAAGCTTATGCGCGGCATCATACCTCGTACCAGGGTCATGGCGATAAGGGTGACAAGCAACAAAAGTGAAGATAGGCCAAGCTCCACGGCGTGGTCTGAGTAGTTAATGGCATTGAAGGCGTAGAGGCTACCTCCAATAGTCACTATGGGCAATATTGCGAATAGCAGGCTAAAGGGTACTGTCCAGATCGAAGCGGAGCGGGAAACTTTGCTTATGCGAGGAGAGGGAATTGGCTGCGCCATTTGACCAGGTATTTGCGGAGAAGAGAGTGTTGCTCTATTGCCTACCACCATGGTTGGGGCAAGGACTGGTCCCTGGTTATGGTTATTGAGAGCAGGTGACATCGGTGCAGCAGTGGTGTACTGTGTTGGATCAATAGCCAGAGGGAATGCACTTGTATGCTCCGCAGCCTGTCCACTTATACTCTGTAACGATTGCTGTACTTCTATGGCACTTGCCGGACGTTGCCGTTCATCAATTGCAACCAGGCGTGCGATAAGTTGGTCGAGTCCAATGGGAACCTGCTGATTGAATTGACGTACCGGTGGAAAGGCAAAGCGATATTGTGCGAGGTAGGGATCGTGCCCGGTCAGGCAAAAATGCAGGGTAACACCGAGGCTATAGAGGTCGGAACGCGGATTGGTCTGCGAGGTGCCATGCTGTTCAGGGGGCGCATAGCCAGGAGAGCCCAGGAAGACGGTATCTTGCTGTTGACCTTCCTTGAAAAAGCGAGCAATACCAAAATCAATCAGAAAAACCTGTCCAGATGCTGTTACCATTACATTTGATGGTTTCAGATCGCGAAAGATGATCTGAGGACGCTGTTGGTGCAGGTAGATGAGGACATTGCACAGTTGCATGGCATAGCTTACCACTGTTGCGATTGGCAATGGCTGTCCACCTGCTTCACGAAGTAGTTGAGAACTGAGTATGTTTGCCTCGCGTTGAAAGTGTGCCGTTGCCTGAGCAAGTTTCTCATGATCTAAATGCGCCTGGCTCATCTCTTTTACCGCAACGCGGCGGTTGGCTGCGTGGGTATCCATCGCCTGGTAGACGGCCCCCATGCCCCCTTGACCCGCGTGGTCAATAATCACATATCGCTGGTGAAGCAGCGAGCGTGGGGTAAGCTTTCCGGTCTGATTATCAAAGGTGGACATGTGGCACCTCGTATCGTCTATTATAACTCTATCCTAATTTTGTACTTATTCAGATCTCTTGTCTTCTTGAATCCTCACTGCCTGCCGGGGGGTTAGCAGTTCGCAAGAGTTTTGGTTGCTGCGGAGAGCTTCTCTGCTGCCGGCAGCAGAGAAGCTCTCCGCCGCAACCAAAACTCTTGCGATGCGGAGAGCTTCTCTGCTGCCGGCAGCAGAGAAGCTCTCCGCAGCAACCAAAACTCTTGCGATTGCCTAAAGTATAGTTGATGTATTAACGCTGGTCAATTGCATATTTCACACTTTAAGAGTCGTATTGTACCAAGGAGGAAGCAGAGGAGGGATAGCTGGCCGACATAAAAATTTGATTCTCCATTCCATATACCAGGAATCGAGAGTAAGAGGGTAAACGCAGGTGTCAGTCCAAACAGAAGTGTTGGGCAAGGCTGTATTTTCCAGCATGACGGTCGTAGCCACCATACCAGCACACAGAGAATGAGTCCTAATGCTGCTATATCACTTTCAAGTGCGCTTAACGAGCGGCTTGCTGCTGGTGTGATGAAATATACCAGCGTTATGATACAGATACCTGCAATAAGTACCACTCTGAAGAACCACGTATCCCATGCCGTGAGGGGGGTGCGCGCACTCGAGAGGCAAATGTAGCAGCCAAGCAGTGCGCTACAGATGGCGGCGTTCAAATAAGCCGGAAGTGGCGAAGCAGGGTCAAGGGTATAGAAGGATAGCAGGGTGTTTATGCCTATGAAGATTACCCAGAGGCAGCCAAAAATACTTCCCAGGCGCACCCACCACGAGCGCGTAATGGCGATGATAGCCACTAAAAATCCAAAGGCCAACACGAGATGGCCCAGCGTTACCCATGCGCTGGGATAGTAGTGATTCGCCCAGCCCTGTGTGAGTAGGCTGTCAGCACTCAGTCCAATCACCAGGAATAGGGAAAATATCACGATGAAGCGCGGCGTCCAGATAATCTTTGCAGCAGGCATAGAGTTGCCAGTTGCAGCCACCTGTGGTGTATTTTGTGCAAGCTGTTCGTCAAGCCTGGTGATAAGGCCACCAGGCTCTTGAGTATCGTTAGTATCTGGTTGCGTGATGCTGTCAGCCATAGACTGTGCTTTCCTGCTCATGGTTATCTACTGTTCTTCATTGTAACGTATAGAGCATGTAATTGAAAACCACTTATCTCATCTCACGTCGAGGTACATGCGTTGCAATTGGGCAAGTGAGACGCCAAACTTATAGAGTGTGCGCATGTACCACATAAAGAACACAGTGCGAAATAGCCCGAACTTTTCGTGTCGCCGAGCCGACGTTGTAACATAGTGAGGTAGCAACACGACCTTCCCAATTTTACGTAACTGCTTAATGATTTCCAGGTCTTCCATTAAAGGCTGATCGGGGTAGCCGTCGATCGCTCGAAAGCTGGCAGTGCGAATAAAATAGGCCTGATCTCCTGTAAATATAGTGCGCGTGCGTGAACGCAGATTGGTGGTAAAGGCCACCAGCCGGTAGGGCCACTTATCGCAGTTGAAGCAGATCTGAAAAGCTCCACCCACAACTTTTGGCGAGGCAAAGGCTCGTTCGATGGCAGTGAAAGCCTCATCAGGCAGACGAGTATCAGCGTGTAAGAAAAGCAGAACGTCTCCTCTGGCTGCTGCCGCTCCAGCATTCATCTGAGTGGCCCTACCGCGGGGGGATGAGATAACATGCCCGTAGCGTTGGGCTATCCCCACCGTTTCGTCGCTGCTCCCCCCATCGACGATCAGCAATTCACAATCATACGGGGCGCATTGGCTGGTAAGCTGTGTGAGCTGGTCTTCGAGGACTGTTGCTTCGTTCAACACCGGCATGATAGTATGTTGTTCTTATGTTGTTCTTAAATGAGCGACAACAGTTTGTTGCCTGGCGCGGCGGGTAGGTAACGGGATAAAGGCTTTTTCATCGGCGTGGGGTTGTGCCGGGCGCATTTTCGCGTTAAGCGCGCAGAACGACATGACACCCCGGGGCGAGGCGTTATGGAAGCAGCAGCGTTCGATCCTGCTCATGTCGATATCGCTCTCGTCCATGAATGGTTTGACGAAGAGGGTGAGCGTCTTGCGGCTTGTCCAGAAGGATGGGTCGGTGCCGATGTGCGGCCACAGCGTCTTCATCAATTTGAGGCTGCCGCCGATGTTGGAAACAATCTGTGGCAGGATGGCGGCTCGGCCACGGGTGAGCATGCGCAGTGTCATATTTGGGCGCGGTCCCATCACATCCATAAACTCCTTGAGCGTGAAGTTCGGGGCGATAGGCTTGTAGCCCTCCTTGGTGTATTTGAGCAGCGAGAAGGTATTGCACAGCGGTGAACCCTCGCCAACCGGGAAGAACAGGTCTTCAGAGACGCCGGTCTGCTCCTCGATGAGCTTGAGTATTTCGGGCATGCGCAGTTTGCGCGGTGCGGCAGGCTTCTCAGTGCCTGCAAGTCCGTTACCATTGGCTCCGGCATCCCGGTTATTGACCTCGAAACGGCCAAATGGTGTGGCGGCCTGGAAGGCGATTGCGCAGACCGTGTCCGGGTGTTGCCACGCGAAATGCACAACCTGCTGAATCTGGTCGCTGTTGAGGCCGTCATAGAGCGAAACGGCCAGCGTTGAAGGGAGTTTGACGCGCTCCACTCAACCAGCTTCTCAGCAAACTCCGGTTCGCGTGCCAGGCGGATACCGTTGCTGACCATCTCCAGTTGGCCGAAACCCTTGCACCTGACCATCGCCGCAATCTGATCCAGGTCTTTACGTACCGATGGCTCTCCACCGGAGATTTGCAGTGAGATGCCTTTGCCTTCAATTGCAATCAACTGGTCAAGACGGGTCTCAATCTCTTCCAGCGAGTAGTCACGCTCCGAGGGGCTGGAGTAGGCATAACACATGGGGCAGGTCAGGTTGCATCGCTCAGTTACCTCCAGGATGGCCAGGCCCGCAGGCTTGCGAAGCGGGAATGGCGAAAGCCCTTGAGAAATATCGGTATTTCCACCATCGCCGTATCGCTCGATCATGATCTTTTCCACATCAAACGACTTACGATAGTAAGCAGCATGATAGCCGAGATCGGTGTCAACTACACCATGTGATGGGCACGTGCGTGTGAAAAATACCTGCTCGTTGTCACGCACTTCATATGTTGCAGGAACGATTTCGCCGCAGGCAGAACAAATACTGCGCGTCTGCTTGAGGATTTCGGTCAAGGTGATGCTCCCTATACCGTTATGGTGACACCTACAACAATGGAACAAGTCGAAAAACCCGCCATAGGAGCGGCGTAGTTGGCTATAGTATACCTGATTTTTCCAGAACAAGCCATTTTTCTTGAGTTATAAACATATGTCATCTGAATTTCAACGGACAGGCGCACCAATTGAGGCTTTTGACTGAGTCAAAAGCCTCAATTGGTGCGCCTGTCCGTTGAAAACTATTGTATGTTCAGCTTAGCGCGTAGTTGGGCGGTTATCCGGTGTCTGCTGATACGGAGCCGTCTGGTCATATTGCTGCGGGTAGGCTGGCTGCTGATAGGCATCGTTCATTTGCTGTGAACTCATGCGCTCGGCTTGCATCCGTGCGTTTGTGTCTGCTTGATTCAAGCTCTGCTGCGCCTGCATCTGTGCAGCAGCAGTGGTTACCGTGCTTTCGCCGCGATTGAGCCATTTGCGTGCCGTCTCCTGTCCGCCCAATCCAAAGGCCAGGCCGAAGGCGATGGCAGCCGTACCAACGATGGCCGTGAACAGGATATTGAGCAGGGCCGGTGCGATCTGCAACTGCTCAAGAGCGATGAGGGCAGCAAAACCCATAATGGCGTAGCGCGCAATATTGGCAAACAGGTTGGGGTTGCCGACATTCGCGGTCGCGGTCGCCCCACGGACGATATCAGCGACGAAGGTAGCCGCCAGGGTCCCCAGAAACAGCACCAGGATGGCCACAAACACATTGGGAATGTAGGCAATCAGCGTATTGAGAATACCACTGACGGCGGTTAGCCCAAGCGCATTGGTGGCTGGGACGAGGAACACCAGAAAGAGAAACCAGAAGACGATCTTGCCTAAGACACCGGCAGGGTCGAGTTTGACGCCCATGCGCTGTTCCATGCGCGTCAGGCCGATCCTGTTGGCCATGTTGTCGAAGCCGATCTTGCGCAGCAGGAAGGTCACCGCTTTACTCACGAGCGAGGCGATGATATAGCCGACGAGCAAGATCAGCAGGAACCCGAGCAATAAGGGGACGAATACAAGCAGCAAATCTAGTGCATGAGCCAGCGCACTGAGGATTGCTTCACCAAAATTTTGCACAACGACCATGATATGCTCCTTTCGAGTCATTACATGTTGTATTCAAACTGTACTATATGGTAACTGTACGATTGCTAAAGTGTTACCAAGAAGAGCATAATTCATAGAATTTCATTCCACAAGTCAACAATAAAAATGCTAAGCTGGCATTAATCTAATAAGAAACGAAACTAATATAAATTGAAATATAATGGATTATGTTATTTAATCATATATAAAGCGCTCTGTTCACAGAACAGAGCGTGAGGTGACTCTAGTGAAAAGTGCGAAGAGAAGCAGCTAGACTGAAAATGTCGCTCAAAGCGAAACTTTCTGTTTAGCTGCTTCTCTTCTATTTACAATTGCTTCACTGAAGCGAACTGGGTAGGGTTGCTCGACGGTCAATGCGCGGTATTGCGTGGGAAGTAGATGTAAATTTTGTTGGGCTAGCTCGCGAATTTCCGACAGAGGTGGCAAACTGCCTGGTATCATCTCACCATTGCGCATGACGGGGCGCAGGAGACGCTGGTAGTTCTCTGGACGTGGTTCGTGCGCGAGTTGAATGATGTCTTCTTCCCAACCAGGATGGCGGTAGATTTCTTTCTTGCCCGGCCAGGTGGATTTGGAGCCGGCGATCTTTACCTTGGGATATTCTGTGCCTGCTTCGTCTACATACCAGACTTCCTTATAGACGGCACCGAGTGAGCCGCCAGAGGTATCATGTTCAACTGAACCTGCTCCACTTCCCAGGGAAGTGCCTACGCCGAACGAATCGATAGCTGCCCCAGCATTCAGCAAGTCAGTAATTTTCCATTCGTCAAGGTCGCCGCTGGCGAGAATGCGCACGTTTGTCATACCGGCCTGGTCAAGCTGTTCGCGAACATAGAGACTATCGGCGACGATATCGCCGCTATCCAGGCGTACTGCGGCCAGCGTGTGTCCCAGCGTCTCTTGAGAGCGCAGCGCGACCTCGATCGCTGTATGGATGGCGTGGCGCGGATCGTAGGTGTCGAGCAAGAGTGTATAGCGGTTATAGGCGTTGGCAATGGCCTCAAATGCCTCTTCTTCCGTGGGAAAGAGTGCAATCAGGGCGTGCGGTACTGTGCCGGTGGCGGGCAGGCGAAATTCATAGGCGGCATTGAGCAGTGACGTGCTGGCACACCCTCCAATGTAGGAGGCACGCGCAACTGTTAGCGGTTCTTGAGCGCGTCTAAAGGCAAATTCAGCGACGCGCCTGCTGCGCCCTTGTTCTGCGGCGTAGACGATGCGAGATGCCTTGGTGGCAATCAGTGTGGAGAGGTTGATGGCCTGGAGCAGGCCAGCTTCCATCAATATTGCCTCCCGGAATGGGGCTGTGATCCTGAGAATTGGTTCATTAGGAAAGGCTATGGAGCCTTCCGGCAGGGCAAAGATCTCGCCGGTGAAGCGTAGATTGGCGAGTTCATCGAGGAAAGCGGAGTCGTAGTCACGGATAAGTGCCAGGAATTTGAGTTCCTCAGCGCTATAGTGAAAGGTCTGGACAAAGGCCAGCGCGGCCTCTAAGCCTGCTACGAGCAGGTACGCTCCCCCAAATGGAACTGTGCGGGTGTACAGATCAAAGGTGGTCAGACCATTGAGACCAGTACGCCAACTGACGTATGCGGAATCTGGATGGTACATATCAGTCATCAATCCTGGATGATAGCCTGGTGTACGGCGATGCATAGGAAATACCTCATTCAATATTTTATATTTGACTTAGTGTACATTGTAATATATGTTTGCAAGCGATGTCGAAGAAGTTGATATGGCATTGTGATATGGACTGCAAGGCAGAAAGCCACTAAAAATGCCCCCTCAACAATTGACATGTTATTCCTTTGTATGATACGCTCTTATTCGTTACTTACCTTTAATTTTTGTAGTGCTAAGGTGCCTCGTAGGAGAAGCACAGACGAATGTAACTACATAACGTAACCACAATTGGAAGGAGTAACTGTAGAGTACATCCTATTTTGTTTGATGCAGGTAAGCTTTACCAAACTATCCTCGTTCGTCACGTTCTTTGATTTGTTCCAACTTGAAAAGAAAGGAGCTTTTTCCCACTGCTATACTCCAGGTAGGTAGATGGAGGTGTCCATCTACCTGGGAAAGTCGCTAGACACAACGTTTTTGTGGAAAATCACTAAATCAGATGGAGGTAACCATCAATGACGATGAAGCGCGAAATTAGCGTTACGGTGAATGGGCAGCAACACCATTCAGAAGTTGAGCCGCGTATGTTGCTGGTACACTATTTGCGAGAGACATTAGACCTCACTGGAACTCATATTGGCTGTGATACCTCACAGTGTGGAGCATGTACCATCCTGCTCGACGGCCAATCGGTGAAAGCATGTACCGTACTGGCAGTTCAGGCCGATGGAAGTGAAGTAACCACCATCGAAGGACTGGCTCCAGAGGGGAGTCTCCATCCTATTCAGGAAGGCTTCTGGGAGAAGCACGGGCTGCAATGCGGCTTCTGCACGCCCGGCATGATTATGGCCTCGTATAACCTGCTCAAAAACAATCACAACCCGACCGAAGAAGAGATTCGTACAGGCCTCCAAGGCAATATCTGCCGCTGCACCGGCTATCAGA
>WNFF01002156.1_pt1 | contig 16036 bp, 16 predicted proteins | sample 5400441 | NCBI WGS metagenome assembly WNFF01 (sample SAMN13153345, study PRJNA577476) | soil metagenome | isolation source: 120 cm saprolite under Douglas fir tree site 2 hole 3 replicate 1 | place: USA:California | collected 2015-04-18 | reverse complement strand
GGCGTTGCTGGCGGCGGCGCGCGCACGCCGCGACGTGCTGATCTTCAACGTCGCGGCCGAAGCGGACGCGCTGCGCGGCGCCGATTGCCTGCCGAATCTCATGCATGTCATCCCGAGCGCCGCCATGCGCGCCGACGCGCTGGTGCAATACCTGGTCGCCCGCAAATGGCGCGACGTGCTGGTGCTCGAAGGCCCTGCGCCGCAGGACGCGGATACGGTGCGCGCGCTGGAGCGCGCGGCTCGCCGCTTCGGCGCCCGCATCGTGGCCAAGCGCTCCTTCGTGCTCGGCAGCGATCCGCGCGAGCGCGAGCACAACAATCTCGCGCTCCTCACCGGCGGCGTGAGCTACGACGCCGTCTTCGTCGCCGACGAGAGCCGGGAGTTCGCGCGCTTCCTGCCCTATCAGACGCTGAGCCCGCGGCCAGTCGTGGGCGCGGCCGGCCTTACGGCCGAAGCATGGCATTGGGCCTGGGACCGCGACGGCGGGGCCAATCTGTCGCGGCGTTTTCAGCGCATGGCGCACCGACCGATGCGCAGCGAGGATTGGGCGGCGTGGGTCGGCGTAAAGGCGATCGTGGAAGCGATGTTGCGAACTCGATCGACCGATGTCGCAGCGCTCGCGGCGCAGCTCAAGAACGGTGCCGTTCGCGTCGACGGATCCAAGGGCCAGGCCCTGAGCTTCCGCTCCTGGGATCATCAGCTGCGCCAGCCGATCCTGCTCGCCACCCAGGACGCGGTCATCGCGCAGGCCCCCTTTCCCCAGTTCCTGCACCAGAGCGAGAATCTCGACACACTCGGCGCCGACCGGCCGGACAGCGCCTGCAAGTTGCCCGCGAGTTCGCCATGACGATGGACGCGCTTCAGGCGGCCCGCGCGCTGCGTGCCGTTGCGACCCGGGAATGGGTGCGGTTCTTCAATCAGACCGGCCGGCTCCTGTCGGCGCTCGTACGGCCGGCGCTGTGGCTCTTCGTGTTCGCCGCCGGATTCCAGGCCGTGCTGGGCGTATCGGTCCAGCCGCCCTACGACACCTACATCGAGTACCAGGTCTACATTGTGCCGGGGCTGATCGGCATCGTGCTTCTCTTTCAAGGCATGCAGTCGTCGCTCTCGATGGTCTATGACCGCGAGATGGGCATCATGCGCCTCCTGCTCACCGCGCCGCTGCCGCGCTGGTATCTCCTGTTCTGCAAGCTCGCCGCGGGCGTGCTGCTCTCTATCGGCCAAGTCTACGCGTTTCTTCTGCTGGCTGCGTTGTTCGGGATCCGGGTGCCATGGAGCGGCTGGCTTTATGCGCTGCCCGCGATGATCGCGGCCGGGCTGATGCTGGGTGCGCTCGGACTGATCTTCTCGGTCCACATCAAGCAGCTCGAGAATTTTGCCGGCATGATGAACTTCGTCATCTTCCCGATGTTCTTTCTATCGTCGGCGCTCTATCCGCTGTGGAAGCTGCGCGAGAGCGGCGCCGAGATCGTCTACTGGCTGTCCGCGCTCAATCCTTTCACGCACGCGGTCGAGCTCATTCGCTTCGCGCTCTATGGCCGGTTGGAGCCGATATCCGCGGCTGTCGTGATTGCCTGCGGGCTCGTGTTCTTCGTGACCGCGGCCATCGGCTACGATCCGCAGCGCGGCGTGATCGGCCGCGCCGATTGACGATGTCGATCGTCAGTTCGGCTCGCCCGTGGCGATGTAGGCCCACAGCGCGGCGAGCTGTTCGGCAGTGAAAGCATCGCCCCACGGCGGCATCTGGTTCTTGCCGCGTTTGATCGACGTGATGAACCGCTCGCGCTGGTCGTGCGGAAACGTGCGCAAGTCGAAGGCGCTCTCCGTGCCCTGCAGGCGCGGTCCGTGACAGGGCGAGCAGTTGACCGCATAGAGCTCCGCGCCGGCCTTGACCTGCTCGGGCGGAAAGGTTTGCGGCTCCTGTGCGAATGCGGCGGCCCCAAGGAAGACCGCCGCCATCGCAACGATGGACGCGCTCGAACGCACGAATGACCGCCTCGATCGCTTCGGCAAATCAATCCGGCAGCAATGCGAAGGTCCACACGGAGCCGCCTTGCGGCACCCGATCCTTGAGCTGCTGGCGCGCCGCGTTCCACCACAGGCCGCCGATGCCCGAAAGGATGGTCACGTATTGCCGGCCGTTGTGGGTGAACGTGATCGGCTGGGCGTTGATGCCCGAGCCGGTCTGGAATTGCCAGAGCTGTTTGCCGTTCTCGATATCGAGCGCGATGAATTCGCCGGTCTCCTGGCCGGTGAACAGGAGGCCGCCGCCGGTGGTCAGGATCGCCGACCAGACCGGCTGGTCGGTGAGTGGCATGCGCCACTTTTTCTCCGCGGTGAGGGGGTCGATCGCATCGATGTGGCCGATCGCTTCGCCGGTCCCGACCGGCGCCGGCTTGTTCTCGATGAACTGATAGCGCTGGCCGACCACGCGATCCTTCACGGGCAGATGCTTGTAGAGGCCGGCCCGATGCATGGTGGGCGCGTAGAGCAGCCCCGTCTGTGGGTTGAAGGAGGCGTGCGGCCAGTTCTTGCCGCCGCGGGTCGACGGCCACATTTCGATCTCTTCGCCGCCGCGCACTTTGAGGCCGACTTCGGTCTCGACCGGCCGGCCGGTTTCCTTGTCGACATGGCTCGCCCAGTTCACCTTCTCGTACGGCTTGGCCGAGATGAGCTGGCCGTTGGCGCGATCGATCACGTAGAGGAACGCATTCCGGTTGAGCTGCATCAGGACCTTGCGCCGCTGCCCGGCGACCGGAATATCGGCAAGGATCATCTCCCAGCACGCGTCGAAGTCATAAGGGTCGTTGGGCGTGAACTGGTAGTGCCAGGCGACCTCGCCGGTCTTCGGCCGGATCGCCAGCACGGAAGACGTATAGAGATTGTCGCCCGGCCTTGTCTTCGACGCCCACGGCGCCGGATTGCCGATGCCCCAATACATGAGATCAAGCTCGGGGTCGTAGGAGCCGGTGATCCAGGCGGAGCCGCCGCCGATCTCCCAGGCGTTGGTGTCTTGCGGCCAGGTCTCGTTGCCCTTCTCGCCGCGTGCCGGAATGGTGTAGCGGCGCCAGAGCTGTTTGCCGGTTTCCGGATCCCAGCCGTCGATGAACCCGCGGATGCCGAACTCGGCGCCGGAAATCCCGGTGACCAGCACGCCATTCGCGACCAATGGCGCGAGCGTGAGCGAATAGCCGTCCTTCCATTCGGCGACCTTCGATTTCCAGATTTCCTTGCCGCTCTTGGCGTCATACGCCACCACGTGCGCATCAAGGGTCGTACGGAAGATCTTGCCGTCGAAGATCGCGGCGCCCTTGTTCGATACGCCGCAGCACACCACGCGCGGCGTCTCGGGCGGCCAATCGAGCGTCTGCTTCCAGATCTGCTTGCCGGTCGCGACGTCGATCGCGACGGTCGCCCGCGCATTGGTCACGTACATCACGCCGTTGTAGACGATCGGCTGCGCCTGCTCGCCCCAGTTATTGTCGAGGCTGAGACTCCACACCGGTACCAGCCGTTTTACGGTGGTGCGGTCGATCTGCTTGAGCGGACTGTAGCGCTGCTGGTGATAGCCCATCCCGTAGGTCAGGACGTTGTCGGTATTCTTGCCGTCGTTCTTGAGGTCGTCGAACGTCTGCGCGGATGCGCCGGCGCAAGTAAGCGCCAGCGCGGCAATGCCGGTTGCGAATGTCTTCATGGCGTGTCCCCGTCCCGATGCCGGTGTGATTGGCCGGTTGACCGGCGCAGCCGGCACCGCGATAGGCGACAGAATAGGAGAAACGCCGGGGCGTTGCGAGGGCGTCAGGCGCCGGTCAGTTGAAGTCGTACCGACCCCAGCGCTGCTGCCACATGCGCTCGCCGATGGTGCAGGAGATGCGCGGCTCCGCTGCGGCGGCCGGCATTACGCGCGGCGCAGGAACGATACCGGCGACTTCCAGCACGAGCTTTGTGCGCGTCGCTTCCTTGAACTTTTCGCGGTCCCTGATCGGGATGACGAAGGCGCCGGGCCCTCCGATCACGCAGTCCTCGTAGTAGAGGTCGAGATTCTCGATATCCATGGTCGCCGCCGACGGCCGCTTGAGCATGATCGGCAAGCCGTTGATGGTGATGCCCTGCGCAATGACCTCGTCGCGGACGAGCTGAACCGGCATGCCCTGATTGTTCGCGCCGTCACCCGATACATCGATGATGCGGCGGATTCCGCGATAGCCGCTGCCCTCGAACAACGGCGCCGCGAACAGCAGCGCGCCCGATATCGAGGTGCGGTAGGCGCGCCGGTAAGGCGCGCGCGCGATCTCATCCGCCACCGCCTGCGCGCTCGCCGGCCCGTCGATCAGACGCCAGGGCACGACGATCCTCTGGTCGCTCGCGCCGGCCCATTCGAAATAGGTGACCGCGATCTTGCCGTGCATGCCGTGGCGCAGCGCCTCGAGGAATTCGCGCGATGTCAGGGCGGTGATGTAGCCTTCGCGCTGCAGCGCCTGCTCGTCGGGATCCATGGAGTAGGAGATGTCGACGGCAAGTACGAGTTCGACGTCGACATCGGTATCCGCCGCCTTGCGCGGCATGTCGGCGAACCGCAGGCTCGACGCCGCCCCTCCATAGGCCCAGACTGCGAGCGTAAGGGCACCGACGAGAGCCAGTCCTCCGGTCATCCATGTGCGCATCCGCTTCTCCGTCGCCCCGGCGCAGCCATGGTGGCATGGGCTACACACGCGCGAAAGCGGTGCAGGCGCGTTGATCACGATCAAATGATCCGACGGGTCGACGTTGCGCGGTTCTCTTGAGACCCGCAGGAGCGCGCTATTCCTGGATCGGCTCGGTGGCCACGATCTCGATACCGAAGCCTGCGAGACCGACATAACGGTGCTCGGCCGAGGTGAGCAGCCGGATCGACGAAATGTCGAGATCCTTGAGAATTTGCGCGCCGAGGCCGATTTCGCGCCACTGGCGCTGGCGCTCAACTTCCGTGCGCGTATCGCCGTTTTTCGGAATCGCCGATACCGGAACGCCGGCCGATCCATCGCGCAGGAAGACAATGACGCCGCGCCCCTCGCGCTTGAAGTGACGGAGGACGCGGTGCACCAGATTCGTGCCGCCGAACATGTCGCGGATGAGATTGGCGCGGTGCAGGCGCGTCGGGACGTTCTTCCCGTCGCCGATGCGGCCATGGACCACCGCCATGTGATGCACCTGATCGAACGGCGTCACATAGGCATAGCCCTGAAGCGTCCCGATCTCGGTCTGCACGGTAAACTCGCTGATCCGATCCACCAGCTTCTCGCGTGCCTGACGATAGGCGATGAGATCCGCGATCGAAATGCGCTTGAGGCCGTGGCGCTCGGCGAACGCGGCGACGCCCGGCCCCCGCGTGACCGTGCCGTCGTCGTTCATGAGCTCGGCCAGCACGCCGACCTGCGGCAGGCCGGCCAGACGGCAGAGATCGACGCAGGCCTCCGTGTGGCCGGAGCGCATGAGGACCCCACCGGCTCGCGCAACCAGTGGAAAGACGTGGCCGGGCCGCACGAAGTCGGCGGCGCCCGTGTTGTCGTTGGCCAGCGCGCGCACCGTGTTGGTGCGCTCTTCCGCCGAGATGCCGGTGGTCAGGCCATGCCGCACGTCGACCGAAACGGTGAACGCGGTGCCCAGAGGCGCGTCGTTGAGCGCAACCATCGGCTCGAGGTGGACGCGCTTGGCCAGATCGCCCGAGAGCGGCGCGCACACGATGCCGGAGGTGTGGCGGATGATGAACGCCATCTTCTCCGCCGTACACATGGATGCCGCGATGAACAGATCGCCTTCATTCTCGCGGTCATCGTCGTCCGTGACGACGACGATCTCGCCGCGCGCAAAGGCGGCGATGACCGCTTCGACGAGTTGATGAGCAGGCGACGTCATTGCGTTCCTTCCAATCGCAGGACGGGATCGAACCCGTCGCGACGATTTTTGTATAAGCGGCCGGGCAAAAATAACCAGGGGTCAGCCGTGCAGCGACGCATGAGAGCTATTCGCTTGCCCTGATGCCGGCCGCCTTGATCACCTTGGCCCATTGGGGCGTTTCAGACCTGATCGCGGCGGCGAATTCGTCCGGCGAGCCGCCGATCAGATCGAGCCCGAGCTCGTCCATGCGCTTGCTGACTTCGGGCATCGCCAGGACCTTCACGGTCTCGCGGTGCAGCTTGTCGATGACCGCCGGCGGCGTGCCGGCCGGCGCCATCAGCCCGAACCACGGCACCGCCTCGAATCCGGGATAGCCGGATTCGGCCATGGTCGGCAGGTCAGGCGCCGCAGCGGATCGCTTGATCGAGGACACCGGAAAGCCCCGCAGCTTCCCTTCTCGCACGAGCGGCAGCGCGTTTGCGATGTTGGCGAACGACATCGAAACGCGTCCGGCCAGGAGATCGGGAAGCATGGCAGTCGTGCCGCGATAGGCCACGGGCTGGATATCGATCTGCGCCATGAACTTGAACAGCTCGGCGGCCAAATGCTGCGAGGTCCCGGTGCCGGCATGGCCGTAGGTGAGCTTGCCCGGCTGCGCCCGCGCCAGCGCGACAAGCTCCGGCAGCGTCCTGGCGGGCAGGTCCGGATGGACGGCGAGAATGTTCGCCGCAACGAAAACCCGCGAGATCGGCGCAAGATCCTTGACCGGATCGTAGGGCAGCTTGTCGTAGAGGCTCGGCGCAATCACGAGCGAGCCGTTTCCGCACATCACCAGGGTGTAGCCGTCGGGAGGAGCTTTGGCCGCCCGGTCGCACGCGATGTTGCCCCCGGCGCCCAGCACATTCTCGATCACGACCGCCCTGCCCCAGGCCGCCGAGAACTTGTCGGCGAGGAGCCGGGAGGTGATGTCGGGGGCGACGCCGGGCGTGAAGCCGACGAGGATGCGGATCGGCTGCTCGGGGTAGCTCGTCTGCGCCGCCGCGCCGCCCGCCGACATCGCGAGCGCTATCGCGGCAATCCCGCCAAAAACAGCCCTCATCGGCCCTCTCCTGACGCCGAACGTCTTTGCTCGAGAATATCCGTTGTTGGCGCCACAGTCTTCGCTTAAAAGCCCGCGTTCGGGTTTGAAATCATCGATGGATACCCAAGAGCGCGTTTTCATCGCGGGCGCCGGCCCGGTCGGCCTTGCGGCGGCAGCCTGCCTGGTGCGGCGCGGCATTCCGGTCACCGTATTCGAGGCGTCTGCGACGCTGAGCAACGAGTCGCGCGCCTCGACCTTTCATCCCTCGACCCTCGACATGCTCGACGATTTGGGCCTCGCCGGCGACCTCATCGCGACCGGCCTCGTCGCACCGCGGCTGCAATATCGATCGCGGCGCGACGGGGTGATCGCGGCCTTCGATTTCGCCGGCATCGCCGACGTGACGCGCCATCCCTACCGGCTGCAGAGCGAGCAGCACAATCTCACCCGTATCATCGACAGCCGCCTTCAGAACGATCGCAACTACCGCATCGAGTTCGGCCAGCAAGTCTGCGGCGCGCGGCAGGATGCGGAGGGCGTCACCGTCACGCTCGCCGCGGCGGACGGCAGGACGCACGAGCGGCGCGGGCGCTGGCTCATCGGCGCCGACGGCGCGCGCTCGGAGGTGCGCAAGGCGCTCGATATCGAGTTCGAAGGCTTCACCTGGCCGGAACGCTTCCTGGTGATCGGGACGGCATTCGATTTCTACTCGATCGTGCCCGATCTCGATGCCGTCAGCTACGTCGCCGATCCGGTGCAGTGGCATTTCTATCTGCAGATCCCGGCGATGTGGCGCATGATGTTCCCGATCGCGCCCGACGTGTCCGACGAGACCGCGGCCAGCCGCGACTTTGCGCGCGCTACGCTCGCGACGGTGCTGCCGGCCGGGAGCGCCGCCGAGATCGTTCACGTGACGCTCTACCGGGTGCATCAGCGCGTGGCGAAAACCTTCCGCGCCGGCCGCGTGTGTCTCGCCGGCGACGCGGCGCACATCAACAACCCGCTCGGCGGCATGGGGATGAACGGCGGCATTCACGACGCCGTCAATCTCACCGAGCGGCTTGCACGCGTGTGGCATGGCGAGGCGGGCGAGGCGGAGCTCGATCGCTACGACAGGCAGCGCCGGCTGGTCACGCTCGAATACGTGCAGCAGAACTCGATCCAGAACAAGCGCAACCTGGAGGCCAGCGATCCGGCCGAACAGGCACGCTTTCGCAATGAGCTCAGAACGATCGCGGGCGATCCCGGACTGACGCGCGACTACCTGCTACGCGTATCGATGATCGCAAGCCTCAAGCGCGCCACGGAACTGGGCTAGCGGGCCAGCATGGTCACGAAGCTCATCATCCGGACGCTGCTCGTCTACGCCGCGATGGCGGCGCTGCTCTTTATCGCCGCCGGCACATGGAGATGGCTACAAGCCTGGATCTTCATTGCCGAAATGACTGTCTGTGGCCTTGCGGTTGGGCTGTGGTTGGCGCGGCACGATCCCGGCCTTCTCGAAGAGCGTCTCGGTGCGCCCATCGAGCGCGGACAGGAGCCCTGGGACCGGTTTTTCATGGCAGCCATCGTGGTCCTCTGGATCGCCTGGATGGTGCTCATGGCGGTCGATGCGGTGCGCTTCCGACTTTCGCAACTGCCGGTGTGGGCGCAGGCGATCGGGGCGTTGCTGATCCCGCTGTCGATCTACGTGAGCTTCCTGACCTTCCGCGAAAACACCTTCGCGGCGCCGGTCCTCAAAATCCAGCGGGAGCGCGGGCAAACCGTGGTGACGACCGGCCCCTACAGCTATGTGCGGCACCCCATGTATGCCGGAGGCATTCTCATGTTCCTCGGCATTCCGCTGCTCCTCGGCTCGGCCTACGGCCTCGCGCTCGTGCCCGTCTGGATCGTGCTGCTCTCGTTCCGAATCCCGATCGAGGAGCGAATGCTGAAGGAGAAGCTCGCCGGCTACGAAGAGTATGCAAGGCGCGTGCGTTACCGGCTGGTTCCGGGAATCTGGTAACCGCTCAACCTCGCTTTTTGAACGGCCACTCCGCGCCGTCGCCCATCTGAGCGCGGTGGCGCAGAAAATGGTCGGCGATCACACACGCCACCATGGCTTCGCCGATCGGCACCGCGCGGATGCCGACGCACGGGTCGTGACGACCCTTGGTGGAGATTTCGGTTTCGTTGCCGTAGCGGTCGACGGTCTTGCGCGGCGTGAGGATCGACGAGGTCGGCTTGACCGCAAAGCGCGCCACGACCGGTTGCCCGGTCGAAATGCCGCCCAAGATTCCGCCCGCCTGGTTCGACAGGAAGCGCGGCCGGCCATCATTGCCCATGCGCATCTCGTCGGCATTCTCCTCGCCGGTGAGCGCGGCCGCCCCGAAGCCTGCGCCGATCTCGACACCTTTGACCGCGTTGATGCCCATGAGCGCGGCCGCAAGATCGCCGTCGAGCTTCCCATAGACGGGCGCGCCGAGCCCGGCCGGAACACTCTCGGCGACCACCTCGATCACCGCGCCGACCGAGGAGCCGGCCTTGCGCACGCCGTCGAGATAGTCGGCGTAGAATTTCGCCTTCTCGGCGTCCGGACAGAAGAAGGGGTTCTTGTCGACCTCGGCCCAATCCCAGCGCGCGCGCTCGATCGCATGCGGACCCATCTGGATGAGCGCGCCCCGCACGAGCATGCCCGGGACGATCTTGCGCGCGATGGCGCCGGCGGCGACGCGCGCGGCCGTCTCGCGCGCCGATTGGCGCCCGCCGCCGCGATAGTCGCGCAAGCCGTATTTCACGTCGTAGGTGTAGTCGGCGTGCCCAGGCCGATATTTGTCCTTGATGTCCGAGTAATCGCGCGACCGCTGGTCGACATTGTCGATCACGAGGGCGATCGGCGTTCCGGTCGTGACCTGGCGGCCGCTCGCCTCGTCCACGAACACGCCGGAGAGGATCCTGACCTGGTCGGGCTCCTGCCGCTGAGTCGTGTAGCGCGACTGGCCCGGCCGCCGCTTGTCGAGATAAGGCTGGATATCGGCTTCCGTGAGCGGAATGCGCGGCGGCGCTCCATCGACCACGCAGCCCATCGCAGGCCCATGGCTCTCGCCGAAGGTCGTGACCCGGAAGAGATGGCCGAATGTGTTGTGTGACATGGGTTTTTCGCGCCGCGCTGGCGCTTGGTAGTACGCGGCGCCGGGCGTGGTCAATTCGCGGCGGAGACACTCAGCACGTATCTCAGCCTGAATGAAAGTTCATCTGCCTGAATGCCGATTAATCTCAAACTGAACGTCCGTTAACTTACTGAAATGTAAGCGTTTTTTCGCGAAACCATTTGCCGGCGCTATTGTGCTGTGTTAGCGTTGATCATCGGCCCGGATATCCCGGTCATGCCGACACGTGTTGGAGGATGAACCATGGCGAAGAAGAAAAAGAAGAAGAAGAGCTGATTTCCCGCAAGGGAGCACAGTTGGGCCGCGTCTCGACTGCCACTTGGCAGGGCGCGAGTGGCCTGGAAAGATCAAGAAGGCCGGTGAATGCCGGCCTTCTTCATTTTCAGCCGTCCCACTCAATCGTCCAAAACGCTACGCGTATCGGCTCATCCGCCCGGGAGCGAACTCATAGACGACGCCCTGCTCGACGTCGCGCACCGGCGCCGCGGCAGGCGGCGCGATGCCAAAATGGACGACGAGCGTGCGCGCCACTCCGCCATGCGCGGCGACCACGGTGTCGCGATCGACCGTCGCGTGCCACGCCTTCACCCGCACCAGCAGCTGCGCGTAGCTCTCCCCGCCGGGCGGCACAAAACTCCATTTGTCGTGCTCGCGCGCGGCGAGCGCCAGTGTCTCGGGATCGCGCGCCTTGAGTTCCGCGAAGGTGAACCCCTCCCAGTGGCCGAAGGACAGCTCGGCGAGCCGCGCATCCGTTCGATAGTGGCGCACGTCGAGGCCGAGGCCGCTCTGGATGAGCTCCATGGTTTCCCGCGCCCGCCCGAGCGGACTCGCCACGTAATCGAAGGCATCGGGATCGCGGCCGTCACGCTCGAACAGATCGCGCAGCACCTCGCCACAGTGCGCAGCCTGCGCACGCCCGATGGCGTTCAATGGGACATCGTGCTGGCCCTGCAGCCGGTGCTCGGCATTCCAATCGGTCTCGCCGTGACGGACGAAGTAGAGGATCGGCTGTGACATGCGCCCCGCGCTTCAGTCCTTAATTACGGTGATGTCGGGCGCGTCCGGATGTTTCATTCCGATGATGTTGTAGCCGGCGTCGACATGGAGAATCTCGGCGGTCACTCCGCGCGCCATGTCGGAGAGCAGGTAGACCGCGGCCTCGCCGACCTCTTCCGCCGAAATGTTGCGCCGGAGCGGCGCGTTGTGTTCGGTCCATTTCAGGATGTATCGGAAATCGCCGACGCCGGAAGCAGCAAGCGTCTTGATCGGGCCGGCCGAGATCGCGTTGACACGGATCTTCTTGGTGCCGAGATCGGCGGCGAGGTAGCGCACCGACGCCTCGAGCGCCGCCTTGGCCACGCCCATGACGTTGTAATGCGGAATCCATTTCTCCGCGCCGTAATAGGTCAGCGTGAGCAGCGCGCCGCCATTCGGCATGAGCTTTTCGGCGCGCTGCGCGATCGCGGTGAAGGAGTAGCAGCTGATCAGCATCGTGCGGGTGAAATTGTCCTGGGTGGTGTCGACATAGCGCCCATCAAGTTGGGCGCGGTCCGAGAACGCGATGGCATGAACGACGAAATCGAGCGACGGAAAGATGCGCGCGGTCGCGGCGAACGCGGCGTCGACAGTCGCCCCATCGCTCACGTCGCAGTGCCCGACGAGGTGCGCGCCGATCTCGGCGGCGAGCGGCTCGACGCGTTTCTTGATCGCGTCGCCCTGATAGGTGAAGGCGAGGTCCGCGCCGTGCGCGCGGGCGGCCCTGGCTATCCCCCAGGCGAGCGAACGCTCGTTCGCCACCCCCATGATGAGGCCGCGCTTGCCGCGCATGAGACCCGCGGATTCCGGCATTACGTCCTCTTTCAGCCGTTTGCCGGCCGCAGGCACCCTATGGCATAGCGTCCCCGGGCCCTTCAAGCACGCGCCTTGGACGGCGTTAACCGCGGGGCTGGAATAGGGCGTTACGGGGTGGTGTTTGACCTTCCAGCGACGTTAGTGACCGGCCGAAGCCCGTCGCCGAGAGCGGCTGCACAGCAGGAGGAGCACGCGTGAGCGGCTTCCACCAAGGGGTTGAACGAGCCATACCGGCGCTGCGGCGATACGCGCGGGCGCTTACGCGCGACGCCGAGACCGCCGACGATCTCGTTCAGGATACGCTGGTGCGCGCGTTGCGTTCCGAGCATCTTTTTCACGGCGGCGACGTGCGCAGCTGGCTTTATACGATCCTCACCAACCTCAATCGCAACCGCCTGCGCTCGCTGGCGCGACGCCCGGCCATGGCGCTGATCGGCGACGACGACGCGCCCGACATGGCTGGCCCGGAGGCAGGCGGGCGCGACATCGAGCGCGCGCTGGCGAGCCTGGTCGACGACCAGCGCACGGCTCTTCTCCTCGTGGTGCTCGAGGGCCTCACGTACCGCGAAGTCGCGGAGGTACAAGGTGTACCGGTTGGCACCGTGATGTCCCGGCTGGCGCGCGCCCGCGCCCAAATCCGAGCCTATCTCGACGGCGAGCGCCCCGCGCTTCGCCGCGTGAAATAATAAGAGGTGAAACGATGACGGATCGCGATCTACCCGTGACCGAAGCCGAGCTTCACGCCTATGTCGACGGCGAGCTTCCGGCAGACCGGCGAGCGGCCGTCGAGGCGTGGCTGTCTGCTCATCCGGACGACATGGCGCGCGTCGCGCGCTGGCGCGCGCTCGCCGACAGTATCCACGCCCGCTACGGCGGAGTTGCGGCCGAGCCGCTTCCCGCGCGATTCAACCTCGCGCAGATCGAACGTGCCAACCGCTCATGGAAGAGCATTGCCGCGGCGGCAGTGATTGCGGCATTCCTGGTCGGCGGCGTGGCGGGATGGTTGGCGCGCGGCGCTTCTGCCGCGGCGCCCGACCCGGTCCACACCTTCACCAGCGAGGCGCTTGCCGCGCACAAGCTCTACGCCGTCGAGGTGCGCCATCCCGTCGAGGTACCCGCCAGCGAGGCCGCGCATCTGCGGCAATGGCTGTCAAAGCGCGTCGGCTATCAGTTGCGCATTCCCGATCTCGAACCGCTCGACCTCAAGTTGGTCGGGGGCCGGCTGCTGCCGGGTCCGCGCGGCGCCGCGGCGTTCTTCATGTATGAGGGCAAGTCCGGCGAGCGCTTCACGCTCTACTCGACGCGCTCGGACGGCCACGAGACGGCCCTGCGCTACAATGCCGAAGGTCCGGTCGCCGGCCTCTATTGGGCGGACGGCGACGCGGCCTACGTCGTGAGCGGAGAAACGAGTCGCGAGCGGCTGCACAAGGTGGCCGAGATCGCCTACGCCCAGCTCGAGCGCGGGCCGGGGCGCTGACGCGCGTCGCTCAGGTGATGTCCTTGCGCGGATCGTAAGGCTGCGCGTCACGCCACTTGCGCATCAGCTCGTCGAGCGCAGGATCGGCCTTGTCCGGCAGCGCGATGCGGATGGTGGCAAAAAGATCGCCGGCGCCGTCCTTGCCGGGCAGACCCTTGCCACGGAGCCGGAAGGTCCGGCCGCTGCTGGTGCCGGCAGGAATCGCAAGCTCGACCGCGCCGTCGAGCGTGGGCACGCGCACCTTCGCGCCCAGCACCGCCTCATAGAGCGCGACCGGCAGATCGAGCCGCAAGTTGGCGCCGTCGCGCGTGAACAGCGGGTGCGGCGCAATCGATACGGTGATGAGCGCGTCGCCGGCGCCGCCGGGACCGCGCAGGCCCTGACCTTTGAGCCGGATCTGCTGCCCGTCGGCGAGCCCTGCCGGAATCTTCACCTCGACGTCCTTGCCGGTCGGCAGGTGGACGCGCCGGCTGCCGCCCTTGGCGGCTTCCGCAAGCGAGATCGTCACCGACGCGGTGATGTCGCGGCCTGACGAAACCTCGGCCTCGTCCGCCTCGAACGGCCCGCCGAAGCCGGTGCGGCGGCGTGAGGCAGCGCGGCCACCGAACATCTCCTTGAGCACGTCCTCGAAGCCGCCGAAACCGCGCCCGCCGCCGCCGCCGCCCGAGCGTCGCAAGCCTTCCGGCCCCCACGAGAACGTCTCGAAATGTCCGTCGCGGCCGGATCCGCCGGCGCCCGGTTGTCCGCCAAAACCCTCAAAGCCCTGAAAGCGCGGCTTGCCGTCGGCATCGATCTCGCCGCGGTCGAACGCCTTGCGCTTGGCGTCGTCGCTAAGGATTTCGTAGGCCGCGTTGAGTTCACCGAAGCGTTGTGCCGCCTTCGGATCGGTCTTGTTGGCGTCCGGATGCAGCCTCTTCGCGAGCCGCCGATAGGCGCTCTTGATGGCCGCAGCATCCGCCGTCCGCGGCACCCCCAGCACGTCATAGGGGTCGCGCATCCTGAAAAACCCCGAATTCTCGTTGTGCCGGATCGAGTTCCCCGGCCCTCATCCTTGGCAAATGTGGGGCGGATGCGGGCGCTGCGCAATGCCGCACCGCGGTCAACGGCTTGGCGTCAGCTCTTCTTCCACGGGCGCATGGCGCGGATTTCCCACTGGCCCTGGTGGATGCGGCAGGCTTCGCCTTGCAGCCAGGACTCGCTGCCCTGGCGCACGTAGCTCGCGAGGAAATCGCGGCAGGTGAATCCGTCCTGCGTATAGGAGGAGGCGATCGGCGTCACCGTTCCGCGCGCGCCGGTATGGGGATTCTCCCACGGCACGCTCGTCGTCTTGCCGTCCCGGGCGAGCGCCTCGGACGCGGCCGCGCGCGCATAGGCGAGGTCGTTGTCGGACGGCAGCTGAGCGGCGGCGGGAGCCGCAGCCGTGGCCGCGATCGAGCCGGTGACTTCCGGCTTCGGGTCGTCTTTGTTGAACAGCGACCCCAATTGATACGAGAAGCTGCAGCCGCCCGCGGGCAGCGCAAGCGCCAGCACGGCGGCCGGAAACAGTCGGCGCCATATGCGCGAGCCTGGCGTTCCGATATAACGGAACCGCGTGGACGCTACTGCTGGCATTTGACCGGCCACGAGAGCATTTCGAGAGAGATGTCCGACACGGCTCCGATAGAACACCCGAGTTGGTTAACGGCTGGTGACTTCGCCGAGGCGGACGAGCCGTTGCGGCTGTTCGCCACCTGGTTCGAAGATGCCAAGCGGGCCGAGCCGGCGGACCCCGACGCCATGGCGGTCGCGACCGTCGGCAGCGAGGGACTGCCGAACGTGCGGATGGTGCTCCTGAAAGGTTTCGACGAACGGGGGTTCGTCTTCTACACCAACCAAGACAGCCAAAAGGGGCAGGAATTGGCCGTCCGTACGGCGGCAGGCGCCGTGTTTCATTGGAAGTCGCTCAAGCGGCAGGTGCGCTTGCGCGGGCCAGTGGACCAGGTCTCCGATGCCGAAGCCGACGCCTATTTTGCGAGCCGCCCGCGACTGTCGCAGATCGGCGCATGGGCGAGCCAGCAATCCGCCCCGCTCGCCAGCCGGCTCGCCTTCGAGAAGAAGGTCGCGCTCGCCACCGCCAAATATGCCTTGGGAGCCGTGCCGCGGCCGCCGTTCTGGGTCGGCTATCGGATCGTACCGCTGATCATGGAGTTCTGGCAGGATCGTCCCTACCGGCTGCACGACCGCGTCGAGTTCCGCCGCGATGCGCCGGGCGGCGCGTGGACGCGGACCCGCCTGTACCCCTGACTCTATTCCGGAGACGTGCCGCCCGATGCCGAACTCGCAAACGAACCAGCCGCGCCGCACGCTCCTGCTCACCGGGGCCAGCCGCGGCATCGGGCACGCGACGGTGAAGCGCTTCTCGGCCGCCGGCTGGCGCGTCATCACCTGCTCGCGCCACGCTTTCCCGGAGAACTGCCCGTGGGAGATGGGGCCGGAGGACCACATCCAGGTGGACCTTGCCGATCGCGACTCGACGCGACAGGCGATCACCGACATCAAGAACCGGCTCGACCATGGCGAGCTGCACGCACTCGTAAACAATGCGGCCATCTCGCCCAAGGC
>WNFF01002152.1_pt1 | contig 16046 bp, 20 predicted proteins | sample 5400441 | NCBI WGS metagenome assembly WNFF01 (sample SAMN13153345, study PRJNA577476) | soil metagenome | isolation source: 120 cm saprolite under Douglas fir tree site 2 hole 3 replicate 1 | place: USA:California | collected 2015-04-18 | reverse complement strand
CCGATCGTCCTCGCCTCGGGTCTCTTCGATAAACCCGTCGCAGTCCCGTGGTGGAACGGCCGATCCCTCCGCTTGGTCCAGTAGCGCTCGCCAAGCGTCCCGTGTTAGGCCAATTTCGTTCCGTGGAAATCCAGGCTAGGGCCGAATTTGAAGCACGCGCGCGGTTACCATTCGGCGGCGATCCTGCTCCCGGACGGGAGCGTGATCATGGGCGGCGACCCGAACGGGGGCACGACTCCCAACGAGCGATACCTCCCCTCGTACTTCTTCAAGCCGCGTCCGACGATCACCGGCTCGCCAGCGACGATCGCCCACGGGGCTGCCTTTTCTGTAAATACGCCCACTCCCGGGGCTATCGCGGAGGTCGTGCTCATGAGGCCCGGCGCGGTAACCCACGCCTTCAACCATAATCAACGATACGTTAGCTGTGCAATCTCCGGCCGAACAGCCACCACGGTCGAGGCAACGGCGCCGCCGGATGGGAATATAGCTCCGCCAGGCTACTATCTGATCTTCCTCGTCGATCAGGATCGAGTGCCATCTACGGCCAAGTGGATTCGGCTGACGCCGTAAAGTTCAGGGGGAGGGAGTGCCTCATCAACGGGTGCCGGGTGAGGCCATTTGCCCGCGCGTTGTGGCTATTCCCAGACCTGTCGGATCGTTCGCCGCCAAGAGAATGCGGCCGGTATACATACGGCAAGGCGAATTGCATGGGCATAACTCGCCCCGGCCGCCGAGATCGTCTAACAGAACCTATTGTAGCCAATCGGGAAGTGCGCGAGGGGAAAAGCCACGACGAAATTTAATAAGGCCGGGCAAGAAATATGGTTTTAAAGCCGACCGAGCCCTTCACCGAGAGGGCGATGCAGGGGTCGCCATTCAACTGTTCGGCAGCTCGCCCAACGGCTCGGCAGCTATTCCGGCCTCGCTATGGTGGGGACACCGAAAACAATCGCGGACGAGATGGAGGAATGGCTGTTCACCGAAGGCTGCGACGGCTTCACCGTGATGTTCCCGTACTTGCCGGGTGGGCTTGACGATTTTGTCGAGCACGTCATTCCCGAGTCACAGCGTCGTGGCCTGTTTCGGCGCGACTACGAAGGGACGACGCTGCGCGAACATCTCGGCCTGCCGCGCCCGCGCAACCGCTTTTTTGCCAATTGAGTTGACCGTGCCGTGGGCCAAATCCATTGCGTCGAAAGAGCGTCTCTTTTGCGGCTCGTAGAGTATAGACGAGATGCGCCCGCTTGGGCTCCGCTCCGGTCATCTATCTTCGCTTGAAGATGCCTGTATCTTTCGCTTGAAAAGCTCACCGTCGGCGTCTTTTTGGCTCGTTTGACCGCATTGGTCCATGCGTCTCCTGCGTAGCCCGCCGACTAAATCATCGCCCCCGCATCCGCATGTATCTCACAGACCGCTATTTCTTGCCGCAATACTTCATGCAGATGTTATACTCGTTGTTGCAAGCGTCCCGCGTATGATTTTTCAGACAGGCCTGCTGATACTCACTGCACAATTTGCAGTCCTTCGTTTGCTGAGCTCGCGCTACGGTGTTCGCGCTGAGAGAAACAACCAGCACTGACAGAATCGCAACGGATCGCATTGTCCATCTCCTATCCGGATACGATTGCAACGCGCGAAAGTAGGTGCAGAACGCCCCGAGGGCTGCCCGGCCGAGTGGAACCGCATATGTCGTTCGCTCGCATGCGCAATCGGCTCGAAGAGCCGCGTGGTGTGCAGGCCTTTGGCGGGCGTGCGGGAGGTACGCCGTCCGCCGCGAGACTGGTCGACGCGTTCACGAAGTTAGTCAAAAGCACTGCGTCACCCGACAGTTGGCCAGCAGGGGAGAAGCAGAACATTCTTGACATGGGATGCCTCCCTAGAGGTGCGATAGTTTCGCGTGGCCAGTTTTCTAAGTTCGTGGTTGGGCACAGTTTCGCATCGTTTCATAGCCGCGATATTCACCGACTTTGTTTAAGGTAGTTTTATCTCCCAGATCTTTTGCTCAAGCACGAGCGATGTCGGTTGTACAACTTGCGGCGATCACCACAACGGCCGAAGGCCTAGCCAGGGACACGGACCCGAGGGTGACGAGCACAATCGAAGTCGATTTTTGTGACAATCCGGACGAAGACTCCTTCCGAAGGCATCTCGCGCGGCGGGATATGGTCCTGATGATATTCAACTCTAGCCGAAGATCAGCCCTGCGCATCGCGTTTGGGACAACGAAGCTCGGAGGATCCCCATGTCGCTTAAAGCAGTGGGCGTCATCGACATACCTGATTCGACTGACACCTTATTCGACCATGGGGCCTTTGAGCCCAGGAGTCGTCGCGTGTTTGTGGCGCATACGGTCCGTAACACCATCGAGGTGATCGATCACGACGCCGGCCGCCATCTGTCGACACTACCGGGCTTTCCAGAAGCGGCAGGCATCGTTGCCGACGAAGGCCAAGAAGCCAGCGGTGGTCGCCTGTCTCCCCTCACGTAGACTGGATCGCTCCTACGCGCACGCAGGACTCTCATGAGTCTTTTCAGAACGACAGAAATGGCCTTTCGGTTTCGGTTCTACCGTTGGGCCAGGAGCAGCTCTCGCCTTGCTGGCCGCCGCCGTTTCTCAGGAGATGAGGTGATGTAAGGTGTGCCATCGCAACCGTTAATGCGGCTCAATAGCGGATGAGCGCGTGCGAGAGCTTGCAACGATGGCAAGCGGGCTGGACGGCTGGAGCGCGTCTATCGCATCGCCGGAAGTATGCTATCGCACAAAGTATATGAGGAGCGAGTTGCCGAGGACGACGAGTCCGACGATAGGCACGATCAACAGCCAGCTTGTCCACGCGCGTTCCGCCAATTGGGCCGGCACATAATAGGTAATGGCTGCTGCGCCCACGAACGCGGGAGGTGCCGCCACCCAAACGGAGTTTAGGAAGTCGGCATCGAAGGTTGCCCAATCAGTGATGTAGATCCTCAGCCCAGCGAGGGCGGTTGGCCAGAGCGCGGCCAGGGCGCACCAGAAAATGGTCGCCCGGCGGAGCCACTGACCGGAAATAGTCGTAGCGATCCAGCCAACCACGAACGCGGCGATGGCGGCGTTTACGATCCAGCCATACCAGTACATGGGCGGGCCTTCCCCGCTCAGGGGTCGGTGCAGCCAAAAATACAGTTTGTCCACTGCCGGCTGATAGGTGAAGAGCGGCCAATTGAGCCGTTCGAGGACCGTGTACAGCAGTGTGAAGGCAATGCCGAATGTGAATGCGAAGGTCCTCACCTTCGCCCTCCTGTGCGTCGCCGATGTCGACGCATCCATCGCGCCGGAACTGTCGAGTTGAGGCGATCGCTCGCCTACATCCACGGTCTGCGTCATGATCCGATCCCTCGAAAATCATTAGCAACGTGGCCCGCACCAAACGCGTACCACACGGTCACGGCCAGGAAAACGGTCAGCCACCTGCGCAAGCCGGCATCTTCGTCGGAGAGGGGCTGCCGCCAGAGGTACCAATAGGCCGGAAGGAGGCCAATGCCCATCGCTATGATATGCTCTTTGAATTCGAAAGCGCCCAGAGTCCACCAGTGGCGGAGTTGCTCCATAGGAATTCTGACGTAAAGGCGATACTTGAGGTACATCCACGCGCCCAACAGCGCTTGGGGCATATAGAGGATGACGATCACCGCGGCGTAGGAGGCTGCCGGCACCGGGCTGAAGCGATCGATAAAATCGCCCGCTGCTTGTCGTGCCGATGTCAAAACCGACGCCGCCTGAAGCGTGACCGCCGCCAGTAGCGCGACCGCCATCAGGAAGTGAACGAAGAGCAGGATGCTCCAGAACGTGTCCTCTCGTATCACGCTGAATATTAGGCTCATGGCATCTCCTCCACATTTTCTTCTAGTTCTGGCGATGACCCTTGGCTGGGGCCATCTAGGCCATGAGCGTTTCCGGCGCCCAGCAGCGACAACGACGAAGCCGGAGAAATCGGCTATCGAGATCCGAGATAGGTCGAGAGGTAGTCGAGAATCTTTGCTCGATCTTCCCTGTCGACTCTCATGCCATAGCTGATCATCTCCTCGATGGTGCCGTCCCAACCCTCGCGGGTCAGTCCAGTCGCGGCGACGACCATGCTCAGGTCATGACAAGCCTGGCACGCGCGGGACACCAAGTCCCGATTGGGCCCGGCCGGTAAATCCCGCAGCTGGGCCGCAGCTGCGCCAAGCATTGCTACGCCGATACTGAGAGCACCAAATAACAGCCTCCCTTCACTCATGAACTGGTCTCCTTGTTCGAGTCTGATTTCAGTTACTTGCGGCACGCAACTAATTATAGTCATCACACCAATCGAGTTTATCGGTGTAATAAAGCAGACATTCCTGTTTCGTAATCTTACCGCGACCAATTATGCGCGCCTGAAGGTAGGCCACAACATTGTCGATCTCCTGGGTGGTGAGCTTTGTCGGGGCCGGGTAGAGCTCTCCACCACCTCCGGGACATCCGCTCGCACCCTCTTCAAATGACGGCATTCCGGTACCCGGGCGCCCGCAACGGATTGCGAGCTTGAGCTCATCGGCATTGAGCCTTGTCCGCCGCAAATCAGCTCCAGTCGGCGACTCATCGCGCTCTTTCTCACCGTTGGCAAAGGCACCATGGCAATCCGCACATCCGCTATTCCGCCACGCGGCAACGCCCGCCTTCACCTTGTCTTCATTCTGGGCAAATGCGGCGGTTGAGCAGGTCAAAGCAATGGCGATAATTGTTAAAATGGCGGTTCGTGTACCCCAACGCGGGTCCTGACGTACAGCCGATCGCACTTTCAAACTCGATAGCATTCCCACCTCCTGTTTGGCTTTCCACCATTTCGGGTCCTTGATACGACTGTGACCCTTGGACTTATTGGTTTAATCCCGCGCAAATTTTGATAGCTGCACCTTTCAGAGACTTCCTATTTCGGAAACTCGTTGCAGGCTTCGACTTCCGAGCCCCAGAATTCGATGCATTTGCCGTGGTCCATGGGGCCCTGCTTGACGACCTTCGCGGCGAGGAAATCCGCGATCGCCTCAACCTCGCGCACCTGCAAGGTCGACGGCGGATCCGGCATCCGCTGTCCGGACGCCCTCAAATCGGACTGCTTGAGCCCATAACATCGTCCATCGCTGTAAGCGAATCGGTCAAACGCCGGCATACCGGTTCCCGGCCGTCCGCATTTAATAACCATGACCAAGTCTTGCCGATCGAGCTTGGTCTCTCGCAGGTTGGCGCCGTCTGGCATTTGGGTGTCCATCTTGCGACCATCGCCCGCCCAGCCATGGCACGCTTGGCAGTTGGCCTTCTGCCGGAACAACCTTCCGCCTTCGACAATATCGGAGGGATCGGCAGCTTGCGCCCACGCGACCGAACCGGAAAACAGAGCCAGTAGCACTCCGGCACGGACTGAACGCACCGCGCTTCGAAGCGAAGATAACCGATGCACATGGCTTAGCGTCTCAACCGGGCGGCAGGATGCAATCGATTTACACCGTATTAGGTGCCAGCTGGAACGACTGAATATCCAAAATAAGCGATACATCATGTCGGCATGTCCTACTTCTTGCTTCCATTGGCGGCGAACTGTTTGAGATAGCCCCACAGATCCGTGACTTCCTTGTCGATCTTAATGCCGGCAAAAATCATTTTGGTGCCCGGAACCTTGGCCCGCGGATCTCTGATGTATTCCTTGAATGTTTCTTGGTTCCAGGTGATGCCGGAGTTCTTGTTTGCATCGCTGTAAGTGAAGCCTTCAACAGCGCCAGCCTTGCGACCATCAAGTCCGTTCAGAACCGGCCCAACCTTGTTGGTGGCGTCCTCGCCGACGCTATGACAGGGGACGCATTTTCTGAATGAAGCTTCGCCGGCCTCAAGGTCTTGAGCCAGAACCATGCCCGACGATGCTGCGATGGATAGAGCTGCGATCAAAGTCGTTTCATGTGCAGTTCTCCTATAGGCTGTTCCAAGTCCTCTTTGTGTCGTCATTGATCGTCATCGTCGTCCCGCCGGGCGGTGGCAAAATGGCCGGCCAATCCGACCAAGGCTGCCAGGCCGAGAAGGGCGGAGCCGAAAACGGCCGCAAACATCATCTTTCGCCGGTTCATGTGACCTCCTACTTGAGCATGACCCAATCGGGTTGCAGCAGCGGGAAGGCAATCAGGCCAACGACTGCGGTTGCCGCAATGAGAAGCGGATTGCTGACTTTCCAGCGAAACAGGACGGCAAGCGAGGCGATGCCGATGAGGGCTGTCAGCCAGTCGCCGATCGCGATGCGACCCAGCAGAATGCAGGCGCCGAGAATCGTACCGATCGCTGCCGCGTAGGCGCCTTTTACAAAACCCTGGACGTTTGGGTTGGCGCGATATTTGGCGAGCAGTGGCGCGGCGACCAGGACCAGAATGAAGGACGGCAGGAAGATGCCGATGGTTGCGACCAGCGAGCCCCAGAAGCCGGCCACTAGGTAGCCGACGAAGGTAGCGGTGATAACGACCGGACCGGGGCTGATCATTCCGACCGCAACCGCGATCAGGAACTGCCTCTGATCCAGCCAGCCATATTGCTGCACCAGCCCCTGCTCCAGGAATGGCACGATCACCAGGCCGCTGCCGAAGGTCAACGAGCCGGCCTTGAGGAAAAACAGAAGGAGTTTGCTTAAGGTCGAGGCGGATGTGGCCGGAGCGAGCTGCGCCAGCACGGGGGCGGCGCTTAGCTGCAACATGATCGACGGCTGACGCCGAACGAGATTGCCATAGTAGAGAATACCGACAATGCCGGCGCCGATGAACAGCAGCGCTACCTCGGCCTTCAGAATAACGGTGACTACTAGACAGAGCGCCGCAATCGCCCACTGCACCGGATCTTCCATGCCCAGCCTGGCGAGCCGGTAGCAGGAGTGCAGGATCAACGCGATCACCGCCGGGCTCACGCCGTAGAAGATCGCGGTCACCGGCTGAAGGTCGCCGAGAAAAACGTAGAGAGCACCCAACGCCGCAACGATCACAAAATTCGGGAGAATGAAGGCCCACCCGCCGGCCCAAGCTCCCCAGAAACCCCCGCGCAGGTAAGAGATGTAGATGCCGACCTGGATGGCAAGCGGCCCGGGCAGCGATTGGCAGATGGCGATTGATTCGCGCATCTGCTCATTCGACAGCCATCCACGCTCAGCGACCAGCTCCCGTTCCATCTGTCCCACAAGAGCGACCGGTCCGCCAAAGCCGAGCAATCCCAGACGCAAAAAGTAGATCGTGAGTTCGCCGATCCTGCCGCGAGCAGGAGGTGTTTGCGTGTTCATGCACGGCCGTCCTTCCCGATCGAGCTCTGAAATACCGCGCCCGCGCAAGCGGTCGCCGTAGCTATCACTGCCCAGGTCGTCATCACGACTGTCACCGGCCTTTTCCTCGAACGTCCCGAAAGCCTCATATTCCTGCATCCCGCGCTACTTCAGAAAACACCCGCTCCGCGTTGTTCCAACGAATCGCGCTCATAAAAGCATCGACGTAGCTTGCCGCCTTGGCGCCGAAATCGATGTGATAGGAATGCTCGTACATATCGAGCGCAAGAATGGGAACGCCACCCGCCAGCGTATGGCAGTGATCCGCCGCCCATTGATTGATGAGCTTTCGATCGCGCGGAGACCATGACAGCAATACCCAGCCGGAGCCGCCGCCAAGCGCCTTACCCATGGCCGCGAACTCGGAACGCCATCGTTCATACGAGCCAAAATCTCGGGCAATCTTGTTTTTGAGAAGCGACCCAGGCTCGCTTTCGTCCCCTAAGCCGTCAAAGAACAGCTCGTGAAGAATCATCGAGTTCATAGCGATGAGTTCTTCACGTTTGAGTCCATTGACTAGGAAGCCCGGCGCATTCGCATAGTCGAGCTCAGCAAGCTTCTCTTCGATCAGATTCAATCGCTTTACGGCGCCGCCGTAATTGTTCTCGTAATGGCTGATGATTAGGCGTTCCGACATGCCTTTGACCCGGGCGGGATCGCATCCAAGAGGCTTGACGCTGTACGGCATCACCGCCCTCCTAAGGTCAAAAGAAATCGCGTGTCCTGAGTGCGGTCGTCATTCATGCTGGGGCCTTGAGAGGCTGCGCCGCCGCCGTGCCGAGCGCTTTGCGACACCAAGTGTAAAGCGCGTCGTAGATCACCAAGCCATGCCGCAGCATTTCGTGATCATCGGGGAAATTCGCCGAAAGTCCGAACGAGATCGCGTAAAGCCCCTCGCATTCCGGTGCGAGATCGCGCCGTGACGTGTCGGCACCGCGCACGACAGTAGCGACGCGATCGAGGGCCGGGTCCTTGATATCGAAAATGCGCACGATCGCATCGAAGGAACAGCGATCGCCGACGTGCCCGAATTCGGCACCTTTGATGTCATACGGAATGCCGCCGATCTGCTCGGCGACTCCGGTGACTTGGTCCGGTGGCACATATATAAATTCGGCGCCAGGATTGATGAAGCGCGAGACCAGCCACGGACACGCGATGCGATCGATCTTCGGATGTTCGCGGGTGACCCATTTATTGTCCGCCCCGCCGCGAAGCTTTCGCCGCGTAGGCAATTCCATTGTCTGCCAGGCAGAAATCCCACCGTCGAGACATGCTGCCTTGACGCCGGCGGCGCGCAACGTCTTCGCTACGCCTTGGCTGACATCGCCACCATGATTGCAATAGACCACGACCGTGCCGCCGTCGGGCAACTCGCGCGACCAGCGGTCGACTTCTTCCGGAGCATGACGGACCGCGCCGATGATCTGCCTATCATCGGCGTCGAAGGCGTCGTCGCGACGAACGTCGATCACCAAGGGCGCCGCGGCGGTCCCGAGATGTGCGTAGAGCTCAGCTGCGGATACCGAAAGAAGAGTTCCGTCCATGGCTAACCTCATCACCGAGCCTCGATTTATTTGCCGACGAATTTCGCGAGAATGTAATCGGTGACCGCCTCGATTTCGCGCTTCGTCAAGCTTGTCGAATGCGGATCGCGCGCCGCGTCGTTGCCGAGATTCTTCCCCTTCAGGCCGTAGCAGTCCGTGTCCTCATAGGCATATTTGTCGAAATGCGGCATTTCGGTCCCCGGTCGCCCGCAAGCGATCACCTCGATTAACTGATCGCGAGTGAGGTGTGTTTCGTGCAGATTTGCGGCTCGGCCGGGCGAGCGCGGATCGCCGCGGCCATCACCGTTGATGCCATGGCAGAATTGGCAGTCCGCCTTGTCCTGGAACAGACGCTGGCCGAAGGACGTATCTTGTGCAAATGCCAGATCAGCCAATAACAGCAGCGCTGCCGCTCCGATAACTGCAGAGACGCGCATATGCGATTGGGCCGGCGCATTATGTTCGATCATAGTGACAGGCTTTTCACTCACTTCCCGATTCCTCCAGCGTCGTCCCGTCAATGGGAGTTCATTACCGCAGAATTTTTAAGGCAGTATTTGCTGTCCTCGGCGCTAGCGCGCATCAGAAACTCAAGCTCCGATCGCGATGGGATCGCCTCCGCGCAGCTGCAGAGACCGGGCGAAAAGCTTGCGTCAGAACGAGGACCTCCGGCCGCGCGATCGGTGCCCGTGAGATCGGGTTGCATTAGCTCTTCAGCGGAAGGGGCAAGAATTGGCGACATGGTGCGTCCTTGCGTGGCGCCGGACGCGATTCTTCGGCATGTCGCCTCGTGGGGAGATCGCATTCCCCATGCTGCTCAATAAAGGCAACGTATCTTGCACTGTCAAGTGTCAAAGCGGGCGCGGTCGTGCCAGAGAATGTTCGTCGTAGCTCCGCAACATGTCAGCCTACGAGAGCTTGTTTAACGCAGTTTTATGGACCTGTGGCGGTTTTGTGGTTTCGGTGAAATTTGCTTCTTGCCTGAATAGGCGGTCTGGCACACCGTCGTGCGGGTTCACGCCCCTCGCCGACAGACCATCATAGCGAACGCATTGAGGGTCACCGAATGAGACCTGATTTATCGTGGGTCCGCACCGAGCTTACGTAGATTTCTCAAATAGGAGGAACAAATGTCGAGACGGCCTCAACTGGCACTTGTTGCTCTACCTTTGGCATTCTGTCCGCCGGTCGCGGTCGCCCAAGCCCCTTCCCCTCCCGGCGTTCATGAGCGTGAGCTTGCGCAAATCATTCGCCAATCCGGCTATGACTGCCGTGAGGTTGAACGTATCGAGGTCAGAGTCAGTCCTGATCCGGCGTTCGATAGCCTTCGTCCGGAAGTAGCGATTTGCAAGAACGGAAAAAAGTTCCTGGTTGCGAAGTCGGGCCGGGGCGGCGTGAACGCAAGACCGATCGTACGACCGCTTCCCTCGGATGTTTGATAGGAGCTCGTTCACCGCAGAAATCGGCCCGCCCTTGCGCCGGCTTGGATCATCAGGCGGCGAAACCTGCGGCAATAAATCTGCGTCGCCGCCTATGTTGACCAATTTGTGTGAGCGAAAGTCACGGTGCCGAGCGCTCCCTGACAAGCGACCGCAGGGATGACGGAATCGCGCCTAGGTCGCCTGCGGCGACGATCTCGGCACGCAGAAATCCCGCTCGCTCCAATTTATTGAGCGACGACTCTGAAAGCAGGAACCGCACGAACGCCTCGGCGCCAGCCGCATTCTCTGCAGCGGCAGGAATAGTGACGCCGTAAGATGCCGGGGAGCCTCGAAACGCCTGGCCTCGCGGGTTCGTGTAACTGACTGTCGCGTACCATTCGGCTAGCGCAGGGTCGCTCTGATCGACCTCCTCCGGGAGATCGATGTATGGCACACCTCCAACCAATGCGTTGGTGACGAATTGCACCGTCGCATCGATGCTTCCATTGCGGAGCAAGGGATAGTCCTTCGTGCGGTCGAAATATTGACTCTCGTTGTTGTCGATGCCGATGATTCGCTGCTTCAGACCAGGAATCCGATAGTGTTTTTCTGCCAATTCGAAAACGAAGATGGCGCGGTAGCCGCCGGAGTCGACGGTGGGATCGGGTCGTTTGAGCACCAGGCCGGGACGCAGCAACACATCATACCAGGGTAGCTTACCGGTCCTCGCTGCTTCGAAGTCATCGGCGAAACGGCTGCGTGGGCTGTAGAGGAGTGCGGTTCGCGAACGCAGAGTGGTCATGGACCAGCGTGCGCGTTCGGTCTCAGCCGGTCCGAACAACAACTTCATCTGGTTCGCGTCGGAACTGATGTAAACATCTGGCCTAAGTTCGCCGCCCACGATCCGGTTTACCAGAGCGATCGATGGCGCCCGTGTAAGCTCGAGCGAATAGCCCGTGGCCGCCGTAAACGCTGGGCCAATGTGGTTGAGGATTACAGGCTCGATTGTGCCTGGGAGGGCGACGCGCACCACGGACTGCTGCTGCGCGCGTGCGTCGTCCAGTGGCAGCGAGCCAAGAATCAGGCAGGACACCAATGGGAACCAAAGTTGCTTCATCTATGCGTCTCCTCCACGAGCAGTGTGCCGGCATTTCCAAACTAAACCCGGCTTTAGATTGGGTGTTGCATGCAAAGGTGCCGGCATCGTCTGGCGGCGGTCTCCGCCAACCAAGCCAACGAAGAGCGTTCGCCGAACCGTGAATCCGATCAACATCTCGCACCGGCCTTGAAGCATCATTCCGCGGCGATCGACCGAATCTCCTCCTGTTTGTCGTCATCTCGCTTCTTGCGGCTCAGCCAGGTCTGCAACCGGTCAAGGTAGAGATAAACCACCGGCGTCGTGTAGAGCGTCAACAGTTGGCTGAGAGCCAGCCCGCCTACCATCGCATAACCGAGAGGTTGGCGCAGTTCCGACCCCGGGCCGGTGCCGAGCGCGAGCGGCACACCGGCGAGCATCGCTGCAGCAGTGGTCATAAGGATTGGGCGGAATCGCAACAGACACGCTTCGCGTATCGCCTCGAGCGGCGTCATACGCCCATCCCGCTCGGCAGTAATGGCGAAGTCGACCAGCATGATGCCGTTCTTCTTGACGATGCCGATCAGCAGAATGATTCCGATGATCCCGATCACGGACAAATCCATTCCGCCGGCACGCAAGGCCAACAGGGCGCCAACGCCTGCTGACGGGAGCGTCGAGAGAATCGTCAGCGGGTGAATGAAGCTCTCGTACAGCATGCCGAGTATGATGTAGACCACGATAAGCGCCGCACAGATCAGAATCGGCGTGGTTGATAGCGAATTTTGGAATGCTTGTGCATTGCCCTGGAAGGTTCCGATAATCGAGCCTGGCATCCCTATGTCGTTCGCGGCCTGGGAGATGGCATCCACGGCTTGGCCAAGCGCAATACCGGGTAGGAGATTGAACGCAAGAGTAACAGCTGGAAATTGGCCTTGGTGTGTGACAGTGAGAGGCCCAGTCCTGGTCGAATCGATGTCCACCAGCGCGGTTAGCGGCACGACGCCTCCGGTGACAGGCGATTTCACATAAAGCCGATCGAGCGAGGACAAGTCGCGCTGCAGCTCCGGCGTGATTTCGAGAATGACCGGGCTCGTATTGAGTTGGGTATAGTATTGGGTCACCTGCCGTTGGCCATAGGCGTCGTAGAGCGTGTCGTCGATCAGTTGGGCTGAAATTCCGAATCGCGAGGCTTGGTCGCGATTGATCGTGACCTTAAGCTGCGGGGAATTTGCAAGAAGGTCGCTCGATACGTTGGTCAACTCCGGCAGCGTGCGCATCCTTTGGAGCAATTTTTGCGACCACTCAATCAGCTCGGCGATATCGACGCCTTGCAGCGTGTACTCGAACCCCCCGCGCGAGAAACGAACGCCCACGTTGATGTCTTGCGCCACCTGCATGAAGAGGTTCACGCCTGTTATCTCGGCGACCTTAGACCTGAGGCGCTCCACGACCTGAGCCGCGGGTGCTTTGCGCTGCCCGAGAGGCTTGAGAACAATGGAAAAGCGCCCGGTGTTTGCAGTTGTGGGATTGTCGTTATTGCCGGTTTGGGAAGCGAACCCTTGCACGTCGGGGTCACTCAGTATCACCTCACCAAGCGCTTGCTGCAGACGCATCATCCGCTCGGGGGACACGTCCTGCGCGGCCTCCGACACGCCTGTGATCAAGCCGGTGTCCTGAAGGGGAAAGAAACCCTTCGGGATCTGAACCGCCATGACGACCGTCAATGCCAAAGTGGCGAAGAATACCCCGAGTGTGATTGCCCGATGACGCAGCACACGGTCGAGCGTGTAACGATAGCCCGACAGCAATGAATCGAACCCTGCCTCAATCGCTCGGAAAAAACGGCCGTGCTCGTCAGCCCGCCTCATGCAGCGAGAGCACAGCATGGGAGCAAGCGTAAGTGAAACGAGCACCGAAACAGCGATCGATGCAGTAACCGTCAGCGCGAACTCACGAAATATACGGCCGATGATTCCGCCCATGAGCAAGACAGGGATGAAGGCAGCCACCAGTGAAAGACTGATCGACAACACGGTGAACGCGATTTCCCGCGATCCTTTGAGTGCAGCCTCCATCGGCGACAAGCCGTCCTCGACGTGTCGATAAATGTTCTCCACGACCACAATGGCATCATCGACGACAAACCCGATCGCGATTGTAAGAGCCATAAGAGACAGATTGTTGAGACTGAAATTGAGCATGTACATCACGCCCAACGAACCGAGCAGTGCCAGCGGAATCGTGATGCCGGGAATTATAGTCGCCCAAAGATTGCGCAAGAATAGAAGAACAACCAAAACCACGACACCAATCGTGAGCACGAGTGTGAATTCGACATCGTGCACTGAGGCGCGAATGACATCGGTCCGATCAAAGATGGTCTGGACCGTCATCGCTGGGGGAAGGTTTGCGGTGAGCCGCGGCAGCCGAGCCTTGATCTGGTCGACCGTATCGATGACGTTTGCGCCGGGTTGCCTCGAGATATTCAGTATAATACCGAGCTCGTTATCTTGGTAACCGGCGAGGTTCCGGTTCGATGCCTCGGCGACTGCCTGACCCACATCGCGCACCCGTATCGGACCGCCATTCCGGTACGCAAGGATGACGTCGTTGAAAAGCTCCGCCTCGAGGATCTGGTCGTTGGCAGCGATCGTGAATCCGACCTCAGCAGTATTGAGCATGCCTTTGGGTGCTGCGGTGGTGGCGCTGACGATGGTCGGCCGGATCTCTTCGAGTGTCAGTCCGAGGGCGGCAAGCCGCGCCGGGTCAACCTGAATCCGGATGGACGGCCGTCGGTCGCCACCTATCTGGGCTTGAGCGACGCCGGGCATTTGCCCGATCTGTTGGGCCAGAAAGCTGTCGAGATATTCGTTGATCCGGGTCAGCGGTAATGTCGCGGAGCGGGCGCCCAGGATGAGGATGGGCGGATCGGCTGGGTTGACCTTGCGGTAGGTCGGCGGCAAGGTCATCGCCTGCGGCAAAGTCTTTCCAGCAATTGAGATGGCCGACTGCACGTCCTGCGCCGCAGAATCGATATTGCGACTGAGATCAAACTGAATGACCACCTGAGTCGCGCCGACGGTACTCAGCGACGTCAGTTGAGTGATACCTGGAATTTGAGACAACTGCCGCTCCAGCGGTGTCGCTACGGATACCGCCATTGTTTCCGCACTCGCCCCCGCGAGACTGGCCGTTACCTGGATGGTCGGGAAGTCGATCTGCGGCAGCGAAGCAACCGGCAGGAAGGGAAATGCCGCAATGCCGACAAATGCCACCGCCGCCATCAGCAACGCGGTCGCGACCGGCCGGCGAATGAATGGTTCAGAAACATTCATGTGATGCAACTGGCCCTCGACGATTACGGGGCGAAACCGTTGCCGACAATACCGGTTGGTTGTTTTGACGTTCAATCACGACCAGTCAGCCTCCCGGCCTGGAAATGGTCTGGTGGCAATGTATCAAATCTTAGAATGCACCGAACCTGTTGCAATGCCAAGACAGCAACGACCATCCGTACTGCCGAATTTGTGCAGCAAATCAGCCTATAGGGGCTTGTTTAACGCAGTTTTATCGGGTGCGGCCTGCCCTGTGGATGGCACGCGCTTCAGGTCAAGCTTCCAGGATTCCGCAGACGGCGCCCCTTGCCGATGCTCGAAATACCTCACATGCTGCCGATCAGCACCTCATCCGGGGATCGCCAAATGAAACTCAACATCTGCCTGTTTGCGATGCTAACCGTAGCGGCTGCCACAACCGCGATGACGCGCGAAGGGCCGGCAGCGGACGTGCCGCAGGTCGATCTCGCCGAGTGGACGCCGCCAAACATTGGCTCGGTCGGAGACGATCCTTTCGGAAGACTGGTCAAGTACGGCTACGCCCTCTTCACTGATACTCCAAACCAGATCGGGCCGGCCGCGGTCGATCCGTCCAAGCGCTTCTCCCGCAGTAGCCTCACGTGCCAGAACTGCCACCTGAAAGCTGGCACCCAACCTTACGCGGTGCCACTGATGGGCGTGTGGGGCCAGTTCCCGCAATATCGCGGGCGCGAAGGCGAGATCGGCACGCTGGAAGAGCGCATCAACGGTTGCCTGGAGCGCAGCATGAACGGCCACGTCATGCCGCTCGATGGGATCGAAATGAAGGCGTATCTTGCCTACATGAAATGGCTGTCGACCGGAATTCCGGACGGCGCCAGGCTCATTGGCGCCGGCACGAAGAGCATCAAGGAACCCGGCCGCGCGGCCGATCTCGGCAATGGTGCGAAGGTGTTCGCTGATACCTGCGCCTCCTGCCACGGCAAGGACGGACTCGGCCTGCGAGCCGAGAAGGGCCCCGGTTACCGGTTTCCGCCGCTCGTAGGGCCAGACAGCTATAACAACGGTGCCGGCATGACTCGGGTGCTGACTGCCGCCGGTTTCGTGCGTCATAACATGCCCTTCGGCATCACGTTCGACACGCCAGTGCTGTCCGATGCAGACGCCTACGATGTCGCGGCCTACATGAACAGCCTTGAGCGTCCGGTCAGACCTGATCTCGACAAGGATTTTCCTAACAAGCTGCAGAAGCCCGTCGATACACCTTACGGGCCCTACGCGGATGATTTTCCGCCCGAACAACACAAATACGGTCCGTTCGATCCGATCCGCGCCAAGATACA
>WNFF01012720.1_pt1 | contig 16047 bp, 14 predicted proteins | sample 5400441 | NCBI WGS metagenome assembly WNFF01 (sample SAMN13153345, study PRJNA577476) | soil metagenome | isolation source: 120 cm saprolite under Douglas fir tree site 2 hole 3 replicate 1 | place: USA:California | collected 2015-04-18 | reverse complement strand
CGCCGGCTCGAGCTGCATCACGGCACGATCATTGCGCAGGAAACATTCACTCTTTCCGACGAGGAGCAGTTCGACGAAGTCCTGGAAGAGCTCTGGGTGCTTGCGGAAAACGGAGAGCCAGCCGAACTAGGGCGCGTGGAGGTGGAGGGCGCTCTGCCCATGCGCATGGCGCTGGAACGAATGGAAGTGCTGGACTTGATCGAGTTGACAGAACACACGGAAGCGCCACACAGCCACAAGCTAAGTTTGAATCGCTGCCATGTAGCATTCCGTCCGCCCACGGAGCATAACGATCACGGCGAGCAGATGATTATTTTTACTGAAAAGGGCCGCCAGCGGGCCGAGGATGTGATTCGCCGTCACCGCCTGGCTGAGATCCTGTTCACCCAAACCTTCCACGTCCATGACGAAAAGGAAGTTGCAGAGCAGGCTTGCCGCTTTGAGCACATTCTCTCGCCCGAGGCCACTGATAGTATCTGCACCTTCCTCGGGCATCCCCGGACCTGTCCGCACGGAAGTCCAATTCCCGCGGGAGAATGCTGCCTGAGGGCGAGGGCTGCGGCTAGGTGGCAGGAACAGGCATCGGTCAACACTCAGCAATCGGGTGCGAAGGCTGTTCTCGAAGAGGAAGCCTAGCCAGCTTCCAGTCGCAGACCGATGAAGAAAGGCCGCCCCGCCGCTTGCATCCTGGTCCAATCCACGTATTCTTGATGCTAATTTTCACCACGCTACATCATGACTTCCCTCTCCATCGACGCCTCCCGTCTTCTTGAACGCCTCGCTGTGTTGGGCAATACCGGGAGAGATACCTCCGGTGCTTTGACTCGCTTAGCTGCATCGAGCGAGGACAAGCTCGGCAGAGACCTGCTCGTCTGCTGGCTGCGAGACGCCGGGCTAGCAGTCACAGTGGACTGCATCGGCAATATCTTCGGTGCCTGGGGCAATACCGGCGAGCAGCGGCCGCTAATGGTCGGATCTCACATTGACACTGTCATTAACGCGGGAATCCTCGACGGATGCTACGGTGTACTCTCCGCTCTTTCAGTAATCGAGGCGCTACAGCGGAGCGGCAAGCGACCTGCTCGCCCGATCGTGCTCGCGGCTTTCACCAACGAGGAAGGCGTGCGCTACCAGCCGGATATGATGGGCTCACTGGTCTTCGCCGACGGATACAGCTTGCAGGAAGCGTTAGCCGCTGTCGGCACGGATGGTAGCACCTTGGGCCAGGAACTGAAGCGCATTGGATATGCCGGATCTCCAACTCCCGGAGACATCCATCCGGCAATGTATCTGGAACTTCACATTGAACAGGGACCGGTTCTGGAAGCTGACGGTTGCACCATTGGAGCGGTCGAAAACCTGCAAGGCATTTCGTGGCAGAGAGTAACTATCGACGGCGTTGCCAATCACGCGGGTACCACTCCTACGGCCACGAGGCGCGATGCCGGCCTCGCGGCTGCGCGAGTCATCACATTTTTACGCGATGATATTGCAGCCACGCCGCCGACCGTCGCTACGGTCGGTTCCGTCAGGTTTCAGCCCGATGCCATCAACATCATTCCCTCGCAGGCCATCTTCACCGTGGATTTGCGTGATCCCGACGAGCAACGCCTGCGCTCCGCCGAAAAATATCTCACGCAATTCCTAAAACAACTTGCGCAACGGGAAAATGTGGAGATCCGCACCGAGAAGATCGTTCGCCTTGAGCCGGTCACATTTGATCGTGAACTCGTAGGTCTCATTGAACGTGCTGCTAACGCTCGCGAGTTCAAGAGCCGCCGCATGACCTCTGGCGCGGGACATGACGCGCAGATGATCGCGCGGCTCTGCCCTGCCGCTATGATCTTCGTGCCCAGTCGTGGAGGAATCAGTCACAGCCCATATGAACATACAGACAATGCCGATCTCGTCGCCGGGGCCAATGTCCTGCTGGATGTAGTGACGGGGCTTTCTATATAGTCCGAACGCTACAGCGCGCTGTATAATGCCTGCATTCTTACAGGCCCGCATTACTTCTTACCAAACTGCGTCAACAGGAGATCAAGCCATGTCTACTACGCCGTCCACACCTACGCAACCGCCCGCCGGCACGCCGCCTAAAAAATCCAATGTGTTTTTATGGATTCTAGGCATCTTTGGGGGCTTGGTGGTCCTGCTGGTCCTGAGCGGAATCGCGGGTACCTATTTCTTGATCCACAAAGCCAAGCAGGCCGGCATGGATTCCGAACTGATGCAGAAGAATCCCGGCCTGGCTACCGCCAAGATGATGGTCACGCTCAATCCTGACCTGGAAATTGTCCGCAGCAATGACTCGGCCGGCACGATCGTTGTCAAGAACAAGAGGGACGGCAAGGTCATGAGCATGAAATTTGATCCCGAGAAAAAGAGCATGGTCATTACCGATGAAAAAGGCAACGAGGCGAAGATCTCGACCGATGGCAATTCCGTTAACGTGGAAACAAAGGGAGACAACGGCAACGCCAAGTTCGGGACCGGAGCCGGTGCGGACAAAGCGCCCTCATGGGTGCCGGTATACCCCGGCTCGAACCCGCAGAACACAATGTCGGTCAATGAGAACGGCAAGCAGAGTGGCGCCTTCGTGTTCACTACTACTGACTCTGCTGACAAAGTCTTGAGCTTCTATGGTCAGGCGCTGAAGTCCGCTGGGCTCACGGTGACTACTACCACTTCTACCAGCGATGGCAAAGTAAGCGGCGTGGTCAACGGAGAAGACAAGGATAGCGGTCATGCCGTGGGTGTAATCGTCGGAAGCGATAGTAACGGCGTAACGGCAACGATCACGTACTCAGAAAAGAAAGTTAATAACTAACCGCGTATTGTGAGTGGCGGCTGCTCCAATGCAGTCGCCAGCTGTAACACTGGGATTTTACAAAGATTTTCTAAGGTTTCAGCCTCTCTCTGTATCCAGCCACTGCTCTCGATTTCTTACAACCGCTCCGCAACCACAGTCTTCCAACTCCGTAGAGTCACAATAACACTGAGGGTGGGTACATGCTTTGGACACTTTTTGTAATTCTGCTCGTTCTGTGGCTGCTGGGAGTTGTAAGTAGCTACACGCTGGGTGGATTCATACACTTGCTGTTGGTTTTGGCGCTGGTTGCACTGATATTCCAGCTCATCACCGGCAGGCGAACCACCGTTTAAGCAACAAACTTTCGACAACAAACTCATGATTTGGGGGATGGACATGGACAAGGATCGCATTAAGGGAAAAATGGAAGACGTAAAAGGACGCGTCAAACGCGAGGCGGGCGAATGGACTGGGGATAGAAAGACGCAGGCTGAAGGAATCGCCGACCAAGCCAAGGGCAAGACCCGCGAAGCCGTCGGCAAAATGAAGGATGCAGCCAGAGATGTTGCCGACGAACTGCGGGTGCACAAACCGCAGATGGAGAGAGACGAGCGCGGCGAAGTGAAAAAAGACGAAGCCGCCTGACAGTCGTAAGGGAGAAGAGGGCATGGGGGCGCGCTGAGCGCCCTTTTGCTTTTTGCCGAGTTGAGCAAAAGATAAGGCGCCCTTGCGAGCGCCTTATCTCAACCAATTCCAACCAGGAGATTATGGGCCTTATCGGCTTGGTAAGTGAAACCCGGAGGCACTACTGTAGTTGCGCTATATTCAGTAATAATTGCCGGGCCTCGATATCGTCTGCCGGGGCGAAGGTTTGAACGCGGTATAACCTGCGTCTTCATGCTTTTGCCTGCGAACATCGCCGTGGTAACGCTACTTGCCCATTTTTCCTCTTGCGCTTCCATCTTGATGGATGAAAGCTTTTCTGGTGATTGCACACGTCCACGCAAACGTACAGTTACAATTTCGATCTCGCGTGCGCGGCTGCTATACCCGTAACGCCGCTCGTGCTCGATGTGGAAACGCTTGAGAAGATCGCGGCCAAATGGCAAATTCAATTCATAGCCCTGGCCCCGATAGCGCAGGTCGCAACTGCGTTCGAAGATGGCCCTTCCCTTCCAATCTTCCTTCATCAACTCGGTCGAAATACTCTTCTGCATTTCGGAATAGATACGGTCCAGTCGTTCAATGGGCAACTGGTTCACGCGAAGAAGGACGGTGCGCGAATGGTCCTTTACCACATCGCTGATCAGGATACCGAGTGCAGATAAAGCTCCCGGATACGCAGGAACAATCACTCTGGGGATACGCAACGCCTGGGCCAGATCACATGCGTGCATGGCTCCGGCCCCGCCGAACGCCACCAACGCAAACTCACGCGGGTCATAGCCTCTCTCGATTGAGACCACACGGATAGCTTTTTCCATGTTGGCATTAACTACGCGTACAACGCCCACGGCAAATTCTTCCACCGAAAGCCGGCTGCCGTTCTGCCTGAGCCACTGTTTCACGATGGCGAGCGTGCGCGGCAGGTCGAGGTGAAAATCGCCGCCCAGGAACTGGTCCGCTGGCAAACGGCCCCGCAACAGATTCGCGTCCGTCACGGTGGGCCGTTCGCCTTTGCCGTAACAGATTGGTCCAGGATCGGCGCCGGCCGATTCCGGTCCCACGCGCAAGGCTCCGCCCGCGTCAAATCGTGCCACCGATCCGCCGCCGGCGCCTACGGTGTGTATGTCCAGGACAGGAACGCGCACCGGCAGCCCAGCGACTTCCGCTTCATTCGTGGCCGTGGGATGGCCGTCGACCAAGGCAACGTCCGTTGATGTTCCGCCCATGTCAAACGTGATTATCCTCTCCACGCCGCTACGCTTCGCCAGCGCAGAAGCTCCTACGACTCCGCCCGCAGGCCCGGAAAGAACGGTGCGGACCGGCTGCTCAGCCGCGGTGGCCAGAGCCGTAATACCGCCGCTTGATTGCATGACGAAGATTCGCGAACGGTTCGTCATTTCTGCGCGCTCCTGAAGCCGGTGAAGGTATCTCTGCATGACGGGTTGCAAATAGGCGTTCACCAGGACCGTGCTGGCGCGCTCGTACTCGCGAAATTCCGGCAGGATCTGGTGCGAGACGGAAAGCGGAAGGCCCACGCCGCGTAGTTCCTCGGCTACGACTCGCTCATTCTCTGGATTCGCAAAGGAGAACAAGAGCGAGATCGCAATCGCCTCTGGTTTTTGCGCCTTAATCTGCCTGGCCAGCGCTGCAATCGCCGCTCTCTCCGCATAGCGCAGCACCTTGCCTTCGGCAGACGTGCGCTCCTCCACACCAAACCGCAACTCCGGCGGAGCGAGCGCCGGCTCCTTCTCAAAAAAGAAATCGTAGAGCCTGGGACGGTTCTGCCGCCCGATTTCGATGGAGTCCTCGAATCCAGCGGTTGTCACAAACGCAACGCGCGCGCCTTTGCGCTGCAAAAGCGTGTTCGTTCCTACGGTCGTGCCATGCAGTACCACGACTTCATCACCGGCCACTGCAATCTTCTGGACCGCGCCGGCAATGGCCTGCGACGGATCGCCGGGCGTTGAAAAGACTTTAAGTATTCGCAGCGCTGAACCGTCAAGCCACACACAATCGGTGAATGTCCCACCGCTATCAATGGCCATTCTGAGGGGTTTTGATGAGCGCATCGACTTCCAAAGCTCGCCGGCAGAAAAGCGAGAATCGCGATTTTAACATGGTGAAGTTCTTCAGAGCTTCTTGCCCATCAGCAAGCCGTCGACGGAATCGAGATAGTAGCGCGGAAGCACCTTCAGTACAGTATATCCGTGCTTTTTGTAGAAACTCAGAGCGGCAGCGTTGTCCACAGCGACTTCCAGAGAAACATTCTCGCAACCTGCTCTCTTCAACGCCTGCTCTGCCGCCAGGAGCAGTCGGCTGCCCAGGCCAGAGCGCCGGGCGTCGGGCAGAACGTCAATCGTGATGATGTGGCCAATCAAGACGTCGGCACGGCGCGACCGAAGGCGGTCGGCAATAATGAAACCGGCTATGTTCCCAGCGNTCCCAGCGTCTTCCGCGACCAGCGTGATGGCGGATGAGCGCCTGAGGAAAAACGCCAGCTCTTCTTCAGTGTAGGAAATGCCAGAAACAAAGCAAAGTTGATCGATCTCCAGCAATCGCTCACGATCCCTTGGCCGGTAGGTGCGCAGTTCGAGCACATCAAGATTGTACCTAGCCGCGCGCTCTCGCCATCACCACACACACGCGTTACGCCGCCTTAACTGTCGATTGTGGTTGCAGCATTACCTTCACCCACCCGGGCGTGCGTTTGTCGAAGAGTTTGTATGCCTCAATCACGTCTTCCATGGGTTCTACTTGCGTGAGCACGTCAGATGGATCAACTGTCCCGCTGCGCACAAGGTCGAGCAGCCTGGGAATGTACTTGCGGTGATGACAGTTCCCCATCTTCAACGTGAGGTTCTTTTCCACCGCGTTTCCAATCGCCAAACTCGATGTGTCTCCGTACACTCCCACAACTGAGAAAGTTCCCGCTTTCGCTAGCACCTCCACCGCCCACTCAAGCACCTGCGAAGGTGCGTCACCGGGATGCCAGTTGTCCGCATCCGGTCTTGCAATCGCAAGCGCGGAGTTGATCGTTTTCGCCACGGCAGGAGGGTGCGGCCGGTTCGCGTCAACGCCCACACAATCCAAGGCACGGTCAACGCCAATGCCGCCGGTGAAGCCGTTGATAGCCTCGATCACGTCCTCTCGCTCGAAGTTGATGATTTCCGCGCCCTGGTCCTGGGCCATGGCAAGGCGGCTGGGGATCGCGTCAATGGCGAAGATGCGTCCGGCATTCAGCAACTTTGCGCTGGCAATCGCGAACTGTCCTACGGGACCGCAACTGAACACGGCTACGGTACTGCCGGGATGGATTTCCGCGAGGTCGGCGGCCATGTAGCCGGTGGGAAAGATGTTAGAAAGCAGGAAACAGTGGTGGCCAGAAATGGAGAGCTGAATCTAGATCGGTTTCTTGGACATTTTGCGGCTGCAGTCGCCGCAGATTCCGTAAATCTGGAAGGTGTGACGGGTGGCGTCAAAGCGGTACTTGTGTCCGATCTCCTCTTCCAGTTTGCCGACTTCCGGCGAGAAGAACTCCACGGAGACGCCGCACTCCGTACATACCATGTGATGGTGGCTGCGGCGGTTGAACTGGTGCTCGTAACGGGCGACGCCGTCATGAAAAGCCACCTCACTGGCCAGCCCGCATTCGGCCAGCAGCTTGAGTGTGCGATATACGGTCGTGAACCCGATCTTCGCGTCCTTCTTGCGGACCAGGCGGAATAGCTGGTCGGTAGAGAGGTGGTCGCGTGTTTCCAGAAACGTGCGCAGGATCGTGTCTCGCTGCTCGGTATGTTTCAACCCGACACGCTTCAGATGGCGAAAGAAGATTTCCTGCGCCTCGCGCATGGCTTCGCGCGTAGGCGGGGCGTGGTCGTCAATGCGAGTTTGCATTGGCATAGGAAATGAAAATGAAAATCATTTTCAGTATCGAAACCATCCTACCATCCCAAGCCGGACTGTCAAACCGCGACGCCGAGCGGTTTGTGCCGTGGGCTCGCATCCCTTAGAATCGCAAGCTTATGGCTGGAACCTCTGTCGCTGCTCCGGTTGCGCGTCCTGGCAAGAAACGTTGGTTGCTGAAAACAATTTTCTGGCTGTTGGTGGCGGCCGTCCTGGCCACTCTCGGCGCCGGTTTTTGGTTCTACCACACCGCACACTCTGCTCTGGCCCAGTTGGATGGCACGATCGCCGTCCCGGGCCTGAGTGGTCCGGTCACGGTTATCCGCGATGCGCACGGCGTGCCGCACCTGACAGCAGCCACTCTCGACGATCTCTTTCTAGTGCAGGGGTATGTCACGGCTCAGGACCGGCTCTGGCAGATGGACATGACGCGGCGATTTGCCGGAGGCGAACTGGCGGAGATTCTTCCCGCTTCCAAGCCGGCCACGCCCAGAGTTTCACGATCTACCGGACGTATTCGCGCTGGTTCAACATGGGTCGAACATGACAAGGCGCAGCGTATTCTCCGTCTGCGCGCCGTGTCAGAGCGCGTGGCCGCACAGCTTCCTGCGCGAGACCGTGCTTTCTTTGAAGCTTACACGCGCGGAGTGAATGCCTACATTGACCAGCACCGCGACCATCTGCCCATTGAATTCCGCGTTCTCGGCTACTCGCCCAAACCATGGACGGTAGCAGACTCCGTACTCGTGGGCGTGAGCATGAGCCAGTTGCTCAACCCGCAGTTCGAGACTGAGTATTGGCGCGAGCAAATCAGCGCCAAGCTGTCCCCCGAACTGATTGCGGATCTTTACCCGCCTGACTCCTGGCGCGACCGCCCGCCTGGAAGCTCGGCGCGCAGCACCGGAGTCGAATTACCGCCGCCGGACAAAAAGCCGATCAGCGGATTAAAATCGACGCCACCACCGGCCGATCAAAATGCATGTGAAGGGTGTGTGCCCGGCTCAAACAACTGGGTAGTTTCGGGCGAGCACACCGTTTCGGGAAAGCCTCTGCTTTCTAATGACATGCATCTTCCCCACCAAGTGCCCGGCACGTGGTATGAGATCCACCTGCACTCCGGGGACTTCAACGTTGAAGGATTCAGCCTGCCCGGGCTGCCCTTCGTCACCGTTGGACACAACCAGCGGATTGCCTGGGGCTACACGAATTTGAATCCAGATGTGCAGGACTTGATGATCGAGAACTTCAATTCTTCCGGTGAATATGAAACGCCACAGGGCTTTAAAAAATCTGAAGTAGTCCATGAGATTATTCACGTAAAAGGCAGTGTAGAAGAGTCTTTGGACGTAGTTATAACGCGCCACGGCCCCATCATCACTGATCTCCTTCCCGGCGAAACTCGCAAGATTGCTTTGCAGTGGCTGATTTATGACACCCGCGCTATCAGCATTCCATTGTTCGATTTGAACTCGGCGCAGAACTGGGAGCAGTTCCGTCACGCCCTCTCGACTTTTGCCACGCCGTCACAAAACGTGGTCTATGCCGACGTTGACGGACACATTGGGTACCAGTCCATGGGCTTTGTCCCCATCCGTACGTCGGGTGACGGTACGCTCCCCGTTTCCGGAGCCGACGGCAAACACGATTGGACTGGATATCTGCCCTTCGACAAGTTGCCTAGCGTGTATATCTGCTCGCGTCGCAGTGGTTCCCGCCCTACCGTGTAGAGCGCATCTACCGGATACTTGAGTCAGGCAGAAAATTTGCTCCGGCCGATATGCTGGCCCTGCAAACCGACGTTACTTCAGAATATGACCGCTTCTTTGCCGATCATTTCGTTTACGCCGTTGATCACAGCTCCCGGGCAACAGCCCGCACGCGTAAGGCAGCGGACATCATGCGCGGCTTTGACGGGCGCATGTCAGCCGATTCGGCTGCGCCAACGGTAGAAGTCGCGGCACGGCGCGCGCTGTGGAAGCTTCTGCTCGAACCAAAGCTCGGCGAGGAATGGGTAAACTATGAATGGTCCGAGTCCGCAGTTGCGCTTGAGACTATCGTTCAGAACCAGCCGCCACGCTGGTTGCCGCCCGGAGTCGCCAGCTTCGACGATCTCCTGACCAAAGCAGTGGAAGACGCTCTGGTGAGCGCACCGGCTGATTTGGCCGGCTGGAAGTACGGACAGGAGTTCCCCGTTGAGATCAATCACCCTGTGCTGGGCGCTCTACCGGTGATTGGAAAGTGGACTGGTCCTGGCATCAAGCCGCAATCCGGCGGCAGTTTTACGGTCAAGCAGGTAGGAAGACGCTTTGGCCCGTCAGAGCGTATGACTGTCGACTTCTCCAATCTTGACGGCTCAACGTTCAACATCGTTTTGGGAGAATCCGGACAGCTTTTCAGCCCACACTACATGGACCACTGGAACGCATGGTACGGGAACACGACATTCACGCTGGCCTACTCAGACGCCGCAGTGCGGGACGCAAGGGCGCATGAACTCGTGCTGACGCCACAAAAATGAGGCCCCGCTTGCGCGAGGCCTCTAGAGATTAACGTGGTTGCCGCCTAACGTTTAGCCACGCGAATCTCTGCTTTTTCCGCTTTGAGCTGAAATACCTCTTCCAGCTTTTGGCCTTTGGCGACGAAGCCCGGCCGCTGTTCATCTATTCTGCGGAACACATGCAGGGTAGCCGGCTTGTCCCGTAGAAACAACTCGGGAGCAGCCTGGGTTATGTCGAGTGTCAGGGTGATTGGTTTATGGGATTTCGAGTGCTGCTCTTTCTGCTCTAATCCGTGGGCGATGATGCCCACAGAACCAACATGAATCCGGCGTTCACCGCGAGTGGCAAACACGTCGAAGTTCCCGCTGACGCCCGGTGGTAGGCTTACTCCGTGCAGCACCAGCACAACGGGCGAGTTGGCGCGGGCACTCTGGATCACTGTTTCCCTAACCTGTTCACTGACCTTTAGCCACGGCCCAGGATCCGGTCCCGGCAGGCAGCAAATCAGCTCGCACTCCAGCAGGAGCCAGATCAGCGGAACGCGGATGATCAGAGACTTGTAGGTATACCGCAGGTTGGTACTGTGGTTGAGCATGTCCGCGGCGCTGATAGAGACTACTTGCTGGTTCTCGTCGTAGAAAGACCAGCGCAGGTTGAGGAAGGCCGGATCTGTCGGATTCTTGTAATGCGTGCCCGAACCGCTTGCCAGATCATTCCAGCCGCTCCACAGTTTGTCGATGTTGCAATGATGGGCAAAGAAGAGCGGATCGCGGGCCGCATAGCCCAGATTGCCCATGTCAAGCTGCGCCCCTCCGAACTGGCCGACGTCAACATGTATGGTGCCGTGGGGATCAGATTCCAGGGAGCCGCCGGAGAAGGCATCGCCACCGAAAGAGGCGAAATCCGTCAGCCCATACAAAGTAGTGATGCGGGCGGCGGTGCCGTCTGAGGAAGGCAGGTTTCCTCCGCCCGCGAGGCCCGGCCTGCGCTTGTTGTCCCAAAGCGAGTTGCTGGAGCTTCCCGGCGTCTGGTACGGAGTGGGCAGCGTGCGAATGTTCTCCCAGTCCCAGTACGGCAGGCGGAAGTGGTCCATATCGCCGGCCAGAGATCCCAGAATGCGTTCATAGTAGTAGAGGTAGCCGCGGTGCCAGGGAAAGAAACTCCATGAACCGTGAATGTCAAAGGGCGAGTTGTTACACGAATCGCAGAACAAGGCATGCATGTCCGCCTGGAGTATCCATGTGCGTTTGTCGCTCGCGGGCAAAGCGCGCAAGGCGGCATATGCATTTTGAAGCTGGGTCAACTCGGCTGGGCTGAACGCGCTGATTGACTTTCGCAGTATTATTGGCCGCGTGTCATTTCCGGGGACAAAATGAGTGCCTCCGCTGGGTGGCGTGGGACAGCCGGCCGGTGGATCTTGCGCAAATGCCGCCAGCGTGGTAAAGGCCCTACCGGAATCCGCCAGGACGGCGCCTCCGGCGAGAGACGCGGCGCCTTTCAGGAAACGGCGACGGTTTGGACGAAAAATGGAATCGTAGCTCATACATATCCTCCAAGTTTGGTTTGACTTTGGCCCAAAAAATGGGAAACGGAGAATCCAAAACATGCTTACTCAAGCCGGGAAATTCGCAGGGGTGATTACGCTTGCAGGGGGTCTTCGGTCAATATCGTGAGCCGAAATAGTCGCACTTCCAATTGGCCAAAGCCTATCACAAACACTCGAGGAAACGACTCGAAAACAACCTCGGTGGGCAAGATTACGGGTCGATCTGGACTACGTCAAACGCAAGGCCAATGATGTCAATGGGTGGATTTGGGATGATTGCCTTGCCGGTTGTCGTGTCGTAGATATCCAACTCACCGCCCTGACACACATATACAACGGACCGTCCCGAAATGGGCTGGATACCCGTGACAGCCGTAGTTTGCCGAAAGCCCGAGACTTCCGGAATAACAACCGCGTTCGAAGTGGTATTGACGATCGAAAGACAGCTCGTGATCGTGTTAGCCGCTGATCCCGGAGATGTAGTGCATCCAGTAGAGCCAATAAACAGGCTGTTATTACTGGCCGAGGCCATCTTACCGTGTATGCCGTTGGTGATTGTGACCGGCGCCGATGCTGTCAGGGAACTGGTGTTCACCGCCTGCAGCGTTCCGGTGGCTGAGCCAAATGGTGTGCCGGCGACGAACAAAGTAGAATTACTGAGTATTCCCGCCGTGGCGGCGGAAACTGGAATTGTCGTACCGATGGTCGAGCCGTTCAGGTTTACCTTCACCACGCTGGCCGCCACGCCTCCGCATTCTTTGCCGCAGTTCAAGACCCAAAATGTATTGTCGCTGTTATCAGACGTATCAAAGACCGCCGTGTAGGGTTGATCGAACTTGGGGCCAGTAATAGAGGTGACAGTGTTGCTGGAAGTATCAATCACAAAGAATCCACCGGTATTCGGAGCAGCCAGGCCGTTGGGATTGTCGGAAAACGCTAGCAGCTTGTGCTCATTTGGGCCTTCTACCAGGCGCGTCACGAGCGGCACGTTGGTAATTTGAAGCAGGTTTCCGTTAGAGGTATTAAAAACGTGAATTTCACCTACGTTGCGCAAGGCCGCGTAGGCGGTCTTACCGTCAGTCGCGCTGATGGCAATGTCGAAAGCCTGATCGCGAAGTTGCAACTGCACCACGCTTGCCTCAGTCGCGTTGTCGATGACTTCGATGCTATTCGTGCCCTGCTCCATGACGACTGTCTTGCCGGAAGCTGTCACCATTTTGCTGGCGCCACTGATACTAAAGCCCTTGTTGAATAACTGGTCCTTTTGAGCGTCCACAATGATCACGCTGCCGCTCTGCTGATTGGAGAGCAGAACGCGCTTCTTAAGTCCGGACAACGGAGTTTTTTGCGAGTTAGCGCTGGACGAAGTACTGCCGCCGCAGCCGATCATCAATGCCGCAAGCGCAGCGCAGCCGACCAGCCAGAGGTGAGTCTTTAGCCGTTTTTCGATGAATGCCATGTGATGAGCGTCGATTATAACAGAGCACTGCACCAGGGCTCTGGTTGGCCAATGGTCATCAGCGCCGAGCTGCGGTATTCTGGAGAGAGCCACATGCACCAGGACCTTCTATCCCGGCTGAAGCAAGGGCCCGTACTTTGTGACGGAGCCATGGGGACACTCTTCTACGCCAAAGGTGTGTTCATCAACAAGTGCTATGACGAGTTGAATTTGATTCAGCCAGATCTGGTGCGGAACATTCATCAGGAATATCTCAACGCCGGCGCAGAAATCGTCGAAACCAACACGTTTGGCGGTAACTCCTTTCGTCTGGCGCGATACGGGCTCGCGGACAAGGTGCGCGACATCAACTTACGCGGCGCGCAACTGGCCCGCGAGGCCGCGGACGCCTTCAACCTAAAAGTAGCGGGCAGTGCCCTGGTTGCCGGCTCGGTTGGACCGCTGGGTATTCGTATTGAGCCTCTGGGTAAGACTTCGCGCGAGGAAGCGCGTGCCTCTTTTCGGGAACAGATTGCCGCGCTGCTTGAAGGCGGCGTGGAACTGCTGATCCTGGAGACGTTTGGCTATCTCGAGGAGCTTCATCAGGCAATCCTGGCAGCCCGGGAGGTTTCTCCCAATACGCAGCTTGTCGCGCAAGTAACGATTGACGAGGAAGGAAACTGCCTGGACGGCGCCAGTCCGGAAACCTTCGCCGCCAAGCTTGCCGACTGGGGAGCGGACGTAATCGGCTGCAACTGTAGCGTTGGCCCGGTGGCCATGCTGGAGGCCGTCGAACGCATCCGCCGCACCACGGACAGACCGCTCGCCGCACAGCCGAACGCCGGAATACCGCGCAATGTAGAAGGCCGGAACATATACCTGTGTTCGCCGGAATACATGGCCAGCTATGCCCGGAAATTTGTCGACGCCGGCGTAAGCCTGGTCGGCGGATGCTGCGGCACTACTCCCGAGCACATTCGCGCGATGAAGGCGGCTTTGCGGAGCGCCAACATAAAAGGACGAACCGGCGGCTTTCAGGTAATGACCGAACGTAAACGAGAGTCCGGGGTTACGCCGCCGCCGATCGCGCAACGATCGAACATCGGCAGAAAGATTGCCGCTGGTGACTTCGTTACTCTGGTCGAGATCGTTCCGCCCAAGGGCATTGACTTTCGCAAGGAACTGGAAGGCGCAAAGTATCTAAAAGCTGCCGGGATTGACGCCATCAACATCCCCGACAGTCCGCGGGCTTCCGCCCGCATGAGCAATCTGGCGCTTTGCATTCTCATCCAGCAGCAAGCCGGCCTTGAGACTGTGTTGCATTTCACCTGCCGCGATCGCAACGTGCTCAGCATGCAATCCGAACTGCTGGGGGCGTACAGCACCGGTATCCATAACCTGATCTGCATAACTGGCGATCCGCCCAAGCTGGGCAACTATCCCGATGCCACGGCGGTCTTCGATGTGGACGCCATTGGCCTGGTCAATATCGTGCACAATCTCAATTTCGGCATGGACATTGGGGGAAACCCCATCGGCGCTGGAACCAAGTTCCTGATTGGCGTAGGCGCGAATCCAGGCATCGGCAATATTGATGAGGAGATCCGCCGCTTCGAGTACAAAGTGGAAGCGGGAGCCGACTATGCCGTTACCCAGCCGGTGTTCGATATTGCTTTGCTGGAAACGTTCATTCGCCGCATCGAGCACTGCCGCATTCCCGTATTGGCCGGCATTTGGCCGTTGGTCAGTGTCCGCAACGCTGAGTTCATGAAGAACGAACTGCGCGTGTCAGTGCCGGATTCCATTGTCGACCGCATGAGCCGCGCTCCTGGTGCAGATGCCGCCCGCGCCGAAGGCGTTCTCATTGCTCGCGAGATGCTGCAACAAGTCCGCGGACTGGTACAGGGGGCACAGGTGGCCGCACCGCTGGGACGGTATTCGTCCGCAATCGACGTGCTGGACGGGCAGGGCGGAGCTTCGTGCCAGGCGGCCAACGGTCGCTGACAACATTCCTGGATGCTTGCTATTTAAACTTTCCATGCGCAGAGCTGAATATCTGCTTATTGCTGGCTCCACTTTGGGGTAAAATGTCCTTGGAGTTCTGGCCCAGTGCCTAAATTCGAAGACTGTCTGCAGCGTCTGGAACAAATAGTTGACGAACTCGAGAAAGGCAATGCGCCGCTCGAACAGGCGTTGAAGCTCTTTGAAGAGGGAGTGCAGCTCTCCACCTCCTGCCGCAAGGAGTTGGAAGAAGCGGAAGGCAAGGTCGAGATTCTCCTGAAGCAAAACGGAAAGCTGCAGCCCGCCATCTACGATGCGGCCACGGAACGAGCGCCGGCGGGAACAAAAAAGTAGCATTTCCACAGGCTTGCAGCCCTGACCGCAGCATCAAATCCTTCGCGAAAGCGTAAGCGCTTCGCTCAGCCGTGAAAGGATGGCCGCCTGATGAAACCGCTTAGCATTGTTATCGCCTACAGCAGTCCAAAACATGCGGAAGCCCTGTGCCGGGCCCTGGACAGCCATTGTGGCGTGATGAACGTTGCCGCGAACCTCCAGGAACTGCTAACTGCTATTCCGCGTCATCGCGCTGACGTGGCGATTGTTGACCTGGAACTCGCTGGGTTGACAGACGTTCAGCAACTCGTGCGCCAGTTCCCCGCGACTGCCCTCATCTGTACACATCGCCTGGCAGATGATCGTATGTGGGCCAAAGCACTTGCAGCCGGCGCAACAGATTTCTGCAATAGCACTGACCTACGCGCCATCACGATCGCCGCAAGTCGCGCGCCTAATTTCTCGCGTGCACACGCCGCATAGGGAACGCGATTCAGCCATCATCGCCGAGTCGTCAGATTGAAGCTGGGGACCCGAGGTCATAAAGCCTACTTGGACGAAATGACTTTCGCTTCATTAAAACGTGAACCAGAGCCGCCGCCTAGCCCACATATCGCACAGACAATTCTGACCAGTGTTCATCGCTGGGATACAAAAAGCGTGGTGTTATGCCTTTCTCCTTGGAATACTTTCCAACTACAGACATACTCCCCGTGACCCCAGTAGCACTGTCGTTAGCCCACTCCCATTGAAGCTCTATCTCTGCGGGCTTCAGGCGAATTTGAAATATCACACGCCCGCGTGAGTCCTGTATTTCGAGGGTGTCATCGGAATAATTCTTGTCCCAGAT